>Ga0316207_10004799_pt1 | contig 11523 bp, 11 predicted proteins | sample 6weekpyrite_MG_FD_204943 | JGI IMG/M metagenome (GOLD analysis project Ga0316207, IMG submission 204943) | Microbial mat bacterial communities from mineral coupon in-situ incubated in ocean water Damariscotta River, Maine, United States -... | ecosystem: Environmental > Aquatic > Marine >...
CGCGATCGAAGGCGCGCAGATCATCACCACCTGCACCGCCGACAAGCAGTATGCCACGATCCTGACAGACAACATGGTGGGCGCCGGCGTGCATATAAACGCCATTGGCGGCGACTGCCCCGGCAAGACGGAACTTCACAAGGATATCCTTGGCCGCTCTGACGTGTTCGTCGAATTCACGCCGCAAACGCGCGTTGAGGGTGAAATCCAGCAGATGCCCGGGGATTTTGCGGTGACTGAAATGTGGCAGGTCATCAACGGCCTTGCGGCCGGGCGCAAAAGCGAACGCCAGATCACCCTGTTTGACGGCGTCGGCTTCGCGGTCGAGGATTTTTCGGCGCTGCGGTACGTGCGCGACCAGCTTGATGCGACGGGGCTCTATCAGAACCTCGATATGGTCGCGGACCCCGATGATCCGCGCGATCTGTTTGGCATGTTGCAGCGGGCAGCGGTTTGAACGGGTGTTGAGTCACCCGCAGACGCAAGGCGATGACTGTTCAATATCTGACAGTTATTGGGGTTTGCTCACTCAGTTCAGCCTGAAATCCCCGACCACGTTGCGCCATTCACCCGGTGATATCATTTTGCGATGCGTAAAGCGGACCGAATGCAGCGCGCCTTCAATTTCGTCGCGCCAGAAATCAATGAATTTGAACAGCCGGGGATGGTCCGGCGCCAGATCAAAGTCCTGCCACAAAAAGCTGTTCAGCACATGCGGATGGTCGGGCATGTGATAATACATCTCGGCCGTCGTCAGCCCGTAACCCCTGAGCATCAGTTCGGTTTCAGAGTTGTCCATTACTGCCTCATGTTCCTGTTGTGCCCTCCATGATGCCAGAGAATAATTACTTTTCAATAAAAACAATCTGTTAGCAGTTTGGCCGGACGGCTGACAAAGCAACTTGCACTGCACCATTGCACTGGTTGTCGGCCCTCCTGTATAGTCTGCAAAACACCAGTCAGGCATGCCAGATCAGAGCGGTTATCTACGTGAGCGACACACCAGAAACACCTGAAAAAGAAGACGAAAACCTACCGTCACGCCCCACCTACGATGGACCGAGCATTTCGATCACCGAAGAAATGCGCTCGTCCTATCTCGACTACGCGATGAGCGTGATCGTTTCGCGCGCGATCCCGGACCTGCGTGACGGGCTGAAGCCCGTGCACCGGCGCATTCTTTACGCGATGCATGAAACCGGCAACACCCATGACAAATCCTACCGCAAGTCGGCCCGCCCCGTTGGCGACGTCATGGGGAAATACCATCCCCACGGCGACAGCGCGATTTACGACGCGCTTGTCCGCATGGCGCAGGATTTTTCCATGTCACTGCCGCTGCTTGACGGTCAGGGCAACTTTGGCTCGATGGACGGCGATAACCCGGCGGCGATGCGCTACACCGAAGTGCGGATGGACAAGCCCGCGGCGTTTCTGTTGTCCGATATCGACAAGGACACCGTCGATTTTCAGGACAACTATGATGGCAAGGACCGGGAGCCGACCGTTCTGCCCGCCCGCTTCCCCAACATGCTGGTCAACGGCGCCGGCGGCATCGCGGTTGGCATGGCCACCAACATACCGCCGCACAACCTGGGCGAGGTCATCGACGCAACGCTCGCCCTGATCGATGAGCCGGATCTCAGCTCGGAGCAGCTGATCGAATATATTCCGGGTCCGGATTTTCCGACCGGCGGCATCATGCTGGGGCGCGCGGGCGCGCGCAAAGCTTATCTGGAGGGGCGTGGCACGGTCATCATCCGCTCGAAAACGCGGGTCGAGGAAATTCGCAAGGACCGCTACGCCATCGTGCTGGACGAAATCCCCTATCAGGTGAACAAGGCGTCGATGATCGAAAAGATCGCCGAGACGGTGCGCGACAAGCGCATTGACGGCATCAGCCATGTTCAGGACGAAAGCGACCGTAACGGTGTGCGCGTTGTCGTCGAACTGAAGCGCGATGCGACGGCCGAGGTCGTGCTGAACCAGCTGTTCCGCTTTACCCCGATGCAGACCCATTTCGGCTGCAACATGCTTGCCCTGAACGGCGGGCGGCCCGAACAACTGACCCTGCGCCGGTTCCTGACGTCGTTCATCGATTTCCGCGAAGAGGTCGTGGCGCGTCGCACCGCGTTTGAGCTGCGGCGCGCGCGCGAGCGCAGCCATGTGCTTTGCGGCCTCGCCGTAGCGGTGTCAAACGTCGATGAAATCGTCGCCACGATCCGTAGCTCGGCCGATCCGGCCGAGGCCCGCAAAAAGCTGATGACGCGACGCTGGCCCGCCCGGGACATCCTTGAATATATCGCGCTGATCGATGATCCGACCCACAGCGCCAACGACGACGACACATATAACCTGAGTGAAACGCAAGCCCGTGCGATCCTTGAACTGCGGTTGCAGCGGCTCACCGCCATGGGCGTAAAGGAAGTCACCGACGAGCTTCAGCAGCTTGCCGCCAATATCCGCGAATACCTGGATATTCTGCGGTCGCGCGAAAGAATCATGGGCATTATCGCAGATGAGCTGCGCGACGTGCGTGACCGTTTTGCCGTCCCGCGCCGCACCACGATTGTCGATTGGTCCGGCGATATGGACGACGAGGATCTGATCGAAAAGGAAGACATGGTCGTCACCGTCACTTCGGGCGGCTACATCAAACGCACGCCTCTGGCCGATTTCCGCGCTCAGCGGCGGGGTGGCAAAGGGCTTGCCGGCATGGCGACAAAGGAAGATGACGTTGTGACCACGCTGTTTGTCGCCAACACGCACACCCAGCTTCTGTTCTTCACCACCGATGGCATGGTCTACAAGCTCAAGACCTGGCGCCTGCCCCAGGGAGGGCGCAACGCCAAGGGCAAGGCCATCGTCAATATCCTGCCGATTCCGGTCGGGGTGTCGATCGCGGCCATCATGCCGGTGGACGTCCCGGAAGAAGACTGGGCCAGCCTGCAGATCTTTTTCGCCACCACGGCGGGCGACGTGCGCCGCAACGCGCTGTCTGATTTCACCAACGTCAAATCCAACGGCAAGATCGCCATGAAGCTGCCCGAAGGTGTGGCGCTGGTGAACGCGCGCATCTGCACGGAAGACGACGACGTTATGCTGGTCACGGATTCCGGCCGCGCCATCCGGTTCCGCAGCACCGACGTACGGGTGTTCAAGGGCCGCGATTCGACCGGTGTTCGGGGAATCCGGCTGACCGGTAAGGACGTGGTCGTCTCGATGGCCATCATCCGGCACTTTGAGGCCGCAAGCGAAGAACGCGCCGCCTATCTCAAGATGCGCCGGGCGGTTGCCGGGCTGACCGACGAGGCCGAGAATGAAGATGAAGAGGCGGTCGCCGGCACGATCTCGCCAGAGCGCTACGCCGAGATGTCCGCCGCCGAAGACCTGATTTTGACGATCACCTCCAAGGGAGCCGGCAAGCTTTCCTCCTCGCACGACTATCCGGTGCGCGGGCGCGGCGGCATGGGCGTTGCAGCCATGGACAAGGCAATGCGCGGCGGTGCGCTGGTTGCGTCTTTCCCGGTCGAAATGGAAGATCAGATCATGCTGGCAACGTCAAAAGGCCAGTCGATCCGCTGCCCTGTGGCCGGCATTTCCTTCCGGTCACGCTCGGCTGGGGGGGTCAAGGTCTTTGACACAGCGAAGGGCGAGGAGGTCGTCTCTGTCGCCTGGATCGCGGATCAGGAGGATGAAGATCAGACCGGCGAAGCGCCAGAGATCAGCACGTAACGGCTCGGGCCGGGCGGCTGCCCCCCGGCCTGCACGTATTCTGTGCGTTGTTGCAGATTGAACCATCGCGCGTTGTTCCCCTAGTTACCCGGCAACCCGCCGCAAGACCGCGGACGGGCAACGTGATGAGGGAAACAATGAAACAACTCCAGGACCTCGCGCATCCGATTGCGCGCATTTTTCTGTCCGTTCTGTTCATACTGGGCGGAATCGGCAAACTCGCAAACGTAGAGGGCTTTGCCCAGTACATGGCCTCTGGCGGCCTGCCAGCGGCACTGGCATGGCCGGCAATTCTGTTTGAAATCCTCGCCGGTCTGGCACTGCTTGTCGGGTTTCAGACCCGGATTGTTGCGCTGGCGCTCGCTGGATTCAGCCTTGTTACCGCATTTCTTTATCACCTTGTTCCTGCCGACCAATTGCAAATGGCGATCTTCTTCAAGAACATCGGCCTTGCCGGCGGATATCTGATGTTTTTCGCCTACGGCGCGGGAAACTTCTCTTTTGACAATAAAAACAAGGGCTGAACCACAGGTGCCTTCCACCTGACCCGGTCCCGAAAACATCCCTGGGCGCGGTGAAATTCATTTGTTCCGCCGCGCCGATCCCTAAAATTCGTGCTAAAAACGCCGCTTCGGAGACAAAATACTGCCTCAGTTTTTGTCAATCTATCGTCAACAGTAAATGTTCCGACCACTCGCTGGTCACGTAATCGGTAACAATCAAAAGGGCAAAAGCCCAGGGCATATATAGGGGACGAGGCACCCAAAATGGCAAAGAAACCAAAACAGGACCAAGGCCTGAATCATAATGGCGAGAATCTTCTCAGGATCATGATCGCTTCTTATTTTCTGGCTGTATCACTTGGACTGATAGACGGAACGGATGGCGGCGTCGTCATGCGTGTTGTTCTGCCGGAGCCGATTGCCAGCGCACTTGCCGGCGGGTTCATGTTCATAACCGCCAACCTGGTGTTGATGGGGCTGATGCTGCGCGTTGCGGCACTGCTGTTGGCGCTTTTGGTGTTCTGGTCCAGCTATATCGTGAATTTCGGACCGACCGGGCCAATGCAGCTGGATGATTTCTGGCGTGATCTTGCCCTTATCGGCGGGTTGATGCTGACATACACGCAGCCAAGCTCGCGCACCGTTGAAAAGCGTGCCATGATCCGCTGGAAGCCTGCCGTTCGCCGCCTGAAGGCCAAAGCGCGCATTATTCCAAAGCGCGTGAACGCCGTTGGTGCCCGGACTGGCGCGGCCACTTATCCACAGAACACCCCCGGTACAGCGTTGACGGTTGAAGACACCAAGGCGACGCTCAACAATATCTTTCTTGACGACATCAAGCCTTTCAAGCCGGGCTAAGCGGGTACGTAAACCCTTTTCTCATGGCCGCTAATAGCCTAAACGGCGGCCATGACAGAATCTCTTCATATTGTTGGCGGCGGCATGGCGGGCTCCGAAGCCGCATGGCAGGCCGCCACCCAGGGGCTGCAGGTCGTTTTGCATGAAATGCGCCCCGGTGTCGGAACCTTCGCCCATCAAACCGGCAACCTCGCAGAGATGGTCTGCTCAAACTCCTTCCGCTCGGACGACGACGAACAAAACGCTGTTGGCCTGCTGCATTGGGAAATGCGCGCGGCGGGCGGCCTGATCATGGAGATGGCGGACCGTCATGCCGTTCCTGCGGGCTCGGCGCTCGCGGTTGACCGTGACCGCTTTGCCCGGGACGTGACGGCGCGGCTGCACGCCCACCCCAATATTTCCGTCGAGACCGGAGAGATCACCGCCCTGCCCGACCAGGGTCACTGGATTATCGCGACCGGGCCGCTGACGTCGGGGGCGCTGGCACAAAGCATCCGCACTGCGACGGGAACGGAAAGCCTCGCGTTTTTTGATGCGATTGCGCCCATCGTCTACGCCGAAACGATCGACATGGATCAGGCCTGGATGCAATCGCGCTATGACAAGGGCGAAACCGAAGAAGAGCGCAAAGCCTACCTCAACTGCCCGATGACGCGCGAGCAATATGACGCGTTCATCGATGCTCTGCTTGCAGCCGACAAGACCGAATTTCACGAAGGCGAAACCGCCGGGTATTTTGACGGGTGCCTCCCGATCGAAGTGATGGCGGAACGTGGCCGCGATACCCTGCGCTTTGGCCCGATGAAGCCCGTCGGGCTGACCAACCCGCACCACCCCGACCAGAAGCCTTACGCGGTTGTGCAGCTCAGGCGCGACAATGCGCTTGGCACGCTTTTCAATATTGTCGGCTTTCAAACCAAGATGAAATACGGCGCACAGGCTGAAGTCTTCAAAATGATTCCCGGTCTGCAAGAGGCGCGCTTTGCCCGTCTCGGTGGCATCCATCGCAATACGTTCCTGAATTCCCCCACGCTGCTTGATCCGCAAATGCGCCTGAAGGCGAAACCAAACATCCGCTTTGCAGGGCAGATCACCGGTGTCGAGGGTTACGTGGAGAGTGCGGCAATGGGTCTGCTGGCCGGTCGGCTGGCGGCGGCAGAGCTTGGTGGCGCACCGCGCGAAACAGCGCCGCCTGACACTGCGATGGGCGCGCTTGTCCACCACATTACCGGTGGCGCCGAGGCCAAGACCTTTCAGCCGATGAACGTGAATTTCGGCCTGTTCCGCCCCGTGGACGGGCTGAAGGGCGGGCGCCGCGGGCGCAAGGACCGATACAAAGCCTATACCGATCGCGCAAAAACCGCCTGGCAGGATTGGCTGGACGCTGGTTAGGCATCCGGCTTAATCTGAAGCCATGGAAAAAGACGGATATCTCAACAGGGCCTATGGTGTTTGCGGGACAGAGGCGACCCGCCAGCTTTATGACGCCTGGTCTGAAAGCTATGATGCCGAGATTTCAGAAAACGGCTATGCCACACCGCGCCGCCTGGCCAGCGCACTTCGTGAAAACACCTCTGACCTGAACACTGCTATTCTGGATTTTGGTTGCGGAACAGGGCTTTGCGGCCTGTCATTGAAGTCAGAAGGCTTCAGGGTTGTTGATGGCGCGGATTTGTCAGGTGAAATGCTTGCGAAGGCCCGGCAAAAGAAGATTTACCGCAACCTGTTACAGGTAGAACCTGATGCGCCGCTTCCCCTGCGCCCGGGCACTTACGGCGCCATTACCGCATGTGGCGTGATCGGCGTGGGCGCAGCCCCCGTGTCGGTGTTTGATACACTCATGAATGCACTGGTCCCTGGCGGAAAGTTTGCGTTTTCCTACAATGACCACACGCTTGAAGACCCGGCGTTCCAAACCAAAATCCTGGACTATACCGGCTGTGGCGCCGCGCGGCTGCTTTTTAGCGAACACGGCAAACACCTGCCGGGAATTGACCTGAGCTCCACCGTTTATGTGATTGAAAAAACTTGACATTTATCACCCGATTTGCGCCTTCTCCGACGGGGCCTCTGCATCTTGGCCACGCCTACTCCGCGCTGTTGGCTCAGGATATGGCGCGCGACAGGCAAGGCGTATTCCTGCTGCGAATTGACGACATTGACCAAAGCCGCGCCCGCGCCAACTGGGAAGCACAGATTTACGATGACCTGCAATGGTTGGGGGTTTCCTGGCCAGAGCCTGTACGTCGGCAGTCAGAACACTTCAGAGATTACGAAAAGGCGCTCGACCACCTTGTTTCGCTTGGACTGACGTATCCCTGCAGCTGCAAGCGGCGCGATATCGAGGCGGCGGCAGGCGCACCGCAGGAAGGTGTTCCGCAATTCGGACCCGACGGGCGCATCTATCCTGGCACCTGTCGGCAGCGCGATATGGCTGAGCGCACCGGGCAGGACGTGATCCGCCTGAACATGCGGCTGGCAGCAAATCTCGTGACCCTGCCGGTATTCACTGAAACCGGTGCGGCCCACGCGGGCGAGCATGTTCTGGACCGCCGGCACCTGACCGACCAGGTGGGAGACATCGTTCTGGAGCGTCAGAACATGGCGGCGTCCTACCATCTGTCCGTTGTCGTTGATGATGCCCAGCAGGAGATTTCGCACGTAATTCGTGGCGAAGATCTGTTTGAGGCGACCTTAATTCACGTTCTGCTGCAAAGGCTGCTCGGATTGCCGACACCGGTATATCATCACCACCGACTGATCCGTGACGAGGCCGGAAAGCGCCTGGCCAAACGTGACGACGCCCGCTCCATCGCCCGGTTCCGTTCCGAAGGCGCAACACCAGCCGAGGTCAGGCTGATGGCAGGGCTATGACCCGGCACATTCACGCTGCAAGCAACACCTCTCAAGTCAATGAATTAATTGCTAGATTTGCTCCAGCACTTCCACCTCTTCGCCGTTCTGAACAGAGGTGAAAAAGCAACTCCGGCGATTGGTATGGCAAGCCGGGCCCGTCTGGCGCACGAGAAGCAAAAGGCAATCACGGTCGCAATCAACACGAAAATCGATCAGTTCCTGCACATGGCCAGAGGTTTCGCCCTTCACCCAGAAGCTCCGGCGCGACCGGGACCAATAGGTGACACGCCCGGTTTCCAGCGTGCGCTCCACGGCTTTGGCGTTCATCCAAGCCATCATCAAAACGTCACCGGTCTCCTGGTCCTGAGCGATGGCCGGGATTAGGCCACTGGCGTCATATTTCAGTGTGGAGGGGTCAAAAGACATGGCAAAACCCTTTGTCGTTACGCGCGTGCTGCACTATCTATGTCAGGCAAGAGTAAAGGGAAAGCCATGACGGCCGACAGCGACCTGATCAAACTGTATTCCAACCGGATCCTGGCCCTGGCCGCAGATATTCCCCTGACGGATCGGCTGGCCAGCCCGCAGGCTACCGTGAAACGCCGCGCACCGCTCTGTGGTTCAACCGTGACTGTTGATTTGCGTCTTGCCGATGATCGCATCACTGAATACGGACAGGATGTGAAAGCTTGTGCTCTCGGGCAGGCTTCGGCTTCTGTGGTTGGCGCCAATATCCTTGGGAGAAACCGCGCTGAAATTGAACTGGCACGCGATCAGTTGCTTAAAATGCTGAAGGAAGACGGCCCGGCACCGGACGCACCCTTCGACGGTCTCGAAGTGCTGCGCCCGGCACGAAACTACAAAAATCGCCATGCGTCGATCATGCTTGCGCTTGAGGCAACGCTTGAAGCCTTTGATGAGGCCAGGCGCTCCGACTGCGCTTAACGAAACAGCAAGACCTGCGCACTACTTCTGCTGCAACTGTAGGAGTAGTTTTCCATGATTCCCGTTTCCGATTTTACCGATGCCGCGCCTGCCGACGGTCGGCTGAAAGACCTGGCCGAAATTGCCGCCGGTCTGGGGTTTGAAATTGTCGATATCGCGGGATCCATCGACATTATTGATGAACAGACAAGCAGCCAGCTTTCCGCCCTGACGATCCTGAAGGCAGGCGTGCGCCAGGTAACCGATGCGAATGAAAATGTTCAACAGACGGCACGAGTCATTGAAAAATCGACACGCAGCACGATGGAAATTGTCGAGAGTTCGGTGAATGACCTTCGGGAGGCGAGCGTACGCACGAAAACCGTCGCCACCTGGGTGAATTCGCTTCAGAACCACATGGGATCGCTTGAGGGAACGGTGAACGCGGTTCAGAGCAACAACGATGAAATCACCGCGATCGCGAGACAGGTCAACATTCTCGCGATCAATGCAAAGATCGAAGCCGCCCGCGCAGGGGACGCCGGCAGGGGCTTTGCGGTTGTCGCCGAAGCGATAAATGAATTGTCACAAAAAACCGCGGCTGCCGCTCAGGGAATTGCCGAAAACATCACAAACCTGTCAACATGGGTCGGCGGCATGCGCGAAGAGGCGACCGGGATTTCCGATGATGCAGGCGCCGTTCTCGAGGGGTCAGAAGAAACCGACAAAGCCTTGATATCCATCAGCGAAAGTGCCCGCGCGGCCCATAAGGGGTCAAGCAAGATCGCAAGCGGAGCGGCAACTGTCGATCAGGCGGTTCGTGCGCTCGAACCTGAGTTCAAAAAAGTCGGCGCCGCCATTGAGGAAACCGCGACCGGTATCCACGAGGCGCGCCAACGCTCAAACGCGCTGATCGACAAATCGGAAAAGCTGGTTCAGGGCACGGTCGCGCTAGGCGGCATGGCCAGTGATCAGCGGTACATTGACTATGTAAAGGGTCTGGCGTGCAAGGTCTCTGACCTGTTCGAAGAGGCGCTTGCCAACAACAAAATTTCTGAATCAAATTTGTTCGATACAGCCTATAAACCAATCCCCGGTTCCGACCCGATACAGCATTTGACTGAATTTACGGCCCTGACAGATGCGTTGCTACCGTCGTTGCAGGATGAGGCGCTGAACTTCGACAAGAACGTCATTTTCTGCGCGGCAGTGGATCGAAATGGCTATCTTCCGACCCATAACCGGAAATTTTCACATCAACAGGGCAATGACCCGGTCTGGAACGCTGCAAATTGCAGAAACAGGCGAATGTTCAACGACAGGGTCGGGCTCAAAGCGGGCTCAAATTCGGAGCCCTTCCTGCTACAGGTCTATCGCCGGGACATGGGCGGCGGCGACTTTCAAATGATGAAAGACATTTCCGCGCCTGTTCTGGTCAACAACCGGCACTGGGGTGGCCTGCGCTTGGGAGTGTCCTGTTAGGACGCGCACAAAAAGGCCGCCGCCCTTTTTGAAAAGGCGGCGGCAGGTTAGCGTTTCTCTCTCAGGTCCAGAAAACACGGGCAAAATCAAAAACAGGCAACATTCGTTTTGCCGACATCAGCTTGGGGACAGGATGCGTGGTCTCTGGAAGAGAACGCAGGCAGAGTTCTAAAACAAAACGGGCAGATGAAGACCAATCAACAGCATCAGACCCAGGGACGCGGCACCGACAGCGTCGCCAATCAACGTATCAGAGGAACGGTCGATTACGCCTCGGATCTCTTTCAACATTGTTTTTCTCCTGTTCATTAGATCTGTTGTTTCCTATTTGTTCTCTTTTTGTGGCGGTTTGTAAAGAACTTTTTGGAAACAATTGTGAACAAAACGGAAATACATGGCTAACCCACTGAAATCAGCCGAATTGCCTGATCCTGTTCCATCAACCAAAGAAGCGTGCGGGCAGCTGCGCCTCTTGGGGACAAGAGTTGGGGATCGTCGGCCAGCAATTTCCTGGCGTCACGTTGCGCGAGCGCCAGGAGACCGGCCTGATGCTCAAGATTGGCAACCCGAAAGCGAGGCACGCCAGATTGGGCGGTTCCAATTACATCGCCCGCTCCGCGCATTGCCAGGTCTTCTTCTGAAATTCTGAATCCGTCTTCGGTTTCACGCAGGATTGTCAAACGCCTTTCGGCCGTTTCCGACAGCGGTGCCTGGTACAAAAGGAGGCAAGTCGACTGCGCGGCCCCGCGCCCAACCCGGCCACGAAGTTGGTGCAATTGAGCAAGCCCGAAAATCTCGGCCCGTTCAATTACCATGATCGACGCATTGGGCACGTCAACTCCGACTTCGATGACGGTGGTGGCAACCAGGACTTTGATTTCATTCGCCGCGAACCGTGCCATCGCAGTGTCTTTTTCAGCGGCCGGCATTTGCCCGTGCACCAGGCCAACCGCGTTTTCGCCAAGCTCTGCACGCAAAACTTTAAACCGTTCTTCCGCGGCGGTCAGATCGACGTTTTCGCTTTCTTCGACCAAAGGGCAAACCCAGTAAGCTTGCCTGCCTTCAGCGATCGCCTGGTGAAGATGGGCGATGACATCCTTTAGCCGGGCAGTCGAAACCATAGCTGTCTTGACCGATTTGCGCCCCGGTGGTTTTTCATCAAGCA
>Ga0316207_10004800_pt1 | contig 11522 bp, 12 predicted proteins | sample 6weekpyrite_MG_FD_204943 | JGI IMG/M metagenome (GOLD analysis project Ga0316207, IMG submission 204943) | Microbial mat bacterial communities from mineral coupon in-situ incubated in ocean water Damariscotta River, Maine, United States -... | ecosystem: Environmental > Aquatic > Marine >...
TATGGTCAGAACCATTGGCAATAGAGTAATAAAACCGGTTATCAAGGTTCTGCTGATATATTTAAACATAGGACATCCTTTAGTGCTCTCACGTGCAAACTGTGACTATTTTATCTTTGTTGCCTGGAAATGGCTATTAAAGAAATAGTCGAAGGTTAAAATTCTCAGTCCAGAACGCAGGAAATCTTGATCCCAGTCATCAGCAATTACGAGTATCCGTCGACTTTGTATCGTCACCATGGTGCTGATTTTTTGTGTTGTTATTGTTATTGGCATTAGTCCAGATCTGGACTAAGCTAGGTTATATGGTGGTATCTCACTAGCGAGGATGATATAAATTAATTGTAGTCTGTCTCTTATCATGGCATGACTACCTAACATAACAGCATAAAAGGGAAATATAATCATGGCGGCTAAGAAAAAAGTATCCAAGAAAAAACGTTCAGCAACTGCATCACGCAAAAGTGTTGCAACACGCACACGTGCAGATTTGACTAAGCAATTAAGAGAAGATTTAAAAGCAACAAAGGCAACTCTGAAGTCAGCAAATGCAGCTGCACGAGCAGAATTAAAATTAACTAAAGCTATAGCTAACGCTGAAATTGCGGAGTTGAAGAAACAACTGGCTACTGTGATGAAAAGAGAAAAAGCATTACTGAAAATGGGAGAACAGAAAACAAAAATGATGTTAAAAACGGCAGAACAATGGGAAAAGAAACAAGTTAGCAAAATTCAAAAAATGTTCAAGAAAGCACCTAAAGCATAAATGAAATTGCAATAATTGAGAGCTAGTATTGAGATAGCCCCCTTTTGATCATGACTTGTGGATTGTAATAAATTTAAAGTAGTTAAGGAAATTGCTATGACCGACATTGCAACTATTCTTGCTGATGAAGACTTAAAAGCAGCAATGCCAGGGCAATAAAATATGGCAACAAAAACCATAAAAGGACCCGATGGCAAACCACGCTGCCAATGGTGTGAAGCGGCACCAGAGTTTTTTGACTACCATGATAAAGAGTGGGGCTTTCCGGTTGATGATGATCACCGGCTATTCGAAAAGCTCTGCCTGGAAAGTTTTCAGTCTGGCTTAAGCTGGCGCACCATTCTCAACAAACGTGAAAATTTTCGTAAAGCCTTCCATCACTTTAATTTTGACAAAGTTGCAAAATTTACTCAACACGACATTACCCGCTTATTAAAAAATGAAGGCATTGTCCGCCATCGAGGAAAAATCGAAGCCACTATTAATAACGCAAAAAAAGCGCAGGAACTTATTAAACAAGAAGGGAGTTTAGCTGCCTTTTTCTGGCACTATGAACCCAACAATAAAAATCTTGCCGCGCCTCAAACCATTTCAACATCCAAAGAATCTATTGCGCTGTCAAAAGAATTAAAAAAACGTGGTTGGAAGTTTCTTGGGCCGACAACTATTTTTGCTTTTATGCAGGCTATGGGGCTAATTAACGATCATGTAAAAGGCTGTACAATTAAACCTAAAGTTGATCAGGCGCGCAAAAAATTTAAACGACCCGTGATTAAATAGTTATGGCCTGTTAAGAAAATAGCCCTCTCAACAATAAAGAGACAATATGAAATTTTGCCCTCAATGTGGAAATAAGACCATTAATAAGTCTATTGATGGTGCAAAACGTACTATGTGTAGTGAAAGTGGCTGCAATTATGTTCACTGGAATAATCCCATTCCTGTGGTTGCCGCGCTGGTTAAACACAATGGAAAGTATTTATTGGCTAGAAATACGCAGTGGCCTAAAAATATTTTCTCACTAATTACTGGCTATTTAGAGTCTGAAGAGGAAGTAGAAAAAGCCGTTTTACGTGAAGTAAAAGAAGAGCTCAGCCTCGATGGAAAAATAAACGCCAATTTAGGCCATTACTCGTTCTTTGAACAAAACCAACTTATCATGGCATTTGAAGTGGAAGCCGAAGGCGATCTTAAAATTAATCACGAACTTGCCGAAACCAAATATTTAACCCAGGAAGAGCTATCTGCTTATAATTTCCATCCACTGTATATTACAGAAAAAATAATTAAGAAGTGGCTAATACTAAGCGCTTAATCTTTTACAATCACTACTTCGTATATTTTCCATAACTCCAATATTTTTTTCCTGGCGACAGAGATCCTTGCCAGCCTCGCTGCCTTAAATTATTAGCAATCAAACGATTCATTAAGCCATGACCAACTAAAATAACGTTATTATTTTCTTCTGCTATCTCAATGAGTTTGCTTGCGGCCTGACGGGCTCTTAGTTTTGCCTGGGCAAAAGATTCTCCATTTTGGCTAAAACCAAACAACCAAAAGAGTCGCAACATAATCACCCACATACTCACAGGTAATTTAAACGGGGTTCTATCAAAATGAGGAATTTTTGTTTCAGAAAAAAGCTCGTCTGAATAACTTATTTTATCAAAACCAATATTCCTGGCCGATTGCGTCGATCGTTCTAAATGACTGCAGACAACATAATGTGAATGAAATTGATTTTTTAATTCAGCGGGAGCAAAATCTTTTATACCCGATTCATGGTAATCGACAACAAGCTGTTTTAATTGAACAGCATTAAAATTCCCCGCCAAATCAACTTTTGGCTTTCCATGTCTTAATAAAATGATTTCCATTTATTTTTTTACTAGTTGTTGTTTTTGTTGCAGCAGCATTAACCTTTTTTCTTTATTTTCTTTTCCCAGATTATCCACAACAGCATAGAACTTTCTTAAATCATATTGTTCTTTTTTTAATAGCGCTCTTAGCCCTGGCACCAAGTCATAATACGTTGCAATCAAAAGGAGGTGTGAATTATTTAAGCCTTGCGTCATCCACTCGTCAAAGGCATTAACATTTTTTCCTGTCCATGTTTTTTTAAGTTGCTGATATTTTTCTTGTAACAAAGCAAAATATTGTTTTTTAGAAACTAATTTTCTTTCTTCGCTGGCATCACTTTTATACAGCAGCATTAATGCTTTTCGTGTTTCAAGCAATAGATCGTTTACTTGTGCATCACGTTTGTTCTGCTCCAGGTAATCCGTATACTCTTTATGTTTTCCATTTTTATTAAACCACAGCCGAATACCTTCCTGCTCAACAACCGTTGCAAAAGCTTCATTAAATGCCGTGTCATTTTCAATGTATATCAGCTGATGCGCCAGCTCATGAAAAACAATACCTGCCCGACGCGCTTCTGATCGATACATCATGGTATTTAGCAGGGGATCATCAAACCAGCCCAGGGTCGAATAGGCTTTTGCTCCGGCAATATGGACATCGTAGCCCGCAGCGGCTAACTGTTTTGCCTCAATTTGAGCGTCTTTTTTTGAGAAATAGCCCTTGTAACTCAGGCAGCCCACAAAGAGAAAACACCATTTCTTCGCTTCCACCGACAGTTTTTTTGCCGCCACGACATTCCAGACCACAAAAGGGCGGTTTAAGTCGGCATATTGCCTGTAGCTATCATTTTCTGGAAGATAAAGACTTTTAGAGGCAAAATCGCGTATTTTTTGGCTTTTTAGCAGCGCTTTACGCAAACCTTCGTTTGTTTTTTTATCTTCTATTAACTCTGAAACGGGCTTTTGCTGTTCTAATAGCTCCGAATGTCCCGCCATGAGATCCATGTAATAGCCAAAAGAGCTACAGGCTGATACGGTTAATGCCGATAACAGAACAAGAACGCGTTTAAATATACATAGTCGAGTCATAAATACGAACAATATAAAGTGTTTAAGATCCTATCTTCACTATATAACTATCTGATGAGCTTATGAAACCCCATAACCACAACGACAAACTTCAAAATATCATTCAATCTGCCAACACCATTATTTTAGGCAAAGAACACAAGCTGCGTTTAGCGCTCAGCTGCATTTTAGCCAGGGGGCACCTTCTCATCGAAGATTTGCCGGGCGTCGGCAAAACCACCCTGGCGCACACGATGGCGCAATTACTCGGCCTGCAATTTAGCCGTATTCAATTCACCAGTGACATGCTGCCCGCCGATGTTTTGGGTATTTCTATTTATGAACAAAACCAAAGCCAGTTTACTTTTCACCCCGGGCCTATTTTTAGCAACGTATTATTAGCCGATGAAATTAATCGCGCTACCCCGAAAACTCAAAGCGCCTTACTTGAGGCCATGGAAGAACAACAAGTCACACTGGAGGGAAAAACGCGCGAACTACCAAAACCCTTTTTTGTTATTGCAACGCAGAATCCCTCTGAACAAATTGGTACCTTTGATTTACCCGAGTCTCAATTAGATCGTTTTTTAATGTCTATTTCTTTGGGCTACCCTGATGCAAAAGCAGAACGACAACTCCTTATAGCCAATGATCGCCATGATGCCTTAAATAAACTATCGGCCTGTATAACCGGAAAAGAGCTTCGTGAAATACAAGATCAGGTTCAACACATCATCACATCGGATGCGCTGCTTGATTATGTTCAGGCGATTATTGCTTATTCACGCGAGTCCGGGCTTTTTGAATGTGGCCTGTCTCCCAGGGCAGGGCTAGCCTTGTTACATGTTAGTAAAGCATGGGCGATGTTGAATGAGCGCGACTATGTTATTCCGGAAGATATTCAAGCTGTTTTACCCGGCGTCGTTCAACACCGATTACACTCGGTGGATCCGGATGCCATCGAACCACTTGATACCTTACTAAAAGACGTTGCGATACCCTGAATTATGCTGGCCGCTTTAAAAACGAAATTTAATTTACAACGTTTTTTTGTTGGAGAAGGGCCACAGCAAACACCGTATTTATTAACACAACGCCGGGTTTATATTTTACCCACGAAGCAAGGGTTAGTCTTTAGCTTCCTGCTCTTTGTTATGCTGCTGGGTTCTATTAACTATGCAAATAGTCTTGGTTTCTTTTTAACTTTTTTGCTCGCCAGCCTTTGTGTTGTTGCGATTTTTCATACCTATAATAATTTATTAAAACTCAGTATTGGTCCGGCAATTTGTAAACCTGACTTTGCAGGAAACGAGATAAGCTTTAAAGTGCAGTTAAATAACCTGTCTCAACAAGCTCGCTTTTCTTTACAGTCGTACACACCACAAAAAATCATTAGTGAGACCGATATAAAAGAGAGTCCAACTTCCTATATCAAGGTAAAACATTGCTTTGATCAACGCGGCCTTATTCCTTTACCTCGCTTTACCGTTGAAAGTCGTTTTCCCCTTGGACTGTTTAAAGCCTGGGCCATTATCCAGCTTGATCAGCAGCAACTGGTTTATCCAAAACCTTCTTCGCACAAACAGCTACCGCATAAAAACACCGGCTTATCTGAAGGAAAAAAACAGATCGATATTGGTCAAGATGATTTCAAAGGTTTGCGTACTTATGCAGACGGCGATCCCTTGCAACATATTCATTGGAAAAACGTTGCCCGCCATCAAACCCTGCAAACAAAAGAGTTTTCTACAAACACCTCGGATGAACTTTGGTTTAACTGGTCTGATACAACAGCGCTTAACACCGAAGCAAAACTCTCTCAACTGACACGCTGGCTTTTACTTGCCGACGCTCAAAACAAGCAATATGGCTTACGTTTACCCGGCTCGGTCATTAAACCCGGCGTAGGAAAAAATCACTTAAATGCCTGCTTAAAACAACTGGCTTTATTTAATGTGAATGAGCCCGCTTCAAAATGAGGTTGCTTAATAGACTACAAAGCCCTGCGGTTCAACCTGCTGCTTTAATTTTATTAGTTGGTTTATTGCTCGTTGTTTTTCCGAATTTTTCTCACCTGCCACTATGGCTAAGCCTGGTTGTAACCGCGCTCATTATTTGGCGTGGTTGTTATGAGTTACAGCTTTGTTCAATACCCGGAAAAAAAGTTTTATTCATTCTCACCATTATGCTGTTAAGCGGCATACTTTTTAGTTATCACACCCTGGTAGGGCGCAACGCCGGTTCAGCAATGCTGCTCGGCTTGCTTTGTTTAAAACTTTTTGAAATTAAATCCTATCGGGATATTTTTCTTATTATAAACATCTCTTTATTTTCAATTGTCATCAACTTTTTATTTAGCCAATCGATTCCCGTTGCCATAACCATGATATTTGCCCTGGTGTTTTTATTTACTGCCCTGATCAGTTTTCAGCACGACTATAAAAAACTCTCTCCCTCTGTCGACTTTGAGGCTGTACAGAAGAACGAAAAACAACACTTTAAACTCGCGCTTAAAATGTTATCTCAAGCCATTCCCTTTGCCATTGTTTTATTTGTACTCTTCCCCAGAATAAACGGCCCGCTCTGGGGGCTACCGGAAGATGCCTTTTCTGCAACGACCGGACTATCTGACAAAATGTCTCCCGGAAAAATTAGCCAGTTAAGCGACAACCCTGAAATTGCTTTTCGCGTTGCTTTTGATTCTGAAGCGCCCGACCCCAGTAAACTTTATTGGCGCGGGCCCGTCATGTGGTCTTTTGATGGTTATAACTGGAGCGCGCCAAAAGCCGAGCGCATCGAGCTCGACACGTTTAAGTTTCGTTCTCTTGGTGACAAAACCGATTATAGTATTACCCTGCAACCGCATAATAAATTTTGGATGTTTGCATTAGATATTCCCTCGACCTTACCCAAAGGAACACTACTTTCAGCCGACATACAGGTGCTCTCTGTTTTACCTGTGCAAAAACTACGGCGATTTAAAATCAGCTCTTATACAAACTATGTCTTACCACAACACCCCAAAATTACTTTTACCCGTTACTTAAAACTTCCGCCTACTAACGCTAACACCTTATCTAAAAGCCGTGCACTTATTGCAAAACTTAAACATCACTCCGATCCACAAAAAACGGTTAACAATGTTTTAAATTATTTTTCCACGCAAGATTTCTATTACTCACGTCAGCCACCCTTGCTGAACGACAACCCGGTTGATGAGTTTTTATTTGAAACGAAACGGGGGTACTGCGAACACTATGCCTCGAGCTTCACCATCTTAATGCGACTCGCCGGTATACCGGCGCGTGTTGTTACTGGCTACCAGGGCGGCGAACTTAACCCTATAGACAATTACTTTATCGTTCGACAGTCTGATGCTCATGCCTGGTCTGAAGTGTACTTGAATGAAAAAGGCTGGGTACGCGTTGATCCCACCGCGGCAATACCGCCGGGCAATATTGAAAATACCGCGGATGCTTTACGCTTAAACTCCAGCCTCAAAAAACCCGACTATTTATTTGAAAAAAACTGGTTCAGCGAACAAATTAAAAAAACGCGTTTCGCCTGGGATGCCATTAATAATCGCTGGAATCAGTGGGTATTAGGTTATAACACGAAAAAACAAAAAGCTTTTTTTTCTGCCATTGGTATTGAAGAAATATCATGGCAAGGCTTATCACAACTTTTATTTGGCTTTTTAACGGTTCTCACCGCGATACTGGCTTTTATTGTTTTTTCAAATAAAGCCAAAAATAAAACAAAAGATGAAGCACAACATGCCTATTTAAAATTCTTAACTAAACTGAAAAAGCAGGGACTGATAAAAAGCGACACCGAAGGTGCGGATGATTTTGCAAAACGCGCCATTAAAAAGCTTCCCCAGCACAAAACAAACATAACGATTATTTCAGACCTGTATCAGAAACTACGTTATCGAATGGCATCTGAAAAGCAGATTAAACTATTCAAAAATCGAATTGCCCGTTTTCATATCCATTAACAACTACCCCGCTGTTTTTTTTCATTGTAGTAAGACCTTAAATAGCTTATCTGCGGCCTATTTATTTTCATAATACCGTTTAAACTCATCTGATAAGTTGATTTTTATTATAAAAAAGGCCACTGTTAGAATAAATTAATAGAAATATGCACGTGCGGGATATTACATACTATGACGCATGCGTCCTAATTAACTGTTAGGCTTCAAAAATGGATAGTGATAAAAATAAAAGTATCTCGCGAAGCAAAAAATCGGCTGTTAAGTTAGTTGATTTTTTAGCTGAGGAAGCAGCCAGTGTAGTACCTGGTGGTGCATCGGCCTATAAAGTCGGAAAGCATTTATTTAATCATGCGAAGCAATTTATTACTGATCAACGTGAAGAACGGTTAGAAGATTTTCATAAGAGAATACTTAGTGAAGGAGATAATAATTACTGGGAAGAAGTTAAGGATAAGGAATTTCAAATTGATGAATACTACTCACTTCTAAATTTCGTGGTTCAAGATGAAGAAGAACAAAAGGTAAAATTTTATGCAGATCTTTTCAGACTACTGCTTCTTCGCAAATTACCCGAAGAATACAGAGATCATATTATACGGTCAGCTAGAGAGTTAAAGTATTCTGATATAGAGCTTCTACGGCAAATCTATATTAATGATAAGTATGTATTTAAGTCGCCAGGGAATAAACAAAATCAAATTAAGGAGCTTACTCAGCCAGACAGTCCTTTAAAGAAACACTCGATCCAGACATTAATTAGATTTGGTTATTTATCAGATAAGGATGGAAACAAACCACCTTGGCCTACAGAACTATTAAAAATGTTAGTGGAGAATTTATTTGATGAGAATCAACTCAAAGCCTAACAAAAAAATCAACATTGACAGCCTAGAGCTACGGCCTAAAAAACAGGCCTCCACTCTAGGCTGCAAGTTATTTAGACGTTATGTTGCTAAGGAAAGTTAATGCTTAATATTCAAGAGTTATTAACCCAGATCAGGAAGCAAATAGATTCTTCCCATGAAAAAGTTATAAGCTTTTCGAAGACCCATTATTCATACGAGGAATGGATTAACTGGGAAATATTCGATGCTTTGAGTAAGTCTGGATATGAATGTAAACCAAAACCAAGTTATAAGCGCCATGGAAAGTCAGTAAACGAAAGGTATCAAGCTGATATATATGGTGAGGGTTTGGAGAGCGGGTCGAAATTTATAATGGAAGTTGCCCTTGTTGGGATTTCGACTCAGAGCAAGTGGCGCAAGAAAATTGAAAGGGATAGAGAAAAGTTATCAGGATTTGTAGCCAACGACAAAGGTTTGAAAAAAATACAATTATTAGTGTTGGCTGCTGATTATCCCAATGTTCTAGAAGAATGGGAGTATTGGTTAAAATGCCTAAATTTCTGGCAAGAAAACAAGCCAATGATCGAAGTTAGTTCATCACGCATGGGTGAGGTTGTAATTTGTGGCTGGAGTATAGCAACATAATAAGGCAAATCAGCCGACCATCGTAGCGGGGTGAGGCTTGTGGCAAATGCCACAAACGAAACACCGCGGAAATTGGTCGACTGATTTGCGACGTCACTTCCCAATACAAAAACTCGAAAAGATTTTTCCGAGCAGGGCATCACTACTGACATGACCGGTAATCTCGCCAAGCGCATTTTGTGCCTGGCGCAGATCTTCGGCTAATAACTCACCGGCTTTTGATTCTTGTAACTGGGCCTGACCATTTAAAACAAATTCTTTTGCGCGCACCAAGGCATCTAAATGACGGCGGCGCGCGAGAAACACACCTTCGGTTAAGCCGGTGTAACCCATGATTTTTTTCAGGTGAGTACGGAGCAGTTCAACCCCTTCGCCGGATTTTGCTGAAAGGGCGATTTCGTTATTTTGCTCTTTTGCTTTTGCGTTCGTTAAATCTATTTTATTTCGCACAATGGTGACTTCTAACGAAGAAGGCAGTTTTTGACGAATGCGCTCATCGTCCTCCGTGATTCCGGTTTTGTCATCGACCAGTAAAAGCGCGCGATCGGCTTGTTCGATTTCGATCCAGGTGCGTTTGATGCCTTCTTGTTCAACCACGTCTTCGCTGTCACGAAGGCCGGCGGTGTCGATCACATGTAATGGCATGCCATCAATATTAATTTCTTCACGCAAAACGTCACGCGTGGTGCCGGCGATATCGGTGACGATGGCCGAATCCCGGCCCGCAAGGGCATTGAGCAAGCTCGATTTTCCGGTATTGGGCTGGCCGATTAAGACCACACGCATACCATCTCGCAACAGCACACCCTGCTGCGCCGAGGCAAAAATCTTCTCCATTTCGGCCAAAATATTTTCTAAACTATTGGTGACGTGACCATCGGATAAAAAATCAATTTCCTCTTCCGGGAAATCAATCGCTGCTTCTACATACATTCTCAGGTGAGTAAGCGCTTCTACACTTTCATCTACCCAGCGAGAAAACTCGCCTTGCAGTGATTTTACCGCTGATTTTGCCGCCTGCTCTGATCCGGCTTCAATTAAGTCGGCAATCGCTTCGGCCTGCGCTAAATCGACTTTATCATTTAAAAAGGCGCGCTCAGAAAACTCGCCTGGATGAGCAATGCGCGCCCCCAAACCAAGCACGCGTTGTAACAAGATATCCATGACCACGGGGCCACCGTGACCTTGCAGCTCGAGCACATCTTCACCGGTAAACGAATTGGGGCCAACAAAATAAAGCGCCAGGCCGGAGTCTATGACTTCGTTGTTTTGATCTAAAAAGGGGAGGTAATCTGCAAAACGCGGTTGCGGCAATTTGCCTAAAATTGTTTTGCCAATTTGCGTGACTAAAGGGCCAGAGACCCGAATAATACCGACACCACCCCGACCGGGTGGTGTGGCAATCGCCGCTATTGTGTCGGTATCTTGGTTCGGCATTTAAGCCTTAATGACAATTTTCGTAATGTACCATTGCTGTGCAATCGACAAGGTATTATTCACCACCCAGTATAAAACCAAACCGGCGGGGAAGAAGGCAAAGAAAATAGTAAACACGATAGGTAGTGCTTGCATAATTTTCGCTTGCATTGGATCCATTGGCGGCGGATTCAGTTTTTGCTGAATGAACATTGTGATACCCATTAATAAAGGTAAAACAAAGTAAGGATCTTTTGCTGATAAATCGGTGAACCAGAACATCCAGTCTGCCTGACGTAATTCCACGCTTTCGAGTAACACCCAGTACAAGGAAATGAACACCGGAATTTGTACAAGAATCGGTAAACAACCGCCTAAAGGATTAATTTTTTCTTCTTTATACATTTTCATCATAGCCTGATTCATCTTTTGACGATCACTACCAAAGCGCTCTTTCAGTGCAGCCAGGCGCGGCTGAACTTTACGCATGTTTGCCATGGATTTATAACTGGCTTCTGATAATTTATAAAACACGAGTTTTATTAGTATTGTTAATAAAATAATCGCCCAGCCCCAGTTTCCGACAAAGTTATGTATTTTGTTTAACAACCAAAAAATCGGTTTTGCGATAAAAGTTAAAACACCATAATCAACCGTGAGCTCTAAACCCGGTGCAATTTTTTCCAGATCTTCCTGAATTTTGGGACCAACAAATAAAATATTATTTAAGGTTTCTGTTGAGCCATTTGCAACCTGAACTTCGTTGCTAGCTTTCATACCAATGACATAACGAGACTGACCTAAGTCACGTGTAAAATAACTTTGTTGTGTTTCTTTTGGTGGAACCCATGCGGCAAGGAAATAGTGCTGAATAATCGCTGCCCAACCGTTTTTAATATCACGGTTTAAGTCTTCATCGG
>Ga0316207_10004801_pt1 | contig 11521 bp, 14 predicted proteins | sample 6weekpyrite_MG_FD_204943 | JGI IMG/M metagenome (GOLD analysis project Ga0316207, IMG submission 204943) | Microbial mat bacterial communities from mineral coupon in-situ incubated in ocean water Damariscotta River, Maine, United States -... | ecosystem: Environmental > Aquatic > Marine >...
CCCACATCTGCCAGCTGAATTGCAACACGCCTGCCCGTTAGAAACTCCAGTTCATCATCATCGATCTGTTGCTGCAAAAGCTGGTTCATAATACGACAGAACAATGAGTTATATAGCCTAAAGGGCAACAGCCTTACCGGTATGCGTAGAAACAGAGGTAGAATCGGGGTATGAGTGAGTCCACTATTCATAGCACCACCTTATCACATATACTGATACAATCGTCATTAACCTGTATCAATTAGAAGCTTAGAACAGCAATAAATTAAGGGCTCAGCCTGCCTTATTTTATTTTTTTACTAGAAACATAATAATCAGGAGAGCATCATGACAGAAAAAAGCAAACAAACTGGCAGCTGCCTTTGTGGATCTGTTCATATAACCGCAACCAACCCCAGCAACAAAGTAGGTGCCTGTCATTGTGGCATGTGTCGGAAATGGGGAGGCGGGCCATTTATGGAAATCGATTGTGGCACAGAGGTTACATTCGAAGGAGAGGAAAACATTACGGTATATGATTCTTCTAACTGGGCTCAACGCGGTTTTTGTAAAAAATGCGGCAGCCATTTATTTTATCGTTTAAAAGAGAACCATCAACACATGATTGCTGTTGGCCTTTTTGATGACCAGGAACATTTTGTTTTCGAAACCCAGGTATTTATTGACAGCAAACCACCGTTTTACAGTTTCGCGAACAAGACTAAAAATATGACTGAGGCTGAAATTTTTGAAATGTATGGCCCCTCGTAAAAACAAGCACTGAACCAGGCTTGACTTACAAACAGATAGAACAGCTTAACTTTAAATTTCTTCTACAAATATTTTAAATGGATAAATAGATGAACGTATCACTACAAGGCGAAGCAACACACAATGAACTGGATGAATTAGAGAAACTACTTACACTGGACGACAAACGAATCCTTGAACTGGGCTGTGGCAAAGCTGAAATAACCCGTGCTATTGCAACAAATGGTTCAAATCGTAAAATCACAGCTACCGAGGTAGATGAGGTCCAGCATGCAGATAATATTCTTATAGATGATTTGCCAAATGTAGACTTTTTATTAGCGGGTGCTGAAAATATTCCACTGGATGATGCACTATTTGACATTGTATTTATGTTTAAGTCTCTACATCACGTGCCTGGCGAACTCATGAATACAGCTTTAAGTGAGATAAAGAGAATCTTAAAACCTGGCGGTTTTGCCTATATCTCTGAACCTGTATTTAAGGGTGACTTCAATGAGGTGCTGCGTATTTTCCATGATGAAGAAGAAGTTCGTAATATGGCATACACTGCAATCAATAAGTCTATTGAATTAGGTGAATTATCACTGGTTAACGAGTTATTTTTCAATATTCCGACATCTTTTGAAAACTTTAAAGACTTTGAGCGAAGAGTGATCAATGTTACGCACACAAACCACGAGCTCCCAGATCAACTTATTACTAAAGTTAAAAATCAATTTATGCTAAATATGAGCACTAATGGCGCAAATTTTATAATACCCGTTCGTGTAAACTTACTTCGAAAGCTGGAAAATTAGATCCGCAAGAGAACATTAAATTATAAGAACAAATGCTAATAACAAAAACCAGGACAATAGTGCTGGCATACACCATTAACAGGAGGTTTTAGGAACGGCAAGTACAAGGAACAAAACCACCCGTTAAGAGGTAAAGCCTCATTGACCAGGCTAAGGTCATAACGCAACCACTCTAAAAGCAGGTAAAGACCATGAATAAACCTCAAGCAATAAAGGTAATTGATCTGTTTTCATTCATCAGCCTAATTTTAATTATTTCCACCGGGGCTTTTCTAAAGTTCACACTTCCACCAAGAAGTGGTGGCGCCACTGTATGGGATCTAACCCGACATCAATGGGGAGAGATACATTTTTATATTTCAATATTTTTTCTACTCATGATGAGCATACATTTGGTTTTTCACTTTAGTTTTATAAAGAAAGCCGTTCTGGGAAAGGCATCAAGAGAACAAAATTACAGGTTGATTATTGGAGCTGTTAGCCTTTTTGTCTTAATACTGTTTTCATTGGCACCTTTATTTTCACCAGTAGATACTAGCAATGAGCAAAGGCACGAAAAGCCTCGCCATAATCAACAATAAATAACTACAAAAGAAACTTTATTGAAATTAGCAGCATAATGAATACATAAAATACAAGATCAACTTAATAAAACTTGTTTAGTAAGCAAGTAAGTTTTAAATCGGCAATGTCATAAACGATAACAGCCTGTCATTCACAGGTATTTTCCTCAGAGAGAGCAAATATATCTCTGCTGATTCATATCCCTGTAAAGCCATAGTATAGCTACACGCTACCCTACTGTAATTTACTGGCCACAAATAGTCCTGAAAGTTAAGTTCACTCTAAATCCATGGGGCTTTTTTGTTGGTGGCAAGCGGTGCAACCAGTGTGATTGCGTCTCACCTTTCATAATCAATAAGCTGCCATGCTGCAAAATTAGAGACACCAACTGTTTACTGGTTTTGTGTTTAAAGGAGAATTTTCTTTCGGCACCCAGGCTTAATGAAGCAATAGCACCGTTCTTCTTCAAGTCCTTTTCAGCATCGCTGTGCCATGCCATACCTTCACTGCCATTATGATATAAATTCAATAAGCAGGCATTAAAGGTCTCCCCCGCTTCCTTCTCTACAATAGCTTTCAGCTCCAACAACTGTGATGTCCATGGCAGAGCATATTTTGTTGTTTTTGAATAGGTATATTTAAATGCCTGATCAGCATACCATGCAACCTTACGCTGGGTTATGATGCGTTTACCAAGAATTATTGCTTCATCATTCTTCCACTCTATTTCATTTAGTAATTGTTGCAAATGACAATGAGCAGTATCCTCGGACATTATCTGACCGTGGTAATTGACTTCTCCCTCTGAGCTGATGATATTCACAGGCTCGGTTATTATGTTTGAAAATAGATCCACTATGATCCTTAATCCTATTCACATTGATCCAGAGCCACCCAGGTAGAGACTGAGTCCTGACAACCCTGCTTCTGGTTGTCGTTTGTAAAAGGCCTGTTTCTGGCTCCAGACTTTTATCAAGGCAAATAAAGATATCACAGTTTTTTAATAAGGGGGCAGCTCATAAGTCGTTATTTTCCCCTACGGCGATGAAAATATACCTATGGCCTAATGCCTGGGATTATAATACATCCGCAACATAATTTAATCGGAAATCTGATGAGGAGGATTAATAGCCTGGTTTGATCTTTTCACATGATTTAACCAGATAATCAGAAACAGATCACTAGCAAAAAAGCACTCAAACTCGAAACACAAATACGATTAATCGCTTAATTAGATAACTATACATGTATAGTATAACCATGATTAAAATTAAACACCCACAAGAGCTTTCACATTTACGACGCATTGCCCTAGCTGCACAAGGCTTACTACAAGCCTTGCCTTTTGGGCGCAGTTTATCGGGCGCACGTAAGGCAATTAACCACATAGGCTATGTACAGATCGACACCATATCGGTGGTGGAACGAGCACACAATCATGTTTTTTACTCCAGGGTACCTAAGTTCAAACCCTGCATGACAAATCAAATGCTGATAGATGGAGACATTTTTGAATACTGGGCACACGCGGCAGCTTTTCTACCCATGTCCGATTTTCGATTTTCCTTACCTTACAAGCACGCTATTAAAAGTGGTCAAACCCATTGGTATAAAAATCCTGACAGGAAACTCATGGCTGAAGTCCTGGCACGTATACGCACAGATGGCCCGATACGAAGCCGAGATTTAGAAACTAGCACTACGAAACGTGCAGGCTGGTGGGACTGGAAACCCGCTAAAAAGGCGCTTGAACAGATGTATATGGAAGGCGACCTGATGATCTGCAACCGCGAAGGTTTCCAGAAAGAATATGATCTAACAGAGCGGGTACTGCCAATTCACGTCAACTCACAAATGCCAAGCATGGAAGAATTTGCAGCTCACATCCTAGATCAACAACTACGCTGCCATGGACTTGCTTCACTCAAAGGCCTGACTTACCAGCGCAGAAACCCAGAGCTCCGCAAAGCTGTGAAAGAACTGGTAAATGAAAGGCTAGCGCAACGCACATTAGAACAGGTACAATTGAGCAGCGGAGAAGCGTTTATAATTGAAACAGGAGTGCTCGAACACACCTCTCCCAGGCTGAGTAACCGCATGTTGATACTTTCACCATTCGACAACAGTGTCATTCAACGCGGACGTCTCAAAGCTCTGTTTCAATTTAATTATCAATTAGAATGCTATGTACCCGCAGCCAAACGTCAATATGGGTACTTTTGTCTACCATTACTTTACCGCGGTGAATTTATTGGGCGAATGGATTGTAAAGCCCATCGAAAAATTAGCCATTTAGAGATTAAATCGTTATATTTTGATCAACACAATTTTGATGAAGATTCAGTCATCACTGCATTCATAGACGCCATCAAAGAATTCTGTTATTTTCAAAAATGTGACTCAGTGCATTTAACTCAAGCATATCCAGAGTTTCTAACCCAACGTTTGCAGAGTGCGCTAGAACCAGTTGAATAAAATTTGTATATAAAGTTATACAGTGGTTATATATAGGCACAAGGGAGGTAATCGCGCTAGTGGCTGTGGAGGAAAAATATCTAATAGTTAATTTCGTGTTAGAAAAGCATACCCTCCTGAGGCATTAAAATAACAGCCGCTAACATACGTCTAATTTTAGTTATTTCTATCGTGACTTTCGAACTCACAAAGCAGAAGTGGCGGCGCTATTGCATAGAAACTAATCCAGCATGAATGAAGAGAGTTTCACTTTTATATTTCAGTATTTATTTCTATTCATGATGAATATACATATGATTATTCTATTTAGTTTTATGAAAAGGTAGTTTTAGGAAAACGTCAAGAGCACAAATTTGCAGGTAGTTAGTGGGGCTATAACCATTTCGTTTTGATAAAATTTTCATTGGTAACTTATTATCGCCAGTAGAAAACAACAATAAACAGAGTAATTAAAGGGCCGGTGACACCTTGAATTAGCGATATCATTTATCACCGACTCCTTTAAATTTATTTTCCTTCCCAGCCTTAAAATTGATATGAAAGCCCAACCAGCCCACGGATTTGATTAACCGAACCTTCATCTTTCACAATTTGGCTATCGGCAGCATCATTGAGATAGCGCCAATACCCTAGCTGCCCTTCGATGGCCCAACGAGGTGACACTTCATATGCGGCTTTCAACTGGATTCCTATATCTTTAAAACCTGATTTACTATCAAAACGCAAAAAACCTGATTGTACGGACTGTGAATCTGTTACACCATAGTATGCCTGCATGTAATCATCATCTGCCCAGCTTATAGACAGGGCTGTAGAAACCCTCAAGACATCTTTAATATACGTGGTGTATACAATATCAAAAGTAGCCAGTGTGCCGTCATTATCATTACCTGCATCCTGGGGTGAGACCGAAAGGTTAGCTAACCAGGTGCCTGCGCTGTACTCTATAAAAGCACCGATACCGACACTCCGGTCAATGTCACCCAGACCATCTAAAATATCAATATCACTATCACTTTCTTTTCGCCCACCATAAGCGCGAATAAGTGGCCCCATTACAATATTAAAACGACGACTCAATTTTTCTGAGTAAGATAAATGCAAGAGCGTTATTCCAGCGCTGGCAAGACCCTCATTTGCATTGATGCTGGCTCCTTTTATAAAGTAGGCTCCCTGCTCCCTAATATTAAATAATGGCAGCGCTGTTGCTGCATATTTATCTGAGCCTTCATATTCTGGAAATGCCCCAATACCTAGACCAATTTGTGCTTGAAAAGCCTGTGAATACTCAGGGAAACCAATACCAGCACTAATCGACCTTGCATTAGCGTTTTTATCCGTATTTTCCATAGACGATACGGAGATGGGTACACCAATAATGCAAAAAACTATAACGACAGCTGTATTATGAATAATCTTCATTTATTCGTTCTCCTGGAGAATTCGCCAATTTATTATTGATTATAATTAATAAATTATCGATAAACAATCATTTTTTATTGATTTAAATTGACAGACACCCTGAGTTTAACTAAGATTGGTTTGAAATAAGCGTCTTTTATTGTGCCGCTCAGACGACGCACAATCGCTAGAAATATGTCTTTTAAAGAGAGTAATAATCTGGAGAATATCGTGTGGATAAACTTATAATGACCAGTAGAAGGTTGCAGATGGTTGTTTTTATCTTAATTGTTTTGACTCCCTGCGCCGTAGTGTTAAATGCGATAACAGGTGCATGGGCAGAATTGCTCAACTTGCCACAGGGTATTTCTCTCGATGTTGCTAGAATATCTGGATTGAACCTGTTGGTAGTCCTTGTGCTTGGGTCAATAAAGCCTGTCGTGTATATGGTTGCCTTCTGGTTTCTTTATAAACTGCTCGGGCTATACCATCAGGGCATAATATTTACGGCACGAAATGTTGCTGAAATTCGTAAAATCGGCTGGTCTATTGCTTCAATCGATATTGCGGGAATGATTCAAACACTGATAACAGGCCCAGTATTAATGGCTTTCGAAATCAACTCAGGCTATCTTGCGGCCAGGATTGAAGCGGGCTATTTAATAATTGGACTGTTTATTGTGCTCATTGCCTATGTGATGGATATGGGGCGTGAATTAACTGAGCAGGACAAGCTTGTAATTTAAACTGACTAATATGGCTATTATAATAAATGTTGACGTCATCCTTGCAAAGCGAAAAATGAGGCAAAAGGACCTGGCCGACGCAATTGGGATCACCGTACAAAACCTCTCTATCCTGAAAACAGGAAAGGCTCGTGCTATCCGCTTCTCTACACTGGATGCTATCTGTAAACACCTAAATTGCCAACCAGGGGATATTCTTGAATATCGACCTGATTAAAGTAAAAAATAGGAGACAGGAGTTAATAGCACAGCGAGATTAAAGTAAAATTAGTCATATATCTGTACGAGCTGGCTAAAAGCCCCCATCTCCTTTAGCATAACTGTAGCTCATTTAGTTCACAAAACTTATTTCAATATCACCGCAGAAAGATTATGAGATTAGAACAAATACTTGGAACTAACTACATCCTCCTATTGGTATTTCTTACTACCCTTATTGCAACACCCGGATGCACTACTGCAAATGTATCTGATTTGAATCGACAACAACAAATTGAAACAAGCCCGCAATGGAATGGTGAAGCATTTGAAAACCCAGAACGAGTTCCTTCTACGGAATGGGGTAAAAGCCTGGTTTCCTTCTGGGATTATTTCTTTAATAAACCAGAAGATTATGTACCTGCCCCTCCACTCCCCATGGAATCATTTGACATTTCGCAATGGCAAGAACGGCAAGCCTTACAATTTTCCTGGCTAGGACACACAAGCTTCATTATTAAGATTGATAACAAAATAATCTTAACCGACCCCATGTTTTCACAACAAGCAGGTAATTACGCCTGGTTTAGTCCTGCTCGTTATTCTAAAACTATTGCTTCAACGAGAAGTTTACCAGCGATAGATATAGTATTGATTACTCATAATCATTCCGATCACCTTGATGAGGATTCCATTAAAGAGTTAATACCCATTGCGAAACATTTCATCGTTCCGTTAGCAGTAGGGGAATTATTAAATGAATGGGGCGTTTCGTATAGTAAAATTACTGAGCTTGACTGGTGGCACTCTAAAACCATTGATAGTTTAACAATTACTGCAACTCCGGCCAGACACACTTCCGAGCGTGGTATTTTTGACAAAAACAAAACACTTTGGGCCTCATACAGTGTTCAGGGAATGGAGCAGAATATATACCTTAGCGGTGACTCCGGCTGGTTTGAAGGACTCTATGAAATCGGCAAACGACTTGGGCCTTTTGATATGACCTTCTTTGAAATAGGGGCCTACGGTGAGATTCGAGGCTGGAAGGAGGTTCATTACACCCCTGAAGAGGCCGTAAAAGCACATAAAGCTATTGGAGGTAAATTACTCGTACCTGGTGGCTGGGCTACCTTTGATCTTGGTCTATTTCCCTGGCACGAGCCAATCGAGCGATTTTTAGTTGCAGCTCAACTAGAGCGTATTGAATACCTTACGCCAAAAATTGGTGAACTTGTTATTCCAGGCAAAGTAGGTGGCCATGAAGAATGGTGGAAACCCTTTATGAAAGGCAATCAGTAATACGAGTAGAAAAGCCTATCGAATATGCAATAACACTAATTGAAAGAACAAACTCTGGAGAATTAACATTCAATGACTTAACTTTAGAGCTATAAAATTATATTCATAACCTTTTTTTCACAACAACCAACACAACTATTTTATGGCTATTGGCTTGTAGATCGTATGTCATTTATACTACTAAAAAACACATCCTTAAGGATCCTCTCTCTGATTAAAACAAAATACTTAAAATAAAGACATGAGAAACTACATACATTTTTTTGCAGGTGGCATATTTTTTGTTGGGATTTCTGTGGCTATCGGCTTGTTCAGGTACACATGGCTTATAAACAATCTTGAAAAATTAAACCTGATTTTTTTCACTTCATTTATAATCGCCGCAATTGTTTTAGTCGTATTGTATTTCTATGTGCCTTTCAAGATAAATAGAATAAAAAAGGACATATTAGATTCTATTGATGAATCGATCCAGCCTTTAACTTCAAGCGATCTGGCACTAACAGACAGCTCTATTCAAACCATCACTAATATATCAAGCAAAGCCATAGATCTGTTAATTGAAGGTAGATCTAGAAGACTAGTAATCGGTGGGTTTCTATTTATATTCGCAACAATTATCGGGTCAGTTGGCTCAATACTTTTATACAAACAGAACAACCTTATAAAAGAACAAAACATGATGCTCTTAAGACAATATCAGGGTTTTTCTGAGCAATTAAAATCACAACAGAGACGCTGGAACAAAGAAGATGAAGATATATTGAAGTCAAAAATCGTTGCATTAAAACGCGACATTTTAAGCCTTCAAAGAGAAACTTACGTCTTTTCATTTGACATTGCTGTTTTAGAGAAAAAATATATCCAGACGTATCAAAAGATGATTACATCTCCGTAATGATCTTTGACTTATGGGATTTAACAATCAAAACAGTTGATACTGACCTGATCAAAACAGAGAAACAGCTTGAAGATGCAAAACTTGTACTTGCCAAGTTTGAGTTTATATTTCAACCCGCTAACAAAAGAGTACAGGTCATGCGAAGTTACCCTAAGAAAGATCAAAAAGAAATTATACTTGCAATAAGAGAACTATTAGTGGACTGGATTTCAAGCATAGAAGAAGATAAGTCAAGTAAGTCACCTCCACACACACTTAAAGACATGACTACTTATGATTAAAATCATACGCAAGAATTAAGAAACACGACTTATGCTATAAGATTCACTCAATGCGAGTGGTATACCGTTCTTTTAAATTTCAGGATAAACTTGAATATGGCTAGCCAGCAAATTATAGAATACTACAACTCCACACAACATCGTGAAATTCGCCCTGAGTTAAGGTACGCCATAAAAATTGTAAGTCAGCCAAAAATCGCCATAGACTGTGGTTGCGGCGCAGGTGTAGACATAGAATTCTTACTTTCATCTGGATTCAAAGTCTATGGTTTTGATATTGAAGATGAATCAATAACAAGGTGCAAGGCGCGTTTCAAGGATAATAAACATGTCATTCTATCAAAAGCGGGATTTAGCACATATAAATATCCCAGGTCATCACTCATTGTTGCAGATGCCAGCCTGTTTTTTTGCCCTCAGAAAACTTTTAACAATACCTGGTGTAAAATCTATGAGAGCCTTTATCCTGACGGGGTTTTCTGTGGTTCATTTTTAGGCCCAGAGGACACGATGGCAGGTCCATGCTTTGATACATCCAGTTTTTGGCCAGGCATATCTGTTTTTCAAGAAAACGAAGTCAGGGCATTGTTTAGTAAATTTAATATTCATCGATTTACAGAACATAAATCGACGGGAGAGACTCCTCAGGGCCAACACCATGAGTGGCATATCTTTTCAGTTGTTGCAACAAAACTTAATGAGCCTGAAAATATGAATACACATAACAATAATAGCCTTACTTAGACAGGGTTACCAAACTTCTAATAATTACTTTTAAAAGTAAGAGCCAGTAAAATGAACTTTATACAAAAATGGTTATTTAAAAGAAAACGATTCAAACTGTTTTTAAACACTTTAAGGCCTTATTTAAAACACAAATATGGTCAATCAGGCAATTTGACATACAAACAGGTTAATGAAGCACTCATCTATCTAGAGCTGGCAGGAACACTTGATGAATATGCTTATGCCATGGCTTTATCCAGGAGCCAGTTTAAGAACTACCGTAACAATCATAATATTATGTATACTCAGGGTGCATTACAGAGTGAGCTTGGCGTAAGCACTGAGCTACTTGAGACACATTTTCCCGGTGGTAATTATTAATATCGTTCAGTCGTATATGAAAAATTTTGTCTATATTTTACAGGAAAGCACAAAATGAAACTCGTATTCCTAGCGGAGTACCAGGAGGCTATCCCGGTCATTGCCAACTGGTATTATTCTGAGTGGGGCTATCTCTCAGAAGACTCATCTCTCTCTAAGGTAGAAAATAAACTACATGAATATTTAAATACCGATAAAATCCCACTTATTGTATTGGCCATAGAGAATGATGAAGTCATCGGTGCTAGCCAGCTGAAGTTCCATGAAATGGATATTTACCCTGATAAGGCACACTGGTTAGGCGGCGTTTATGTAGCAAAAGAGCATCGCGGAAAGGGCATTGCTGAGAAGATCATTAAACATATAATTTCAATTGCGATGTCACTTGGGGTTAGAAAACTAAACTTGCAAACTCAACGCCCTGATGGCGGGCTATATACAAAACTGGGCTGGCAAGCCATTGATAATGTTAATTACTGCGGCATTGATGTTCTTGTTATGGAAAAGGACATAAGTTATTAACATTACCTGTTCGTTCTCTATCATCATTCTTATATTATGAAAATTATTATACTCAGACATGGAAAACCGGTTATTCCACCACTAAATAGAATATCACCAGCAGCGTTTCCAGACTGGGTTACAGCCTACAATAATGCTGGTTTAAGCCCAACATCCACACCAACAGATGAAGCCTTATCGATTGCGAAAAAATGTAATACTGTTGTATGTAGTCACTTAGCCAGATCAATAGAATCTGCAAGCGCTTTAGGCTTTACTGAAACAACACTAAACAGTGCATTATTTAATGAGGCTGAGTTGCCCACAGTAAATTTAAATCACCCGCGACTCTCACCTAAAGTTTGGGCAGTTCTTTTGAGGATATTATGGCTTCTAGGCTACTCGACAAATTCAGAATCATTTAAACAGGCAAAGATCAGGGCATCTGAGGCAGCAGATACTCTTATTGATCTGGCGACACATCATTCTTCAGTT
>Ga0316207_10004802_pt1 | contig 11520 bp, 11 predicted proteins | sample 6weekpyrite_MG_FD_204943 | JGI IMG/M metagenome (GOLD analysis project Ga0316207, IMG submission 204943) | Microbial mat bacterial communities from mineral coupon in-situ incubated in ocean water Damariscotta River, Maine, United States -... | ecosystem: Environmental > Aquatic > Marine >...
TCCCATATGAAAAGAAATGTCACGAAGTCTGATTAATGCCATGATTTAAAACCGCAAATAGTTAATGCAATAAAAAAGCAGGCCTTAGCCTGCTTTATAGAGGTAGCTTTATTATACACGATCTACTTACTGAACTGTTCCTGCTCAACTGACAAATAGACCTGATATACATTACGTCTGTGCGCTGCTTCAAAGGCGGGTAGTTTTTCAAACTCTGACCAGTCTGCATCCGCATAGGCTTCATCAAATGGCTCTAAGTCCTCTACCGCAGCTGCCATCGTCTTACGTAAGGTATCAAGATATTTTCTGGTCAGCGTTATTGCTTCATTAGGCTTTTTCGCATGCGGGCCATGCCCGGGAATAAGCGCGCTAACATGATCTGTTTCAAATTTAATCAGTGTTGCTAACCAGTTTTTTGTATTGGCATTGCCCAGAAAAGGTACCCTGCCTTCAAAGATGATATCGCCTGAAAACAGTACCCTGTCATTTTTTACATACAGGGTCATATCACCCTGAGAATGTGCCGACCCCAGCAGGCTCATGGTAAATTGCGTATCACCAACACTGAATTCCTGTGATTCTGATATCACCTTATCAGGGGAAATCAGGTTTGTATCATCATTCACCCACGGTTCCAGTGAAAAACGACGTTCCTCGAGTCGCTCTGCAGCAAACGGTGACTCGAGATATTCCTCATGACCGACAGGCGCCCAGATTTCAGCACCTAGTTCTTTGAATACTTCCAGGCCATAAATATGGTCCGCATGATAATGCCCGACAACAACCAGTTTAATCGGTTTCGTTGTCACTGAACGAATATTCTGAATCAGTTTTTTTGCCAGTGATGGAGTACCAAGCGCGTCGTACACAACGACGCCTTCAGAGGTGACCACAAAACCCGCATTTGATATAAACCCTTCATTATCGGTTGCTATGCCCGGTACACCTCGCACGTAATAAACCCGGTCACTCACTTTATGCAGCTTCATTTCAACCGTTGAATCCACATATGACTTTAGTACGGCATTTTCTTTGACAAGATGATCTTCCTTCTCAGAGCAAGCTGAAATCAGCAGGCCAGTCATCAACAGAATAACCAGCTGCATTTTGCCAGTAAATAGACTTATCCGACGCTTACTGCATGTAGGCATGATTTTCCTCATTTTGTAATCTTATAATCTCAGCATCTCCCATCGGCACCATTTCAACAAATTCATGAATTTGTTCCGGTTTTAACCCATGGCCTTCTGCTGCCAGCTTGCACATTTTAATTTTTAATACTTCGCTATCCACAAGGCTCTGCACCCTGTGCATCAGTTCTTTATTCTTCGGATAGTTTTTAATTGCGAAAAAAGGAATTTCCGCACCATGTAAAACCAGCACAATAGAAGACTCAAACGGATCAGCGCCGGTTATTTTACTCAAATAACTGGCCCGATCCAATACGCTTGTTACAGCTCTCACCGATTTCACATGCACATCATAAACTACTTTTTGCGGTTTATACTGTAGTGACTGGTTAGTTGCCCCGCCCCAGGGGGATTTTTCAGTTGCCCAGTTACTGGTTGATATGATCAACAGCGCAAATAATAAGGGAATTGAGTTTTTATTCATATTGAGTCCTGAGTTCAGTGGATAGACTCTATGACAGCAAAAGCGTGATTAGGTTGCTAATTTATCTGCTAATCTACCAGAAGCCTGCCGCAGATGCAGACTCATGATCCGCGCCACTCCGGTTAACAGCTTTACGCCAATCTTAGGATGTTGCTCAAGAATCTGATCAAATGCCTGACGACCCAGCATCAGTAGCTCTGATGCTTTAGCACCAGCAATAGTTGCTGAACGAGGACTTAAATCAACCATCGCCATTTCTCCAAACGATTTTCCGGCCGTTATCTTTGATAGCACCACATCCTCACCGTCGATATCCTTGATAACATTCAACGCTCCCTTTGCCAGAAAACACATGTAATTGCCTTTTTCTCCCTCTTTAAAAACCACTTCATCCTTTTCTATCTCTCGTAACGACATATGCTTTGCAACTTCTTTTAATTCTCTTGCTTCAAAATAGTTAAAAAAAGCCATTTCAGATATGGTATTCATCACCGCGTCCTGCATTCCTAAATTTTCTGTCGTTTGCATCCAGATAAGCCCTTCTCTTTAAACTTGTTTTTATTAGATAATAGCAATTGATGACTAAATTACATAGGATGTAGCGATCCTAAACATAAGAGCTGAACAGTGAGTACACAAAAAAACCAGCCCAGTTTTTTCTGGCACGACTATGAAACCTTTGGCGTGAGCCCGTCCAAAGACCGTCCTGTTCAGTTTGCAGGCATACGTACAGACCTTGATTTCAATATCATTGAAGAGCCCTTTGAAGTTTTTTGTAAGCCGACAGAGGATTTTTTACCAAATCCAGAAGCCTGTCTGGTAACCGGTATTACGCCTCAATCTGCCATGGAAAAAGGCATCCCAGAGGCCGAGTTCGCTGCGCAGATTCACCAGCAATTGGCAAGACCGAATACTTGCACTTTGGGCTATAATAATATTCGCTTTGACGATGAAGTAACGCGTTTTTTATTTTACCGTAACTTTTATGATCCTTATGCGCGTGAATGGCAAAATGGAAACTCACGCTGGGATCTGATCGATCTGGTGCGCATTACCTATGCACTAAGACCTGAAGGTATTGAATGGCCATTAAACGATGACGGCTTACCCAGTTTTAAACTGGAACATCTCACCGCCGCTAATAACCTGATTCATGAATCGGCTCATGACGCTTTATCGGATGTTCACGCCACCATTGCGATCGCTAAATTAATTCGTGACAAACAACCGCGTCTGTATGAATACGTACTGAATAACAAAAACAAACAGGCGGTTTCAAAACTGCTTGATTTGAGCAAACAGGAACCACTGTTACATAGTTCAGGAATGATTCGCAGTGAGTATGGCAGCACAGCCATGGTTGTGCCGCTTGCACAGCACCCTACCAATTCAAACGGTATCATCGTCTTTGACTTGCGACAGAACCCCAGTGCGCTGATGCACGAAGAACCTGAAGAAATCGCATACCGTTTATTCAGTCCGCAATCTGATTTACCAGAAGGAACCGAACGAATCCTTTTAAAAACCGTGCATATTAATAAATGCCCGGTGCTGGCGCCGCTCAACACCCTGAATGCGGACGCCGCTAAACGCACACAAATTGATATTACCAAAAGCATGCAGCACCTTGAAATGCTGCGGCAGTGCGAAGGACTACAAGAAAAAATTCAGGAAGTCTTTATGGAACAGGAGTTTGAGCCGCATAATGACCCCGATCTCAGTCTGTATAGTGGGGGCTTTTTCTCACCGGCCGACCGCAGTGAAATGAATCAGATAATAAAGACAGCACCAGCCGATCTCGCTTCGCTTTCACCCGCGTTTGAAGACAGTCGCCTGCCGGAGATGTTTTTTCGCTATAAAGCCAGAAACTATCCTGAACAGCTCAGTTTTGATGAGCAGGATGAATGGCAGGAATATCGCCGAAATAAACTTAACGATGAACAATCGTCACAAGGCCTTGGCTTTGCAGAATTTGATTATTTGATGAGCGAGATACGTCAACGCGACAACTTATCCGACAAAGACACAAATACGTTAAATGAGATTGAAAGCTACCGATTTGATCTGGAAGGGTCACTATAACAACGATAATACTATCGAATCCAGGCACTGCTCATTAAGCGGTGCCTGACTTTATCGGAGTTTTTACAACTAATGACAGCTAGCTGTTAACCACCAACAACATCCACATGTAAACCATGTGCTTCAATATGGCCAACAATCGATGATGGGCTAACATAACCTTCATCATACTCGACCAGCATGTCATGAGGCATGTTGGCATGATAGGCGACATTAGCCACATGATTATCCATCATCAGTTCAGATTTAAGTTCCTGAAAGCTGGTTTCGTTGAGACTTTCATCAATATATAAATTAACGGCATGCATTACGTTTCTCCCACAATAAGCTTTATATATTACTTATAGTGCTGAATGCCGATGATACAAATTAAATAAACTGATAAGCAGGAATTGAATAAAGTTATCCGCTTTTAGAACTCAGTGACTACGATGTTTTCAGGCGTCTTTCTCTGACGGCAGCAGCCAGATCATCCAGCATATTCACACTGTCGTCCCAGCCTACGCAGGCGTCGGTAATGCTCTGCCCATATTTAAGCTCAGCTGCATCAATATCCTGACGCCCTTCATTGAGGTGTGATTCGATCATCAAACCAAAGATACGCTGATCACCTGACGCTATCTGGCCGGCAAGATCATGACAAACCTCAACCTGCTTTTTATAGTCTTTACAGCTATTGGCATGAGAACAATCGACCATTAGCTTAGCGGGTTGTGACTTGGATTCCAGTTCGGCAGCCGCCTGATTAATACTCTCGGCATCATAATTAGGCTTGCCATTACCACCACGTAAAATAATATGGCAGTCTTCATTACCCTTGGTTGAGAAAATAGCCGAATGCCCCTGTTTAGTCAGTGACATAAATACGTGCGGACGAGATGCGGCATGAATCGCATCGATCGCAATACTGAGACCACCATTAGTACCATTTTTAAAACCGACCGGACAAGACAGGCCTGATGCCAGTTCTCTGTGCCCCTGACTTTCAGTTGTACGCGCACCAATCGCACCCCAGCTGATTAAGTCGGCAATGTATTGCGGGCTGATCAGATCAAGAAATTCAGTGGCTGCGGGTACGCCCATTTCAGCCAGATCAACCAGCAAATGACGCCCAAGCCTTAAACCTTCATTGATTTTAAAGCTGTTATCCAGATGTGGATCATTGATCAGACCTTTCCAGCCTACCGTGGTTCTTGGCTTTTCAAAGTAGAAACGCATAACAATGCACAGGTCTTTTTCATATTTACTGATTTGTTCTTTCAGGCGACTGGCATATTCCCGCCCCGCTTTCGGGTCATGAATGGAGCACGGGCCAATGATGACCAGCAGACGATCATCGTTACCATTAAGTATTTCATGTATCTGGTTACGGGTCGAAAATATAAGGCCTGCAGCTTCATCAGAAACAGGAAATTCTTTATGCAACTCTTCTGGTGGAATAACTTCCTGGATGCCCGTTATACGTAAGTCGTCTGTTTTATACTTCATCTGCCGGAAAATGCCTGAGGCTCAATAGATAACAAAACCGGCATTATATACTAAAATAGTGGCGATGGGATGCTCCCAAACAGCTCATTTGATGGCTAAAAGCACTAAAATCTCATATAAATCTGTGACTGCGTTATCAGGTATTATCTGTTGATGAGGCCAGTCCTGCTTTTGTCGATTTAGCCAGACATTTGGAATGCCTGCTTTATGGGCTCCTTCTATATCCTGTACCGGATGATCACCGATATAGAGTATCTGCTGTGGCGATAGCGCTGACTGCTGCAGTAACGAACTAAATATTAATTTATCAGGTTTTGCAGCCCCTGTTTCTTCTGCCGTAATTGAATACTTAAACAAATGGCCTATTTCTGTTCGATGGATATCAGCATTACCATTAGTCATAGCCGCCAACTCATAAGCCTGACTCAAACGCTGCAATACTTCTATGACATCGTCAAACAGATGAACACTTTGTCTGGCCTCATAAAAAATATCAAAAGCCGTATCAATCCAGTCAGCACTGTCATTAAATTCATCGGCCAGCTCATATAACGAAACTTTTCGCAGCTTGCTCAGGTTATGTTTTAGTTCAGGCTGTCTTTCAGCCAGAGACAACCTTTTATCCCTCAGCTCTTTAACAGTATATTTATCGGTGACTTCAGGTTTATTGTTACGAAGCCATAGATACAATGATTCCTCAGCATGGATAATTGTCGGCATACACGGCCATAAAGTATCATCCAGATCAAAACAAATGAGTTGAATATTGTTCATATGAAGTACTGCAAAATAAAGGCTTAATTATTCCTCAGACGACTCCGTTTCATCAGTAACTGGAGCTGCATCCGATGATCCAGCATCCGGCGTTGCAAGTAACTGACTAATCTGTCCGCGTAAGAAATTATTTTCATCTTCAAGAATAATAACTACATGCTCTGTTTCTTTAAGCTGCCTGGTTACCCACTCCGTCTCTGCCATAAGCGCTTTCTTTTCTTCCAGCTCGAGAGAAAGATTACCCACCACATCATTTAATTCACTGATGCGTGAATTTTGCTTTGTTAATACAGCTGACATATCAACCGCTTCTTCATCGCGCTCAATCTGGCTAACTGGAACAGATACAGATACTTCAATGTCCGTTTGATCATCCGAACCATTAGAAGATTGCTTAGCATTAGCTTCGATGTTTTTCATCATTGCCAAATATTCCTGTTCCATCTGATCAAGCTGATGACTTAACTGATCTCGCTCCTTTGAAAGCAGGTCAACAATATGCTGCAGTTCTTCAGAATCATTTTTGTCAGAGAATGTTTTTACCAATTCAATAACATCATTACTTTGTTCAATGATTTTTTTCGATGATTCGCCATATGCATCAAGCTGTTCCTGCATATTAACAGTCTCTGGAACTTCTTCAGGCTCAGGAGACTTTTCTTCAGACTCTTCTTCCGTCTCATTTTCAGCTTCCACCTGATGGACAAAATCAATATTAGAACGATATAGCTCCCAGAATTTTACCGCATCACCTTTGGCCTCAGCCATTGCTTTCTGTTCAGCATCCAGATGCTTGAGACGATACTGATACATTGTAATGGCTTCATCATCTGAAGATTCTTCTAACAGCTTATCCAGATGTGAATGCGTTTCAGATAATTCACGGTTAATAAATTGCAGATAAACTTCGAATGGCTCAGGTACATCAATCTCCTGTATCGCCATTAATTCCTTTTTCTTTTTAGACAGACGCCAGTGAAGAAAACCAGACCAGGCAAGCAAGATAAATATTAACTCAATTAAGAGTGCGTAACTTAGAAATCCCGATCCCATTCATTTTTCCATATTTTTAAGGTTATTTATCATTTAAATATAGACCATATATAACAGGAATATTGATATGACTACCAGGGAATAACTGATCGATCGATATCAAAAAATTGGCCGCTTTCATTCATTGTAGCGGTTTCTATCGTATCAAACATATGGCTCACTGATTCAGCCACATCGATTTCGCCATTGGGGCCACCCATGTCAGTACGTACCCAGCCGGGATGTAAGACAAGACTGATAATATTTTTTTGCCTGAGATCCAGTGATGTGCTTTTAATAACCGCATTAAGAGCCGCTTTAGATGAACGATATATATAGCTGCCACCGGAAGAATTATCCTGCATACTGCCCATCTTGCTGCTAAGTGTTGCAATTTTTTTCTCCTGCCCTGTTTCCAGATTGGACACAAACGCCTCTATCATTTTCATAGGCCCAATCGTATTTATCTTAAATGTATTTAACCAGTCAGCTTCATCTGTATTGCCAAACTGGTGATCCATAGAACCATAAACACCAGCATTATTAATAAGCCAGTCAATTGCAACATTTCGCAGCTCATAAGCTAATGCCTGAATCTGAGCTGTATCAGAAATATCAAGCACATGCACACTAACCTGTCCCGGCGTCAGTGAGGCAACTTTAATTAATTCGTCTGCTTTACCCGGTGAACGGCAACAAGCGTAGACCCGCCAGCCATTTTTCACCGCCTGCTTCACCATCTGCAAGCCAAGCCCGCGATTACAACCTGTTATTAAAACTGACCGTGCCATAAATAATCCTTTTACCAGCCTGGCAATGCATTGCGCTGTGCAGCAGCATTGTCAGCTTGTAGTTTTTTAATATTGCCGTTATTTATATTTAAAACATCAATCTGACGTTCACTTGTTTGGTTTAATGGAATAATACTATCTAAATGATCACCCACATAAACCAGTACTTTTGCAGATTCGTCCATACCTCTTTCACCGGAATAATTAACGACTGACAATTTATAATTTTGCCCAGCTTTAATATTCTGGACTGTAATCGTTTCCGGACCAAAACCATTTTGTTCATCCTGATCCAGTTTTGCTTCACCGCCAGCTTTCATATTTCTGTACGAAACATGAAATCCATTACCTTCAAGATGTAAATCCAGATCACGCGGTTTTTCATTCCACTGCAAAATAAAACGCATACTGTTACCAGCCAGTGAAGGACTCAGTAACATACGCTTATTTAAAATAGTAGTCGCTGCCACTTTTAAATGCGTTTTAATTGTTGCGTAGCCTGATTTTGAAACCATCATCGGGATATTCGCATTACCAATTTCAATAAATGGCATCATTGATAAACTCACATAACCATTAAAATCAGTTTTATACTCACGCTGCCCCAGCTTAACCGTAACACCCTCCATCGCCTCGCAGCTAACCGCATCTTTAAATGATAAAATCAGTTTGTTTTCCAGCTCAGAAAAACCTTCTATTTCGCGGTATTCTTTTCTTTCCCAGCAAGCTGCCTGAGAAAAAGAACTAAAGCATGACAATAAAATAACTGCAATTAAGCTGTTTCTTAAACCCTCTAATTTCATATACCTGATACCTTATTATTTTTTAACTTATCTATTATTTTTTATTTTTTTACAAAAACTTTAATCCTGAAGACTTTTACTCACCACTTCATAGACATCTTTAGCCAGATTATCCAGTCCTGCTATACGTTTTAACTCTGTCTTCATCAGATCCTGACGGCTATCATCAAAACGCTGCCAGCGGCCCAGTGGCAACAATAATCTGGCTGCTATCTGTGGATTTAATGTATTAAGCTCGATGACTAAATCCGCAAGCAAACGATAACCTTTACCCGATAGATCATGAAATTTCACAGCATTTAACTGACTAAATGCACCGTAAAGTGAGCGCACGCGATTAGGATTACTCAGATCGAAATCAGCATGTTGCTTCAGACTAATAATTTCATCCAGACTCCCTGACAATGCTGCGGTAGCCTGTTCTGTAAACCACTTATCCAGCACCAGTGCATCGGTTTTCCATTGCTGATAAAAATGCTCAATAATTGAATGACGCTGATCGCCATCATGATGACATATTGCTCTGAACGCAACCATTTGATCCGTCATATTAGCGGCATTATTATATTGCGTGACAGCCATCTCATAATTATCGGCACGACACATCAGATACGTCAGACAAACATTTTTCAAACTACGCTGCCCCATCGCTTCTGCCGTTAATTCATATTCAGTGTTCTGATTATTCTGATACACGTCTTTAAGCTCTGCATCTAATGCACTTGCCAGCTCATAGCATATAAATTCTCGAACAGCATGAATCGCATCAACATCGATCACACCCATCATTTCTGCCAGATAATCTTCAGATGGCAATGTTAATGCTCTTGCCGCCAGTGCTTTATCAATACTCCTATCATTTAAAATATTACGACAGGCTTCAATCAAGCTCAAAGGCAAGGTCAGCTCTTTTCCAGCCTGCTGTTTAGCAATCAGATCCAGCATAATATTTATCGCCAAACGCTGGCCTGCATCCCAGCGGTTAAAATCATCACTATCATGCGCCATTAAAAATGCCAGCTCATCATCACTTTGCGACATTTGTAATTTAACCGGTGCTGAGAAGTTTCGTAATAATGAACAGACTGGTTTCTCTAGCACTTTATCAAAAATAAAAGTCTGCTCCTTTTCAGTTACCAGCAAGATTGTTTCTGTTTTTTCATTCTGACTATTATTGATATATAAAGGCAGCGACCTTCCATCCGCAGCCAGTAACCCCATTCGCACAGGAATTACAAAATCCTGTTTCACTTCCTGCCCTGCTGTGGCCGCGCAGGATTGCTTAAAGTTCAACGTCAGTTGCTGCTTAGCCGCATCATAGAATTCTGTCACTTCCAGCTCAGGCGTACCGGCCTGATGATACCAGCGTTTAAATTGTGAGAGATCCGATCCTTCATTTGCATCCTGCATAGCTGCTACAAAGTCATCGGTTGTGACGGCCTGACCATCATGGCGCTTAAAGTACAGGTCTGTCCCCTTACGGAAACCTTCTTCGCCTAACAAAGTATGAATCATACGAATAACTTCAGCACCTTTGTTATAAACAGTGACTGTATAGAAGTTATTAATTTCAACATAACTGGATGGTTGTATTGGATGCGACATAGGACCGGCATCTTCTGCAAACTGACGGGTACGTAACACATTCACTTCATCGATACGTTTTGCTGCATGCGATAACATATCACCACTGAATTGTTGATCACGAAAAACCGTCAGTCCTTCTTTTAAGGTCAGTTGAAACCAGTCACGACAGGTAACACGATTACCAGTCCAGTTGTGGAAATATTCATGCCCGATCACACCTTCAATGTGCTCATAATCCACATCAGTTGCCGTGTCCTGACTGGCCAGCACAAATTTTGAATTAAAAACATTCAGGCCTTTGTTTTCCATTGCCCCCATATTGAAATCATCGACCGCAACGATCATGTAAATATCTAAATCATATTCACGACCAAATTTTTCCTCATCCCAGCGCATGGCGTTTTGCAATGAGCGCATGGCATGATCACATTTATCAACATTATGTTCTTCTACATAAATTTCTAATGCGACTTCACGACCTGACATGGTTGTAAAACGGTCTTTAATACAGGCCAGATCTCCTGCAACCAGTGCAAATAAATAGGCCGGCTTTTTAAACGGGTCTTCCCAGGTGATCCAGTGTTGATTATTTTCAAGCTCACCAGATTCAACAGGATTACCATTCGACAGCATCACCGGATAACGTGTTTTATCAGCAACAATTGTGGTGCGATAAGTTGCCATAACATCCGGACGATCTAAAAAATAAGTAATCTTACGAAAGCCTTCTGCTTCACACTGTGTGCAGAAGTTACCACTGGACTGATACAAGCCTTCCAGTGAAGTATTAAGCTGTGGCTGGATAACCGTATTAACAGTTAAAATAAATTTAGCTGGGACGTTATGAATGATTAATGATTTTTCATCAACACTGTATTGATCGTTATTTAATACAACATCATCAATCTGCACTTCAGACAGCGTCAGTTCTTCACCGTGTAAAATTAATGATGCATTATCAGCAACATTTTCACGCCGTGTAAATTGAATGTTTGAGCTGACACAGGTTTCTTCTTCGCCGAGGTCAAAGCGTAAGTCAACGTGTTCTATCCAGTAATCTGGCTGCTGATATTCACTAAGGTAAATAGTATTGGGGTTCGCGTCTTTCATGCTGTGGATCTTCCGGGGTGAATTCAATCAAACCCGAACTGTAGCAATAAACGTTATAAAGGATAACCCCTGAGGGGAAGAAATAATATTTGAAAGTTTTTTGATAATTTTTACCGATATGAGCCGAACGCTATATCGTGTCACTGAAGTCGAGCCATTTGTAAAAATGGCGGAGCGGACGGGACTCGAACCCGCGACCCCCGGCGTGACAGGCCGGTATTCTAACCAACTGAACTACC
>Ga0316207_10004803_pt1 | contig 11517 bp, 12 predicted proteins | sample 6weekpyrite_MG_FD_204943 | JGI IMG/M metagenome (GOLD analysis project Ga0316207, IMG submission 204943) | Microbial mat bacterial communities from mineral coupon in-situ incubated in ocean water Damariscotta River, Maine, United States -... | ecosystem: Environmental > Aquatic > Marine >...
CTGAATGTTATTTTTTCGCCTCTCTGGCGACTCACTTTTCTGCCTTCAGCAGCAGAAAAGTAAGCAAAAGAATGCCGTTCCGTGTTGCCTGCCCTCATAAACAGCGATGAGGGTTCCCGAAAATACCGTATTAGACTATTTCGTGAATTTGTAATCTATTATTTCAACACTTCGTTACCGGGTCGTGCTGATGCGCCGTCCAGGCTTATCAGCACTCAAAATCACGTCCCTGTGATTTTGCCCCTACGTCAAAGGTATTTTCGGCAGGCAACAGGGAAAGTTGCTACAAGACCTTAAACTTTTGGGAATGCTTCAAGCTTGAACATAAAACATCAGAGTGACACCTCGCCCTGTGACTGACTGAAAACTGTATATCAGTAGGGGCGATTTTACAGGGATGTAAAATCGAGTGGCGATAAGCCCGGACGGCGCATCGACACGACCCGGAAATGACTTAGTGTACTCAATGATTCAAGGTGTAATTGAACGAAGCTCGGCACAGTTTTCAGGTATCCTGATTCGCTGTTTAATCAGGAGCAGGCGCTGAGGCCGCGGCGTTTTTGCTTACTTTTTTCGCTGCAGCACTAAAACGCCTGGAGCGTTTTAGAACAGCTAGGCTGGCCCGAAGGGTGAAAGCCAGGGATGGCTTTCATAAAAAAGTGAGTTGCCAGAAAGGCGAAATAGAAACTCTCAGAATAATTTACCGATAAAATCAGAGCAATATATCAATATGAAATAAAATTTCAGCAAACAAAATAAACCAGAGATAAAAAATTTCTAGTTTTGCTCTTTTAGTTTAGCTTCATGCTTTTCTTTCATCAGCTCACGAAAGCGTTTAATGTCTGCATTAAATGATTCGATAATCGCCTTGCGCTCGTTATTTCGGTCTTCGATAAACGCATAATTATTTTCCAGCTGTTTGCTTACAGAAACAACTTCCTTATGCAGGTTTTCAGGTGCTTCTCTGCCGGAGTCTTTTATCGACTTGATGCGTTGTTTTACATCAGCGAGTTTTTGCTCATCATTTTTAATCAGCGTTTCGGCAAGTGATATTTGTGAATCAACCGCTTCGACACGTGCGTCACGTGCCAGTATCAGGTCGTTTTCTGTGGTGAATGTATCGGTGAGCACTCTATCTCTCAGGGCTTTTTTCCTGGCCTGAATCAGTTTCTGTCTTTCTTCCGCGGCTTTTTGTTTGTGTTTTTTTGCTTCTGCTGCAAGTTCATCATCCGTTTTTGATTTGGCGGTGGTTTCAATCACAATGCCCTGGTCACTAATCGTACTGTGTTCTTTGGTTAAGTATTTTGAGGGTATGCGATCGCCATAATGTACCTGGCCATACTCATCAACCCATTTTTTAGCTGCCGCATGTAAATTGGCAGTAAAGAGTGGGGTAAGCAGGATAGTGATTAGAAATGTGTGGTTTAAAAATCTATTATCTGGCATGGAACAGGATACTTAACATCAGTAAATGGATAAAAAATTGTTGTTCACAGTATATACATCAAATTAGAGTTTTGCCGCAGTTGTTAGGCGAATATGGCAAAATAGATGCATTAAGTTTAATTTCGCTAGAAAATCGCTATGTTCAGGTTAGTTCAAACGGGTATGTTGCCTTATGTCAGTGGCTGATCAGCTGGTGTTGTTTCTTATTTCGCTAGCGGCTAACTTTTTTTCGGCCCTTGCGGGTGGTGGTGCCGGGTTGATTCAGTTGCCTGCGTTGATTTTTCTGGGCCTGCCCTTTTCACTGGCCCTGGCAACCCATAAGGTGGCCAGTGTGGCGCTGGGTGTTGGCGCTACGCTGCGTTACCTGAAATCGAATCAGCTGGAGCGATGGTTTGCGCTGTTTATTCTGCTTATGGGCATGCCGGGCGTTATGCTGGGTGCCAGTGTTATTTTGCAGGTGCCGGATAGAGAGGCTGAGATTGCACTGGGTGTTTTGACGATGGGGCTGGGTATTTACTCCTGGTTATCACCCAGTATGGGGCAGGTATTAGCGGCTAAAAATCGACATAGGCAGGGTCTGATAACGGGTGGGCTGGTGATTTTCGGCATCGGCGTGCTGAATGGTTCGCTGACCTCGGGCACCGGGCTGTTTCTAACGCTCTGGTTAATTCGCTGGTTCGGTATGGATTACAAAATGGCGGTCGCCTATACGCTGATTCTGGTGGGCCTGTTCTGGAATGCTACCGGGGCCCTTACACTTGGCCTGATTGCCGAGATACACTGGGCCTGGATACCGGCATTGCTGATTGGTTCATTGCTGGGCGGTTACCTGGGCTCGCATATGGCGATCATTAAAGGCAACCGCCTGATTAAGCGCAGCTATGAAGTGGTGACGCTGCTGGTGGGTATTAAGCTAATGATTGGCTAGCACACTGGCAATGCCGTGATGAGGCTCGCCAGTGTGCATGGATGTTCTTCCACTAAATAGAGACGCCGTACTCTGAACGGTAAAAATTCATCGCATCGAGCATTTCTTCATTGCCCTGTGCTTTCAGGTACTGAATCAGGTTGTCCATGCCGATAATACTGTAAACATCCAGGCCGTAGTCCTGTTGAATTTCCTGCACTGCGGAGCGTTCGCCGGTGCCTTTTTCCTGCCTGTCCAGCGCAATCATCACGCCAATGGCCGTGCCGTTATTGGCATCAATAATATCAATGGCTTCGCGAATCGCGGTGCCTGCGGTAATCACATCATCCAGAATCAGTACACGGCCTTCTATTTTAGAGCCGACAATGGAGCCACCTTCACCGTGATCTTTGGCTTCCTTGCGATTAAACGCATATGGCACATCCAGACCATGGTCGATCTGTAATGCCATTGCGGTGACCGCAACCAGTGGGATGCCCTTGTAGGCCGGGCCAAACAGAATGTCGTATTTCACGCCACTGTCGACGATAGCCTGTGCGTAACAGCGGCCCATTTCTGCCAGTGCTTTGCCGGTATTGAACAGCCCGGCATTAAAGAAGTAAGGACTAAGACGACCAGACTTGAGTTTAAATTCGCCAAATTTAAGCACCTCGTATTGCAGTGCCAGTTCAATAAAGTTCTTCTGATAATCTTTCATAGTCTACCCTGTGCGCGCCACTGCATGTAGAATGCAGAGCCAAATTCAATAACTACAACTCATGCGTATTATATCAGTTAACACCAACGGAATCCGCGCCGCCGCCAGAAAAGGTTTTTTCGACTGGCTGCAAAAACAGAATGCAGATGTCGTCTGTATTCAGGAAACCAAAGCTCAGGTGCATCAGCTGGAAGACCCGATGTTTCACCCTGAGGGTTATCATTGTCACTATCATGATGCAGAAAAAAAGGGCTATAGCGGTGTGGCCATTTACAGCAAACAGAAGCCGAAGAAAGTGCAGGTCGGTATTGGTATGCATGATATCGATGTGGAAGGCCGATACATTGAAGTGGAATTTGAAAAGATCAGTGTCATCTCGCTATATATGCATTCTGGCTCATCATCTGAAGAAAGGCAGGCATTAAAATTTGATTTTATGGATCGCTTTATGCCGCATCTGCATAAGCTGCGTCGTAAGCGGCGTGAATTTGTGATTTGTGGTGACTGGAATATCGCGCATAAAAAAATTGATATAAAAAACTGGCGCAGTAATCAGAAAAACTCCGGCTTTCTTCCCGAAGAGCGTGACTGGATGACAAAACTGTTTGATGAAGTCGGTTATGTCGATGCCTTTCGTGTAGTGAATCAGCAGGAACATGAATATACCTGGTGGAGTAATCGTGGCCAGGCCTGGGCAAATAATACGGGCTGGCGTATTGATTATCAGATCATTACACCTAAACTTAAAGACACCGTAAAAGCCACGCATATTTATAAAGACGAACGTTTCTCTGATCATGCGCCCCTGGTAATTGATTACGATTATATTCTGGAATAACACACATCGAAAATACGAACTCGATAAAACAGACCAGCTGGAAAAATGCGATAGCAAACTATCGTCATCCTCGTGTTATCGCTATGTTGTTTCTGGGCTTTTCAGCGGGCCTGCCTCTGTTGCTGGTGTTTGGAACATTATCTGCCTGGCTTGCCAGGAGCGGAATCGATAAAAGCACGATTGGTTTTATTAGCTGGGTCGCATTGCTGTATGGATTGAAGTTTGCATGGGCGCCACTGGTTGATCGACTGCAGTTGCCCATCTTGAATTCGCTGCTAGGGCAAAGAAGAAGCTGGATGCTGCTCGCGCAATGCGGTGTGATCGCAGGGCTTTTTTTAATGTCGGCGAGTGATCCGCTTTCGCATTTGAATGTTCTGATCTATGCCGCCTTGTTAGTTGCCTTTTCTTCGGCGACACAGGATATAACGATTGATGCATGGCGTATTGAAGCCATGCCTGTTGAATCTCAGGGTGCCATGTCTGGCACTTATCAAATGGGCTATCGTCTGGGAATGCTGCTGGCCGGTGGTGGCGCTTTTACGATTGCCTATTATTATTCATGGCCCGCGGCTTATTCAGCCATGGCACTGGTGATGCTGGTGGGCGTGTTCACTACGCTGTTGATTCCCGAGCCAGATAGAAATATCAGTAACGACACATGGAAAGAAGAACAGCGTGTGGTCGATTTTCTGGAATCTTCATCTCACTGGCCAGAAAGAATTAAACATGTATACGCCTGGATCATGGGTGCGGTTGTCTGCCCGTTTACAGATTTTTTTAAACGCAACGGACAGTTTGCATTTATGATTTTACTCTTCATTGGTCTGTTTAGAATCAGTGATATTTCTATGGGGATCATGGCCAACCCGCTTTATGTGGATGTCGGCTATAGTGATTTGCAGATTGGTCTGGTAACAAAAACAATTGGTCCAGTGGTTACCATTATTGGCGCATTGTTAGGGGGTGCGATGGTGGTGCGCTATGGTGTGGCGCATATATTAATGCTGGGGGCTGTTCTGGTTGTGCTAACCAATTTACTGTTTGTGCTGGTGGCCATGAATCCACCGGGCACACTGTTTCTGTCGATGGTTATCGGCGCTGATAATTTAAGTGCCGGTATAGCGGGTTCCGCTTTTATTGCCTACCTGTCGGGCCTGACTAACAAGGCCTATACGGCAACTCAATACGCACTGTTCAGTTCACTTATGTTATTGCCAGCCAAATTTATTGGCGGGTTTTCTGGCACGATCGTTGAAGCCTATGGTTACGTCAGTTTCTTTTTTTACAGTGCGGCACTGGGCGTGCCGGCAATCTTGCTGATTCGAGTTCTCGTCAGGCATGAGAAGGCGAGAATAATCAATCGTAAATAATAAGTTCGTGGTTTGTGTTGGTGCTATAGTCTGGCGACTTTAATTGCTGATCAGTTTTTTTATCATATCCATTCAGGTTGTATTCAATATCAATACACACCGGTTTTATTATTGATTCCTTCAGCTCAAGACGGCAGCCATAAATCGGGTCATTTGCCCAGTAAGCCGATACCTTATTGTTGGTATTAATGACAAGCAGCTCCCGGCCATTAATATCAATATACATATGTGAGTCGTTTTCCAGGCTGGCTAATGAAAAAGTCTGTGATGCCTGTTGTGGTGAGTCGTTAGTAGTGAACAGGCCGACCGTGAAGATATAAATCAGCGCCGCGATGGATACGTAAATAAAAATCTTGTACGTGTAGAGAAGTAAATAACGTCTTTCTATCATGTGTTTTTTCGGAAATGCCCATGTTAAATAATATAAAATAGTGTAATGCCTGAATTCACCACACTGCCGCCACTGTCATTATATATTCATCTTCCCTGGTGCGTAAAAAAATGTCCTTATTGTGATTTTAATTCGCATACTTTTGAGTCGGGTTTACCAGAGCAGGAATACCTGAATGCGTTGATTGACGATCTGCAATTTCAGTTGCCGCAAATCTGGGGCAGGCGCATAGTCTCGGTGTTCATTGGTGGCGGTACACCCAGTCTGTTTTCGGCTGAATCTATCGACAAGCTGTTATCTACCCTACGCAGTTATTTAAACTGTTCGCCGAATATGGAAATTACCATGGAGGCCAATCCGGGCACGGTAGAGCAGGGCAAGTTTAATGATTTTTACGCGGCAGGCATTAATCGCTTATCCATAGGTGTGCAAAGTTTTAATGATGAAAAGCTCAAAGCACTGGGGCGTATTCATAATGCATCTGAGGCACATAAGGCGATAGATGTAGCGTTTAAGGCGGGCTTTGAAAATATTAATCTGGATTTAATGTTTGGCCTGCCGGGGCAAAATGTTCAGCAGGGTATTGATGATTTACAGCAGGCGATTGCGCTTTCGCCGCAACATATTTCCTGGTATCAGTTGACGATTGAGCCGAATACACTGTTTTACAGCAAGCCACCACAAACACCTGAAGACGATGATGTCTGGCAGATGCAACAGGAAGGGCAACTGTTATTAGCCGATGCGGGGTTTGCCCAGTATGAAGTGTCGGCCTATGCCACTAAAAACCATCAGTGTGCGCATAATTTAAATTACTGGCAGTTTGGTGACTATCTGGCGCTGGGTGCAGGCGCGCATGGAAAAATGACCCGTAGTGATAGCAGTGAAATAAAACGTTACTGGCAGCTGCGTCAGCCACAGGCGTATATGCAGGCAGCGCCCGCCGATAAAACCTCCGCTGAAGAAGTCATTGAAACATCGCAGTTAGTGTTTGAATTTATGCTGAATGCTCTACGCTTAAAGCAGGGTTTTAGCCGGGCGTTATTTGAACAGCATACCGGGCTGAGTGCGACGACGGTGCAGGGTATTTGTGAACAGGCTATTGAAGATAATCTGCTGCAGCAAACGAGCGAAGGTTATGCTGCTTCAGAAAAAGGTTACCTGTTTTTAAATGACCTGATCAATCGTTTTGCCTGAGCAGAGCTCAGTTATGCTCGTTATTTTTTGCCGCCGGGGTTCATAATGCTTTCCATCAGCTTTTCCTGCTCGGCAGCCCGCTGATCCATCTGTTCTTTCAGGCCCTTGGTGTCATCAATCAGGTCTTTTACGCCTTCAGGTGAATAGACGCTACCCACCTTTGCAACGCGAGGGCCGGAAGGTTTGCTTTCTTCTTCCTCAGCCGCTGATTTATGCGCCTGCATCAGATTGGTATTGGCATGAATCTGTTTCGTTTCATAGTTGCCCTGGCCAGTGGGGGGCGTGCCGCCGAAGTGAGTGACACCGTTAGCATCTTTCCACTGGTAAACGGTGACGTCTTTTTCCATCACGGCATTGCCCAGCTCACCCAGTCCGGAGGCTGAATCATCAGTTGTTCCACCACCAAATCCGGGTATTCCACCCATTCCCTTAAGCATATACTGGCTGGCAAAGAGGATAATGCCCAGTGTTAAAACCATGCTAATCAGCATTTTCATGCAGTTTCTCCTGATATTTCTGGCGGGCCATACCGCTTATATGACCATCTTGATGTGGCTGAAACATGCCGCAGAGGTATGTCTACGGCGACCCCATAAATGTTAGCATGAAAATCTCAGTTATACCCCTTGCTGTTATTAGGCTAAACGCGTATTATACGCGGCTCTTTACGGCAGCAAGGCTTTGAGGACTCGAAAATGAGGCCAGATATACATCCAAATTACCATGACATCACGGTTACATGCAGTTGTGGCAATACATTTGAAACACGCTCAACTTACAGCAAAGACGCTCTTTCTGTAGAAGTGTGCTCACAATGTCACCCATTCTTTACTGGTAAGCAGAAGATTATGGATTCTGCGGGTCAGGTTGAGAAATTCCGCAAGCGTTTCGGTGGTAAGAGCTAATAACTCAAACCAGTTGATCCACCTGCTAAAAAAGGCGCTGTTTTTCAGCGCCTTTTTTTATGTGTTGGGTTTCTTCTGTGCACCTGTTGCGCTCGCCAGAGACTGCCCACCGCAGTGGATTGATGAAGCGGCACGGGTAAACTATGTTTACGACGGTGATACGCTACAGCTGGAAAGTGGGCGTAAAGTGCGCCTGTTGGGTATAGATACCCCCGAGATCCATAGTCGTAAGCACGCCATCCCTGCTGACATCAAGGCCAGTGGTCAACGGGCCAGATCAGCTTTGCAGAGCATGCTAAATAGCGCCTCAGGCAAGATACAGCTGGCCTACGGGCAGCAGCGGTTTGATCGCTATGGTCGCGCGCTGGCGCATGTGTTTCTGCCAGATGGAAGCAACCTGCAGGCTGGGCTGATTGCTCAGGGTTATGCCGTTGCCTTTACCACGCCACCAAATGATCGAATGAGTGACTGTTATCGGCAGCAGGAAATCGCCGCTCGAAACGCGCAGCTGGGTATCTGGCAATTACCACAGTATCAGTTGCAGTCTATACATCAGCCAGAGTTATGGCATACAGGCTTTCAGCGTATTCAGGGCAAGGTGACCGAGGTAACAAAAACGGCGAGCCGAATTCGCCTGCGCATGGGCGATCGGCTGGAGATTAATATTTACAAAAACGACTGGTCTAATTTTAGTTTGCACTGGCTCAACGGGCTGCAAAATAAAACCATACGTGTGCGTGGCTGGTTAAGTGTGAACAGGAAACAGTCCGCCAGTTCACAACGTCGGCCAGTTTACCGAATCAATGTTCGTCACCCGGATGCGATGACGGAAGACACCTCAACAAAGTGATACACTCAGTTAAATCAAATAGCTGTTAAAACCTGCGAAGCATGTTAACTTTCAGCTCAATTAAAACAATATTAAATACAGTGCAAACACATGAATGAAGTAGATAAGCAACGTGCCCTTGATTACCATCGCCTGCCATCGCCAGGCAAGATTGCCACTGACATTACCAAGCCATGTAACACTCAGGATGATCTATCGCTGGCCTATACCCCTGGCGTAGCCGAGCCTGTAAAAGCGATTGCTGATAATCCTGAAATGGCCTATGCCTATACCGCCAAAGGTAATCTGGTTGGGGTGATTACCAATGGCAGTGCGGTGCTTGGTTTAGGTAACGTGGGCGCACTGGCAGGTAAGCCCGTGATGGAAGGTAAGGCGGTTCTGTTTAAACGTTTTGCAAACATTGATGTATTTGATATTGAAGTGAATGCCGACGTGCCGAAAGATTTTATTGATACAGTGGTGCGCATTGCGCCAACCTTCGGTGGAATTAATCTGGAAGATATAAAAGCACCCCAGTGTTTCGAAATAGAGCGCACGCTGGATAGCATGTTAGATATTCCGGTGTTTCATGATGATCAGCATGGCACGGCGATTATTATTGCGGCAGGGCTATTAAATGCACTGGAAATACAGGAAAAAAATATTCAGGACGCACGCATCGTTTGCATGGGCGCAGGTGCTGCCGGTATTGCTTCAATGCGTTTGCTACAGGGACTCGGTGCGCGCAAGGAAAACATGATGCTGCTGGATCGCAACGGAGTTATCCATACAGAGCGCGATGACCTGAATATTTATAAAGCAGAATTTGCCGTGCAAACCGAGCGTCGAACAGCGCTTGATGCCATGCAGGGTGCAGATGTGTTTATTGGTGTGTCAGGGCCCGATCTGGTGTCAGAAGAAATGATCGCGGCAATGGCAGATAAACCCATTGTGTTTGCCTTATCAAACCCTAATCCAGAAATTAAACCAGAACTCGCCATGAGTATCCGAGATGATTTAATTATGGCGACGGGGCGTAGCGATTATCCAAATCAGGTGAATAATGTACTGGGCTTCCCTTACATTTTCCGCGGTGCGCTGGATGCTGGTGCCACTACTATTACGCAGGAAATGCACATTGCGGCAGTCCATGAAATTCGCAACCTCGCAAAAGACCCGGTGCCAAAGTCAGTTATGCATGCCTATGGTCTGGAAAAAATGGAGTTTGGTGCAGATTATATTATCCCCAAGCCCATAGACCCACGTTTAATTGAGCGTGTTCCTGCGGCGGTTGCACAGGCCGCCATCGACAGCGGCGTGGCCAAGCATAAGGCGGATTAACTGCTAAACTTTAATCAAAGCAGGCTTTGATTAAAGGACTTGTCGTGAATAAAATTACCGTGGTTGGTGCAGGTCGTGTGGGTGAATCCACCGCACAATTTATTGCGTCAAAAGATCTCTGTCGAGAACTCTGCCTGATTGATATTCGTGAAGGTGCAGCCGAAGGCGCGGCACTCGATATTCAGCAGAACGCACCGATTTTTCAGTTTGATACACGCCTTAAGGGTGGAACAGACTTTGCGTTGATGGCGGAATCCGATTTAATTATTGTCACCGCAGGTGTGCCGCGCAAACCGGGTATGTCACGATCTGATGTACTGGGGATTAATGTACAGGTAACAGACCAGATTGTTGAAAGTGCAATGAAGTTTGCACCGCATACCAAGATGCTGTTTGTGTCTAATCCGGTGGATATTCTAACCTATCGAGCCCTGCAGAATACCGGCTGGGATAGAACTCGTATCTTTGGCCAGGCCGGTGTGCTTGATTCAACTCGCATGGCGAGTTTTATTGCAATGGAAACCGGCTATTCAGCGCTGGATATAGATGCCATGGTATTAGGTGGGCATGGTGACTCGATGGTCCCCATGATGAGTTACACCACCATATCAGGTATACCCGTTAAACATTTTCTCGATCAGCAAACAATAGATAATATTGTGTTACGCACACGAAATGGCGGTGCAGAAATACTCGCGCTACGGCAGAACAGTAGCGCATTTGACGCACCGGCAGCAGCAGTCGCCGTTATGGTGGATGCCATTGCGAATGATCGCAAACGCATATTGCCTACCGTTGCCCTGCTAAATAGCGAGTACGGGTGTGATGATCTTGCGATTGGTGTTCCCTGTGTGCTGGGTAAAGGGGGTATGGAAAAAGTACTTACTCTGGAAATGAGCGCGGAAGAAAAAAGCAATTTTAACAATTCAGTGGCTGCTGTTCACCGTGATTTAGAAACGCTGAAAACCCTGTAAGCAGAGGGCAGAAAATTAGTCACCCCGTGGGGTCCTGTCTGCGTTAAAATACGCACATGACAAAACGTGCCTATTTAATCGATTCCAGTATATATATTTTCCGTGCCTGGCATGTTTATGATGATGCCATTACAGATGTCCACGGAAACCCGGCTAATGCAGTCTATGGCTTCACCGAATTTCTTTATCAGTTATTCAGGGAAAAACAGCCGAAATATATCGCCTGCGCATTCGATGCACATCAAACCAACTCGTATCGTTGTGAAATATACCCTGAATACAAGGCAAATCGCCCGCCTGCCCCGGAAGAACTTATAACCCAGTTCAGGTACTGTCGAGAATTCTGTCGTGCCATTGGCATTCCCGAGTTTGGCAGTAATCGTTTCGAGGCAGATGATATTATCGGCACCCTGGCAACGCGTTTAAGAAACGAAGGCTATGACATTACCATCGTCAGTGCGGATAAAGACCTGACACAACTGGTGTTAGGTGAACGAGATGCGTGGTGGGATTTTGCCAGAGGCAATGTGCTTAACCATAAAGGCGTAGAAAAACATTTTGGCGTGAAACCAGAATTAATTGCAGACATGTTGGCATTGTC
>Ga0316207_10004804_pt1 | contig 11516 bp, 11 predicted proteins | sample 6weekpyrite_MG_FD_204943 | JGI IMG/M metagenome (GOLD analysis project Ga0316207, IMG submission 204943) | Microbial mat bacterial communities from mineral coupon in-situ incubated in ocean water Damariscotta River, Maine, United States -... | ecosystem: Environmental > Aquatic > Marine >...
TAAAGTCCCCTTTGAAATTGAACTACCATCAGGCCAACCTTCAGGTTTGATACGACAACCAAATAAAAATCGTTTTGTCACCAACCAATAACTAACCATATAAGGCAAGTCTATATAAATCAATGTATCAGCGGCCTCCAATCGCTTGTTAAATGATTCAATTGTTCCAAAACCGTCAATGATCCATTTATCGGAGGATAATATGCTTTCATGCGCCTCATCATAAATCTCTCGATCTACTCTATCTCCATTTTTTTCAAATTCAATGGAATCTAGTGCATATAATTCAATTTTTGTAGTTAACGCAAGACGCTTACTTAAAGTAGATTTCCCACTTCCAGGCTTACCAAAAACCGCGACCTTTTTCATACTCACTCCATTAGCCAATATTAAACCCGTGAGACAGAAATAAAAAACCCGCCTCTTGGGCGGGTTTGAAAGATTATATACGCATCAAAATCCCACCATTCCTATGGAATGATAATAATTTGAGCTATCTGTTGTTGTAAATTTGAATACATAAGTACATCTTGATGGAATGACAGATTAATGTCAACTGCCAATCATATATTGAGATACCCACGAGACGATATAACGAGAAACATCACTTACTAACGCTTATTGAGTTAATCTCATTACCTAAAACCACTATTTCAGAAACTTATTAGATCTAATTTTTCTTTTGCTTCTTTCCAAGAAGGCTCAACTTCAGCTTCCCAAGTAACACTTTTGGTTTTTCCAATGTATTTAACTTTTGTCATGGCTTCGAGATGGTGCCCATTATTTCTAAAAGCTATCATCGCATCATGACTTTCCCAACCTGATAGAGTGGATAATCCATTAAATTTTAGAAATATAAGCCCATCTACTTTAGATACTTGGTTTTTGGTCTTATTCACCATAGGAATGAAACGAAAAAAACCCAGTATTCCCTTTATCCTTATTTGAGTAGCAGCAACTATCATTATATCTCCTTATTATAATATATAATTTTTTTTAGTATATTCTAAACTAACAACCAGAGATTAGTCTTAACAAAATCAAGTACACGTCTTGAATTCTCTGCTGAATAATCATGAATTAAACGTACGATAATTTTTAATATCTCTTCATTTTATTACTAGATGTTTCAGCATTCTTATTAAATTCTTTGAGCCAAAGTGGAGAACCAAGTTTTATGACGTAACCTCAATAAAGAAATCGACAACAGTGCTGCTAAACAAAAAAACACTATTGCTTTATATTCTTCTAGGTTTTTCATAAAATTAAAGCTGTCTCCTTCTTCTAGAGACAAATCCGTATTGACAATCAACAAATTTTCGTCTTGCACAGTTAGAGAATTTCCCAGTACAAACATTTTATCTTTTGGAGAATCGGTACTTTCTAAAAATTGATTATTCTCATTCATATCACCATGACTTTCTAAGTTTTGAACGCGTTTTTTTAAATGCGCAATTTTAGACTTAAGTGCTTGTATTTGATTGCTCGCAATTCTTATTTCTTCTTCTGATTTTGCCAATTCTTCAGCTTTAATTCGCTTTAGAATATTCTGGGGTATCAGACCTTCACTGGCACCAATAATTTCTAAACGCTTTACAACCTTACTTTTGATACTGAATTTATTCAAATCATCAGAAATCACGTTATCAGCCATCAGAGAATCCTCAAATTCTCTTTGGACACCCGGGTTATTCATATATTGTTTGGCAAGAAGTGATGCTTCTTCTTTTGATATTAAAGTAATCGAATTTTCATTTTCTATTTTTAATGTAGCTCCAATTCTTAAACGATGAATATTGTTATCAATAAAAGCATCACGATTTTCGTTAAACAGTGCCACCATAACTTGATTAACCGATACATTTTTATTACTAGTTAAAAGCTGAGCGATTTTTGAGACAGACTCTCCTGCCTCCACTGGACGATATTCAAAACCACCTGAAGGTGTTTTTTTATACTTTTCAACCAAAGCCAAAGACTTGAGATGATCGTTTTTTAGTCGTCCAATTTGTTGATTAATTTCATGATTTATATTTAAAGAAGAAACGTCATCTGCTTGCATAACCGCATCTATAGCCGCTTGAAATCGCTGGTGAAGAAGCTCAACTTCTTCAGGATTATTTATGTCAGTGTTGATATTGGGGAATATATTGTACTGTTTTATCATCTGACCATCAGGCCATGATATTTCAATTAAAAAATTAGTTGGAAAGTCTTTGGTAAGATAAGCCGCATGCGCTTGAACGAACAAGCCTCCATTTTCGCTCCCTTCTATCGAAAACTGGAGTTTATCTAAAAGTAAATTTCGTTCAATGCCAAATTTTTGATATTCTTCAATGGAGGCAATTTTTATTTTAAGACTATCTAAATCATCCTTCGCGTAGGATAACAGTTCGATATTTGCTAAAAAGGCCTGATTCGGCCGGGAGATCATTTCAATCTCGCCTAAACTAACAGCAAAGCCAACTTTGCTCAGAAATGTAAGAAAACTCAAAAGAAGTAATTTATAGACACTTTTACACATGAATCAAACTTCCCGAATACAGCACTTTTATTATTATTATCCCGGCTAAAACTCTATCTTAAAAATATGAAACAAATATGAGGAGTTTAGCTTATTGATTTCATGTTCATTATATTACGCATTAAATATCCTGAAAACATATCTTTAACATATTATAAATATACTGAGATTTTGAAGTGATTTAACTACAGGTCAAATTTGATTTTACTTTATAATTAAAAGTCACATACTAATTTTCTATAATCACTAGTATTCCTACTGAGCGATTACTTTGTTACCGTTGACAAATCTTGAAGCTGAATGCCCCCTTCTTCAATTAGCGCAATGTTAACGATCTCTGCGCCAACTTGAGGGCCACATGAATTCCAGCAAGTGCCAGCGCGTTGAATCGCTAATACTGTTCCAATTTCTTTTTCATCTACCAGTTTCTGTTGGTACGACTTCAATGAATCACAATAATGACCATTACAAGTATCAGAACGTAGTTCTTTCGGGAGCGCACAACCAGCTTTCGTTTGATTAATACATGCACCAACGACGGTTTCTGAACTAATATAGGATAAATAACGCTCTAGAATATCAGCTGCTGAGAGTTCTGGATTAAGGTTCATATAACGCTTTATCGATATCGCTGAAAGATAAGCATGTTCTTTACCTGATGTACAACATCCGCCTTTACATAAACTGCAAAGTCTGTCACTAATGGTGCGTAACCTTGGGTTTTTAATGAATTTATTTTCAACCTTGATCAATATATCATGAACATCTTCGCGTGCATCAATTTCAGTTTCTGAATTCTCATTCTGCCGGATTGCTTGTTTAATTATTTTAATAATATGCGCTTTATATAATTTGATTCTTTCCGGTAAAGGAGTATCTAGCGTTGAAAGCCCTGAAGGTATCTTAACGATATGGGTATTTATTCTCGAAAGCTTAGAATTATTATTAAGGACATTTTCTAAGATTTTCTGGTTCTCTTGATCTTGTTTTAACTTAGCCTCTTCAATAATTTTTTTTCTAGCATCTTCTTTTCTCTGACGATTAAAATGAAGTTTTCTTTGAAATTCAAGTTGAGTTTGAAACAGCGAGGGAGACAACGAGGACTTCTGCCTCATCAATCTTTGACAATCAAATGACTGGCATACTAGGTAATCTAGGTCCTTTATCTTTAATGCATCGGGATAACTTATCCTCGCATTACAGACTTCACATTTGAGTTCATTCAGGTTTGGATTAACAGGGTGTTCATTAATCATGGCCATTTTTTAGATCGTATTTATTACCTTGATTATTTTAATCGCGGTGAAACTGACCCAGTATAATATCTTTTTATAATAAACAAGATTACTGAGCCAGTTTTCTCAGTTTAGTCTAAACACCACTTGGTGAAACTGAAGAAGATGTCTCAAATTCAACAACACCTTCCACTCGATTTTTTAGCGCTTTGTTCATTTCTTCAAAGCTTTTTTCAAGTGTACTCTTTATGAACGGAAATACGAGATATAACAGCAGCCCGCTGAATTTCTCTCCTTGACAGAATTTAACGTTTCCATTTTCTGCTTTTTCGATACTTAAATAATGAACACTATCAAGTATTTTTGGCTCCAGAAGGGTTGAAATCAATGAAAAAGCTCTCCCTTTATCAATATCCTGAACCAGCAAATTTAAATCCATTGATTTAGAAAAAGGTAAGGAAAATGTTACACCTACCGTTGATCCTTCTTTCATTTCACCTGACGCATTGGTAATCGTTGGATTCCAATCCGTGTAGCCCTGAAAATTTGATATTACCTTCCAAACCTCATCGGTAGTTCCATCAATTTCAGTTTCAGTATCCACTTTGTCAAAAGTATGTAAGCCTAATACAAATAACAATGCGATTATAAATACAACAGCTAGAATAAAAAATGTCAAAATATAATCTCCCTATTAATTATTTTAATGATTGTCTTTTATACATATTTTGAGCAAGATACTTTAAAAACCCTAATTATTAAGCATCATTACTACCTAAAGACGATTTATACAGATTGGCAAACGAAATTATTGTTTTTTGTCGCACTGGTATAGTACTTACAAAATTAAACAACTTAAACTGTTTTATTGTATAACCAACAATATTCGTTCGGCTATTTTTCATTCATTTTATATCAAACGTTAGGTTCAAATTTAACCTGATGAAATTTCACTAAAAGGTACTTTCTAAGAAGGGTATATTTTACCCATACGACTATCAGCAACATGATGTTAATAAAATTGTAGAGACAGACTAAAGTCATAATTAATCTAGTCACTTCTGACACGAAACGATTTTAATCTATCGCTTCCAATTATTATTCTTTTCTGAATTCAATAGTGATATTTTGACAATTGGTGGTATCGTCAACAGTCACTATAATGGCTTTTGATATTCGTTTAAAAAATGCGGTGATTTGATTAATTTTTCGATGACTTAATTGATAAAACACATGGTTATAGATTTGATGTACAACTTCTTGTAAAGAGAGCGTTGTTGCGTTGCATAACTCCATCAAAACGTCTTGAGAAAAGCAACAATTTATTGAGCCCTCAACATCACCTAATTTTCGTCGAAAAGTAATGTAATTAAAACTATCACTTTGAGAAGGAACCGGATAATTGTGTTCATTATTAAATGCATATCCTAGCTTGGCAAATTCAAAGTGATTATCTGCCGATGTGTAATACTGAGACATATGTAATCTCCCCGTTCATATAAATAAAGGGGGCAGCGCACCACAGGGGTGTTAATGCAACCACACCTTATCGAAAATTGATCGTATAGCACAAAGCAAAAACGTAATAGTTTATTGCGTTATGTTAGTAGTCAAATTTAATGAATGAGTTTTTGATCGACATCTATGTGACGTTTTAGCTTCCCAAAAATAAATGGGTTTTATTCGCTAATATCAAAAACAATCTATAGAAAATCCTAAAATTAAATGCTGAGCAGCGGCCAATTGCAATTCCACATCACGAACATGATATAAATTGAAACTGTATGTAATTAAATATAGGCAATAGTTGACAATTTTTCAAGGTTAATTCAGTAGTTTACGTACTGGAATCTTAACGTTCTAGATAAGTATTTAAACGAATACGCCAATTTGCTAATTGTTCTTCTTCCTCGCTTGATCCATTTGCAATGCGCCGGGTAAGCAAAAGATTAGCACTATAAATAAACTCTCTTAACAAGTTATTTGATTTTCCTTTCATATTATCGAGCACTTGTAACAATCCCCAACCTTGATTTCTGTATCGATCACTCGCATAAATGCCATCACCTTGAAAAACAAAATAATCAATCAATGCATATACACCATTTTTCTCCATGGCAATATGATAAAAATTCTCATAAAGATGCATTTTAGCGAATGGACTTTTTATTTGGTCTAACATTTTTGGCAATCTTGCTTCGAGAAAAATAATAAGATACTGAGTTTGTGTATCAATATTTTTCTGAAGGAAATCATTCAACTGACGTTTAAACAGATCATGTTTGGAAGACAAATAGTCTTGCCTAGAAGACCATGGTGGATAATCTTTATCGACTAACCAAACAGGTAGTCCTTGAGTTTGAGATATATACTTTAATAAACCGTTAAAGCTCGGTTGTGTACTAACAGGTATTTCAGGAAACCAAATAAAGTTTGCAATTCCCAACGAAGCGTATTTATTGTCAATGTGCCAGGATATCTGCTTTGTGGGATGAGTTATACCTTGATTTTTCGCTATTTTCAATCCAATGCTATTTGCTTCAGATTTATCTACCAATATTTCCCTGGGTTCAATATAGAAATAGGCAATCAATGCAAGAACCGCGAGAGAAACTAAAAAGAATATTGTCCATATGACAGGAGTGGATTTGATTTTCATTATTTTTTTATGAAATTAGCCTAATCTATTTAAAAACGAAATATTCCGCTTAAAATTAGGCTCATGTATTTTTTGAAGTACAAGTTTTACAAGATATCTCACACACTTGACCGATTTTTTCCATTCTTTTCTTGGTTTTAAATTGTTGATTACTTTTAAGCACCATAAAAATAAAAAATGGAAAAGCAAATCCCAACACTGACATAAAAATAATCTCATGCTCAAACAGAAATGCGCCAAGTGTCGTGCCAGAAAGCAAATATACATAGAATATTGCATGGCATGGACAAGTCAATGCTGCCAGCATGGCATGCAAATAAACGCCAAATTCTTTATTCTTCATGTAAGGGACCAAAACAATTTATCATGTAATACTTATATAATACGCCAATATATTCAATGTATAAACTAAATTCACTTAATTATACTTAAAATAATTTTTATCAAATTCAAAAGGCAATCCTACCCGCAACTGCGACGTTTGCAGGAAATGCCTGAACTAGTGTGAATTTAATTATTTTTAAAATCTTTTTCCGCTTACCCCATTAAGGCCCGTCAACTTAGAATGAAAAGAGTGCTTAAATACCTAAAAAGCCTTGCATCAACGTATTTTAAATATTGATGAGAATATGGATTAAAATGTTTAAATTAGCAATTGTCTAATTCATGTAATATTTTTTAATTAGTAGACTTGCTTCACATCTCCATATAACAATAAAGAATATAATAATCATGTAGTTACACTCCAATCGAAGTAAAAACTATAAATTTTGACCTAATCGATATTTATAATGTGAAAATCAACAAATTTTACTTTTTTAAATCAGCCGATTACCTCGTAAGCAAAATAATATTTTATATCAACACATAACAAACCTTATTTTAAATAGTATTTTATGCAATTTGAGAGGTTAATTATGACGCTAATAATCGAATCTATAACTGGTTTGCTAAATGCTGTTCATTTGAGTTCGGAATTTATTCCACACGCGTTGAGCTTAGTAATTAAATATACAGAATATCTTAAGACATTTTTCGGGAATTTTACTTCAGAACATCTCATTGTTTTTATGGCTATTATATTAATATTTTATTTTCTTCACAGCATTTATAAATCTACAAAACAATCCTTACCAAAACCTCGCGGAAAGAAATAAAGTTAATAATTCATGACAGCTTTTAACTGTATCAAAACTCTTGCCACGTAAAATCTGCATTTATTCCTGGTTCGATTATAGTAATCTATTTCTCTGGGAAGCTCTGATTAAATTAGATAGTGAGATGGCTTAATCAGAGCTTCCTTAGTAATTTCGTTGAGCTATATCAATTGGCCGCCCTTCTCTAAGTTTTACCGTTATTATCAGAATTTCCATCATTTTAATTTCAATAAAGGAGGCGAAATCCAGTATATGACTTGACCTATTCTGAATAACTGTCATCGAATTTCAATAAGGAATTTCATCGTAAATATGATAATATATTTATAGCTAGGTAGTTACGTGGCACAATGAATATTTAGTAAATTTTAATCCCATGCCAAATTTCAGATTAAGAAACAATTCAAATTATAAAATTTTCCTATTATCTGAGTAGTTTACTTAGCCACTCATGAATTTATTCTAATTATACTCACAATACAGGAGAATAAATCAATGACAGTCCCATTAGATGCATTAATTGAGACTTTCCCTGTTTGGATCGAGTCGGATTTTGCACCTCATCCATATGGCCCACCATCCAGTTATTCTGGAAGCCGTCAATGTGATCGAGATCCTTTCCAACCTACATTCGGCTCACTCGTTAATGAAGTCCGGGGATATCGAGCTGACGGAACGCCCTATCATCACGATGCAGTAGATATTGGAGCTGCGTATGGCGCGGCTGTTGTTGCCACATGCCCAGGTACTGTCTTTCTTACCTGGCATTATCCGCGAGCTTCTCGTGGTGAACCAAGAGATCGGCCGGGAGCTGGAGTATTAACCAGTGTTGCTGGGTATGTGCGTGTTCATGGTCCTGGAGGTTATGTCATCTACTACGCGCACTTATGTCCTGTTTATGTTAGACCTGGGCAAACGGTTATAGCGGGAGATTTATTGGGTCGAGTATATCATGCTGGATCACGCGGCGGACCTGCACACTTGCATTATCAAATTCGCCGGCCTTATCCACCAAACCCTGCCAATGGTGGCCGTCGAGTTGATACGTATCAAAGATTAAGAGAACTTAGAGAAGCTGGACAATGGCGTGCGCCACACCCACCAATGATGGCAAACCCTTTTTAATCGTCAAAACAATATTTGAAATGACTAATTAAGTAGAGACTCAAGGGAGAATATAATTTCTAATGTCAATTCTACTTATACACTATTCATTCGTCGCAACCGCATTCGACAATAAAATAATTTTTTCTGCGTTAGCCGTTATTTCTTTTTGAATTGACAAGTATTTCCGAGTCCATGCGCCGTATTTCGCTAAATGTTGTGGTAAATTTTTACGTTCAATTTCTGCTTGTTTAAATGATTTATAGCTACCTGTCACTACCACATACCAACTTTTATTATTTTTAATTGTGTGAAAATAGGATAAGTTATTTTGTTTTTGATGAGTTTTTACAAACTTTTCAATTTCTTTACGATTAGAACTGCCGATAAGTTGAACTGTATAAGAATCTGAATCTTTTGAAAAAACCCAAGATTTCACTGCTGTATTCTTATTCTCAGCTTTAAGTTTTTCAGAACTTGCTTCTGGTTTTTTCTCAATAATTTTCGTAGCCGATACTTTATCTTTTGCACTAGACACTTGAGTATCAACAATTTTACTTGGCCGCTCTATTTCAACTGATTCATCCGAGATTGAGCCAATAGCAACAGGTGACTCTTCTATTGCCTCTGTTTCAAATAGAGCAATATCAGCTTTTTCCAAATTAGTTGCCTCAACTTCCTCAATATCACTGACAATAATTTCATCTTTCTGAGTGGTCGGCGCTTGAACAATAAGATTATCTTCGCTACTCGGGATAGGCAAATTTATGGATTGTATCACTGATTCATTAACAGCCACTACGCCATTTTTCTCTTCTTCTGTGGGTGATAATATGAAATATGACAAAATTATTGAGATCACAACCAAACCAGCAAGCCCCTCCGGTCTTTTAAATAACAAATCGTGAACTCTCTTTTTAATACCTGCCCCATCAAGCCTGTTTTCCATATCATTTTCCTATCACTAAATAATTTCAGGATTCTCCTCAATAATAATAGATAAACCTCTATCTAATGAAATTACGAGGATTGATAAAGATTAAACAGTTTCCAATCTTTAGTCTAGTGCATAAAGAGACCTACCCCATTTTATTTAATAAATACACGCAATACTGACCATAAAACAACCTCACCAAGCGATAAAATAATCATCTACTAAAATAACTATTTCTGGATTTTATCTTACAGTATAAATCTCGATTCAGCGTTATAGTTTCAAATATGATCGACTTGCAGATTAACGAAAGATCGATATTACTAAGTAAGCTTACTTAGAGATATGATCTTTACAAGTTGGAGTAAAATTAACTATTACAATGTAAACAAGTCAGGCGTATCTAAATGACTTTTGGTGAGATCTCCACAAGAATATTTTTTCGTTTTTTATGAAGCGTTTAATAATACAAATTAAGCTTGAATTTAACTGGGATTTTTTAGTAATAATGATATGTACATTACATATTAAAAATTTACTATTTACGTTTGATTTTTTTAATTTCTTTAACTATTAATTTTACTGTAATAACAAAAATTCATTATGTTAAATATTGTGGGGGATTGAAGATGTCAAAGTCTATCGTTTTTTCGTGCACCTTGATAATGCTAGCTGCTTGCACAGAAAGAGTACCAACGTCAAATGTAGAACCAGCACTCGAAAGAACCGGCAATTCCGTTCAAGATAGTCTGATTGTAATTCCTTTAGCAGCAACAAACACATCACAAATAAAAAATACTCTTAACTTTGATGAAGCAACTGCATTTGTCATTAATGATCGGTTCAATGAATTCGATTCCTCAGCGATTAAGGCAAATAAAAATATTACATCCCGAATACTGAGTGATGTAAATTTAAAAACTAGCGGAACTAGTCGAATTACACAACGTGTATTTCATATGGCTGGACAAATAGCCATGTATAGCATATTTGAATACGACACCACGGGCATTCGAACACAGCGTATTACTTACAATGGAACCGGTGTCGACACAACATGGTTTACAACAGACGATGCTATAAGAAACTATGCACAATTCCATAGTGTAGTAAATCAATTGCAAACACACTATATCAATTACAATAGCGCAGGAACGGACGGTTTATGGTTCACGGAAGACGACACTGTATCGTTCTATATGGCAGACCTTGTTGATGCTAGTGGTGCTATTGTTGCAACAGCGCACTATGATACACCAGGTGTTGATACTATTTGGTTTAATTCAGATGATACAATTAAGTGGATTTATTCAGATAATCACAATGCAGATGGAAGCAGCGAATGGATTCAATACAAATCGCCTGGTAATGATCTAGATTGGCTAACCCTAAATGACAATATTGTTGGTCACTTTTCAAAACGTACGGTAAATACTGTCGGTAAAACTGATCAACACGTATTTTATATAGAACCAGGAATAGATTCAATTGCATTTACTGCAGATGATGTCGTTGGTTTTTATCATGATTATTCGTACGATGCTCAAAATTTTTTAACTAATGCCATTTTATACAAAGGCGGCCCAGGTGCAGATACAATTTGGTTTTCCGCAGATGACATTGTGTCAAAATGTACAGTAAGAGATAAGAATCCAGATGAGACCGTAAATTTGTATATCAATTATTTACCTGGAGTCGATGCAAGCTGTTTTACAACAGATGATGTCGTAAATGCTTACATGGATCATACATATGATAATACTGGCCATTTAGTCTCAGCCAATACTTATGTTGAATCGGGTACAGACACAACATGGTTTACCTCGGACGATGTTATCGTGAAAGAATCTACTTTTACTGTTAATTGAGAATGAAATATTGGGATTCAAGACTGTAAATAAAC
>Ga0316207_10004805_pt1 | contig 11512 bp, 7 predicted proteins | sample 6weekpyrite_MG_FD_204943 | JGI IMG/M metagenome (GOLD analysis project Ga0316207, IMG submission 204943) | Microbial mat bacterial communities from mineral coupon in-situ incubated in ocean water Damariscotta River, Maine, United States -... | ecosystem: Environmental > Aquatic > Marine >...
CTTCACATCTTTTTGCAAGAAGGTCTTAGCCGTTGCCTCATCCAATCCAATGACCTTAATTGCATAGATTGTTTCGGCATCATCGATGTTAACAATGAAGTAAAGACCATATCCGCTAGTCTTTTCACCTTGAAACGGTTCAATGGCTTCTACTGTTCCACTGACGATGGTATTGATAAGAGGTTTGTCTATTGTCTCTTTTAGTTCAGTCGGTTTACCTGTAGAATTCCAATATGATGGAGCATACTCTTGGTCAGGTCTAAATACGTTACATTCTTCGAGTTGAATCACCTTGCCTTTTAATGACTTAGCAGCCCTGTCTGATAGTTCAAACACCTTTATCTCAAACTGTCCAAGGCCACCTTCTTCTCTTAGATAACGAGATTGTAGTTTTACGCCTGAGGGCTTTTTTTCTGTTTGATTGAAGGCTTTAAATCCCGTGACTTTTAACTTTACTATTGTGTTGACTGATGTATACATATTCATCCTTTGTTTGGTTGTTCTAGTTTTAGTATAAAGATTAATATGCGATTTAATTTATTTTTTGAAAACTTACGAAGAAAGTATTACCTAAGCCACCTAAGCTACCAGACTAAGCTGGTATAGGCGTTGGTAAGTTAGGTAGGTTTGGTGCATCAAGAGGGAAATAGTATGTAGCATTGTTTTCCTGTGCTCGTTTTTCAGTTCTCCACATCTCACCAGAAAACTTTTTCAGATATTTACGTGCTGTTTTATCATTGGAGTTTTTTCCAATAGCTTGAAGGAGATTTGATTGAGTAAGTCCATCTGTATTTGACTGCAGGACTTCTGTGACACATAAAGTAAAATTTGCTTCATTCTCACTCATCCTTGCTAATTGCATATTTTCTGATGTTAATGTCATCGTCTCTGTATTTAATTCAAATGCAGAGTTGTCTACACTAAGTCTGTCTTTATGAACATTTAATGTATAACTCAGTTTATTTCCTGAGCGAGTAGAACTAAGTGCATAGGCTACATCAACACTGTCAATAAAGGATGTAGAACCTTTAAACTGCTGACCGTCAGATTCCTTAGTTGTATGATGAAGAAAGATGACCGTAGCACCTGCTTCACGCAAGGTTTTTAGTTCTGCCATCAATGGAAGGATGTCACGGTCTGAGTTCATATCTCTTCCACCCATAAAGTCTCTGATACTGTCAAAGATGAAAAGTGTATCTTCGAATGCTCCTTTGTTTTGGCTTGCATCGTAGGATAGTCGTTCAAGAATACTTCTCGGGCTTTCATCAATCTTAGATGAATGTATGTAGAACAAATCAGGATATTGTTCTGTTATATCATTAAGCTTTCTACTTTTTAAAGCCATCATTGAATTATCCATGTCAAGATAAAAACACTGACCTATTTTTTCGCTTTTTAAAAGCGTCGTAGCCAATGAAAGCATCAACCAACTCTTACCTTGTCCTGCTTTTGCAAAGAATACATTTAATGACTCTTTGACTAAGAAATTTAGAATTAGATATTCCACTTCTTTAGTTAAATCATCTGCTGTTAGTTTGTTGGCTTGAAGATATAACAAGCTTTGAGAGTTATTTTGTAATGTATTTTTCATTAGATATTTCCTTATAATTTCAAATTTTGAGAACTAGAGGTTCTCTGTCAGATTGGCTTCTACATAAATAGATTCAGCGGAAACCATTGGTGAAACACCACTAAAAATAAAAACTTACTCTTAGTGGTGACTCAATAACTTATTTATACAGCACGCCACTCCTCTAACCACGCATCTAAGTGGTTAACTGGATAAAGAACAATTTTCGCTCCAGCTGGTCTTACATAGGGAATACCATTTTTCTTATCCATACGTAGCTTGGCTTGCATAGACTTTTTTATTCCATAAAAATTCTCCACTTCTTCTATCGTCAAATACTCCTTCTTGCTCACATTATTAGCAGGAGTCAAATCATATTGTGATAACTTTGTCATTAAGTCATTAATAATATCTTGAAGTGGTGCTATCGCCTTTTGGACTTCTATTTGAATTTCATTGTTCATCGTTTCCCTTTTTCGATTTAAGATGCGAGAATTATTGCAAATTATTGAAATAATATCTTCTCATTGAGTAAGGTTTGATATAATTAATTATGAAGAGAAGATATGGACAAACATTTGTAAAAGACAAAAAAAATGTTCCTCGAACATTGAATTGTTTTAGCCATCAATATGAAGCTATCTCGATGCATGAGTATAGAGGCAAGGGTTGGGAATTCACTTATCATGACTCACTTTTAGAACTTGACTTAGATGCAATTGTCTATGACAGACTTAAATCCGAAATTGATTTAACAAAAACTTCTAAATTGATTCAAGCAATTGAAAGTATGTTTGAATATAGGTTATATCAGCCATTCTTAATAACAATTGTAAAAAAATTGGAAAAGAAAGAGCTTGTTGATGGAAAAGAGATTAGTATTAATGAACTATTTACTAGAAAAAAAGATTCTATCGTTAATTATATTGCACATGGTCTTGAAACTGCAACTGGAAAACAATTTACTGACCACTTCATCAGTAAGCTCTATAGCACTATAAGAAATCGTGTTCAATTTGATTCTTTCTATAGCTCTGATTATCATTCAAGCATCACCCCTTATAGAACTCTAACAAACTACTATATAAAAATATTTCAATCATATTATAATTTTTTCCTAGAATATGAGTGGCTGCTTAGTCCAGAAATGGAAGAGAATTTAGATTATTATGATGATGAAGAACCGCTTAGCCCTAACGACCCTGTATACATGGAATGGAGAGCATTTGTCATGCATATAAAAAGGAATGATATTCTGAATAAACTTTATAAAACTATTGCTAAACTAGCTCACTATATTGAACTTGTTAGTGTTGATGCTGAACCCCATTACTTTATAAGTAAAAAAGGCAATGTTCAATGGGTTCAATTAAAAAAATTTCTTATAGGAGTTCATGGTAAGGAACTTGAAGAATATCGAAAGGCTGGGAGTATTCACAAAGCACTATATGAGATGATTCCGATAGAAACCCAAAAAAGAATCTTTAGCTATCATTTATTGTGACTCTGCTAGGCTACCAATATCATCGACTTACTATTTGCTCAGTATCATTATCATACCGATAGTTTAATATATCTCCTGTCAAAATAGATTCAATCGCTTGTTCTATAATATTTAGAGGTGCAACAAACCATTCCCTTGGAGTATGTCGGTCTCCATTTTTATCAAAAATATCAATATTTAAACAAGCCCGACCAAAGAATTTATGAAGTAATTGTTCAAACTTTTGTGGATTCATGTTATAGCATTCAAATGCACTAACTAATGAAACTGGTGCCATTAGATAGGTAGGTTCTTTTTCAGCATTTTTAATACGTTCTTTTACATCAACTTTTGAGAAGCCAATCTTATATAGATTGGTTAGAGACCTAATTTTCTCATCATCACTTTTTGACTTTAAAATATAAATAAATCCTGTAGCCTCATCTTCTTTAGTTATTCCACTTAATTTACTTAATATTCTATCTTCATGCTCTGTAATCCTACGTCCATTTCTATAGAGTTCTCTTGATAGCGAACGTAACAATAGGTCTGATTCGGTTCCATTTTCATAAATACAGTGCAATCTCGCATTAGTCTTACCTTTAGACTTTTCCTTTTTACCTTTATGTGCAACATATAGCATTACACCTTTTAAAATAAAAAAGGAGTCCTGTTCGATGTCCTGTTCCTTTGCAAATGGCAAGGAGTTTCTTTTTCCGCTTGCTAAGTCACGGTAGCACTCCTGAAACAAATGTTCATACTTATCAAACTCTTTGCAAGTCTTTTGTTTCGCTCTATACTCAGGCATATCTATTTCATTTGGGACATGCTTTAAAGTGAAAATATCTTCCGCATCTTCAAGTAATCCAAAAGCATCACCTTCGAAAATATCATCGATAGAATTCACTTCGATTTCTTCTTTAATTTTTAAGAGACCATGTCTGTCATATTCTTCTAATACTTTAATGTTTTCAAGGTTCTTTCGTAAACCTTTTAATCTTGAAAACAATTTCATTTCTTGCATATTCCCCATATTTTTTTGAGGTTGACTCTTGCTTTTATCTACATATTCATTAATCTCTTCAAATGATGCTATTAGTCGTTCATCTTCAGTTTTTATTCCAGAAGGCCTACTTTTTGTATCAAGTAAACCAAGGGGGTCATTAGAAAATATCTCATTTAATACGCTATCTTTATCCATTAACCGCTCGTTTTCTTTTTTCTTCTTTAAGATAAATAATACATTCTGCCATTCTTTTTTCAAGAGCATCTTTTGCATTTATTTCAGGTTGTCTATCTTCTTGTTTAATGAAAGTCTGAATCTTTGGCCATAATATTTTTGCCTCTTCAAAGTCCATCTTAATTCTAGTTGATTCAATTGATTCTTGAATTAATTGTAGTATCTGTGTTGTAACAGATTTTGACAGGATTTCGAAAGCTTGCTGAAATGGGTTAACACTGTCAATCAAATCAATATGTAAGTCATCAATATTGACAAATTTGCCAGCCATGGAAACAAACTGTTTACCGCCACTTTCTTTAATTTCTCCATTTTTCACTACAGAATCTATGACAACATGTTGTCGGACCTCTTCAACCTCTTCATCAGACAGCTCAGGATACTTTATTTTTATAATCTTTGGTATTAACACCTTATTAATTACTTCAGGGTCAACATTTCCAGGCATTGCTTTGAGCATAGTGTCATCTTGTAAAATTGTCGCTTTCAGGTCATTCAAATCAGACTCAATAATATCTTCAACTCTTTTACTACTTGGTTTTTTAAAGCCTCGTATTTTCATCTCTCCAGGCTTAGCTTCATCATCATCAGAAAGTTTAGGTTTAAACTTGAAGTTTGGAGCCAATACTTGTTCCATTAATAAAGATGCTGTTATCGCTTTAAGCATATTATTAACCGATAGCTTTACCATTTCATCAGCTGCATCCGGCTGGGCAATCAGATTGGTAAATTGGGCATGCGATTTATTATCGCTATCACGAGTTGCACGTCCTATAATTTGGATTATCTCCGTCAATGAACTTCTATATCCTACGGTTAAAGCGTGCTCACAATATGGCCAATCGAAACCCTCTTTTGCCATTCCTAAAGCAATAATCAAATCCATATCATCAAGTGACTCAATATTTCTCAAATAAGTCACAATTTTTTCTCGTTCTAATGCATTGTCATTGACGAGGTCAGCAACTTTAATGATTTTTCCATCGCCATGTCTTTTCACATGAATAACACCATACTCATCAACACTATCAACTTCACCAATAATATCTAGGATAGTATCTACTTCCTTATGCTTATCCTTTGTTGATTCACCTGAGTTTACATTTGGAATATGTAAAATTGTTTTTTTGTCAGTATTAAGGACTTCATGAATTGCCGATGTATATCTACCCTGATAAAAGTGATACCCTATTCCTAGAGATTTTAGATACTCATACCCATTTAACTGTTCATAGTAGTTATAGGTTACTTTCTTAAAGTTAACCTCATCTTCAGGTAGTAGAACTGGCACACTATCCCCTCTGAAGTATGAGCCTGTCATAGCAACAATATGGGCACTAGACTTTTTAATAATTGCACGAATTAATTCACCAAGTTTATTTTCACCATCTGCTGAAACATGGTGAAACTCATCAATCGCCAAAAGAGTATTATCGAATCTTTTTTCATCTAATTGTTCAAAAGCAAATCGTAAAGTAGCATGTGTGCATATTAAAATCTTTTCATTACCATCTAAGAATCGTTTAAATGCCTCAACTTTATTCTTTTCACCTCCAGGCGTGCAAAGATTGTAGCTTGGGTTTGGATGCCAATTTTCAAAAAAACCATGTGTCATTAAATCTGTCGTGCCGAAAGAACCGCCAATTGAACGTTCAGGAACAGCAACTATGACTTTATCTAACCCTTGATTTACAAGCTTATCCAGTGCGACAAACATTAAAGCTCGTGATTTACCCGATGCAGGAGGAGCTTTCAAAAGTAAATATTGAGATTCTCTTTCTTCAAATGCTTTTGCTTGCATATCCCTCATACCAAACTCATTAGTAGATTTACTTTGGCCGGTCTGCTTATAATTAACTTCCACGATATTGGTCATTGCTATTCCTATTCCATTTGATTACAAAACTTACTTCTTATTTAACTCTATATCTATCTTATTAATCTTTATAACTACATCTCTTTTAGTATTTTTTTGCTCAGAAGAGCTAAACGTTGGTTTCATATCAAACATATTTTTTGCTATATATTGCACATTAAATGCAAGAACTGATAGTATTGTATAAATACAAATTATCACCCATTGAACAATCATAAACTGTCCTGTTCTTTTATTTAATGGTGTAGTTACAAACTTGTCATAGGTCTCTTTCGTCATATAGTCCATAGAGCTCTCAGACCATTTGTGGGCTTCCGTTTTCGATAAATAAATGTCCCAAAAGTTAAATGCAGCTTGCGTTATCATTGAAAGTAAAAAGTAAGAACCTAATAGTGTAAAAATAAGCTCTGCATCACTAGAAAATATGAAATCCCCCTTGCTACTAAAGCGTGAATATGCAGTCAAGCCCAAGAAGAAAACAGAGCCTAGTGCATCTCGTAAAAGACTCCCTATAATATTTCTAGTTTTATCAGAGTATTTATCTGTTTTCTCTTTTGTGTCCTTTAATAAGTCTCTTAAATCTTTTGTATATTCTTCAGACTTCGCAGTAACAACAAACTGATACCTATCCTGAGCTTCTACAAATGCTTCTTGTAAATGCTTAATGATAATTTCCATTAAACTTTTTTCTTTATGCTCATGAAAGCTCAATCTATCTGCAAGTAGTTGCAACCTTGTTGAAGTGTTTTCTTCGTATGCCCAAACCACTGTCTTTTCAAGAAGTTTTACGATTTCAAGGTCAGGCATATTACTATTATTAATTTTTAGCTTCAGGTGCTTTAAACCCTTAATTGTCACCTCGTCTTTTGAATGAAAGGTCTGAACTATTGTGGATAGTAATGACTCTGCATACTTTAGTAATAATACACTTTCAAATTCCTCAGTAATTCTATCCATTTCAAAAACAAACTTTTGTGGTTCAAGTGTTATTGCATCATTGGATACGACATGTATATGTTCTTTAACTTTCGAATCAGTGGGCAAAAGAGAGTCATTCTTACAAACCCATTCATCTTGTAAAACAGCAGTAATAATAAAATTTCTTCCTATTACTTTTTCGCCCGTATACATTGGAAGCACAATCTGTATATTTTCATGTTTCAAAAACTCATGCTGACAATCAAAAATATCAATTTTTTTCAGCCACTCAAGAAAGTTGTTAATATCGAAAAAGCATGAAACAGTTTGACTAGAAAGCTTGAACAAAGATGTTTTACTGATGCTTATCTGCCAATTAAAATCAGTATAAGATGTTTCAATATTTTCTTTAATGTCTGACAGCTCAACTCTCACGCCGTCACTATCTTCCAAAAAGCTTTCCTCATTACTAATGTCAGAAAAAGCAGTATATAAAGTTTGTAAATATTCTAAAATTTCTAGGCTTCCAGAAATAGTAATAGTAACATGTTCAAAAGACTCACTACTAATATTAACTCCATCCAATTTAATAAAGCTATCCAGGGATGTAATTAACGTTTCAATATGCTCTTTGTTATGGCTCATTACTCAAGGTCTTCCAATGTAGCCGTTGTTACTGTAATTTGTGTTCTTTGGTCATCTAAAGTTTTAATTTTCACACCTTTACTATCAGGGTTTCCCTGCCACTCTACAGTAACTCCTTCTTCTGTGCGTTTTTTCGTTCTAGCGACTCTTTTAGGAATTGAGTCCGGTTTTGGCAAAAAAACTTGTCCATAAACTCCTGTCGCTGTCAAATGTTCCTTCATCTTGTTTTCTAACGATTCTACTTTGACTTGAGTTTCAGGACTTATATCTTCAATAGTAAAGAGATGTTTAATAAAATTATCTGAGTTAAATGTAACCCCATCATTAGAATTCATAAAATTGATTGCACGACTCTTGAAATAACTAGCATAATCACTTGTGCGTTCTTTATACTCCGGTATTTCTTTTATATCACCTACATTGAGCTTGGACCATCTGCTTACTTCGCCTACTGTTTTTCTAGTCAAACTACTAGCAGTGTCTTTCATCTGTGCATTCAGAAATTTTTTGAAATAATCAGCAATACCTTCTGTCTTTTTTCTCTCTTTTGCTAATATATCCCATGCGAATGTCTCACTATTATCAATAATAGCAACTTTTTGAACAGCTTCCTTACTTTCAATGAAAGAATCAGCGATTTCTCTCATTTTAGCCTTTCTACCTTCTGCCGTATTTTCTAATTCATACTCAAGCACTTTTTTCTGGTCCATCTTAATCAATGCAATTAAGGTAATTGTTGATTCATCAGTATTTAGCATTTTAAAAGTTGTAATAACAAATGCACCATCTGTCATATTACCGCTATGATGTGATTTAAAATCATTACAAATAGTTTTTGAGTTATCTATGAAAGATTGTTCATCACCATCTAAGCCTCTACACAAACCAGCTAGTATATTATGGCTTTTATCAATAAAGTTATATTGTGTGCCTTCTGCAACCTCTGCAATTCTTTCTTTGAAAAAAACTCTTTGAGAATCAGTTAGTTCAACTTGGTCTAGATATGTAGGTTCATCATCATCAATGACTATAATATGAAACACAAACTTATCTATTGTAATACTGTCTTTTTGAATCTGTGTTAAAGTGCTTTCACTTGGCATGTATTATTTTCCTCTTTCATTTAAAATTTATTATATCCACTTCTTCTTACTTGCTTTCATTTTCTATCATTTTTTCATATAGTTTAAATAAATGTTCTAATCGTTCTTCATCATTAACAAATGGTTTAGTTCGATAGCATCTTTCTACTGTCAAATCTAGTTGATAATGGGCTTCTTTTAAGCCTTCGGGCATCTTATCAGGGTCATAAAGTTGGGCTAAAGTTTTCCCTGCGTTTAATCCTCTTTCTTTCAATATATCAACAGTATACTCAGCGATATCTTCTTTTTGCTTTTTAACGATTTTTGGAAATGGAAAAGTGTTATAACAAATCGTATTGGAATATTGCATATCAGTTTTCATCCGTCCCGCAACAGCTTTAACCCAAACCATGTGCATTCTAGTAGAGAGTATTCCAAAGATATATAATTCAGGACTATAAATAATTCTCAAGCCATTTGATACAACAGTATTTGAATCAACTATATCAACAGGAAGATACTCACGTCTCTCTGACCCAGTCTGTGGAATAACTATAGATTCAAGATTACTATATTTTTGTTCATCAAAAAAATAAGGAGTATTAGCTTTCTTTTTTGTAGCTAGCTTTTTACTTTTAGACCTAAACTGAGCTACCTTGTCAAATCTATCCTTCAAACTCTCAAGTGCGACTGCTTCATCCTTTTGCTCCTCAGTAATCCATATACAATATCTATGATTGTCATTCATAAAATCTTTTGCACCAATGTATTTTTTTATGAAAGCCCTACTATTAGGGTTACTCTTGATGATTTCATTTTTTTCTGACTCCGAGAGGATAAGATGCCCATCATCAGTAGGAGCACTTCCTTTAATCATCTCAGGCAAATTGGATTTTGATTTTTTTGATGCCTGCACAAATACATTATTGCTATCCACCAAATAAGCATTAATATTTTTTACAGTTTGTTTGATTGAATCTCGAAATATATATTTTGGCTCATCAGATAAATTTCTTAAACCAATATTCGTTACAGACACACCCGCATTGTCTTTCGCATTATTTTTCCATTTAAATGACTCATATGCAAAAAATATTTCAACCTTAAGATTAAAAATAATTGGCCACAATAACCCTACCTGCTCTCCCTGTGATAAAGAGTTTGTAGTAACAAAAGCTACTTTAGCATTTGAACCTATGATATATTTTGCTCCCAAATAAAACCAACATGAAATATAATCAAGTTTTTTATAGCTAGCTATATCATGAAATACAATCGCCATGTCATCCTTTTGGCCTTTATTTTGCTTACCAGAACCTTGATATGGCGGATTACCCAATAAGTAGGTTTCACCTTCAGATGTTTTAGGGCAAACTTCTTCCCAATGTAATCCAGTAGCATTACCATGCACTATATTACCACTCTCATTGAGAGGAAGCGTTGGTGATGTGCGACCAAATTCTTGAAAAAACTCCAAATTCATCTGATGTTCCGCAAGCCAAAGAGAAAGTGTTGCTACTTCATGAGCAAAGTCATCTAACTCTATCCCAAAAAACTGTGAAAGCTTGATTTCAGGGTAAAAAAACTGTGGTGTTCGGTTCAAAGCATTAATAGCCTTGTAAATTTGTATCTCAAGCTTTCGAATCTCTTTATAAGCAATAATTAAAAAGTTTCCACTACCACAAGCTGGGTCAAATATCTTCAGACTAGTGAGTCGTTTATGCAACTCGACAAGCTTCACTTTACTACTTTTACTTTTTTCAAGTTCTTGCTGCAATTCGTCTAAAAATAGTGGCTCTATCACTTTCATAATATTAGGGACAGATGTATAATGCATGCCCATGCCACCCCTATGGTCAGGCGTAATGACAGCTTGAATCATCGAACCAAAAATATCAGGATTAATTTCCGACCAATTAAGCTCTCCAACCTCAATCATAATATTTCGAGACTTCCTAGTAAATTTTGGAAGAGAGAATTTGTCTCTAAACAGTCCACCATTGACATATGGAAACTCTTTTAAATATTCAGGCAATGCTTCATCTCTTTTTGCAATATTTAACACATCAAATAATCTATCTAGATAACTGTGAAGGTCACTCCCATTTTCTTGTGTGTGTGACTTAATTGCATTCGTAAATTGATTATCGAAAAAGATGTTAGTATCTTCAGCAAAATAGCAAAAAAGTAAGCGTGTAAGAAATACATTAAGTGCGTGAACATCTTCTTTAGTTTCAATTTCATTATCTTTTACAATTGCATCATATAACTTTGCCATTTTTTCAGCAGCTTTTACATCAGCAGGATTTTCATCTATATACTGAGCCCGTTCCATTCCTGCCCAAGGTAAGAAAAAATCATAATGCTTTATAATGTCTAATAGTTTGATATCGAGAGTGTCTTCTGTCTTTGTATCAGCTGCCAATAGAGTTTCATAATCAGTGACAATAATAAAACGGGGAGGTTTTTTAGTTGTTTTGTTTTCTGCTTGAAGCGAATCAATCACTGAATGAAGTTCATTCGAAGTAGTAACTTTAAAAAAAAGATTTTTTCGAGATAATAGTTCACCTTTGCTATCTAACTGGTTTAATTCACCTACTTCAAGTCTCTTCAATGTAGACTTATTAAAACCATAAGCTAAAAGTAAGTCAAAGACAAAAGTATCCATAGAAATATTTTTCACAAGCTCTTTTAAATT
>Ga0316207_10004806_pt1 | contig 11512 bp, 8 predicted proteins | sample 6weekpyrite_MG_FD_204943 | JGI IMG/M metagenome (GOLD analysis project Ga0316207, IMG submission 204943) | Microbial mat bacterial communities from mineral coupon in-situ incubated in ocean water Damariscotta River, Maine, United States -... | ecosystem: Environmental > Aquatic > Marine >...
GCCCGCGTCGAGCTGCTGGAAAGCAAGGCGACCGCAAGTCAGCAGATGATGCCGGTAGAGCCCGATGGCGGCATTGGCGACGGCGCAGCCCCGCTTCCGGCCCGGCCCGGCCCGGCGGCGACCCCTGCGCCCGCCCCGTCGCCAGCGCAGCCAGCTTCGGGCGTTGCCGACGTTGAACGGCCCAGTACCGGCGATGCGGGCGATGATGCCTATGTCTATGGCTACCGCCTGTGGAACGAGGGGTATTACGCGGCCGCGCAAAAGCAGCTGCTGTCCATGCTCGATCAATATCCCGCGCATAGCCGGGCGTCCTATGCCCGCAACCTCCTGGGGCGCGCGTACCTTGACGATGGCAAACCCCGCCAGGCGGCTGAGGCGTTCTTGAAGAACTATCTCGACAATCGCGGCGGTGCGCGCGCGCCTGACAGTCTCGTCTACCTCTCGGTTGCGACACTGCAGCTGGGCAACAAGGCCAAGGCCTGCGAAGCGCTTGAGGAATTCCGTCTCGTCTATCCCAATGAAGCGAGCGGGCGGCTTGCCACATTGTCCGGGCAAACCGCGGCAAAAGCCGGCTGCCGCTGACAGGATCGGGAGGAGGCATGATCGCACCGGTACGCCTCGCGCAGGAGTGCCATCGCCTTGGTCTGGGTGAGGAGGAGGCGCTGGGTCTTGCCGTTTCGGGCGGGCCGGACAGCCTCGCTTTATTGATCCTCGCCCAGCAGATCATGCCTGCTTCGATCAAGGTGGCGACCGTGGACCATGGTCTTCGCGCCGAAGCGGCGGAGGAAGCTGCCCACGTCGCCGCGATTTGCGCCGACCTCGGCGTGCCTCATGCAACATTGAACGTAACGGTCCCGGCGGGCGGCAATGTCATGGCGCGCGCAAGGGCTGAGCGGTACTCCGCATTGGGCGCATGGGCCGCGCGTGAAGGGCTGCGCCATGTCGCCACGGCCCATCATGCTGACGATTTGGCCGAAACGCTGCTCATGCGGCTTAACCGGGCGTCGGGTATTCGCGGCCTCGGCGCGATGCGAGAGCGCGCGATGATGCCGGGACGCAGCGACATCATGTTGCTGCGGCCACTGCTGTCTGCCACTCGCGCAGAACTGGTAACCGTGGTGGAGCGCGCCGGTCTGACGGCGGCAGAAGACCCCTCGAACCTCGATCCCGCCTATGACCGGGCGCGTGTGCGCAAGGGGCTGGCAGAGGCAGACTGGCTAGACCCGATGCGCCTTGCCGCCAGCGCGGTGCATTTGCGCGATGTCGCAGATGTTCTCGAATTCGGGGCGAGGCATGAATTCGCCGCGCAAGTCAGCATGAGCGAGGATGGACGCCAACTGGCCTATAACCCTGCCGCGCCGCGCGCAGTGCGATTTCGGGTGCTGGAAGAAGTTGTCACGCGCCTGGCCACTGAAGGGAGCCCGCGCGGCGATGAACTGGCGCGCCTGCTCGAAGCGTTGGAAAACGGCGAAAAGGCGACACTTTCGGGCGTGATGTGCACGCCGCGTGCCGGAATCTGGCATTTCGCAGCGGCTCCTCCGCGCGGCGAAGGCTGAAATAGGCGATTTTCCTGCACTTTCGTTTGCTTGCCATTCACTATGCGCGACCTACATTGAGGGCGAAAGGTGAGTCTCAAAGCACATGAACGACAACGACCAGCAGCCAAGCGGCAACCCATGGCTCAAGAGCCTGATGATCTGGGGCGGAATTTTCCTCGGCCTGCTTCTGGTCGTCTCGATGATCGGCGACCGTTCGCAACCGCCGGGCACGACGATTGCCTACTCCGACTTCCGCGACAAGGTGGCCGAAGGCTCCGTTCGCGAAGTGCAGATTGCGCCCGATCGCATCAGCGGCGTGCTCAAGAACGATCAGGCCTTTGCCACGATTCCGGTGGGCAGCGACCCGGGGCTGACCGCTCTGCTGGAAGAGAACGGCGTCACGTACGAAGGCAGAGCAGCAGAGCAGCCGAACATGCTGCTTGCGATCCTCGTCAATGTCCTGCCTTTCCTGCTGATCCTGGGCATTGCGTTCTTTGCCTTGCGACAGGTGCAAAAGGGCGGCGGTGCGGGCGGCGCGATGGGCTTTGGCAAGTCCAAGGCCAAGATGCTGACCGAAAAGCAAGGCCGCGTGACCTTTGCCGACGTTGCGGGCATCGACGAAGCGCGCGAAGAGCTTGAGGAGATCGTCGAGTTCTTGAAGGATCCTTCGCGCTTCTCCAAGCTGGGCGGACAGATTCCCAAGGGCGCACTGCTCGTCGGCTCGCCCGGCACCGGCAAGACGCTGCTGGCCCGCGCCATCGCGGGTGAGGCCGGCGTTCCGTTCTTCACGATTTCCGGCTCAGACTTCGTCGAAATGTTCGTGGGCGTGGGCGCAAGCCGCGTGCGCGACATGTTCGAGCAGGCGAAGAAGAATGCGCCGTGCATTCTGTTCATCGACGAAATCGACGCGGTCGGCCGTTCGCGCGGCCACGGTCTCGGTAACTCGAACGATGAGCGTGAGCAGACGCTCAACCAGCTTCTCGTCGAGATGGACGGTTTCGAGGCGAACGAGGGCATCATCATCATCGCGGCGACCAACCGGCCCGACGTGCTGGATCCCGCACTGCTGCGCCCGGGCCGTTTCGACCGTCAGGTCGTCGTCCCCGTGCCCGACATCGAAGGGCGCGAGAAGATCCTTGGCGTCCACATGAAGAAGGTTCCGCTCGCTCCAGACGTGAACGCCCGCACGATTGCGCGCGGCACGCCCGGCTTTTCCGGTGCGGACCTTGCCAACCTCGTGAACGAGGCGGCGCTTCTGGCAGCCCGGCGCAACAAGCGTCTTGTCGCCATGCAGGAGTTCGAGGACGCGAAGGACAAGGTCATGATGGGCGCGGAACGCCGCTCCATGGTGATGACCGACGACGAGAAGAAGATGACCGCCTATCACGAAGCGGGGCATGCGCTCGTTTCGCTGAACGAGGCAGCATCCGACCCGATCCACAAGGCGACGATCATCCCGCGCGGCCGTGCGCTGGGCATGGTCATGCGCCTGCCGGAGCGTGACAACTACTCCTACCACCGCGACAAGATGCACGCGAACCTGTCGGTCGCCATGGGTGGCCGCGTCGCGGAGGAAATCATCTTCGGGTACGACAAGGTGTCGTCCGGCGCATCGAGTGACATACAGTATGCCACCGATCTTGCGCGCAACATGGTCACCAAGTGGGGCATGTCGGACAAGCTCGGCCCGCTGCAGTACGAGCAGAGTCAGGAAGGCTATCTCGGCATGGGCCAGACCAGCCGGACCTTTGCAGGCGCAGAGACGAACAAGCTGATCGACGCCGAGATCAAGAAGCTGGTCGAGGATGCCCACATCCGCGCGACCGACATCTTGAAGACGCAGGAAGACAAGCTTCACCTGCTGGCGCAGGCCATGCTTGAGTATGAGACCCTGACCGGTGACGAAATCACGCACTTGCTGGAAAACGGCAAGATCGACCGTCCCGATGAGCCGAAGGGCCCGATGCGCCCGGTCAGCAACGGCAGCGTCGGCGTGCCCAAGGCCGGGCGCCGGTTCGGGGGCGATACCGCGCCGCAGGGCGCCTGAGCGAACCCATAACCGAAAACGAAAAGGGCACGGGAAGTTACGCTTCCCGTGCCCTTTTCACGTCAGGCCGATCCCTGTCAGAAAATGCCGAGAAGGAAGAGTATCTGAAGGAAGATCAGCAGGATGATTGCGATGAAGACGACAAGGATGATCAGCCGCCACACGGCGGAAAACCGGCTCAGCCCGTACGCTATCCGCAAGTGCTTGTAGATATGGACCAGCGGTACGACCGACGCGAGGAAGACCAGTATCGTCTCGCTCACTCCCGCCAGCGCCAATAGCGTGACGGTGACGAACAGCAGCGTCATGAAAGCCAGCGAGTACGTTACGAAAACCGCGTGATCGTATGCCGTGAATGCCCGTTTCCACGCAAACAGAAGCCATATGAACGGAAGCGAGAGCGGAATGAGAAGCCAGCTGAACTTGTACGAATTGGCCTGCAACTTGTAGATCATGAGCCCGGGATTCTCGCGCCACTTCTGCGCGCCCTTGTCGATAAGCGGGATCCCGGTGGGGCCGATGTTGGCCCATGCCTGATCGCTTAGAATGTATTCCTCGGTCGCCTCGATCGCGCCCAGTGTTTCTTGCAGGTCGGCTATCCTCGCTTCTGTCTTGCCGTAGTCAGCATCGTCAGGGGCGAGCGTGCCGAGACGGGCCTTGGCGGCGGTGAGTTCCGCGGCAGTCTGTTCGCGCGTTTGCGTGACGCCCTTGGCGACTTGCTCGCCGCTTGTCTCGATCGTGGTCGGCGCGGATATGCCCGCTATCTGGAAGACCGCAAACATCAGAAAGACCGAAAACAGAAACAATGCCATCGGCGAGACGTAGCTGGCGCGTTTGCCGTCCACATATTCGCGGGTCAGCTTTCCGGGGCGAATGGCGAGCATGGGCAGGGTGCGCCATGTCTTGCCTTCCAGGTGTAGGACGCCGTGCAGAAGATCGTGCAGGAATGCGCCCATCGTCCGGTGCAGGTGCGCCATTTGCCCGCACTGCACGCAATAGTTTCCGGTCAGCGGCGTGTCGCAGTTCAGGCAATTGCTTTCATGGAAATGCCCGTCACCCGCGGCGGGCGTGCGCCCGTGACCAGGTTCCACCGCGCGCGCGATTGCGGCGCCTTCGGCCAGTTCGCCGAAACCCTCGATGCCACTTGTCATGATGCCCCCGCAGATCCCATGTCTGCGGGCAGGATAGCCTTTCGAACCGAAATGACAAAGGCCGGCAATTTTCTTGCCGAAAGTTCATCCTTGCGCCGCAAAGCTGCGCAATCACCCGCGTCGATACCAGCCAAGACGATCGCGCCAAGGGCTGAGCAGGACGCAAAATATCAGATGCGCGCCGCTCCTTGCACAGGAAACGGCGGCATCCATGGGATCATCTGTAGGTCAGCGTTGGCGAAAGAGCCTTAGCCCTCGTAGTCGCCGCCAATCGAGGTGTTGCGCGTGGGGGCGGCAGCCGTAAGGCGAAGCGCCTCTGCCGAACGCGACAGCGAGCCGATTTCGTCGATTTCGTCGTCGTCGTCCACCGCGACTTTCTGCAGGCTCTGAACGAGTGTTTCCTTCAGATCCTTGGGGCGCACGGTTTCTTCCGCGACTTCGCGCAGGGCGACGACCGGGTTCTTGTCACGGTCGCGGTCGACGGTCAGCTCGGCACCGGCCGAAATCTCGCGTGCACGCTGTGCGGCAAGAAGGACCAGATCGAAACGGTTGGGAACCTTGTCGACGCAATCTTCGACAGTAACGCGCGCCATGAGGGCACTCCGTGAAATCGTGAAATACGGGAAAGCGCTGCAATTAAGCGCGATAGTGTCGCGAGTCAAGGATTGCGGGCCGGGCCGCCGTGCCCCAAAGGAGAGGCATGGAGGCCACTGCACCGTCGCTCGACCCCGCGCAAAACCGCGAATTCGCCTATAGCGATCCGCCGCCCTTCCATGTCGAGGCGCAGGGGCAGAGCTTGCGCTTCTATCCCGCGGGCCGCGATCGGCTGCAGGCGTTGCTGGCCCTGATCGATTCGGCGCAGGCCACACTCAAAGTGTGTTTCTACATCTTTGCCGAGGACGAGACATCCATCCAGGTGCGCAACGCGCTGGCCGCTGCAGCGCGCCGCGGGGTCGAGGTGAAGCTGGTCGTCGACGGGTTCGGCGCAGCGGCGAGCGATTCGTTTTTCGAGCCGCTGGCGGCAGCGGGCGGGCGATACTGGCGCTTTTCGGCCAAGTGGTCGCAGCGTTACCTGATCCGCAACCACCAGAAGATGGTCATCGCCGACGGCAGCCGCGCCATGATCGGCGGCTTCAACGTCGAGAACGGCTATTTCGCTCCGCCTGAGGAGAATGGCTGGAACGACCTCGGCCTCGTGATCGAGGGCAGCCTGGTCGAACAGTTGGCCGACTGGTTCGCGCTCATGGAAGAGTGGGTGTCCGATCCCCATGCCCAGTGGCGGGCGATCCGCCGCATCGTGCGCGACTGGGATCCGGGAGAGGGGCCCGTGCGCCTGCTGGTCGGCGGGCCGACGCGCGGTCTGTCGACCTGGGTCAAAGTGGTGAGCCAGGATTTGATGAAGGCCCGGCGGCTTGACATGATGATGGCCTATTTCTCCCCTCCCAAACGGCTGGTCCGCCGTATCGCCCGTGTCGCGCAGCAGGGGGAAGCGCGGCTGGTGCTGGCGGGAAAGAGCGACAATGGCGCGACCATCGGTGCGGCCCGCGCGCTTTATCGCCGCCTGCTGCGCAGCGGGACGCAGATCTGGGAATTCGCCGCCTGCAAGCTGCATACAAAGCTTATCGTGCTGGACGACCATACTTACGTCGGCAGCGCCAATTTCGACATGCGCAGTCTCTATATCAACATGGAACTGATGATCGTGATCGAAGATGCCGCGCTTGCAGACAGGATGCGCGCATTCATCGCCCAGCACCTTGCCGGTTCCGTCGCCGTCACGCCGGAGCGTCACCGCAAGCGGGCGACGCTGTGGAACCGGCTGCGCTGGCGGTTGTCGTGGTTCCTGGTGGGCGTGGTCGATTACTCGGTAAGCCGGAAGCTGAACCTGGGCCTGTAACCCGCGCGGCGGCTGCAAGGTGACAAAGGCGACACCGTGTCACCCGGCGTGAAATGCGCGAAATCGGGCGTTTCCTGCGGGGCCGCGCATCCGTGATTACGGGTGACACTTTGGCGCGAAGCTGACCATGGCAAAGAGCGGGGCGCATGATGGCGCGGCGCCGGCGTGTAGGAAAACGGTATTTTGCGGCAGGTATGAACAGCCGGTCCGCCGAGGTGATTATTCCGCTTCGTCGGCGCTGCGCGGATGCAATGCCGACTGGCTGCGCGCGAGTTCTTGTTTGAGCGTTTGAACAAGGTCTGCCGCAGGCATGCTGCGGGCGAGCGGCGCGCCTTGCCCGGCCCATTGCGCGCCAAATCCGTATTCGCCGCGGGCCTTGGCGGCAGAGTTAAGCGCTTTTCCCGCATCGTAGGCGATAGGGTAGTCGGGCAGAACATTCCCCCCGGCACCGTTATCCAGCGCCGTAAACCGGTTGGCCAGCGCGCGGGCCGGGCGCCCTGAAATAAGCGATGTCAGGACCGTATGGTACGCGCCGGGGCCGGTCAGCGCCGCGCGGTAGGCATCGTCGGCGGCGGATTCCGGGCATCCGATGAACGCGGTGCCAAGCTGCGCAGCGACCGCGCCGAGTTGCAGCGCCGCGGCAATCCCGCCGCCGTCCATGATCCCGCCTGCCGCGATCACCGGCAATCCCGCCTCGCGCGCCAAGAGACGGGTGAGCGCAAAAGTGCCGAGAGCATCGTCGCGCGATGCAGGGTCGAACATGCCGCGATGGCCGCCTGCCTCGATGCCTTGCGCAATGATCGCATCCAGTCCCGCGTTCCTGATCGCCCGCGCTTCTTCGGCGCTCGTTGCGCTTGCCATCAGAAATATGCCGCGCGTCTGCAATGCGGATATCATGTCTGCCGGCGGCAGCCCGAAATGAAAGCTCACCACCGGCGGCGCCAGTTCCAGCAACATGGCCAGCATGCCGGGATCATCGGCAAGGCTCTTGTATATGCTGCGCAGTGCGGCGGGCGGCTTTGCGCCAAACCGGGCGAACAGCGGTGACAGCGTTTCCAGCCACGCGGCTTCGCGGACAGGGTCGGGTCGCGGGGTGCGATGGACGAACAGGTTGACGTTGAAGGCACGCGGCGTGCGATCGCGCATTTCGCCGATCATCTTGCGCGCACCATCCGCATCAGTGGCGCCAAGCCCGATCGAACCGAGCCCGCCCGCATTGGAAACAGAGGCCGCCAGCAAAGGCGTCGAGACGCCCGCCATTGGTGCCTGGATCAAGGGAAGATCAAGCTGAAAGCGTTCGACCAGGGGCATATCCGCGCATCTTCCTGCGATTGGCGAGTGTCGGTTCTGAAACCGTGATCCAGCGGTAACGACCGGGGCGCATGATGGCGCTGGCATGCCGTGCGGGACAAATTATTTCTTAAGCCCCGCTCCAATGTCCGCTTTCGGCGGACGAGCCCGAATGACTGGAATGGGGTGGAAAGCGGGCAGTCCGCCTTCACAATTCCCCGTTACTCGTAATCGGCGAATTGGTCGTCTGCGAGGTCCGAGAACTTGGTGATGCGCGATTCGAAACGCATGCGGACGCGGCCTGTCGAACCGTGACGCTGCTTCGCCACGATCAGTTCGGCGATACCGGTCACCTGCTCCATCTTGGCGCGCCATGCTTCCCATTTTTCATGTACGTCGGCAGGGTCGTTCTCATCCGGGAATTTCGGTTCCACCGCATTGACGTAGTAATCTTCGCGGTAGACGAAGAGCACGATGTCGGCGTCCTGCTCGATCGATCCGGATTCGCGAAGGTCGGACAGCATCGGCTTCTTGTCCTCGCGCTGTTCGACCGCGCGGGACAGCTGCGAAAGCGCCATGACCGGCACGTTCAGTTCCTTGGCCAGCGTTTTCAGGCCGCGCGAGATTTCGGAAATCTCGTTCACGCGGTTGTCGGTGGCGCGGCCCGACCCCTGCAGCAATTGCAGGTAATCGACCACGATGAAGCCGATGTTGTGGCGGCGTTTCAACCGGCGGGCACGCGCGCGCAGCGCCGCGATGGTCAGCGCGGGCGTATCGTCGATATAAAGCGGAAGTTCGGCCAGTTCCTGGCTTGCGCGCGAGAGGGACTGGAAATCCTCGCGGCTGATCTTGCCGGTGCGCAGGTTTTCCGAGGAAATGCCCGACTGTTCGGCAAGGATACGCGTGGCCAGCTGGTCCGCGCTCATCTCCAGCGAAAAGAACGCGGTGGCAGCACCCACCGATTCCTCTTCGCTGATGCCGTCGGCCATGTCGCGGCGCAGGCGATTGGCCGCATTGAACGCGAAGTTTGTGGCAAGCGATGTCTTGCCCATGCCCGGACGTCCGGCAAGAATGAGAAGGTCGGAATTCTTCAGGCCGCCCAGCTTCTGGTTCACGCTGGACAGGCCAGTGGTGACGCCCGCGACATGGCCGCCGGAATTAAGCGCCTGTTCGATCAGCTTGATCGAGGTGCGCGTCGCTGCGGCAAAGCTTTGCGTTTCGCTGCCGGTCGTCGATCCTTCGGCAACCTTGTAAAGCGCGGATTCGGCATATTCGATCTGCTGCATCGGATCGACCGTTTCGGACGTGTCCATCGCATCGGTGACAAGCTGGCGCCCCACGCTCACCAACTGGCGCAGCAGGGCAAGGTCGTAGATCTGTTCGGCCAGTTCGTATGGCGCGATAAGACCCTGCGCATCCGAAGTCAGGCGGGCGAGATAGTTGATCCCGCCCATCTCTTGCATGCCCTCGTCGCTTTCGAAGTAGGGCTTGAGCGTGACCGGCGTGACCACCGCCTTGCGGTCGATCAGCGTGATCAGCTTTTCATAGATGCGCGAATGAAGCGGTTCGAAAAAGTGATCGGGGGTGAGATGAATGTTCATCTCCTCGATCACGCGGTTGTCGATCAGCGCCGCGCCCAGAAAGGCGGCCTCCGCCTCTACGTTGGCGGGGAGCTTGTGTCCTTCGTCGTCATTGACGGGAGCGAGCGGAATCGGATCGGCGACTGGCATGGCGAAGTCTAATGCTATCACGCCCGCCCGCTAGCAAGCGGCGAATTTTTCCACACCCTGTGGGTAGTGCTGGTCAGCCGCGCGAGACGAGGAATACCGCGTGTTCGGCGGTGAGGTTCGCCATCCTCTGACGCGAGGCGCGGCCCTTGGTAAAGAACCACGCGCGTTCCGCCCTGATGCCGCGTTCGGCAAGCAGCGAGCGGAAGTCGGCGATGGTGAGGTGGTGGATGTTGGGCGTTTCGTACCACGCCACCGGGATCAGTTTCGTCACCGGCATCCGCCCGCCGACCAGCAGGGATGCACGCACCCGCCAATGGGCGAAGTTGGGAAAGGAGACGAACCCGCGCGGCGCAATGCGCAGCAGGTTTTCAAGGATCAGGTCGGGCCGCCGCGTGGTTTGCAGCGTCTGCGACAAAATGGCGTAGTCGACCGACTTGTCGGGATAGTAGGCAAGGTCGGTATCGGCATCGCCCTGCATCACCGACAGGCCCCGCGCGACGCAGGCACCGACATTGGCCGGATCGATCTCGAGCCCGCGCGCATCGCATCCCTTGGCGGTCAGGGCGGCCATCAGTTCGCCGTCGCCGCACCCGATGTCGAGCACGCGGGCGCCCGGTTCGATATGGTCGGCGATAACGGCAAGGTCCGGACGCAGCATGGCAGGGGCAGAGGCGCTCATTGCAGGAACCCTTCGACCACGCGGTCCAGTTCGGGCACGTTCAGCAGGAAGCTGTCATGGCCATATGGCGCGGACAGTTCGACGAAGCTGACCGGCAGGCCCGCCGCGTTCAGCGCGTGCGCGATCGTGCGCGATTCGCTGGTAGGATAGAGCCAGTCGGTATCGAAGCTGACGAGGCAGAAGCGCGCATCGGTATTAGCAAAGGCATCGGCCAGCTTGCCGCCATGTTCTTCGGCAAGGTCGAAATAATCCATCGCGCGCGTGATATAGAGGTACGAGTTCGCATCGAACCGGTCGGTGAACGCCAGCCCCTGATACCGCAAGTACGATTCGACCTGGAAATCCGCGTCGAATCCAAAGGTCTTGCTGTCCCTGTCCTGCAGCCGGCGGCCGAACTTTTCGGTCAGGCCCTGTTCCGAAAGGTACGTGATGTGCGCGGCCATGCGCGCCACGGCAAGGCCCGCCTCTGGCCCGGTCTTGCGCGGATCGGCCCCGGATTTCAGCGCATCGCCGGCATAATAGTTGCCGCCCGCCCATGCCGGGTCGGCCATGATCGCCTGGCGCCCGACTTCGTGAAACGCGATGTTCTGTGCCGAATGGCGCGAGGTGCTGGCGATGATCAGCGCCGCATTGATCCGGTTACCGAAATTCGCCGCCCACGAAAGCGCCTGCATCCCGCCCATCGATCCGCCGACGACGGCGTGCAGTTTCCCAATGCCCAGCGCATCGATCAGCGCGGCTTGCGCGCGGACCATGTCGCGGATGGTGATGACGGGAAAGCGCATGGCATGGGGCGTGCCGTCCTCGGCCGCGCTGGCCGGGCCGGACGATCCCATGCACGATCCGATCACGTTGGCGCAGATCACGAAGAAACGGTCGGTGTCGATCGGCTTGCCCGGCCCCACCATGCGAACCCACCACCCCGGCTTGCCCGTGATCGGGTGCGGCGATGCGACATGCTGATCCCCGGTCAGCGCATGGCAAAGCATGATCGCGTTCGACTTGTCCGGGTTGAGCGAGCCGTACGTCTGATAAGCGATGCGCACGTTCGAAAGCGCCCGCCCGCTATCGAGCGGGAGGGGATCGGTCAGGTCCAGAACGTGGCCTGCATGCAAAAGCTCATCATCGCTTGCCATCGGCGGCTCGCTTGAGGGTAAGCACCAGTGCTTGTCAATGATTG
>Ga0316207_10004807_pt1 | contig 11511 bp, 7 predicted proteins | sample 6weekpyrite_MG_FD_204943 | JGI IMG/M metagenome (GOLD analysis project Ga0316207, IMG submission 204943) | Microbial mat bacterial communities from mineral coupon in-situ incubated in ocean water Damariscotta River, Maine, United States -... | ecosystem: Environmental > Aquatic > Marine >...
ATTAACAAACATGTTTGGCGTAGAGATAAAGAAAAACTACTAGAAACTGCCTGTATAAAGCGCCTAAATGACTCAATTGAGACAACGCTCAAGCAATTACAGTCTGAATTATATGGAAAAATATATCAATTAAGACATTCATCTACTGACCCAGATCCCTCACTGCTGACGATTGATGATAAAGGGAATGACAAATGGTCAAAAACGGTTAAGAAATCTGAGGGAACCATTAATCACTCTTTGTTTGATCAAATAGAGAAAGCCGATATTGTGTCAATCATGCATTTTGTTCACAAAAAAACGGGTTTTCTGGATTCATTTACACACGTATCACAACATGCTGTTAAAAAGCGAATTAATCATAAGGATTTACTGGCTTGTATTATTGCCAATGGTACCAATTACGGAACCGGTGAAATGTCGAGTATTTCCGATCGGTCATTCTCCACCTTACGCCATACCGAAGAGAGTTATATTCGATTAGAAACCACTAATAATGGTAACGACGTGTTGTCGAATGCTATTGCTGAATTACCGAGTTATCACTATTATAAAATTGATGAGGAAGAGCTTTATGCGAGCATTGACGGACAGAAATTTGAGACACGAATAAGAACCTATCAATCTCGATATTCTTCAAAGTATTTCAAAGAACAAGGTGTGACTGCACTCACTTTATCGTGCAATCATGTTGCGTTAAATACGAAAATTATTGGCGCGAACGAATACGAAGGACATTATGCTTTTGATTTGCTTTACAACAATACGACGGATACTGACCCAAGTATTTTAACCTCAGATACCCACGGTATAAATCAGGTAAATTTCGCCATTCTGGATATCTTTGGGTATCGATTTGCACCAAGGTACGCCAGAATTAAAAAAATATTTTTAGAATTATTTGCTATTGAAGAATATACACCTGGTTATATTCGATTGCGAAAGCCCATTGATAATGAACTGATCATTGCTGAGTGGGATTCTATTCAGCGCATGATGATATCACTGAGTCGAAAGCGATTATCCCAAAGCACGTTAGTGAAAAAAATGAATAATATGAAACTGGGAAATCAATCTCTCGCCGCGCTTAAAGAATATAATCGTTTAATTAAAGCCATCTATTTATTGGAATACGTTGATTGTGAAGCGTTACGCCGATATGTTCTATCCGCATTAAACAAAGGGGAATCCTATCATGCGCTGAGAAGAAAAATATCCTCAGTCAATGGTGATAAATTCAGAGGGATTAATGATAATCAAGTGGCAATATGGAATGATTGTGCACGAATCATTGCAAATGCGATTATTTATTATAACTCAGTTATATTATCTAATTTATTACATCAATTTGAAAAAAAGAAAAATAGTAAAGCCTTTGAAGCCATTAAAAGAACCTCACCCGTCGCATGGCAAAATGTCAATTTGAATGGCAGTTATCATTTCAATGCTAATCAATCTATTGATTTGGATGGTATGTTACAGGGAGTGGAGCCAAATTATCTTGACTAAAATATAACAAGCAGTAATTTGTTTGATTAGTGCTAAATAAGGATTATCTGAGCTAGAATCTCACTGGTTATTACGCAATCGCCTCTGAAATGCCCATGGGACGTGGGCTGCCGAGGTGCTTTGCACAGATTGTCGGGATGGTCACAAAACCCGTAAGTGTTTTAAACGCAATCATTAATCTGATAAAGAATACTAGCTCCCGCCAACGATTCGTATTATAGCCGGTACCAGCACTTCCAACTCCGCCAAGCACAGAGTCGCTTAACCACTCTAAATCTTCAGGAAAATTATCACCGGACCAACTCCAGATGAGCTGAACGCCTTCACTCTTTTTCGTTTCGGTGATGTTGCTTGGGCATAACAACATTACCCAAAGCATTTCTGCGGCAAGCTTTTTTACACAAATATCCGCCGATTCCAACTGTGACTCTAGTTTTTCATAAAAATTACCTTCACCTTCATCAACCTGTTTAATAAAGTATTTATCCATTGCCTCAAGGTGTGTAAGCGTCCAAAGATCATCAGTACTAAAAACTGAGCCGTCAGATAACAACCCTTGTTTTTTCCAATATTGTGCAGCATTTAGTATCGGCTCAACTTTTTTCTCACCGCAATAACGACTCATGATAACTGCCTCCCACACCCTGATTTAAAATAGAAAAACTGGCCAAACCTACATAATTAACTAGACCAGGAACCAGTAAAACTGTTTCTCATCTCGTTTAGATTACCAGGTAATCTGTACTTACATGTTATGCCTAAATAGGTGGCCGCACGCGTCGCACCTACGTAAAGATATTTATCAAACAAATCTGGTATATTCCTAGCTAATTCATCCACGTCAATAAAAAATACCGCCTCGAACTCAAGGCCTTTGATGTGTTGTATATCAAAAATACGGATATCATTGTCTTGCCCTATAATTTGTCCATTCTGGCAAGCTATTGCCTTAATATTATGTTCTGAAAGATAATTATTTAATTCTTCTGCCAGAGGTAATACCTGTTCTTCATTATTTACCAATATTGCAATTGATGGTAATTGCCTAACATAAGTCTCTATTTCAACGATCCTATTAGTTAACCATATACTCAGCTGTGTATTAGTATCACAATCCTCAAGCAATACTGGAGAGACACCCTCAGAATCAACATAATCAGGTAAATTGACGCTAGTCATGTTCTTACTAACATGGGTTAATATTTGATTTGCAAAATTATTAAGCTGCTCACTTTGGCGGTATACAATGTTAATAGGCCTAATATTAATACCCACCATTACCCATTTAATCTGCTCTTCACTCCGACTTCCCCAACTTGTAATACGCTGATTAAAATCACCACAGGCAAAAAATGAGCGTGTAAACGGATGTACAAGGTACGCCATGCAGGAAAGTTGAATAACTGAAAAATCAGTTGCTTCATCAACTACAACTTGATTCCTGTATATTCCCAAAACTGTTCGTAAATAACCATACCTAGCACTATCAATGTTTCTCATAATATTATTTTGAGTTAACATTACCGTGGCGTTTTTCAATATCTCAAGTAATATAATATCCACTTCCAGAGGTGAAATAAGATCGGCCTTTGCTAACTCTCCGTAATACCATTTACCATCTGAATACTGATCTTTTCTATACTTCTTATAATTTTTGGCAACATTCTGAACATACCGTTTTGCGGGATTTACAAAACGTCGTAGGCAATTTTGTAGAAGTATGTTATTTCCAACAACACCCAAATCTGATTCACTTGGAAGTCTCCCACCAAGCCAATCCAAGATTTTTCCATTCCTTGATGTACTCTTCAGCTTCCGATTTTGAACTTGTGATCTTGCGTATGACCTAAGGAACCTACCATATACTCCTAGAGCGACAGCCTTCGGAGTTTTTAACTCTTCATCTGCTTCCTCATCGTCAAATACTTCGTCACTATCTTCTTCATCGACAGAATCCTCAAGCTTGATAGAATCCAAAAATTCTGCAAACTCAGTCAAAAACATACGATTTATGTTAAGTTGAAAATTCACCGATCCTCTAATTTTTTTATCGGCCTCTTCTTTGAGATCGGATAATATAGGTAAAATATCAACCTCTACAGCATCCAGTTTTCTATATACTGACAATAAATCTGACCTACCCTTATCTAAGAATGTATTCGCTATTTTCTCAGATAGATCCCGAGCCCGATCATCTACCTGTTTCTCAAGCAATAATGATCCTGCAATCAACTCATCTAAAAGAAGCTGCGTATGGTACGAATGGAAATTTTCAAACCAGTCAATTGGGTTTTCAATTACCTCATCCTTTAAAATCGAAAGTTGATCTTTAAGAACAAAGCCACCACCAGAAGATGCCGATTTCAAAATATTAAAAACATTTCTTGCCAAATGGCGACGATAGTCATCCCATGTTTTTATGTGGTTTTCTGTCGCTGGAACTTGCTCACGAGCAAAGGCTTCTTTTACATATTGTTTGAGCAAATCAGTTGGCGTGAACATCAACCAACTCTGTTCATGAGGAATGATAGAACTAGATTGTATTTTATTTATGGCAGCTTTTTCACCCTCATCCAAGTAATTGACATCTAGCTTTTGACCCAATCGGCGTATCAAAGTCGTAGTTTTACCTGTACCAGGTGGTCCAACAATAAGCATTTGACTATTAATCGGCATGCGAAATATCTCATCCTGAAACTGATCAAGAATAGGCTGATCTCGCAAACCCATTTTTGTTATAACAGCTCTGCGCCTTCCTTCATAAATACTTGCAAAGTCTTCTTCTTCGGCAAGAAGATTACCTAATATATCCTCACTATCTTCTGGTGGAGCAGCCCTACTAATTATAGCTCTAAATGAATCAATGGTTATTGCACCAACGTCATCACTTTCAAATACATTATTTATTGAATCCCATTCATGCCCATCGTAAATAGGATACAGACTTGTCTTCTCACGCACTTCAAAACATTTATCTTCACCATTAATCTTGATTGTTGACTCTTCACCAATAGGCAGTGAACCTAGTCGACCAATAGGAGACAAATAGCCTGCGTGTACTGCATTAGAATTTTTAAGAGTAACTGAGGCAGATCTACATATGTAATACACCGATTCATTTCCACCTGAATCAATTGCAACAACTCGAGAAATTGCGGGTTCTTTCAGCAACTGCCGTGAAACGTCTTGTTCCGCTTTATTTATTCGTTCTAAATTATTTACAGCATTTACACCGGTAAAAGTCTGCTGATTTGCAATTGCATTTGACGCTAAACTTGTTCTTGCTTTTAATTTTTCCCTAGCAACGGATGCTACATCGTCAAATGTATTTAATGCCTCATCCGCTACTGCATTAATATGTTTTTTTTCCTCATCTAAAATATTCATTGCCTCAATCCATCCATTTTTTTTGTTCAATTCCAAATCGTTTTCTAAAAAGCAGTGTGTCATCCGAATAAGGATCAAGCTTCAATCTCATGAATGGCTTCTTCTGTAAGCGCCCTGGAGGCGGTGACGTAGTAGTAAGAATATACTGGAATGGTGCCTGGCATCCATCAGGTGTAAGCTGATCCTCCATAGTAGCTAATTGGAGTAGATAATCAGAATAGAGATTAATGCTCATGTCCGCTTCCCGAGGACAATCGTGAAGTAGAAAGGCGGGTAACACGGCATTTGATGTGGCAGCATCATACATGCAAACAGCATCACCAAGCAGTATTTCAAGTACCCGATAGGCTTCACCTCCCCTCATTGAAAGTTGGAAAGGCCGCATTTCATCTCTGCTTGAGAAGCTGGCAAATACTTCATCTGACAACAATGTTTGAGCAATTTTATTAGTTTGCTCGGAAAGTAATTTTTCTCGTTCAGATTGATCTAGCTGAAGAACTGTAAGTTGTGTTTTTTTGGAATCTAGTTTCTTGATCAATATGTCGAGCTGATCTCGAGCTGTCTTCAACGTATTTTGAGCCCCAGGTGACCCGTCGATTTTTTTCCAACGATCAAATTCTTCCCACAGATCATCTCCACGCTGCTTTTCACGGATGACCGTGTCTCTTTTTATCTGAAGTTGATTGTAAACTCGCTTTTCTGCATCAAGAGCCTTTTCTGCAACCTTGTAGCTCTCAGTCGTCAGCTCTAACCGTTTTCTTGCCTCAAGTGCTTGCACAGATAGTTCGCTAATGTTGCTACTTAAAGCATTTTCATCACGTTTGTTAATAAAACTTGGATTGGATATTCGATTCTGAATATAGCTGCATTCATTGAATGCTGTGTTACCATGATCGCACCAGCCCGTTAGTGATAAAAGTTTGTTACGCTGCATAGTGATTTCTCTAAAAGCCTCTTCATCGCCTTTCAACGCAGCCTCTTTCCAGCGAACATCACTTTCACACAATTCCTGCCGTCTCTTTTTCTGATAGAGATCATCACGCAAAACCGTTAAACGGTACCCTACACTTTCAAGTTTAGACTCAACTTGCAAAATAAGATCGTTCGCTTGATCTTTCTTTTCTTTTAACCGTGATTCAACCGATTCTACAAAAAAATCATCCGATATAAGGGGTTTTGTGGACATCCCGGTAATTTTTCCGGTGTCGCGCTGAAACCCGTATGATACTTGGCTTTCAGAGACGATGATATTTTGTGCTACTCAATCTGCTTCTCCATACACCCTGATTCGTATTAATATTGAACGCTTTTAGGCGTTCATCAATGAAAAATATCAATGAAAAGAAACTCACCATCCTCTCTAATGCTGAGGTAAAAGCCCTATATTCCATTCCCTCATTTAATCGCTTACAACAGCAACAGTTTTTTGAGTTGAACAAAAAAGAGCAAAAAATTCTCTACAACTTTGAATCGGTATCCAGCGCGGTTTATTTTGTCTTAATGCTAGGGTACTTTAAAGCAAAACCTGTCATTCAACCTTTACTTTTCCGACATTGTAAAAAAGACGTGGCATTCATTGTCGAAAAGTATTTTCCAGAAGAGGGAAAAAAATACCCCAAGGGATCTGTTTCTAAGACAACACATTATGATATTTCTAACAAAGTTTTAAGCGTTAGCCAAAGTTGCCGTTTGTCTGAAAGAAATAAAAACCAACTCAATGCCAAATTGAAAGATATAACGACTGTTACGCTTGATTCACGCTATTTGTTTGACGAATGTTTAAATTTTCTTTATGAAAATAATATTGTTCTTCCCGCCTATAGCACGTTAAGGGATTTGGTTAGCAAGGCTCGTATAACGGAGAGGAATCTCCATGAAATAATTGTTGAAAAAACATTGCCAATTACCTGTCAAAATGAATTATTGCGAATGCTTAACAGTGATTATTCTCTTTCTAGTTTGGCAACACTTAAACAGGTACCGAAGGATTTTTCACACAAACAGCTAAATAATGAAATTCAAACTCAGTCACTGATAAAACCATTATATCCATACCTCAAAAAAGCAATCGATCGGCTGAACCTTTCTATTGCAAATCTAGAATACTATAGTTCGCTTATTGAATATTACTCTATTACAAAGTTAAAGCGTTTTTCAACTAACCGACGGTTACTCTTTCTAACGTGCTTTCTATATTTTCGTTACCAACAAGCCAATGATAATCTATTGACCGCATTTCATTATTGGGTTAAGAAGCACAAAGCCAATGCAGTTAATTACGGGAAAATTCATGCCTTAGATACGATGGATGCGCTCATGGAAGACTTAACCCAAGCATTACCGTTGCTGCGTTTATTTATTGACGATGATGTTCCGAATGAAATAAACATTGGGAAACTAAGAAAACAGGTATTTACTAATCATTCACGAACAAAAATAGTAAAGTTGTGCGATAACATTGCATCAGCTTTTCCATCTCGGAAATATTACGAATGGCGATATTACGAAGAAAATCATTCACGGGTTACTTCATTACTTCGTAAAATATTTCTTTGCATAACATTTGATGTTACAGGAAAAAAATCGTTATTATCAAAACAAATTAATATCAGCAAAGCGGAATTACTAAAGCACGATGCACTGACATCATTTGATTTACGGCTTTTATCAAACAGTGTAAAACCACATTTAATTAAAAAGGACAATATCGATTACAAACAAATAGAATACTATTTGTATTACCGCGTAAACTACGAGCTACTGACTGGCCAAATCAGCGCGAACGATACATTGCAGCATCGGGAATTAGAGCAACATCTTATAAGTCAATTTGACTGGGAAAAAGATAAACATCACTTGATTCGCCGTTCCGGTATTCAACGATTGATGGATCCTATTTCTCGCACTTTGTCTTCATTAAATAATACACTCACGTCTAAAATTGAGAAACTCAAGCACGACTTGGTGGGCAATCAAGGTTCGATGCTACGTCTTACAAATCAAGGAGAAAGCAAATGGACTAAATCAATTAAAAATGAACAGCACATTGTTAATAATCCATTCTTTAATCAGCTATATAAAACGGATATTGTATCGATTTTACAGTATACCCAAGAAAAAACAGGATTTCTCAACGCATTTAAACATGTATCGCCATCCGGCGATAAACAACCGGTGAATCAAACGGATTTGATGGCTTGTATTATAGCTAATGGCACTAACTACGGTTCAAGAGAAATTTCAAATATTTCAGATCGTTCATTTTCGACACTTCGCCACACAGAAATGAGTTATTTGCGCCTTGAGACCACACAAAAATGTAATGATATATTAGCCAATGCGATTGGCAACTTGCCCATTTATCAATATTATCAAATTGAAAACGATCATGTTTATGCGAGTATAGATGGACAAAAATTTGAAACTCGCATTCGTACCTACAAATCTCGTTATTCATCCAAATATTTTCGTGAACAAGGTGTGTCTGCACTCACTTTATCGTGTAATCATGTTGCATTGAATACTCAAATTATAGGTGCGAATGAATACGAAGGTCATTATGCCTTTGACTTACTTTATAATAATACATCGAATATTGATCCAGACGTCGTATCTACTGATACACATGGTGTCAACCAAGTGAATTTTGCTATCCTTGATTTTTTCGGATATCGATTCGCACCACGGTATGCCAGAACAAAACATGTCTTTAATGACATGTTTATCATTGACGGTGATCACCCTGATATTATCCGTATCAAAAAACCGATCGAAAATGGACTTATCGAATCTGAATGGGATGCCATTCAGCGAATTATGATGTCACTAAATCGAAAAACAGTCACACAAAGTACGTTAGTTAAAAAACTAAATAACGTAAAAGTTGGCAATAAAACGTTAGCTGCCTTAAAGGAATATAATCGTCTGGTTAAGGCCATTTATTTGTTAGAGTATGTTGATAATGAAATGCTACGCCGTTATATCGTTCGTGTACTAAATAAAGGAGAAGCTTATCATCAACTACGAAGAAAAATTGCCTCAGTAAATGGTGACAAGTTTCGTGGAATAAATGACAGTCAAGTGACATTGTGGAACGACTGCGCTCGAATCATTGCAAATGCCATTGTTTATTTTAACTCTGTTATTCTTTCAAAGTTGCTCGAACAATTTCAGGCACAAAAGAATACTGAAGCCCTTAAAATTGTGAGTCGGTTATCGCCGGTGGCATGGCAAAATATTAATTTAAATGGGAAGTATATCTTTGAGGAGAGCAATATCATCGATTTGGATAAGTTATTACGCGGCGTAGAAACAAAATTTAATGATGCTGAATTGGGTGGTTTGGATCGCTAAAAATGTAAGCAACAAACCTTGGAGAAATTAGTGGCCATAATATACACTCCCCTGAAAACCAAGTATCATGCGGGTTTCAGCGCGACACCGGAAAAATTACCGGGATGTCCACAAAACCCCTATCTCTGCCAACGCTTACAATCCAATAACCCTTCGATTTGTAAACACCCACAATCGGATTAGATTTGGTATAACAATATTTACGGGGAGAATATTCGAACGCTAATCGATGCATCAATCCGTTGCACTTTAATTGTCGATCTCGATCAAATATCGCTTCATCAAGCGCAAATTCTTGCCCGCCATATTTTTCGAAGGCAAACGAACGGTCATAAGTGATCTTACCAATGCGGATACGCACGCGATAATAAAGATCATTTTCATAAATGTATTTAAGATTTTGCTCCATAGTGCAGATAATAACCTTGGTATTTCGAAAATCAACCCTTTTTCGGCCAGTGTACAGAGAACTTGAAACGAAAAACCTTCTGCTTTTGGGCCGCAAAGCGGAAGGTCTTTACATTAGGCCTCGATTTGTTCGGCGAGTTCTAACGCGTCATTTAATTCAAACCCCAAATATCTCACTGTACTTTCTAGCTTAGTGTGCCCAAGCAAAAGCTGAACAGCACGAATATTTTTCGTTTGTTGATAAATTAACGTAGCCTTTGTTCGACGCAACGAATGCGTACCATAAAGTGTGGTATCCAGTCCAACGCTGGCAATCCATTTCTTTACAGACATCGCATAACTTCGTGTAGTAATCGGCTTTGCGTGATTTATACGACTTCTAAAAAGAAAATCACCTCCAGAAAGCTTATCATGCGTTATCAACGCTTGTATTGATTCACGAGATTGTTCGGTAATTTCAAATTGAACAGGCCGATTGGTTTTTTGTTGCATCACAATGGCTCGAGGCAGTAATTGGCCACAATTCGTAATATCGGAAACCTTTATTTTTACCAGATCACAAGCACGTAGTTTACTGTCAATGGCCAAATTGAATAATGCGAGATCCCTAGTTTTAGACGTAAGTTCCAAACGTACTCGAATACCCCAGATATGCTTTAACCGTAGTGGTGGTTTTTGGCCTATTAATTTTCCTTTGTTCCATGGAATCATTTTTCTGTGTTTTTGTTCTTTAACTATTTCGCTTTTGTTTAGCATAATTTTCTCCGAGAAGTTGTTAAAAATAGTTCGAGGAACAAAGTGCATGCCAGTGTGCTTAAAACGCAAAATAAGACTATTAGTTGAGATAACAATAAATGGGACTAAAAGCACAAAAAGTTTTTAAGTGCCCGTTAAATCAGGCATATTTAGCCTTATCTATGTATAAGCAACAAGTATTAAAACGCATAATTTGACCTAACGGAAAAATAAAAACGTTACTTTTTTTGTTGTGAATCAAACGATAAGTGTGCTAACGTCTATCTCTATAATCTAAGGATAGAAAAACAAGAATAATTTCATCCGACCGACATCTTTCTTCTTGTTTTTATACTTAATAGTAATGCTCCTTACGCGCATAGTATGCGTCCAGTAGCGTTAAATAATTTTGTGTTGCTCGCTTCTGCAAGTGACACAGTGGCGAAGCAAGAAGTACTTTTATAGGAAAAATAATGAAAAAAATATTAGCATTGTTTGCAATCTATTTTATCAGCTGTAACGCATACGCAGCTGATCAATGGACGACTGCAGGACACATAAACACGATATATCCTGAAAAAAGCAATAAGCAAGTTTTACTTGTTCATGAAAAACAAGGTGCTATTAATATATGCTCCGGAACCGATTACGCTGTATTAGAGAAGACTGGCAATGAAATGTTTTCAGAATTTTACTCACTATTATTAATGGCTTATGCTAGTGGGAAAAAGGTAAATATAAATTTTAAAGGCTGCAATTTTCAGAATCGACCTATAGTTAATTTAATTAAACTAAGCCGAGAATATGAATAAGCTAGATTGTTATAACTTCAGCAAAGACACGAAGCGGAAGTAATTAGGAGTCAAAGATCAATATTAATCTTTGACGAAGAAATTAAATTAGCAAGCACCTAACAGTCAACAGGACTTGTGACTTGCGTTGTAAAAGACGCAACCATCGCAAGTCAGTGCGGAGTTAGGTTGGATAAATGGTATGAATAAATATATTTTTGTTTTAATTATTTTTGCTAGCTTTATGCAAAACTGTTTTGCGGGTAAAAGTATTACTTCAGAGGTACAAATTGTAAGACCCGATAATTGGCAGTTACATGGAGCTCCT
>Ga0316207_10004808_pt1 | contig 11509 bp, 7 predicted proteins | sample 6weekpyrite_MG_FD_204943 | JGI IMG/M metagenome (GOLD analysis project Ga0316207, IMG submission 204943) | Microbial mat bacterial communities from mineral coupon in-situ incubated in ocean water Damariscotta River, Maine, United States -... | ecosystem: Environmental > Aquatic > Marine >...
GCAAACCAGCGTTGTGGACGGTAAAGTGCTAATGAAGGGCCGGGAGGTTTTGACGCTCAATAAAGCCGATGTGATGGCGGCTGTGGAGGCAATTGCAGTGAAAATTCGGGCGGATTTGGCTAGGAATTGAAGTCGCATCTCTGGAAAATCATTTAAATTTTAACCAATGTTTTACCAAGATTTAAACACCTTTGTGGTAGTGAATAACGCTGTATATTAATCCTTGAACACAGTCAGAGGCAGTGGTGGATAACGTCGAATTCAGCCTGTATTTGGTTAAAAACAGCTTGATAGATAAAGCTGATGACCGGTTCAAAACCATTATGCAGTGGAAAGATGTTGATCTTTTCCGCCAACCTTTGAGCTTTCTTTTCCCCGCTGATGCACATGGCCGTGTCGATAAATTGCTTGAAAGCAAAAGCGAGCTTTTCAAGAATATTATTTTTCCGCGTGTTCCTATTCGCGTAAAAACTGGTGGCTATATCAACTTTGATATGAAGATGAACGAGCTGGAAACCGGCGAGCGTCGGCTTGACTTTTTCAAGCCAGGAAAGGGCGACGATGCTCCAGAGGACAACCAGCCACCAACAGACATGTATAGCTTTTTCAATTTTGTAGAAGGCCTTTTAAGCTCACCCTATGACGGTGAAATGGGCTTAACAATGGTCAGTGTAGATGGTCTGCGTGAGGACAGCGGGCTGAGCGACGACGAGAAGAAAAAAGCCCGTACAGAAATTGAAAGCGAACTCCAGTCCAAAGCGATTGGCGGTAAAGTTGGTAAATTGGATGAAGCCAGTTACGGGCTGATTACAAAAGGTGATTTTGACGAAGAAGCTTTTGAGCGCGAAGTTGAGCTTGTTGCGCAAAAACTTAATCTCAAACCAGAAACTCTGGCAACCCGGTCTGCGAATGTAAAAATAGACGAAACTGATTTGTCCCCGGATAAATTAAAGCAGGCCTTGGGGCATTCCCGGGGCGTTTTCCTCGGTGAAATAGAGGATGAAAAAGGCCTGAAAACGCTGTCTGGCGTGGTAGACGGCATCGACCATAATCGGCGGCTGATCGAAAATGCCTTGAAGAAATATCAGTACCGTACCAGTGCACGGTTGGTGACAGACAATGTGGCTACAGTTTCCGTTTCGCAGTTGCAGCAGGGCAAGATAAATCTGGAAGGTAAAATCCGGCTACCTGATGAAATTTTGGTAATGGCGGACCATCCAGATTTAGCACTTCAGCATGATCTTGCACAGTTGAAAGATCTGATAAATATGCGTGCAAAACGGCCAGAAAGCGATCAGGATAAGCCCGACTTTTACGAATTATGTCGATCGACGATGATCCAAAAAGAGTTTTCAGATCAACTGTTTGAGATGCTTTTAGGCCAAAATGTTGAGGCTGGCATGGTTGGATTTAGAGTGCGCGGGATGCCGCCAATAAAACGGGCAGGCCTTTATTGGGATGCGTTGAACGAACTGGCTGCAAAAGGGCACCCGGTCTGGATTGACCGTTTCGGCGACGCTGTGGTTGCACCGGAAGCACTGGGTTGTTTGAAACACGGTTACATAGAGTTGCCGCCGGGGCTGTTGAAAACACTGGCAAAACATTTTGACGGCAAAGAGCTGATGGGCAAGCTCATTAACAGTTGGCGGGCGCTGGATGTGAGTGTGGTTTCGGTTGATTTACCTGATTATGAAATGAAAACCATGGCGCAGGAACTCGGCATCAATATTTCGGTTGAGGATTCTCCAGAGCAAATGGAACAGCTCGCGAGCTAAATTTCCGTATGAACCGCTCTTGCAAAAGGGCCTTTAAGAACGGTGGAAATGTCACGGCTTTGTCGCTTTTTGTCACACTGGATAGAAAGCGATTGATCTTCGTGCCTACAGAAGGCAAATTGCTTGTCTGGCACGGCCACGCTGGCCTGTCGACCTTGCATTTGACTGGATTTCGGAATGAAAAACGCCGCTTTTGCGCTTATTGAACCTTACGTGTGTGACACAGGCGGGCTCATGAAAGCGCTGCATGCGCTTCAAAATGCGCATGGATATATCGACGCAGCGCTTGTTCCGCTGGTGGCCGAAACTTTCAATATCACCAAAGCTGAAGTGAAGGGCGTTATCAGTTTTTATGAGGATTTCCGGGGATCTCCGGCTGGCAAACATGTGGTGAAAATCTGTCAGGCCGAGGCTTGTCAGGCTGTCGGCGCGCGGAACTTGATGACAAAAGCGCGGGCTCAAATGGGATTACCTGAGAGCGATTTGACGTGTGACACAAGTGCGACAGAAAATATAACGGTTTTGCCGATTTTTTGCTTGGGGTTATGTGCCACCGGGCCCGCTGCAATGGTGGACGGCATACTGCGTGGTCGCTTGACGGCGGAGGAATTCTCCCGTGAAATCAAGGCGCTAGAGGAGGAAGGAAAATGATTAAACTTTTCCTGCCCCTCGATAGCGCCGCCGTGGCAGTGGGCGCAGACGCAGTTGCTGACGAAATTCTAAGTGTGACAGCCACGTGTGACACACGTGTGACACTTACCAGAACAGGTAGCAGGGGCATGCATTGGCTCGAGCCCATGCTCGAAATTGAAGACGATGATGGCCGCCGCGGGTTTGGAAAAGTTACACCCGAAATGGTCCCTTCATTATTTGAAGCAGGCTTTTCTGACGATCACCCGTCGGCGCTCGGCAAGGTAGATGATCTTGAATATTTTAAAGCGCAAACGCGAGTGATTTTCAGTCGGTGCGGTGTAACCGATCCGCTTTCTCATGATCAATATAAGAAACATGGTGGTTTTGGCGGCCTGAATAATGCCCTTCTGCTTAACCCTGAAGATGTTTGTGAACAAATCCTGTCTTCGGGCTTGCGCGGGCGTGGCGGCGCGGCTTTCCCGGCGGGCATAAAATGGAACACTGTTCGCGAAGCCCAAGCCGGGCAAAAATACATTGTTTGCAATGCCGACGAGGGCGATAGTGGTACCTTTGCCGACCGTATGATTATGGAAGGTGATCCATTTCTGTTGATAGAAGGGATGTTGATCGCAGGGCTTGGTGTTGGTGCGACAAAAGGTTTTATTTATTTGCGGTCAGAGTATCCCGTAGCGCAGCGGATTTTGAGTGAGACGCTATCAGTTGCTCGTTCAGCAGGACTATTAGGTAGCGACGCGGGCGGCTCGGGGCAAGCGTTTGATATTGAACTTTTCATGGGTGCGGGCGCATATATTTGCGGAGAAGAAACCTCGCTCCTTGAAAGCTTGGAGGGCAAGCGCGGCCAGGTACGCGCCAAACCGCCGCTGCCTGCGCTCGAAGGATTACAAGGAAAACCGACACTAGTGCATAATGTAATTTCGCTGTGCTCAGTACCGTCGATTTTGCAAAAGGGCGGCGAATGGTACAAGGGCTTGGGCGAAGGTCGTTCCACTGGCACTATGCCGTTCCAGTTGGCGGGCAATGTCAAAAATGGTGGCTTGTTTGAGGCGCCCTTTGGTCTCAGTCTCGATGATCTGGTGCATAAATATGGCGGAGGCGCCCGCAGCGGCAGGCCGGTACGAGCCGTGCAAGTGGGTGGGCCGCTAGGTGTCTATTTGCCAGCGAGTATGCTTACCATGAAGCTGGATTATGAAACCTTTCAAAAGGTTGGCGCAGGCATAGGCCACGGTGGTATAGTGGTGTTTGATGATAGTGTTGATCTGGCAGCACAGGCCAAATATGCTTTTGATTTTTGTGCCATTGAGAGCTGCGGTAAATGCACGCCCTGCCGAATTGGAGCGGTGCGCGGCAGCGAAGTGATGCAGAAAGTGATCACAGGTGAAAATGTTACTGAAAACTTGGCACTGGTGAATGATCTGTGCGAGGTGATGGTTGACGGGTCCCTGTGCGCAATGGGCGGTATGACCCCGGTGCCCGTATTGAGCGCAATGGAACATTTCCCTGAAGACTTTACTGGTGACAGTAGCGCGGCGGAGGGCAATTAGATGGCACTCTTGAAAGAAACAGATTACGGCACGCCTGCGGCGGCATCTACAGACACGATCACGCTTGAAGTGGATGGTATGGATGTGCAGGTTCCAAAGGGCACCAGCATTATGCGCGCTGCCAAAGAAGCAGGTGTTTCAATCCCAAAGCTGTGTGCTACTGACATGGTAAAATCCTTTGGGTCCTGCCGTCTTTGCCTTGTGGAAATTGATGGCCGCAAGGGCACGCCTTCCAGCTGCACTACCCCCGCCGAAGACGGCATGGTGGTTAAAACTCAAACCGAGCGTCTGGCGCGTATTCGGCGCGGCGTGATGGAGCTTTATATCTCTGATCACCCACTGGATTGTCTAACATGCCCTACGAACGGTGACTGCGAGTTGCAGGACATGGCTGGAGCTGTCGGCTTACGAGATGTGCGGTACGGTTACAGCGGTGAAAACCATCTGGATCTGTCTAAGGATGAAAGCACGCCCTATTTCACATATGATCCGTCGAAATGCATTGTTTGTTCGCGCTGTGTGCGCGCTTGCGACGAAGTGCAAGGTACATTGGCGCTTACCATCGAGGGCAGGGGGTTTGGCTCGCGGGTGGCGCTTGGCACTGATGACTTTTTCTCTAGTGAGTGCGTTTCCTGCGGTGCTTGCGTGCAGGCTTGCCCTACGGCAACGCTAACCGAAAACAGCCTTATAGAGCACGGTGTTCCTGACCGCAGTGTGGTGACCACCTGCGCCTATTGCGGCGTTGGCTGTGAATTTAAAGCCGAACTCAAAGGCGAACAAGTTGTACGCATGATGCCTTTTAAGGACGGTAAAGCCAACCATGGTCACTCTTGCGTGAAAGGGCGTTTTGCCTGGGGTTACGCCACTCACAAGGACCGTAAAACCAAACCTATGATCCGTGACAATATCACAGATGTATGGCGCGAAGTTAGCTGGGATGAAGCGCTGGATTTTGCTGCGATCCGGCTGAAAGCCATTCAGGCCGAGCACGGGGTTAAATCCATTGGCGGCATAACGTCATCACGCTGTACCAACGAAGAAGTTTGGGTGGTGCAAAAAATGATTCGTGCGGCTTTTGGCAACAATAACGTAGATACCTGTGCGCGGGTTTGTCATTCGCCCACTGGCTATGGTTTGAACCAAACGTACGGCACTTCGGCAGGGACGCAGAACTTCGATTCTGTAGAAGAGGCAGACGTAATCATGGTGATCGGCTCTAACCCCACAGATGCCCACCCGGTATTTGCCAGCCAAATGAAGCGTCGTCTTCGCGCTGGGGCTAAGCTGATTGTAGTTGACCCGCGGGCAATTGCATTGGTGCGAAGTCCTCATATTGAAGCCGCACACCATTTGCAATTGCAGCCCGGCACCAATGTAGCCGTAGTGAATGCGCTTGCACATGTGGTGGTTGCAGAAGGGCTTGTGGATGAAGCTTTCATCCGCGAGCGCTGCGAGGCAGATGCATTTGCCAAGTGGAAAGATTTTATCTGCGACCCGGTAAATTCACCCGAAGCCGTGGCAGAAATTTCTGGTGTTACGGCGGAAGATATTCGCGCTGCAGCTCGTTTGTACGCGACGGCTGGAAACGGTGCTATCTATTATGGCCTCGGTGTTACCGAGCACAGCCAGGGCTCTACTATGGTGATGGGTATGGCCAATTTGGCAATGGCTACCGGGAATATTGGCCGTGCAGGTGTTGGTGTAAACCCCATGCGCGGGCAAAATAACGTGCAGGGCGCGTGTGATATGGGCTCTTTCCCGCATGAATTTGCGGGCTATCGCCCCGTGTCTGACGACGCAGTACGCGGTAGTTTTGAAGGATCCTGGGGGTGTACGCTGGACGGAAAGCCGGGCTACCGCATCCCTAATATGATTGATGAAGCTTGCGCTGGTAATTTTAAAGCCATCTATATTCAGGGCGAAGATATCGCGCAAAGCGACCCGAATACAGCCCATGTAGAAGAAGCCCTAGAGGCAATGGACTGTGTGATCGTACAGGATTTGTTTCTCAATGAAACTGCACGCTTCGCCCATGTGTTCCTGCCCGGCACATCATTTCTGGAAAAAGACGGCACCTTTATCAATGCGGAGCGGCGGCTGGGGCGCGTGCGTCCGGTGATGAAACCAGCCACGGGCAAGGACGAATGGCAAATTACGTGTGAATTGGCGGGCCGTATGGGACATTCGATGGCCTACGGAAATGCTGCTGAAATAATGGATGAAATAGCGGCTCTTACACCCACTTTTGCCAATGTATCCTTCAAAAGGCTGGATGAAGGCGGCAGTTTGCAATGGCCGTGCAACGACGCACACCCTGAGGGCACCACTGTGATGCATGTTGGTGAATTTGTGCGCGGCAAAGGCAATTTCGTTCTGACGGAATATATTCCTACCGAGGAAAAAACCAACAGGAAGTTTCCATTGATCCTGACAACTGGTCGCATTCTCAGCCAGTATAATGTGGGCGCGCAAACGCGGCGCACCGACAATAACAAATGGATGGAAAAAGATTTGCTGGAGATCCATCCATCAGATGCGGAAATGCGCGGTGTACGAGACGGTGACTGGGTTTCTGTTAGGTCTCGCAAAGGAGAGACAACATTAAGCGCTCTAGTGTCTGAGCGTATGGCACCGGGCGTTGTTTATACCACATTTCATCATCCGGAAAGCGGCGCAAATGTTGTTACAACGGAGATATCAGACTGGGCCACGGAATGCCCGGAATACAAAGTGACCGCGGTAGAGGTTGCACCGGCTAACCATTTGTCTGACTGGCAGCAAAACCATGCAAAGGCAGAGGAGCTTGAGAAAATGCTCTCTCCAAACAAGCCGGAAGCCGCCGAATAGTCTATGGAGGAAGCGCTAAAATACTGGCAGCCGGATCATGCGCTGAAGGCGGACCTGACAGGCCGTGATCGCACCAAAGAGACTGTCTGGCATGTCGCAGAAGAAGTGCCCGTGGCATTTGTTTACGGCGGCCAGAATTACGCGGTGATGCTGGCAAGCCCGACTGACCTTTTGGATTTTGCCTATGGTTTTTCTTTTAGCGAAGGTATTGTTGATGATGCGATGGACATTCGCAACGTCGAAATACGTGAGCGAAAACAAGGCGTTGATGTTTTGATTTCGTTGACAGAGGAACGGCAGGAGCGTTTCAATATACGCAAGCAGCGCCGTGAGCTGGTAGGCAGTAGCAGCTGTGGGCTGTGTGGTATCAGCGGAGCAGAGGATTTATTCCAGGCTCCAAATAAAGTTGCCGATGTACCCGCGGTGCTTGATTACCGGCAAGTGATCTCGCTGGTTGCAGAATTTCAGCAAAGCCAACCCCTAAAGAAGCTAAACCGTTCCGTTCACGGGGCTGGTTGGGTGAATGGTAATGGCGAGATGACTTTAGTGCGCGAAGATGTGGGACGGCATAACGCACTTGATAAATTGATCGGTACTTTGTTGCGCAAGGGTGAAGATATGTCAGTCGGCTTTTGTTTGGTGTCCAGCCGTGCCTCTTACGAGATGGTATCAAAAGCAGCAAGAGCGGGCATGCAGGCCCTGATATGTCTGTCCGCACCAACTGCTTTTGCTGTAAGAACAGCGCGTGCGGCCAACCTGACATTGGTGAACTGGGCCGGTGAAGGCATGGCAGTTTTCAAATAGCCCTTATCGGTAGCGATCTGGCCAAAACACATACGTCTTCCTGACGTTATTTGGCGGATTTTCAAAATTTAATTTCCATTTTTGTTCTCAATTCCTGTAGCTTGTGCGTCTGTTTAGTAAGGAGTGGAGTATGGAGCGCACGTTTTCCGCCTCCGAAAAGGGAGAAGCTAGCCTCTTGGACCATGCTGCTGAAGAAGCCGTGGGGCAAAAGGACGAGGGCTGTGCCGCACTGAGCCAAGGCGATATTGAGGCCCTGTTCCAGCGTCACAATGATGAATTGGTTCGCTACTTGACCGGTCATCTGAAGTCGCGCGACGAAGCAGTTGAGGTCGCGCAGGAAGCCTATGTGCGCCTTTTGCGTTTGGACGATGCCAGCACCATTGGTTTTTTGCGTGCGTTCCTGTTCCGAACCGCGACTAACATCGCTATCGACCGGCAGCGTAAGCATGGTCGGGCAAAGGCGTATGTGGAGCACGAAAGCGCAGACGCAACGTCCCAAATATTTGGCTTTACGCCAGAACGAGAGGCTGCGGCGAAGCAAACGCTAGAGCGCGTTGTTGACTGTATTGATAGCCTGCCTGCCAAATGCAGGCACGCATTTGTGGAGTTTAAATTTAAGCACCGCAGCTATGAGGCCATAGCAGAGGAAATGGGCATTTCCACGAGCATGGTAAGAAAATATGTAATTCGGGCGCTGGTTCATTGCACCGAGAAACTTGGTGATGAACTGGATGCTTGGGCAATATGATGAGTGCACATGCATGAGCATTAAAAACACAAATAACAGTATCGATAAGCGGATACTTGAAGAGGCAGCTGGACATTATCTTAGCCTGCAGGACGATAGTATGTCAGGTGCAGAGCTGAAGGCTTGGCAAGCGTGGTTTATGCGCTCAAAAGAGCATCAGCTGGCCTTTCGGCGGCTGGAAGCTCTATGGGGTGTGCTTGATGGAGTTTCAGAAGCTGATTTGGCAGCCATGGTAGGCGGGCATGATGCCAAGCCGGAGGCTGCAGGCGCGGGCTCTGTGATTAGCCTTGTGGCGCCAACACCTAAAGGCAAAGCCAAGACGCTTCAGACACCGCAGTGGTTCGTGGGCATTGCTGCCAGTTTTGCGGCGGTTCTACTCGCCGGCTATATGGTTTTGGCTCCTGAAGCTGTGCCGGGCAAGCCAACGGCAACGCCGTATTATACGGAAGCAGGTGAGCAGCGTGTTGTACGCCTTGCAGACGGCTCCATTGTGGAGCTAGGCGCTGATAGTGGTGTTTCAGTTGCATATTCGCGTTCCGAGCGCACACTAAAGTTGCTGCGCGGCGAAGCGGTATTCACTGTCGCCAAAAACCCAAAGCGCCCGTTTGTTGTGCATGCAGGAAACGGCAGCGTCACTGCGCTTGGTACTGTGTTTAATGTGCAGCGCACGTTGGGTACGGTACGTGTGCGCGTTTTAGAGGGTACTGTGGCCGTTAGACCAAAGACAGAAGAGCAGCTTGAGAATGATGGTTCCGTCAAGGCTTCTGATGCCTCAGGAAAGTCAGTGGCACTTGTCACTGCTGGTAGCCAAACCAGCTACACCGGCGCTGGTATGCTGTCTGCAGTTGAGACGGCAGATTTTCGCACTGACCTAGCATGGCGCACAGGCGTGTTAACACTCGTGAACCAGGAACTCTCTGAAGTGATCCGGGAAGTGAACCGCTATGTGCAAAATGAAGTGGCCATTGGCGACAATGCGGTTGGTGATTTCCGTTTTACCGGCACAGTGTATCCTGACAAAATTGATGAGTGGTTAGAAGGGTTAGAGCAAGGTTATCCCCTGAAAGTGGTTCGCGTTGGTGGTCGCACTATTTTGCTGCTGGATGATACCGCGACCAGCCATTAAGCTATCTTAGTGGCGGTGCGGTGTTTTGTAGCTACCCAAATCCGCAATGGGCCTGTAAACTGCGCTATTAATGACGTAGTTGGCGGCCACTGCCTTTAGGGGCGCGGCACCTTGTGGAGGCAATGATGGCAATGGGGAGGATGAACCTGACGTTTAAACGTCGGCTTATTGCTGCGCTTAGTTCCTCGACCTTGTTACTGTCGCTAGGTTCAGTGCCTGCCGCATCTCAACCAAGTGAAAGCATTATATTTGAGATCGCACCGCAACCATTACAAGCGGCGCTGTTGGCTTTTTCCGAACAAGCGGGCGTGCAGCTGATAATTGCCGCGAACACAACGGGTTTGACACTGAAAAGGAAACTAAGCGGCGCGATGGATTTGCGTGCAGCCCTTACCGCGCTTGTTGTAGGCACTGAGCTTGAGTTTCATTTTACCAGCTCGGAAACAGTTACTATCCGGCAGAAGCCAGCCGAGCAGTTGCCCCTGCCTGCAAAGGACAGAGGGGCAGTGGCAAGCGCGAACAATGTGGGCCAAGGCGAGCCTAAAATTGAGGAAATTGTCTCTGTAGGTACGCGAGCCAAAGGCCGTACAGCAACTGAAACGCCTGTGCCTGTTGATGTGGTAAGCGCCAGTGCGATGGCGGCTACAGGTCAATCGGAAGTGGGGCGCATGTTGCAGGTTTTGGCACCCTCTTTTAATTTCTCCAGTAGCTCGGTTTCTGACGGAACGGATGCGTTGCGTCCGGCCACATTGCGGGGCTTGGGACCAGATCAAACCCTGGTGCTTGTGAACGGAAAGCGCAGGCATACCAGTGCACTCGTGCACGTAAATACGTCTGTGGGGCGTGGTGCGACCGGCGTTGATTTGAATGCCATTCCTGGTGCAGCCCTTCGGCGTATTGAAGTATTGCGTGACGGGGCCGCCGCACAATATGGGTCTGACGCAATTGCTGGCGTTATTAACCTTGTTCTGAAAGATGAAGCTGAAGGCGGGGAAGTCAACGTCTCTTACGGCCAAACTTATGAGGGCGACGGTGGCACCACGCTCGCGAACGCAAATTTGGGTTTTGGCCTTGGTCGCGGCGGCTTTTTTAATGTTACAGCAGAATATAGGGACAGAGGGAATACAAACCGTGCCGGTTTGACAGGTGCGGTGCAATATCCGCTTTTGCAAAATGGTGGAGGCTGCAACGCGGTTGACAATAGTGCCTGTGATCCACGTGAGTTTAGCTTCAATCGGCAGAATTTTCGCATCGGAGACGCGAAGAGCGAAAGCAGCAGTTTTGTGCTGAATGCTAACCTGCCGATCAGTGAGCGCTTTAAATTTTATGCGTTCGGAGCTTACTCCGACGCGAAAAATCAATCCGCAGGCTTTTATCGCCGCGCCAACCAGTTCGACCGCACCGTAACTGAAATATACCCAGATGGCTTTCTGCCGCTAATCAATACGAATATTGAAGATTACAGTGTTTCAGCTGGGCTTGAGCACAATAGCGCTGACAGCTGGGATATGGATCTTGGTATAAATTACGGCGCAAACGCATTTCAGTTTGTTATCTCTAATTCTTTGAATGCATCGCTTGGAGAAAATAGCCCCACTGAAGCCGACGCAGGAACGCTTTTCTTTAGTCAAACTACACTTAATTTTGATGCAGTTAGGTTGATTGCTGTGGCCGATAGGGAGATGACCTTTGCGCTGGGCGCTGAATACAGGCAGGAGAACTATAGATTGGAGGCGGGTGAGCGAGCTTCATATACGAATGGCGGAGGGCTCAATAGCAACTGCCCGGGTTGTGAGGATATGCCTGTGTCTTACGCTTCCGGTTTTCAAGTATTTCGCGGCTTTTCGCCAGCCAACAAAGTGGATGCTTCTCGGCATAATTTCTCGTTTTATGTGGACATAGAATCCGAGATGACAAAAAACTGGTTGGTCGCTGGTGCAGTACGGCTTGAAGATTACAGTGATTTTGGCAGCAAAATTACCGGCAAACTCTCAACCCGTTACCGCGTTGGTGA
>Ga0316207_10004809_pt1 | contig 11507 bp, 15 predicted proteins | sample 6weekpyrite_MG_FD_204943 | JGI IMG/M metagenome (GOLD analysis project Ga0316207, IMG submission 204943) | Microbial mat bacterial communities from mineral coupon in-situ incubated in ocean water Damariscotta River, Maine, United States -... | ecosystem: Environmental > Aquatic > Marine >...
TGGTTTGTCATAATAAAACATTTCCATGATTACTCCTTTCAGTCAGTTATCCATCTTTATGCAAGAAATATTCTTATAGATCAATCTCATATTTTCGTATCTTATAACCAATCTGGCGTGCACTCATGCCAAGCTGAGCAGCAGCCTTCGTCTGAATACCACGGTTGTCAATGAGCGCTTGTATAATAGACTCTTTTTCCATTTCTTGAAGACTCGATTTTGTAAGCATAGGTGTACTGTTTACTTCAGGTGCAGGGTGATTATGTTGCACGGGTGCACTCTGTTCCTCTTTTATATACATCTGTTGATAATTAAAAGGGAGTACATGGTTGAGCATCTCAGGCTGAATCTCACCCTCTGGACAAATCAAGACCATACGTTCCATGGTGTTTTGAAGTTCACGTATATTTCCGGGCCACGGATAATGAAGCAGCACTTCCAAGGCCGTTTTGCTAAAGTGCATTTTCTTTTTATGTTCTTTCATGAACTTTTGAAGATAGTGTTCTATCAGCAGTTTGACATCTTCAAAACGTTCACGCAGCGGAGGTAGATTGACGGGAATAACATTCAGACGATAATACAGATCCTCTCTGAACTCTCCCTCTTGAACCATCTTTTCAAGGTTTCTGTTCGTCGCTGCAACGAGCCTGACATTCGTCTTGACAGTTTTTGTCCCACCCACACGTTCAAAAGCCTGTTCTTGCAGGATACGAAGCAGTTTTACCTGAAGAGAAGAGGAGATATCACCGATCTCATCCAAGAAGAGTGTCCCGCCATCGGCGAGTTCAAAGCGACCTTTTCGCATCTCTTTTGCATCGGTAAAGGCACCTTTCTCATGTCCAAACAGTTCGCTTTCAAGAAGAGTCTCACTGATAGCAGCACAATTAAGCTTGATAAGTGGTCCATTTTTACGGTTTGAAAGATTATGCACAGCTGTCGCTATAAGTTCCTTACCCGTTCCTGTCTCACCGCGAACCAATATCGTCGCATCAGAGGGAGAAACTGTCTCGAGCATGCTGAAAATCTGTCGCATCTTTGTGCTCTTACCGATAATGTTCTCAAACTTGTATTCACCAAGTGATTGTTCTTTATAGTAGGTCTTAAGCTCTGTCAGTTCTTCTTTTTCTTTGGTGAACTTTTTTAACGTTGCCAGAGTGCCGCCAAAGATGGAACCTACAATAGTCAACATACGCACAATATCATCAAAGTTTAAAACAGAGTCTGCTGCTATATTGGCAGAGACAACACCAATAACACCATCATCTTGCAAGATGGGGACAGCAACGTATGAGATGGACTTGGTATTGAGTGTACCGATCTTGTTAAGGTAGTTTATATTATTGTGTATGTTTTCAATGACAACAGGTTCCGCACTTTGTGCTGCGAGGCCTGTCGCACCTTCACCCAGCTTGTAAGTCGCCATTCTACGTTGTTGAACAGTCAGGTCTATAGAAGCGTATAAGTCTAAGGCGGTAGCGTCGTCATTAAGCATAAAGAGCGTACACCGTTCAAGATATGAGTTACGTTTTAATAAGCGCATAGCTTGTTCTATTGTCTCAGCTACCTCGGAGGTGCTTGAGAGCATAACAGCTATCTCATACAGCAATGCTATTTCATTATATGCGAAGGTCAGTGCACAGCTTTTACACTCTTCATTATCGGGAATATTTATTGTTTCATACATGTGAAAATCCTATCTGGGTATATTATATACTAATTTATGGTTAATAGTTATCTAAATTTTGTTTAAAAAATAATCATTTTCACATGTCCTTTAAGAATGTAAAATGCATACAGAGGTGAAAACAATAGATGAGGATGATCATGCAAATTACAGTACACGGAACACCAACGGAACTTTTAGGTAAAGAACTTAAAGTCGGGAGCGAGGCACCTGCAGCCAGAATAACTAAACTTGATGGCAGTAAAAACGTGATAGGAATGATCGCACCGACGGCACAGTTACTTATTGCAATCCCATCCTTAAAAACTGAGGTCTGCTCTTTGGGTGCAAAAAAGTTTAATGATCTGGTAGCGACTTACAAAAAACTCTCTGCTGTGATGATAACTACAGACGATATGGAGTTTGTCAAAGAGTTCGCCCAGAAAGAGGGGATCTCAAATGCTGAACTGGTAGTGGATGCGGATAAAAACTTTGCGAAAAAATACGGTCTTTTGATATCAGAAGGAAAACTCAAAGATAGACTGGCCAGGGCTGTTTTTGTGATTGACAGAGATGGACTTCTTACCTATAAGGAAGTGGTACCTGAGATCGTTGACGAAGTCGATTATGATGCCTGTGTTGCCGCGCTGGATACAGCAGCGAACGAGGTTAAGAAAGGGCATACGCACGAAGAGTGGATGAGCGTCTAATAGGAGAGGGAAATGGCAGAGTATTATATTCAATGGTTGAATTCACATGGATTTGATATTAATAATTTAGAGTCCAAAGGTTTTAATGGAAACACGCCACTGCTCCAAGCTGCTTTTGAGGGCAATGTCATAATGGTAAAACGCTTGTTAGATGCTAAGGTCAATCTTTATGCTGTCAATAATGACTTTAACGGTGTTTTGTTTAATGCCTGTTGTGCGGATAACATTGACATTATCAAGTGTCTCATTAAGGAAGGTGCAGATGTTGATGATATTAATGAGGAGGGCACAACTGCTTTGATGTATGCCGCTGCAAGTGGACGGGAAAAGTGTGTCAAGGCATTACTTGAATATGGTTCTGATGCCAATATGAAAAATGAAGACGGTCATAAAGCACTTGATTTTGCTGTCAACACAGAGGTCTTTAAACTTTTGCGTCATGCTTGAACTATATGACAGCACTTCATTGTCCAAGATTAAGGTCGCACAGAAAACCGGTTTTTTAGATTGGAATATGCAGCCGTCCATTTTTAAACACTATCCTTCCTCCCTCTTTTCCTACCCCTTATCGACAACGCCGCAACTTCGCCTTTTGCACCTGGCTCGTTGCGTGACCTCTGAACATAAGATCGCCGGCAAGCCTTATAAACGTCTTAATACGCCCTCAGCTGGTAATCTGCACCCATTGGAAGTATATGTTCAGATACGCGGTATAAAAGGGATACTTAGCGGGATATATCATCTTGATAGTGATGAAGACAAGTTGGTCTTGATACGTGATATTGAAGCTGATGGTATTGAAAAAACGGTTGGTTTGAGTAGGCGCTTTAAAGGGATGATAATCATGATCTCCTTAGTGCCGTTTCGTTCGATATGGAAATATGGAGAACGGGCTATTCGCTACTGCTATTTAGATCTGGGACACCAGATGGCTTCTTTAGAGTTAGCCGCTATAAATGAAAAGCAGAAGCTTACAATTTTGTCTGACTTTGATGCATTTGGTCTTTCCAAGAAAATGGGGATGGATGCGCAAGAACAGATTGTCACTGTAGCATTGTGTGGGGAAGAGGGAATGAAGCCGGCAAAGAGCCTAGAAGGTGAGGTGATGCGGGTACAGCCTACGGATTATTATGAACAGCATAAGATACAAGAATCGGTCTTTGGAAGCGCTCAAGATATAAGTGGCCTCGGTCTTGAACTAGAGAATACCTCGTATCTAGATGCATTTATCTTTAATCGTCGTTCCGCCAGAGAGTTTGTCATAAAAAGTATAAGTAAAGAGCATCTAGAACGCCTTATGCATATTCTGTTACAGCTTCCGCAATCAATATCATGCCATATTGTCCTAATGCGAGGCGAATCGTATAAGTCTGGCCTGTACCAAGGTACGTCTATAAAGCGTGAAGGAATGTTTATAAATGAAATTGTTGACCTACTACTCCATCAACAGTTTATTTATAATGCATCCTTAGTGTTAGTTTTCAGCTCCTCTGACTTTAATGCCAAAGTGCTAACACAAGCAGGTTTTTTTGCACATTCTCTCAGTGTACAAACTCACGCTATGGGTCTTGTTTTGAGCGGGGTCGGGGCTTTTTATGATCAAATGTTACAGGAGTTTGTAGGTACGCAAGAAGCTATTTTATATACCCTGGCAATTGGTTATACACGTTAGAGTTTTTACATTTGACCCTCGGGTGTGATGTAAAAATTTTACGGGAGATAATAAGGATGAAAAAGAGTGATCAGCAAGAAGCCGACAATATTCTAAATATATTTCGTTTTTATAAACGAGATGGAGAGTTGTATCTTAATGAGGATACGCAAACACTTAATGAGCTTTTTGATGCCGTTGTTATGGCGATCAACACCTCCGGGGTACTGAAAACACAACTTCCTTATAATGAATTTGTTTTGCCAAGTAAACGCATTGAAGAGGGAGACAGAGGCTGGATAGGACATTTTAATGAATCAGACAATCGACGGTTTTTTCTCAGTGATGTGTATGACTTTTTAAAACTTTTTTATTCTAAACGCAGGCGAGAAGTCAATGCTTAAGCAGTTAATTCATATGTGCAATGTAGGGCTATAGTATGGTGAGCGTGTTTTTAGAAGATGATAATATCAGAGTCAAGGTCCCATCCGGTACGACGATGCGAGAAGTAGCAGTTAAATCGGGTGCCTCAATGGAGTTTGGCTGCCGTGTAGGGGACTGTTCAACCTGCGCAGTACATGTGACAGAGGGTGCCTGTCTGCTTAGTGATAAAAAAGAAAAAGAGCTCAAGGCCTTGGAGATGATAGGTGGAAACCTGAGTGAGATTCGTCTTATGTGCCAGTGCAGTGTACAAGGTGAAGAGGGCGAGATCGTGATCTCGTACGGTCTGTAATGCTTGGAGCGGTAGCAGCACTCACTGACAGTGTTCATTTTATAGGTGCCTTTGATCCAAAGATACGCACCTTTGATATCATCATGAAAACGGCTAACGGAAGTTCGTATAACTCATACCTTGTTCGTGGTAGCGAAGGTGTCTGTGTTATGGATACGGTCAAAAAAGAGTTTTCAGAACCTTTTTTTAAGCGGCTTGAACTTTTGTGTGATTATTCTGAGATCAAGTATATTGTTCTGCATCACCTTGAGCCTGACCATTCCGGCGCGCTTGAAGAACTGATGACACGAGCACCCCAAGCACAGCTGATCATCTCAGGACGTGCGGTTATGATGCTAAAAGGCATTATCAAGACAGACGTGCCTTTTGAGATAGCCAATACCGGAAAGGTCATCTCTTTGGGAAATAAGACCATAGAGTTCTTAAGTACACCGTTTTTACACTGGCCCGATACGATGAGTTCTTACCTGCATGAGGAGAAGATACTTTTCAGCGGTGACGTATTTGGCAGTCATTATTATGATGAACGTCTATTTGATGATGAAGTCGGTGACTTTGGTTACGCCTTCAAATATTATTATGATCATATTATGCGCCCGTTTAAACAATACGTCCTTCAGGCATTGAAGCTTTATTCCCAATTTGAGATAGATGTGATTGCCCCTCTTCACGGACCGATCTTACGCTCAGACCCACAGTTTTATATCAATAAATATGCTGAGTGGAGCAGTGAAGAGAAGTTTAGAAAATATGAGTTCGGCAACAAGATGCTCTCCGTCTTTTATATGTCAAGTTATGCCAATACACATCACATGGCGCAAAAGATCACGGAAGGGGCTGACTCGGTAGAGGGGATTGTCGCAAGTATGTATGACCTTGCTTCTTTGGAAGAACGTAATATGATCGACCTTCTTGAAGAGTCTGATGCCGTATTGATAGGCTCTCCTACGATCAATGGTGATGCAGTCAAACCTGCATGGGATCTGTTGGCCTGTATGGCTTATCTTGAAAGCGGTGGAAGGGTAGGTGCGACTTTTGGCTCTTATGGTTGGACGGGAGAAGCCCCCGAGATGCTTCATGACAGGATGCGATGGCTGAAATTCAGGCTGCCGGTGGCACCGATGAAGATAAAGTTGATCCCCACTGAAGATGAACTTGATGCGTGTTTTGGTTTTGGAGTCGAAGTGGCTGAGATTACAATGGGGAAAGTAGTGGAGATGGAAATATGAAACAGTATCAGATAATGGAAAATGAGATCAGGACATTATTGCAAAGGTATGCAGTGGATGAGCATGCGAGAGAAGCGTTGGCACCTTGGGTGGCTGCAAAGTCGCTTGAGATGCATCATATGTATGAAGACCTTGGTTTTGAAAGCCGCACACAGATGGGTAAGTTTATGAAAGAACATTTTCATGACCTGGCTATGAAAAAGCCAAAGGATAAATTATGGAAAAAGTTTTTATATGATGAAATAGGCAAGATAGCACCGGCATGCGCAGACTGCAATGACCAGTTGACCTGTTTTAGCTGTATGGTGAGTGAGGTCAGCGCATGACAACACCGAGTATATCGACGACACAGCTATATGGCCATATTGATGCACTCATACAGAGTGATATCCCTCTGTTTATCCATGGAAGTCCGGGCATAGGAAAGTCGTATATCGTTGCTGATGTAGCGCAGAAGAACAGTCTTGAGCTTGTGGATGTAAGGCTTTCTCAGATGGACCCGGTAGACCTTCGCGGTGTCCCTTCTATCCAAGGCAATCAAACGGTATGGATGCCACCGGTCTTCTTTCCAAAGGATATGGAGTCTGAGGGCATACTTTTTCTTGATGAACTGAACTCCGCGCCTCCTTCTGTTCAAGCAGCCATCTATCAATTGGTGCTTGATCGTAAAATGGGGGAGTATGAACTTCCAAAGGGATGGCGTATAATCTGTGCGGGAAACAGGGTAAGTGACAGAGGTGTTGTTTTCAGGTTGCCTACACCATTGGCAAACCGTATGGTGCATCTGCATGTTCAAGCACGTTTTGATGACTTTAAACTCTTTGCTATTAAGCAAAGTCTTCATTCCTTTATCATTGGGTTTTTAAGCTTTAGACCTGATCTGCTTTCGACTGAGCCAGTCATAGAGGATGACGCTAACCCAGCTTTTGCAACACCTAGGTCGTATCATATGCTATCAAGTATTTTAAAATCAGATAATGATATCACTAAGATAGCTCCCATCATATACGGGACAATCGGATATAGTGCAGGTATAGAGTTCGTCTCTTATGTAAAGGTGTATGAAGAGCTTCCTGATATTGCCGGTATCTATGAAGGTAATTATCCGCAGATAAAGAATGAACCTGCCTTGTTGTATGCCCTTGTATCAGCTATGGTAGAGTACTTTGACGGATCAGATACTCATAAAGGACATCTTTTTACCTTTTCGCAGACCTTGCCGACTGAGTTCGGTGTTATGCTGATCAAAGATGTCGTTGTAAAAGATGAGACTCTGGCGACTTTTAGTGCTTTTGATGCATGGCTGGAAAAGTATGGCGAGTATATTATCTAAGCGTTTAGAGAAGGTACGGGTCCAGTTCCTCTTTGATCACCCTTTTTTATCAGTACTCGCACTCTCCCTGCCTATGCACAGTGTATCAAATCCGCATGAGGTTTTTGAGACAAACGGTATGGCTGTCTTTGTAGATGAGACCAAGGCAGAAGGTATCAGTGATGAACATCTAAAATATATGTATGCGCATGTTTTGTTGCATATCCTCTTAAAACATGCCTTTCGTATGGGTGAGCGTGATGCTTCTACATGGAATCGATCCTGTGATGTTGTCATCAACCTTCTTCTGGCTGATTTTGAACGTGTTGGTGTACGTCCTGAAGATGAGGTGATGCTTGAAAAGTTCAAGGATAAGAGCGTTGAGGAGGTCTACCATGCTCTGTTTCAAGAGAACCCGGAGGGTGAAGGAACTCCGGATGAAGAAAACCCCAACGAGCAAAAGCAAGACCTGATAGAGAATGAAGGTGATACACAGAGTGCGCAGGAGGAGTTGGACAATCTCATCGTCCAAGCGATAGGCGCGGCACAGAAACAGGGAAACATATCGGTCTCATTCTTAGAGGCTATCAATGAGATCACCAAGCCAAAAATCGATCTTCACACACTCTTACATGTCTATCTTAGTGAGAGCTATTTTGACAAGGTAAGTGACTTTTCGCGGCCTAACCGTCGTTTTATACATCAGTCTATCTATCTTCCGGGCTACAAAAAAGAACAAAATCGTCTACAACTCTATATTGCTTTGGACCGTTCAATGAGTATCTCTTATGAGGTCTTTTCCAAGTTTTTAGGAATCATAGATGCAACATTGAGGATGAGCAGTGACTTTGAAGTGACGGTTATCCCTTTTGATGAATCAGTTGATGAGGGTGCGATTGTCTCTTATGATGCACAATCTAGTGGGATTCCTGATCTCCTTTTTGAAAAAGGCAACGGAGGAACAGATTTTTATGCCGTGTTAGAGTACTTTAAAGCAAAGGCACTTTATGAAGGCACTTTGATGGTGCTAAGTGACGGTTTTTTTAAGATAGAACATGCATCTGAGCTGAAAACACTGTTTTTGGTCAGTGAGAAAAAAAATATGAAGAGGTTAGAAAAGTATGGCGACGTCTTTTATTTTGACTTATAAAGAGGAGATCGAAGAGCTCAAAGAGGAGAAGAACTTTGAAGCCCTTGGGGATGAGATATATATGCATCATCAGGATGTAGAAGCAAGATTGGAATGGGCATTTTACCGTCCTTCCGGATCTCACCCTGATCAGGTAAGTGATCCTGACGAGATGGTCTCATGCATGGCATTTAACCATTCAAGGTTAGGTGCATTGGAACGCTTTAAGCGTCTTCATGACAATGTGATCTTTGATGATAAGTTACGTGTCAAGGTCAAGAACAGAAGTCGTATGCTTTTTCGTGCGATGGTGGATGATGATTTTAAGGAGCTGGTGCAGGTGCTTACGCTTTATCCGCAGTTCATGGACCTGGCATATGATCAAGTCATCAACGGACGCATATGGAATGACACCTTTGCTGACGTACAAGCTGCTTCACTGTTTTTGCAGATGATAAACCTTGATGCGCCTTTAAAAAAAGGGATAAGCCGTAGGTTACAACCTTTAAAGCCCCTGAGTGTCGATGAGGCAAAGGTGTATTTAAGCTCTTTAAGCAGTCAAGCACAATATTTGCACAGCTATATCAAAGAGCATTATGTCAATGCTTATGAGAAGTGGCTAGCTGAGACCTCTTTGCATCCACTTCAGCGTATTGCCTTGCAAAAGCAGGTTGATACCTTAAAGGATAAAAAATGAATGTAACACCGGGGATTATAAAGAGTGTAATGAAGGCACTGTATAACTTATGTGATGAGGATAATTATAATGTCTATGATGAACAAGATATAGCAGAATACCTTGGATTGAAAGAGTCGATCATCAAAGAGACTCTGGAACTTTTGATAGAAGCGAGAATGATTGCTGAGTGTATGAACTTGCATGATGATGGTGTTCAGACCTATCACTTGACAGATAAGGCGATAGATTTGGTGGAAATGGGATGAATGTCATAATCTTTTATGAAAAACCTGGCTGTTCAACAAACAAAAAGCAGAAAAAGCTGTTAAGAGATGCGGGAAATGTTCTTATTGAGAGAGACCTGCTCAATCATGGCATGAGTGCGGATGAGCTTTACAGCTTTTTTCAACACAAGCCGGTGGAAGAGTGGTTTAACCCCAATGCACCTCAGATAAAAAGAGGGATGATCAACACCAAAAGCTTAAGTAAAAAAGAGGCAATAAACCTACTTTTTATGGAGCCAATTCTTATAAAAAGACCATTAATGCTTATCAAGGACCATAGAATATCAGGTTTTGAACAGATAAAGATTGAGAGCCTTTTGAATATATCGTTTAGTTCGACTTTGTCAAATGTTTGTTCGTCACATAAAGAAGTCTGTAATACAGACAGAAGGAGTGTGTCATGAAATTTGTTAAACACTATATTAGTAATCAAATCAATATAATATCTATATTTTATATTGTCATAATCATAGCTGCTGTGTTTTTTAAGCACGGGTGAATCAATCTTAAAAACTGTAGCGGGAATGTATTCGTAAACATACAGAGTAAAACGGGTGCAATTTTTTTGTAACTGCCTAGTTTACAGGCTTTAATTAACTCGGCTTATGGCTGTGCCATACTATCACTGAGCCTTGTTTTGGTGGGCAATTGATTTTTTCTTTTCAATTGCAGCTGAAAAGTGAAAAGTCAGCTCCTCTTTAACTTTCGCACTTGACTATCTTTTACAGTTTTTGGCCAAAGATATCTCAACTTTAAAAGCATCGGCGATATAGCCAAATATTAACATCTCTCTTTTTATATTAGTTTTGTTTATTTATTAAAAACTCAAAGAAAATTTGATATTATACAAACTGACTAATCAGTCGGGAGATATTATGAGTACAGAAAAACGAAATAGAATATTACAAGCGGCAATGGCGCTGTTTGTTGAAAAAGGCATTCAAAGTACACCCACGTCACTTATTGCAAAAGAAGCCGGAGTTGCTACGGGAACGATTTTTCACCATTTCAAGACAAAAGAAGACCTGGTACACGCTCTTTACAACTCAATATTTGACTCAATTCTTGAATATCAAGAAAAACATTTTAAAGCGGACGCAGACGTGTATGAACGCCTGCGTCAGATGTGGCACCTTGATATCCAATGGGGTACAACGCACGTTGATTACTCACACTTTATGGAGCGGTATTCATTCTTTTATTATGCGAGTGAAATGGCTATCAACGAAGCCTACGAACGTTTTAACTACTGTATGAGCACCTTTAACGACGCTATTGCTGAAAAACTGACAAAGATTAATGATATCGACTATTTTTCAGACCATTATATATGGAATATGCGTATGAATGTTATCTATTTCATTAACAACCCTGAAGCGTGTACTCCCAATAACATCGAAAAAACATTTGAGATTTACTGGAACGGGGTCTCTCGTGTGCAAGATACAAACCAATAAAGGAAGATTTATGAAATATCTTTTATCTGCAATAGTATTAACCGCTTCATCCTTACTCAATGCGGCTGAAGAAGCAAATACACCACCACCGTCTGTTGTAACGACAGTTGAGATAACTCAGGGGGTTGTTAACCCCCTGCAAACCTATGTAGGGACACTTTACTATGATAAGAAAAGTAAACTGGCTTCTGAGTTTTCAGGTATTGTCAGTACACTCACCTTTCAGGAAGGTCAGCAGATTGGTAAAGGTGAGACACTGATTAAGCTTGACAGCAAGGTACTGCAGGCAAACATCTCAGCTAAAACATCAGCACTTAAGGCTCTTGAAGCTGATCTGACACGTCAAGAACGTGACTTACAACGCAGTAAGGCTTTGTTCGATCGTAACAGTATCTCGCAGAGTAATTATGATCAGGTCTTTTATGGGACACAACAACTGCGTGCCTCCGTTAACGCTGTACGTAATGAGCTCAAAGCCATGACGATTCAATTTGAGAAAACGCACATAAAAGCACCTTTTGATGCCATGATCTCAAAGCGAAATGTTGAAGTGGGTGAGTGGGTGGGTCAGGGTGATACGATTGCGACCTTAATTGCCATGGATACCATTGAAGCACACCTAAACATCCCGGCCCGTCTTATTGACATCTTGAAAAATCA
>Ga0316207_10004811_pt1 | contig 11505 bp, 12 predicted proteins | sample 6weekpyrite_MG_FD_204943 | JGI IMG/M metagenome (GOLD analysis project Ga0316207, IMG submission 204943) | Microbial mat bacterial communities from mineral coupon in-situ incubated in ocean water Damariscotta River, Maine, United States -... | ecosystem: Environmental > Aquatic > Marine >...
GAAGCACAGCAGCTTGCCACCTACATTGGATGGCTAATGCATGGGGTATGGGGCGGTATTGCGGCAGGGGTTTTATTTGTCTTGCCATCGCTATTTATTCTGATCGCCCTGACATGGATATACCTCAGCTTTGGAGATGTCCCTGCTGTTGCGGGGATCTTGTACGGTATTAAGCCTGCTGTGACCGCGATAGTGGTATTTGCCGCTTACCGGATTGGTTCGCGGGCACTGCCGAACAACCTATTACGGGCCATGGCCGTGCTGGCTTTTATTGCCATATTTGCTTTTGATGTCCCGTTTCCTTACATCGTGCTCGGGGCAGCGATTATCGGTTTGCTCGGTGCACGTCTGTCACCAGCGCATTTCAAGGCCGGTGCACATCATGGCGAAAGTGGCAAAACTTACGGTGCCGCGATTATTGATGATGATACACCTCCGCCCACCCATGCCACGTTCAAGTGGAGCCGGGTGATTGCATACAGCTTGATTGGACTTGCCATTGGTGGGGCGGTGATGGGTGTGCTCGTACTCCAGTATGGTTGGCAGGGCAGTCTGACCCAGATGAGTTGGTTCTTTACCAAGGCCGCACTGGTGACCTTCGGCGGTGCCTACGCAGTATTGCCGTATGTCTACCAGGGTGGGGTTGAACAATACGGTTGGCTATCAGGTGCGCAAATGATCGATGGCCTTGCACTGGGCGAAACAACGCCCGGGCCACTTATCATGGTGGTGGCATTCGTGGGATTTGTCGGCGGATGGAGTAAGGAATTGTTTGGCCCTGACATGATGCTAATGGCCGGTGTGGCAGGGGCATCCGTTGCGACCCTGTTTACCTTCCTGCCGTCGTTCCTGTTTATTCTCGTGGGTGGCCCGGCTGTTGAAGCAACACGTCATGAACTGAAATTTACCGCACCGTTAACGGGTATCACGGCAGCAGTAGTGGGCGTGATCCTAAACCTGGCGACCTTCTTTGCTTACCACGTTTTATGGCCACAAGGCTTTGATGGTACGTTCGAATGGTTCTCGGCGGTGATTGGTGTTATTGCAGTGATTGCATTGTTTCGCTACAAGATGAGCATCGCGAAATTGATTGGGCTTTGCGCGGTACTGGGACTCGCATATTCGCAATTTCTGTAGTAGATAAAAAAGTACGCGTTGTTCGAAAGGTTGAGACTTATGAAGATGATTTCATCATTTATCCAGTTGGATTCAGGCAAAGGCATATCCTTGCATGACCTTATGCAAGGGTTACGCGATGCCATTGCTGCCTCGGGGATAAGTAATGGCTTTGTTACGGTGACCTCGCAACATACAACGACTGCAATTGCGATAAATGAATATGAACAACGATTGCTGGACGATATTAAAGCGTTTTTGACAAGGTTAGCACCACCAGGCGACAAGTATTTGCACAATGATATAGCGCTAAGGGATTGCCCACCCGATGAACCTGAAAATGCACACTCTCACCTGGTCGGTATGTTACTGGGTAGCTCCGAGGTCATCGCCTTGTCTGAGGGTGAATTAGTACTTGGTCAGTACCAGTCGGTGATGCTATATGAGTTGGATGGACCGCGTACACGTAAGGTAAGTGTACAAATCATCGGTGAATGATTAACAATGTTCTGTTTCGTGTACGGTGCAATTATGTTTACGCAAGCATTTGATTAAAAAAGAATAGTGAGTCAGTTAAAGGCGTGCTGTCTAAATTGAAAATAGACGCCCCAGGGCCACACTTACAATGTCCCCGAGCGATTTCTGGTACGCCTTTTTACTTGTATACGAAAACAAGTAGAATGAAAGCACTACACCAATAATGAAGACTAAAAATAACCAGCATATTATGGCGCCTTAACGATAGTATGTTTACGGCAGCCATCGTTTGCTGAATGTAGCTGGAATATAAAAACAATAAAAATTTCCGGGAATTTATTTTGGATGCCTATATTGAATATTTAGGGACAATAGTTGGGACGAAGGCAATCATCCCTTTTATGTTTGCGGTATCGCTATTCGGCCCCTACATCGTTTTTAAACTTCTCCATTCCAATGTCTCTGGTAAGTTACAAGTATTAAAGTGGCTGACCGCAGTACTGACATTTTTTTCATGTTTGGTGCTGTTTGTCGCGACAGGTGGTTTTATTGGGAGCTTACTCGGTTTCTCGGCATTGGGAATGGGTTCCGGGTTACTTGCATTTTATTTTCTCTTCGACGCGTTTACAGGCTTGCTACCAAGTACATGCGAGATACAGCGAAAATAAAACATTAGGTGTTTTTCCTGGCCTTGGCGCTACTACCCCTTCCATCAACACCTTCATTGTAGGCAACGCACCAAGCTGGGCAATCAACGTACTGTCAATATGATTTAGAAGATACCGTTAACCAGTCTGTACGGGTGGGCTGCCATGATTCGTCATAATTCATCACAGTGATTCCATTTTGTCTTGTTTTAATACTTCTAAGCATATTAGAGGAGAGGCAAGTGGAAAAGGTATCCGGTTCGATACGAGAGTGGCTGACACATTCAGCATTTTTACGTGTGCTTTTTATTAGCGTTGTCATCCTGTTGTTGCAGATCCCCATTAGCATGATCAGTGGCCAGGTCAGTGAGCGACAGGTTACACACAAAAAGGCCATACATGATGTCACTTCAAAGTGGGGCTATGCACAGAACATAGATGGACCGCGCCTGGTGATCCCCTATTACGAGGTATCAACATGGAAGAATAATGAAGGAGAGCTTGAACAAAGTCGGACTAAACGATTTGCCACATTCCTGCCTGAAACATTGACCGTAAAGGCGAGAGTCGATAACGAAGTTCGCTACAGAGGAATATTTGAAATCCCCCTGTATAAAACTGACGTTAACCTTCAAGGAAGGTTCAAAAAGCCAGATTTTAGTCGCTGGGGTATTGATCCAGCATTGATATTGTGGAGGCAGGCAGAGCTGGTGATGGGTGTCTCGGACGCGCGAGGCATTCGCAAGCAAACTTATGTGCACTGGAATTCACATAAGCTCGCATTCGAGCCGGGCTTGGGCAAGTCCAGCAGCCACCTGCCAGGGTTTCATACTAACGTTGGTGGGGCGTTTAGCGAAGAGACGTTTGAGTACAAGATAAGCCTGACCTTAAACGGCAGTCAGCACCTGTATTTTTCTCCGCTAGGCAAAGAATCGACAATACACCTTGAGTCAGATTGGCCTGATCCGAGTTTCCAGGGTTATAAGCTACCGACGCAGAGAACGGTATCAACGTCAGGGTTTAATGCACAGTGGAGTATCTCGTCTATCAGTCGTGGCTATCCTCAATATTGGTTACAACATCATTTTGATATGAATAAATTCACCAATTCACGAGTGGGGGTGGATTTTATTTCACCGGTTGATAGTTATCGTATGACCGAACGAAGTATCAAGTATGTCATGCTATTTTTAATCTTTACCTTTGTGGCAATCTGGTTGGTCGAAGTGATTGCTCGCGTTCGTGTCCATCTTTTACAGTACCTGCTGGTTGGGCTTGGCATGAGCCTGTTTTATTTACTGCTACTCGCATTCTCTGAGCATATTGGGTTTGTGTGGGCCTATATTGTCGCCAGTATTGCGGTGGTGATGCTGATTGCCCTGTATTCGAGGGTGGTACTTAAATCGAGTAAACGTGCAGGGCTTATGGGTGTGGGTATATCAGCCCTGTATTTATATCTGTTTACTCTCTTACAAGAACAGAATTATGCGTTGTTGCTTGGTTCAGTGGGTATTTTTAGCATGCTCGCAGGGATTATGTATATAACGCGCAACATCGATTGGTATGAGGCCGGTAAAAAAGAGCAATACGACGGAGAATAAAATAATAAGTATTTGATAAATATGATTACTTTATGTGTCGTGCGCATGAATGAGAAAAAACTTACCTAAAGGGCTATTGTACCGGCGAGAGTGTCCGATAATAAATATAATACTCATAGTTTTTGTATGTGAAACGCCTCGGGCCTGATTAAGGAGATAGGTGTATGAAAAGGAATGTGGGGGTATTAGACCGTAGTCTCCGCGCGATTGCCGGTGCGCTGCTACTTTATGTTGGGTTGCTGAATACAGGTATCGTCGATAACGAGGTCGTCCGGTACATCATGGTGGCATTCGGGGGGATCAATATAGCCACTGCCATTCTCGCTTTTTGCCCAATGTATACATTGGCGAGTCTTTCAACAGCGCCTGGCAAACACTGATTTAGTCCATTGCTTCGTTCAGGAAAACATCTATTGACCGCGCTGCTGCTGGTGATGGCTGTTGTCATCATGCTAATTGTAAGCATTGTTTACAATAGTCATATCAATACTGCATTGCTACAGGAAATAGATAACCTTTCTGCCGCCAACGCAGGAACAGCACGTTCACTTTCGTGGCTGGATAAACGTGAAGACACAATAGAGGCGTATATTGAGTCTTTACCACCGCTTGGCGATAAAAATTACCTGAAACTGATTATTGATAGTGAAGGTGAAATTCATCATGCCAGTAGCGGAGCACTGTGGGCGAATATTGAGGAGAAAAAATCCTTATATCAAGCAATTCATGCCAGCACACACGGTGGAAGTTTGATCACAGCCAGCATGAAATTTGTTTGGGTGCGTTCGAAAATACCGGCAACAGACTTTGAGCTGGTGACACTGCACCAGGAAAATGACGATAGTCTCTATGAGTTTATGGACGCGTTTGGTTTGCCGCTGATCATTATGGTAGGGATTATGCTCTGGATAGTTATTTGGGTGTCGCTAACACTGGGGTCATTATTTCAACGCTTAAATGCTCAAAATATTCAGTTGGAAGAGCAGTCAGTAGAGCTCAAGCTTTCTCATGAGCAAGCTGTTAAGGCTAATCATGCGAAAAGCACATTCCTTGCTAATATGAGCCATGAGATTCGAACACCATTGACAGCGGTTATTGGTTACAGTGAAGCATTGTTAGGCAGTGATCAGACTAAAGAGGATCGTCTTGAGGCAATCAATACGATCCATAGGAGCAGTCAGCATGTATTGCAGATCATTAACCAGATCCTCGACCTTTCAAAAATTGAAGCAGAAAAACTCGAAGTCGAACGTGTCATGGTATTACCCTCGCAGTTACTCAGCGAGGTATCAACACTGATGAGAATGCAGGCGAAAGAAAAAGGCCTGTCATTCGATGTGTTTTATAAGTCCCCTGTGCCGGAGACCGTGTATACGGATCCTACTCGTCTTAAACAAATCCTCATAAACCTGTTTAGTAACGCCGTAAAATTTACAGAGCAGGGTTATGTACATATCAATGTGAGCTGTAAACCGGAAAAACAACTACTGAGTTTTGACGTTCTTGATAGTGGCATTGGTATGACCAGTGAGCAAAGCAGTAAAGTATTTAATGCCTTTACCCAGGCAGATGTTTCTACAACGCGACAATTTGGTGGTACCGGGCTTGGCTTGACGCTTAGTAAGCAGTTTGCTGAAAAGCTCGGCGGAGATATTTACATTGATAGCGAACCGGGTAGAGGGAGCCGTTTCACGGTAGAGGTCTCCACCGGCGCGCTGGATAACGTGCCATTTGTACAAGATTTCGATGGTGCTGATAGACAGGAAATCAAGCCTACGCCATCTATTCAGGAAGCCTATTATAAAGGGTCAGTACTGCTGGTTGAGGATACAATTGAGAACCAGCAACTATTGGGCATGTATTTACGCAAGCTGGGTGCAACGGTATCGATTGCCGGGAATGGACAGGAAGCCGTTAAACTCGCCGTTGCACATCCCTTTGATTTGATTCTCATGGATATGCAAATGCCAATCATGAATGGACTGGATGCAACCGTGTGTCTGCGAGAATGTGGATACACAAGGCCTATCGTCGCGTTAACGGCAAATGTGACGGGCGATGATCACGCGCGATGCACCGATGCCGGTTGCGATGGTTTTCTCACCAAGCCTATCGAGAGGGCGCGATTTATCCAGGTGGTTTCAAGTTACCTTCATGAAGCAGATAATGTAACGGATACCCTACCTATATACTCGTCACTGCTGGATGAGGAGCCGGAGTTCTCAGGTCTTATCAATAACTACGTTTCAATGCTACCGGGTATCGTTGCTACAATCCGTGAGGCCTTTGAAGATATTGACTGGCCGAGATTGAAGACACTTGTTCACCAGCTAAAAGGTGGCGGGGGGAACTATGGATTTAATGGGGTTTCCGATTTAGCGGCCAAGCTTGAATTCCAGGTTATTAGTCAAAACAGTAGCGAAATTGAAGTCGTGTTGAGAAACCTCGAGTCATATGTGCTGCGCATTAAACGCTGTCCGGAACAGGGTCGCGAATCTGAAAACATCATCCCCTTGCATGACCAAAACAATACGTGATCGCTCATTCATTTAATATGAGCAGGGGCTATCTGGCCCTAACACCGCCTATTCAACTGTAAACCTGACAAGGTATACCAATCTGGTACTATTGCAGGATGATTAATGAGGAATTTGAAAAGCGTATTCGTACGGCTATGTCAGCGGAAGACGTGTCCCATACCGAGGATATCCAGTCATTATGGAGTGGCTATGGCAAGATTAGGCGTTATGCATTAAAGGGTGGAATGCATGATTCTGTTGTCATTAAGCATGTCAAACTACCCGATCGTGCCCACCACCCTCGCGGCTGGAATACTGATATATCCCATCAGCGAAAAATCAAGTCATACCACGTTGAAAGTGCCTTTTACCGAGACTTTGCAGGGCAATGCAATGACAGTTGTCGTGTTGCAGAATGCTATGCACTGGATGAAAGTGATGATGAATTTCTAATGGTGTTTGAAGACCTTGATGCCAGCGGTTTCCCGGTCCGTGAGACTGAGATAGGTTTTGTAGAAATGAAGGCCTGCCTGGAGTGGTTGGCAAATTTTCATGCGACCTTTATGGGCTGTGCTCCGGATGGTCTGTGGGACGTCGGCACATATTGGCATCTTGAAACACGACCTGATGAACTCGCCGCCCTGGATGATACAGAACTTAAAGAGGCTGCTTCGCAATTGGATAAATCCTTACGAGAGGCTCGCTATCAGAGTTTTGTTCACGGCGATGCCAAGCTGGCGAATTTTTGTTTTTCACAAGATGGAAACAAGGTTGCTGCAGTCGATTTCCAATATGTCGGCGGTGGTTGTGGTATGAAGGATGTCGCATACTTTATTGGTAGCTGCCTGCATGAAGAAGATTGTGAACGATACGAAGGGGTGCTACTTGATGCGTACTTTTTGTATCTTCATGAAGCATTGAAAGCAAGAGCCAGCACAATTGATTTTCAGGATCTTGAGCAAGAGTGGCGTGATCTTTACCCCGTGGCCTGGACGGATTTTCATCGTTTTGTAAAAGGCTGGAGTCCGGGGCACTGGAAAATACATGGTTATAGTGAACGCCTGGCACGAGAAGTTATTAGCGATTTACATAATTTATAACAATGAAACTTACACCTGAACACCTCCAGGAATTAATGCAATACGCGATCGAGGCGGCACAATGCGCAGGTGACTTGATTGAAAGTTACGCAAGCAAGGCTGTAGAGGTACAACGTAAGGAAGGTGGTAATAGCATTGCCTCACAGGTTGTTACCGAGGTCGATGTGCTTGCAGAGAAACGTATTTTAGACGTGCTCTTACCAACGTGTGAGCGCTATGACCTGGCATTACTCACGGAAGAAAGTGTTGATAATCAATCGCGGTTTAAGAAGGACTATTATTGGTGTGTCGACCCGATGGATGGCACGCTCTCATTTATTGAGTCGACACCCGGTTATTCGGTATCGATTGCACTGGTCTCGCGTCAAGGTACACCGGTTATTGGTGTCGTTTATGACCCGGTCACACATACAATGTACTCAGCATTACAGGGGCAGAGCGTACAGCGTAATGGTGAACCATGGGTTGTCAATGCTGTTTCAGCACAGAGGAAACCACTGACCCTGGTCTGTGATCGTGGCATGCTTGCACAGCCGTATTTTCCTGCTTTACGTGACAGCCTGACGATGATTGCGGCTAAACATGACTATGATGGGGTAGAGGTGCTGGAAAAAAATGGTGCCGTCCTCAATGCCTGTTATGTACTCGAGCATCCCCCTGCTGTGTATTTCAAATTTCCGAAACCCCAGCAAGGTGGTGGTAGCGTATGGGACTTTGCGGCATCGGCAGCGCTATTTCATGGACTCGGTTTTGTCGCAACGGATTTCCACGGCCAGCCGCTCGATCTGAATCGAGACGACTCAACCTATATGAATCACAAGGGGGTGATGTTTGCTATGAATTCATCACTTACGCAGGACATCATGGGTTTGCTAGCACTAAGCTCTCCACCACAAATCACTTCGTGACAACTTGGAATAAATGCACATGGAATATAACAAAGGTGAGAAGTTTGGCTATGTCTTAATAGGTGTAATACTGGTTATGATCTGCGCCGCAGTCTTTAGCCAGCCACCGATTGCACAAGACATCCGTTATCATGACTTTGCCGATACACGGGAGATGTGGGGCATTCCGAATTTCTGGAATGTCGTATCAAATTGTTTTTTCTTGATTGTCGGTGCTCGAGGTCTGTACAGGGTGGGCAAAAAAAGAATTGCAGGGACGTCAGGCCCGGCCTATTTGATATTTTTCACAGGTATCGCCCTGGTAGCATTCGGTTCAGGTTACTATCACTTATCACCTGATAACCTTTCACTTGTCTGGGATCGACTGCCAATGACGTTTGGTTTTATGGCCTTGTTCAGTATCATAATCAGTGAATATGTTTCGCCAAAAGTCGGCCGGATGATGTTGTTGCCACTGGTTCTTGCGGGCATTGCTTCGGTGGTTTACTGGTATTTGGGCGAGACCACGGGTGAAGGTGATTTACGTTTCTATGCACTCATTCAATTTAGCCCTGTTGCCTTGATTCCGGTTATTTTGTTGTGCTTCAAATCGCCGTATTCGGGTTCGTATGGTTACTGGTGGCTAATTATCGCGTACGTGACGGCAAAATTGTGTGAGCACTATGATGCCGAGATTTTCAACTTGTTGGGTGTAATAAGCGGGCATTCAATTAAACATGTTGTTGCGGCGTTAGGCGTATACGTTTTACTCAGTGCGTATGAAAAAAGAGTAACGAATGCGAAACATGTATAAAACGGTGACACATCCTTGTGACTGTCGATGACACCGCCTGTCTGTCTCTATTAAAGCTGATCAAGAATCTCAGTAAAGGTAAGTTTTACCTGTTCTACCAGTTCTTGTATTTCAGTATTGTCTATTGACTGGAATAACCATTGTGGATCAATCATGGTAACTTCGATTTCAGTCTGGCTGATTTCATGAAGGACGATGCTGAAGGGAAGCAAGGTTCCCAGCCTTGGGTCATGGCTAAACAATGTATAGCCGACTTTGGGCGTATTCGTTCCAATAATGCTTATTTGTGGCAGGTCAGCATCAAGCCGTTGTTTGAGCGCGCTTTGCACATCAATTTCTGAGGCAACCAGGTATTCTTTTTCATGCAAACGGTCTTTCAGGTTTTGTAAAACAGTGCCAAAGGATGCATTGATACAACGTGACAGGTAAAACGGCATAATAATCTCTCTCTTTTTTAGTATTTGTGCGGGTTAGAAAGAGACCAGGGGTATTGGGAGGTACAGCATGTTACCCCCGGCCTCTTATAACTTTATGTCAGGACCTGGTAGGCAAGCACCATGCACGCCCCCACGCCGATGAAATATGATATGAAGCGGATATAGGGTGTATTCAATATATAGAATGGCGCATGAACGACCCTTGCCCAGAAATACGTGGCGCACGCGGTAGCAGTAATTTCACTCGATGACTCTGATATGACAACGGCCAACGCCAGCGATGCAAAGACAACAAGGTTTTCGATGGCATTCATATGGGCACGATAGGCACGGTGAGCCCATGCCTGTTCGAACGGGTCATCACCGGGCAACGGGTTGGTCAGTAGTTTCAAAAACCCGATGCGCTTAATCCGAGCGAATGCATAGGGAATGACAAGCAACAGCGTAAGAACCGCTGTGCAGGTCAGCCAGAAAATTTCACTTGTCACCAGCACGATTTACCCCTGTTAGCTGCTGGATTGACTGCGTGGAGTCTTGTTTAGATTGTGCTGGAGGGGTCTTATCGTGAATCGAATTGATAAATAGACCACCGATGAGAATGACAATAAAACCGAGCCCATAGGGATCAATAACACCGCGCATAGATTTCTTTGAAATATTCATCCTGATTTCCTCTTGACGGATTTAAGTATGTGGAAAGAAGATTAGAATATTCTTAATAGCTTGATAATTGCTTCTATATGTATAATATTTATTCTAATATGGAATAAATAAGGTGGGGCCATGGATCGAATCAGTGCGATGCAGTTGTTCAGGCGCGTGGTGGAGACGGGCAGTTTTTCAGCCGTTTCACGAGAGATGCGGATATCCCAGCCGACAGTCAGTAAGCAGGTTGCAGCGTTGGAAGCGCTTTTGAATACCAAGTTACTGAACAGGAGTACCCGGCAACTCAACCTCACAGATAGTGGTCAGCACTACTACGCGCGGTGCTGCCAGATCCTCGACGAATTAGCCGATACCGAGACTGAGCTTCAGCAGCAACAAGCCCTTGTCACAGGCTTGTTACGTATCAATATGCCCATCGCAGCGGGGCGCATGAAGCTACTACCGTTACTGTGGCCTTTTCTAGAGCAATATCCCGATTTGAAACTCGACGTGCACTTTAATGACAGCTATGTCGACCTGGTAAAAGAAGGTGTCGACGTAGCCATTCGTGTTGGGGAATTATCTGATTCTTCCCTGGTCGCGAGAAAATTGGGGACGATTCCGCGCTACATGGTCGCCAGCCCTGAGTACATTGAAGCTCACAGCAAGGTGACATGTGTCGAGTCACTCAAACAACATAATTGTATCGTGTACAGTCTACTTACGACCCAGAATGAATGGCATTTCGAAGGCCCGGATGGCAAAGAAAAGGTATCGGTTCAGGGCAATTTCCTGTCAAATAGTCCCGATGCAATTCGTGAAGCTGCCATCCAGGGCAAGGGTATTGCAGTGATACTTGGCTGGCTGGTTGAAGACGATATAGAACAGGGGCGACTGGAGGTGATTATGGCGGATCACGCACCGACACCGCTTGATATTCATGCCGTGTACCCACAGCGACGCTTTGTCCCGGCGAAGGTCAGATTATTGATTGATTACTTGAATGCCATCCTTTAAGAATATATGCGTTCAGCCTGGAAAATTACTTGCTTATGCATGATTTTTGTACATAAATTGCATATTGCACCAATTTGTTTTCATTAGGTAAAACACCTAGAGTCGATGCACAGATTTAAGGAGAGGGGGGGAGCATGCTTACATTAACTCGCCGTGAGGGAGAATCTATCCGGATTTTTCCAAATGATAACGTGGATCAATCCATGACGCTTGGTGAATTGTTTGCTGATGGCCCGGTAGAGCTG
>Ga0316207_10004812_pt1 | contig 11503 bp, 2 predicted proteins | sample 6weekpyrite_MG_FD_204943 | JGI IMG/M metagenome (GOLD analysis project Ga0316207, IMG submission 204943) | Microbial mat bacterial communities from mineral coupon in-situ incubated in ocean water Damariscotta River, Maine, United States -... | ecosystem: Environmental > Aquatic > Marine >...
TCGACAACTCCGCCGGGGCCGAGCACGGTGTCGTGGTGGGCGGCGGCTTGATCGGCATCGAGCTCGCCGAGATGCTGCACAGCCGCGGGATCGCCGCGACCTTGCTGGTGCGTGAGAAGGGCTACTGGTCGAACGTGCTGCCGCGCGAGGAGTCCGAGCTCGTGCGGCTGGAGATCGAGGGCGCCGGGATCGGACTCGAGCTCGAGACCGAGCTGGACGCGATCCTCGACGACGGTCGCGGGCGCGCGGGCGCGGTGCGGACCAAGGACGGGCGCGAGCTCGCGTGCCAGATCGTCGGGCTGACCGCGGGCGTGAGTCCGAACGTGGCGGTCGTGGAGGCTAGCGGGATCCCGTGCGGGCGCGGCGTGCTGGTCGACCGCGCGCTGCGCACCGAGGTCGAAGGCGTGTGGGCCGCGGGCGACTGCGCCGAGGTCAAGACGGAGGGCGAGGGGCGCAACTTGATCCAGCAGGTCTGGTACACGGGCGAGGCCCAGGGCCGCGCGGCCGCGCTGTCGCTCGCCGGCGAGACGGTCGACTACGAGCCCGCCTTCTGGTTCAACTCGGCGAAGTTCGTCGACCTCGAGTACCAGACCTACGGCAGCGTGCCGGCCGATGGCGAGAGCTCGCTGGTGGCCCAGACCCGCGGGCCGGTGAGCGGCCGGCTGATCCGACTGGTGCACGACGAGGGCCGGCTGGTCGGCGTCAACGCGATGGGCATCCGCCTGCGGCACCTCTTGCTGCAGGCGTGGATCGAGCAGGGCCGGGATGTGCACTACGCGATCGACCACTTGCACGAGGCCGCCTTCGACCCCGAATTCTACGAGCCGCTCACCGAGCGCTTCGTCCCCGAGCTGCGGCGCCAAGCCGCGGCGCTCGAGCCGGCGACGGCCCAAGGAGGTGCGCGATGAGCACGACCAAGAGCACCTTCGACAACGCCGAGCTGCGCAACATGGGCTTCGACTACGTCTTCGACGAGGAGGACGGTGGCTTCCCCGAGCCGCCGAGCGGCTCCGAGGAACATCACGAGACGACGCTGCTCGCGCACCTCGCGCTGGCGGGCGTTGCGGTCGGGCTGATCGCGATGGCGATCCAGTGGATCACCGGGACGCTGCTGGGGACCGCGACCGGCTTCCTGCTGGCGTTCGTGCTGCCGAGCGTGGCGGGCGCGGTCTACTTCTGGGAGGACTACCGACACCGCAAGCCGGGCATCAAGAACGACGGCATCTTCTTCTCGAGCGTCAAGCTGCGTGGGATGGCGGGGTGGCTGATCGGTGTGGTGCTGACCGGCTTCTACGTGCTGCTCTACTGGTACCCGCAGTACCTGGGCTGGTCGCCGGGCTACTCCGGCGAGGAGGGGCAGTGGGTCTCGGGGCACGTGACGGGCGGCTTGGTCGAGATGGTCCAGCCACTCGCGACGTGGCTCGGGGTCACGACCAGCCAGTGGTTCCTGTACGGCGTCGTGTACACGCTGGCGATCGCGGTGTTCGCGGTGCGCGCGGCGATGCGCTACCGCCACAGCCGCTACCACTTGGTGCGGACGGGGTCGATCGTCTTCTTCCAGTCGATCTTCGCGTGGTTCCTGCCGCAGCTGCTGGTGCGCTTCCAGCAGCCGTACATGGAGTTCAACGGCGTCTGGCCGCTGAAGAACAACTACCTGTGGCCGGAGAAGATCTCGGCGAGCGGTGAGTTCGTCCAAGGCGGTGACTTCGGGTTGTTCCTCAAGTGGTTCGCGGTCGCGCTCGTCGTGGCGGTGCCGATCCTGACCTACTACTTCGGCAAGCGCTGGTACTGCTCGTGGGTCTGCGGGTGCGGGGGCTTGGCCGAGACGGCCGGCGACCCGTGGCGCCAGAACTCGGACAAGTCGACGCGCGCGTGGTGGATCGAGCGGATCCTGATCTACACGGTGCTCGCGCTGGTGCTGCTGACGACCGCCGCGTTGTGGATCGACTACTCGCGGACCGGTAGCGCGTACGGCAGCTGGGCGGGCAAGTACCGCGAGGCGTACGGCTTCTACATCGGCGCGCTGTTCGCGGGCGTCGCGGGCGTGGGCTTCTACCCGATCCTCGGCACGCGCGTGTGGTGCCGCTTCGGCTGCCCGCTCGCCGCGATCTTGGGCATCCTGCAGCGCGTCTTCTCGCGCTTCCGGATCACGACCAACGGCGGCCAGTGCATCAGCTGCGGCAACTGCTCGACGTACTGCGAGATGGGCATCGACGTGCGCGCCTATGCCCAGGACGGCGAGAACATCGTGCGCGCGTCGTGTGTCGGCTGCGGCGTGTGCGCGGCGGTCTGTCCGCGCGGCGTGCTCAAGCTGGAGAACGGCTCGTCGGTCCTGGACGAGGAGCGCTACACGCGCTGAGCGGTCACTCGCCGGGTGCTTCGGGCTCGGGGTTCTGGAGCGCGTGGAGCGCCTGCCAGGCGGCGGCCTCGGTCTGGGCCTTGGCGCGCAGCTCGGCCGCGCGTTCCGGGGCACCGGCGGCCTCGGCAGCGTCCGCGGCAGCGACGAGCAGCGCTTGCGCGGGCGCGCGCTCGAGGGTCTCCTCGGCGGCGGCCAGCGCGGCCGCGGGGCCCTCGCGTTCCTGGACGGCGCCCAAGTGCAGCGCGAGGCGCGCGGCGCCGAGGCTGCCTTCCTCGGCCATGTGCTGGGCCAAGCCGTAGGCGAGATCCTCCGCGCCGACGAGCTCGGCGGCGTCCAGCACGAAGAAGGCGGTGCCGCCGCGCACCGGGTCGGGGTGGTCGCCGCTGTTGTCGGCCGAGGTGCGGTCGAAGGTGAAGCGCAGGGCCTGGAGGTCGGGATCCTGGTCCTGGATGCGCTGGACGACCTCGGCGAGCTGGGGCAGGACTTCACCCGTGAGCTGGTGGTGGCGCCAGACGGCGAGCGCGAAGGCCTGGGCAAAGGTGTGCGCGCGCAGGCGCCCGTCCGCGTGCCAGGCGACGAGGGCGTCGGCGACGCGCGGGTACCAGCCGGGGAGCAGCTCGGCGAGCTCGGGCTCGGGCTCGGCGGGGAACAGCGCGGCGAGGTGGCTGGAGCTGAGCGCGTTCGGATAGCTGGGGGTGCCTCCGTAGTGCATGCGCTCGCCCGAGAGGGCGACGTCGAAGACCGCGATGCCGAGCTCGAGGCACTCGATGGCGCGCGCGTAGGCGCCGGAGTGCAGGTAGAGCACGCTCGCCTCGAGCGCGAGGCCGCGCTGCAGGCCTTCCTCGACGGTGTCGGTGCTGAGCTCCGCGAGCAGGTCGGCGAGCTCCTCGGCAGCCTCGGCCGGCGGCAGGAGCTCGGTCCAGACCTCGATCGCGAAGCGGTCCTGGGTCTGGCGGCTCCAGGGCTCGGAGCCGGCCGTGGCGAAGGCGACGATGTCGGCCGTCACCTGGCGTTGGGCAGCCGGATCGGCGGCCAGCGTGTCGCGCACTTCCTCGAACAGCTCGCGCGCATCGAGGCGCGCGAGCTCGTCGCCGAACCACGCGCCGATGGGTGCGACCTGGGTCGCGAGCCAGCGGTACAGGCGCGTCGCCTCGGCGAGGTCGCCGCGCTGGGCATGCAGCCGCGCGAGCGCGCGCAGCGGACCGAGGTCGCCCGAGCGCAGGGCGCGGCCCAGCGTGTCGAGCGCCGCCTCGGCCTCCGCGCTCACGAGCCCGGGGTGCGCGTCGAGCAGCGTGAGCAGCTCGATCTGGTCGAGCTTGCCTGAGCGGCCGGCGTCGAAGCGCGCGAGCAGGGCGTCGCGGGCCGCGACGGGGGACGCCGGCGGCCGCGCGGGGTCGGCGATGCGCTGGTCGAGCAGCGCGGTGATGAGCTGTCGCGAGTTGTCGGAGTCGAGCTGGTCGGGCGCGCGCGTGCGCAGCAGCTTCTCCAGCTCCGGCATGGCCCAGTCGAACCCGGCCAGCACCTCGAACGCGCCCTGGCGCGGAACGACCTCGCGTTCCTCGGGCTCGGCGTAGTCGACGAGGCCGCCCAGGCGGGTCTCGGGTTCGCCGACGACCTCGGGCTCGTCGGTCTGCTCCTTGGGTTCCGCGTCCTCCGCCGGCCAGGTCCACGCGGGCGTCGGCGCGCCGCCGCCGGTCAGGAAACCGTAACGCTGCTCCGGGGTGACCCCGGCCTGGAAGTCGCGCCACAAGCGCCGCAGCATGCGCGCCGCCGCGTCGTCGTCGCCTTCCTCGGCGAGCTCCGCGACGCGCTCGATCGTCGGCCGCTCCCCGCTGCCGCCACCCGCGGTGAACACTTGGCCGTTGATGACGATCATCGTCCCCGGCGCGAGCTGGAGGTTCGCAAAGCCGGGCGGCAGCCCGTTCGACGGCCGCTCCTCGGGGACCACCGGCTCGTAGTCGACCTGCTCGGCGTAGGGCAGCGCCTTGGACGGCTCGAGCCGCCAGGTCCACTCGCTCACGAGCCGCTTCAGCGCGGCCTGCACGCGCTCGTCCGCCGGGTCGCCCTCGGCCTCGTTGAGCAGCAGCGCGAGGCGCTCCTCCAAGTGCTCGGCGCGCAGGTCCGCGAGCTCCTCGCGGGTCCGGGTGGCGCCGGCGGTGCGGTGCGACAGCTGGATCCACTCGTCGAGCAGCGCGAGGCGTTCGTCGACCTGTTCGGCCGCGAGCTCCGCGAGGGCGTCGTCGACGACCGTGCGGGCTTCGTCGAAGCGCTCGTCCGCGACCAAGAGCCCGACCAGCTCGCGCACGCGCTCGACCGGCTCGAGCGCGGCCTGCTCGGCCGTGTACGCGTACAGCCAGTCGAAGTCGTGCTCCGCCAACACCTCGCGCACCTGGTCGCGCACCTGGCGCAGCTGCCAGTCCTGGTCGACATCGGCGATCACCAGGTCGGGCCACAGCTCGCGGCCCAGCGCGAGCGCGTCGTCCAGCCGCCCCGCCGCTTGATACAGACCGAGCAGCGCCGTCTGCATGCGCGGGTTGGGCTCGCCGGCCATGTAGAGCTCCAAGAGCCGCAGCCCGAGGTCCTGGTTCGCCTGCAGGTTGGCGAGGTTCGAGAACTCGTACTCGATGTACTCGGGCGCGTCCTTGAGGTTGTCCTTCACCGCGCCGTACAGGAGGTCCGCGATCTCGTCGGAGAGCGGCTCGCGCTGCGCGTTCAGGTAGGACAGGCAGAAGCGCGCGCGCGCCGTCGGCAGGAGCCGCGGCAGCACGCTACGCAGCACGCTCGCGCGCAGGTCGGCGGGGAACAGCTCGACCAGGCTGTCGACGCCGTACCCGTAGCCGAGGTCCTCGCGCGCGTCGAGCAGCTCGAACAGCTGATCGGTGTCGAACAGCTCGATCTCGAGCTTGGCCTGCAGCGCGGGCAGGAAGCCCATCACCGCCTGGCCCTTCTCCGGCTCCTCCATCGCGAGCTGCGCGAGGTAGCGGCACAGCGCGCGGTAGTCGTCCGGTACGAGCACGCCCTCCATGCGCTCGAGCACGGGCCGCAACTGCCACTCGTTGCTGCCCTCCGAGAGCAGCACGCGGATCCACTCGCGCCCGATGCGCAGCGTCAGGTCTTCGTCGCCGATGAACATCGCCGCGTTGAGCAGGAGGCCCATCGAGTCGGCGCTCGCGCCCGCGACGCCGACGTAGTTCGTGCGCGCGAGCAGCAGCGCGAGGTCGCCATCGCGCGCGTCGATCAACAGCGGTAGGAGCAGCGCGCGCGTCTCGGCCAGCTCGAGGCGGTGGGGCAGGGACTCGGTGTCGACCAGGCCGACCAGCACCTCGACCTCGGGCAGGCTGCGGCCGGCGTCGCGCGCGCGCTCGACGAGCCCGCGGGCCGCGTCCAGGTAGCCGCGCTTCAGGTACGTGTCCGCCAGCTCGGCGAGCAGCGCGGGGTCGTCGGGGAAGCCTTCGACCAGCAGCCAATGGTCGAAGTCGACCAGCCACTCGGGATGCCCGGCGATCAGCGCGAGGTCGCGCACGAAGCGCGCGCGGTGCAGGATGCGCGGCGCGTTCTCGAGCGCGTCGGGCGTGCCATCCTCGAGCGCGCGCGCGCTCGCCACGTCGGCCCGCAGCAGCGCGATCCCGGCGGCGACCGCATCGGCGGCCGCGCCTGGGGGCAGCGTCGTCAGCCAGCCCAGCCGCGCCCGCGGGAAGAAACGGTCGAAGTCGTCGACGTTGCGCGACATCCAAAAAGCCTGGGCCCCGTCGCGCTCGTCGGCCTGGGTCGAGACCAGCGGCAAGCGCGCGAGCAGGAGGTCGAGCGTGCGCCCGTAGAGCTCGTGGGCCAAGGCGTCGTCGCCGAGCCGCTCGTGCAGCTCGCCGACCTTGTTCAAGAGGCCCGCGTCGGTGGGGCTGCCCGACAGCGCGCGCTGGTAGACCGCGAGCGCCTCTTCGGGGTAGTCGTAGGACTCGAACAGCTCGGCGGTCTGGCGCTCGAACGACGCGCGGTCGGGCACCTCGTTGGCCTTGCGGAAGGTGCGCTCCGCGCCGACGACGTCGTCGGCCTCGAGGAACGCCTCGCCGAGGTCGAGGTAGACCTCGGGGGGCACGAACTCGCCCAATCCCAAGAGACGCCGCGAGAACGCCAGGCTCAACTCCTGGTCGCTCGCTTGCGTGCGCTCGATCAGCTCGCGCAGCACGGTCGAGCGGCGCTCCCCGACGATCGCCAGCGAGCTCTGCAGTGCGAGCCGCACGCCCTCGGGCTCATTGAGCTCGTCGGACAGCTCGGCCGAGAGCTGGTAGAGGTAGGGCTTGTCGCTGCGGCCCGCAAGGCGCTCCCACGTCAGCCGCCGCGCCCAGCGCAGCGCGCGCTCGCCAGCCTCGAGGTTCAAGAGGCCGTCGATCGCGATCATGAACAGGTCGTCCTCGTCGGCGGTCTCGGCGAGCTGTTGGAACATCGCGATCGCCTGGCCCGTCGCCCCGTTGTCCTTCATCAGGTTGCCGAGCAGCAGCCACGACTCGATCCGGTCGGGGTTCTGGGCGATGCCGGCGCGGTAGGCCTGGGCGGCTTCCTCGCGCAGGCCCGCGAGCGCGAGCACGCCCGCCTGGAACTCCGCCGCAGAATTGCCGGAGCCGTCCCCAGTGCCTTCGACCAGGCGCAGCCGCTCGAGCGTCGCGCGCGCCTCGTCCGGCCGCCCGCGCTCCAGCTGACTCATCGCGAGCTGTTGCAGGTACTCGCCCTCGCCCTCGGGATCGACCTCGATGAGCTCGCGCACGGTCTCCTCGAAGTGGAAGTAGTCCAGGCACGCCAGGTAGATCTGGCCCTTCTCCTGTAGCGCGTCGATGCGCGCCGCGCGCGCGTCCGGATCCTCCGGGTCGAGCGCAGCGCCGCGCCCCTGGGCCAGGAACTCCTCCAACACCTCGGTCGCCGAGACCGCGTCCTGCACGGTCGTGTACAAGCGCACCAAGAGGCCCGCCTCGCGCTCGCTCGCGGTGCCCTCGATCAGCTTGGTCTCGAGGTCGATCGCGATGTCGGCCAGCACGCCGAGCCGCGCCGCGACCGTCATCAAGCGGTCCTCGACGTAACGCCGCCGCGCGACCGAGTCGACCCGTGTCCACAGCGTGCGCCACTCCTCGAGCGCGCGCTCCTCGTCGCCGACCTCCGAGTAGAGCCACGCGAGGTGCATCGCGAGGTCCTCGCCGCTGTCCGCGCGCCCGCGCGACGCGACGACGCCCTCCAGCACTTCGACCGCGCGGTCGAGCCGGCCGAGCCGCTCCCAGGCCTCCGCGAGGTCGAGGCGTTCCGGCGCGCCCTCGGGCGCGAGCGCCTGCATGCGCTCCAGCGCTTCCTCGGCCGCGTCGAGGTCGCCGCGGCGCTGGTGCAATCCGAACAGCAGCAGGCACGCGGCGAGCGCATCCCGGTCGGTCTCGAGCGCGCGCTCGGCGACCTCGATCGCCAGGTCGTCCAGCCCTTGGCTGCTGAGCATGTCGAATCCGACGAGCAGCGACTCCTCGCCGAAGCCCGCGCCGCCCGCGTCGACGAACGGCCGCCACACCGCCTCGGCCGCCGCGCGGTCGCCGCGCTCCAAGTGGTCGCGGCTGAGCAGCTCGCGCCACGCCAGCTCGTCCGGCGCCGCCGCGATCTCGGCCTCGAGCGCCGCGACCATCTCCGCGTGCCGCCCGCCCTCGGTGTAGAGCTGCACGAGGTTCGAGCGCTTGTCCTGGTCGAGCTCGCCCGCGCGCTCCTCGAACAGCGCGATCGCCTCGTCCACGCGCTCGGTCTCGCGCAACAGCTCGATCCACAGGTCGAGGTACGCCTCGTCGATCGCGTAGCCGTCGGCGCGCTCGGCGGCGTCGAAGGCCTTGATGCGCTCGATCAACAGGTCGAGCGAGTCGTCCATGCGGTGGGCTTCCATCAAGAGCGCCAGCGCGTAGTTCGTGTCGCGCGACAGCCGCGCCGCCGCGGCCGCGTCCCAGGCCAGGCTCTGGGCGCGCAGCGAGTCCTCGGCGGACAGCGCCCAATCGGCGAGTCGCGCCAGGTGCCGGAAGCGCGCCGAGCCGGTCGCGTCCTCGAAGTCGCGCGGGTAGAGCTCGAGCGCCGCCGCCGGCTCGGCCTGCAGGCCGAGGACGACGGCCGCGCGGCGCTGGTCGTCGGCATCGCCCTCGCGGGCCAGCTCGATCAGCGCAGCCCCCGGGTCGTCGCCACGGCGCTCCTCCATCATCGCCAGCCGCAGCCGCAGCAGCTGCTCGAGCTCGGGGTAGACCTGCCACTCCGCGAGGTCGTCGGCGAGCCGCCGGTAGCGGTCGCGCGCGACCTTCTCCTGGCCGCGCTTGTCGGCGCCCGCCGCGCGCGCAAAGCGCACTTGCGGCAGCCACAGCTGCTCGAGGGTCGCCTGGTCCGGCGCGTCTGCGCCTGCGGCGTCCTCGAGGTGCTCCTCGAGCGCGTCGAGCTGGCGGTCGGATTCGCGGAACAGGCCTTCGCGCAGGTCGAGGGCGGCGAGCGTCCAGAGCGCGACTGCGCGGTCCGTGAAGCTGCCTTCTGTGCTGAGCGCATCGAGCTCGGTCCGAAAGGCGGCGGTCGTGCCGTCGAAGGCCATCGCCGTGAACCAGATCGCATCGAGGTCGGCGGCCTCGCGCAGCCCGGTGAAGCCGAGCGCGCGCACCTCGCGGGCGAGGTCGGCCATGGCGCGCGCGTGGCGCTCGGCGGCGTCGACGGCCTGGGTGTCGTCGAGGTGCGGCCTTGCGGTCGTGGCCCGGGTGCTCGTGCCCCCGGTGTTCGTGTTGGGCGCGGCCGGCGCGGCTGGCGCGAGGCGGATCGCCGGAGCGAGGGGCGTTGCGGGCTGCGCGCGCGTGGTGCTGGATCCTTGGGCGGCTGCCAAGGGGCTGAGCCATGACGGCGAAGCCAGCCACAACGGCGTAGCCGCGAGGAGCGCGCCGGCGCGGGCGATGAAGCGTTGTCGGTGCGGCTCGGGAGTCATGGGCGGGCGGTGGGGCGGGAGCGGCGCCAGAGGACCTCGGCGAGGTAGGCGAGGGCGGCGAGGACGAAGCACAGCGGCCACAGACGTTGGAGGCGCAGCGCGGGGCCGGTCGCCGGCGGTGCGCCGGGGGTCGGGCGCCAGTCGGCCGTCCACTGGTCGTACGTCAGGCGCGTCCCGGACGTGTGCGCGAGCGCCGCGAAGTCCAGGGGCGCGCCGACGCCGAGCTCGGGCTGCCACGCGGCCGGCGCGAGCGCGCCGGCCTGGTCCGCACCGAGGGCCACGAAGGTCGCGGTCTCGGACGGAGCGTGCACCGCGAGCGCGGTGCGGCTGGCCGGCGCGCCCGCGGGCCGCGCGGCGGCCGAGAAGGTCTCGGTGACGGTGAGCAGCGCGCCGTCGGTGTCCGCGCTCAGCTCGCGCGGCGCCTCGGCGCGCAGCGTGCGCTCGAGCGTGCGCCCGAGCAGCGGCGCGAGGAACTCCGCCTCACGCCACCCGGCGCTCGCCGGCCCGGTGAGCTCGGTCGTCAGCGCCGTCACGCGCCCTTGGCCGAGGGCCCAGGTCGCGAGCACGGGGTGCGCCTCTTCGCGGCTCTCGAGCAGCGCCGCCGCGCCGGGCCGCAGCCGCGTCTCGACGTATGCGTCCAGCGCTGGCAGCTCGCCGTCCGCGACCTCCGCGAGCGCGTCGCCGAACCAGTACGCCCCGCCGCGCGCGCGCAGCTCGTGGGGCCCGGGCCGCAGCGCGGGCAGCTTGGCGGTCGTCGGCTGCTTGAGGATGATCTCGGGCAGGTTGAAGCGGTTCGGCACGCTGTAGAAGCGCCCCTTGCCCCAATTCGACAGCGTGACCAGGAACTCCGAGTGCGCATTGCCGCCGATCAGCACGGTGGAGGTGTTGATGCCCTCCTCGGCCATCGAGCGCAAGAGCGGCTCGAACGCGCCGGTCTCGACGCCACCATCGGTCAGGATCAGGACGTGCTTGTAGCGCGTGCGCACGTTCTTGAGGCCGTAGTAGGCCTCTTCGATCGCGGGCAGGATCACCGTGCCGCCGCCGGCGGTCAGGCGGTTGAGCGCGCGCTCGAGCTCGATCGCGTTGGACGCCGGCTGGATCGGCGCGGCCCATTGTTTCGCGCCGTAGAACTCGACGATGCCGACCTTGTCGTGCGGCAGCAGCCGGCGGATCGCGAGCCGCGCGACCTCCTTGGCGAGCTGCACGCGCTGGCCGCCCATCGAGCCCGACGTGTCGATGATGATGACCAGCGTGGTGGACGGGTCGCGCTTCTCCTCCTTTTGGACGAGCTCGACCGGCAGGAGGTCGGCGAGCGGCGTGTCGTGCCAACCGCCCGGTCCGAAGGCGCGCTCGCCGCCCGTCGCGAACAGCCCGACGCCGTCCTCGCGGACCGCTTCGGCCAGTGCCGTGAGCGTCTCGGGCGCAAGGCCGGTCGCGGGTTGATCGTCCAGCACGACCAGGTCGAAGCGCGCGAGCTCTGCGCGATCCAGCTGCACCGGGCCTTCGGCGGGCGCGCGGCCCAGCTCGGCCGGCGTGATCAGCTCGACGCCCGCACCGATGAGCCCGGCGAGCTCCGCGCGCGCGTCCGCGCCGCGGGTGCCCAGGTAGAGCGCGGGCGCGGGGCCGGCCACGAGGACTTCGCGGGTGAGCTCGGCGGATGGGGTGCCGTCCGCTTCGAGGCGCACGACCAGCGCGCCGGCGCCGCGCATGTCGTCGCCCGGCTCGACGTCGAAGCGCACCGCGCCGCGCGTGTCGGCGGGCACCGGCGTGCGGCCCAGCTCGAAGCCGGTGTCCGTCTTCAGCCGCGCGTCGGGCGCACCCGGGACGAAGCGCAGCACCGCGTCCCGCGCGGGCCCGTGGTTCTCGACCTCGGCGAAGAGCGTGAGCGGCCGGCCGACCCGCAGGGCATCGGGGCCGAGCGCGGTGAGGTCCGGCCCGACCCCCAGGCGCGTGACCTGCGGGACGGCGCGGGCGGGCAGCTCGATCGTGTGCAGCGCTGCGCCGCGCGCCGCGAGCTGCGCGGCGGCCGCAGGCCAGGTCGCGTCGCGGCTGAGGCCGTCGGTCGCGAGGACGACCGCGCCGGCGCGGCCGGGCGGCAGCGCGGCGGTGGCGTGGCCGAGCGCGGCGCCGATCAGCGAGTGGTCGAACAGCGCGAGCTCGACGTCGCCTTGGTCGCCGAGCGC
>Ga0316207_10004813_pt1 | contig 11502 bp, 11 predicted proteins | sample 6weekpyrite_MG_FD_204943 | JGI IMG/M metagenome (GOLD analysis project Ga0316207, IMG submission 204943) | Microbial mat bacterial communities from mineral coupon in-situ incubated in ocean water Damariscotta River, Maine, United States -... | ecosystem: Environmental > Aquatic > Marine >...
AGGACGATTGCGATGAGCGACAAAAGCGCATGGTATGTGCGGGCGGCGAAAGAACTGCGCGGCAAACCGGTCGAGACGCTGACCTGGACCACGCCCGAGGGCATCGACGTGGCCCCGGTTTACGACGCGGGCGATCTGGACGGGCTGGCGCATATGGGCGGCATGCCCGGGCAGGCGCCGTTCACCCGTGGCCCCAGATCGACGATGTATGCGGGCCGCCCCTGGACCATCCGGCAATACGCGGGCTTTTCCACCGCCCAGGAAAGCAACGCCTTTTACCGCCAGGCGCTGGCGGCGGGCCAGCAGGGCGTGTCGGTCGCCTTCGATCTGGCCACCCACCGCGGCTATGACAGCGACCATCCGCGAGTCGTCGGCGATGTCGGCAAGGCCGGCGTGGCGATCGATTCAGTCGAGGACATGAAGGTGCTGTTTGACGGCATTCCGCTGGGCGAGGTCAGCGTGTCCATGACCATGAACGGGGCGGTGATCCCGGTTCTGGCTGCCTTCATCGTGGCCGGCGAGGAACAGGGCGTGGACCGCGCCGCGCTCAGCGGCACAATTCAGAACGATATCCTGAAAGAGTTCATGGTCAGAAATACCTATATCTATCCGCCAGAGCCCTCGATGCGCATCGTTTCCGACATTATCCAGTACACATCGAACAATATGCCGAAATTCAACTCGATCAGCATCTCCGGCTATCACATGCAGGAAGCGGGCGCGAACCTGGTGCAGGAACTGGCGTTCACGCTGGCGGATGGCCGCGAATACGTAAAGGCCGCCGTGGCGCGCGGCATGGATGTGGATGCCTTCGCCGGGCGGCTCAGCTTCTTCTTCGCCATCGGCATGAATTTCTTCATGGAGGCCGCGAAACTGCGCGCCGCCCGGTTCCTGTGGCACCGGATCATGTCCGAATTCAGCCCGCAGAAACCCGGCAGCCTGATGCTGCGCACCCATTGCCAGACCTCCGGCGTGTCCCTGCAGGAACAGGACCCCTATAACAACATCGTGCGCACCGCCTACGAGGCGATGAGCGCGGTGCTGGGCGGCACCCAAAGCCTGCACACCAATTCGTTCGACGAAGCTATTGCCTTGCCAACGGAATTCAGCTCCCGCATCGCGCGCAACACCCAGCTGATCCTGCAAAACGAAACCGGGGTGACCAGGGTCGTCGATCCGCTGGCCGGGTCCTATTACGTGGAAAAACTCACCGCCGATCTGGCCGATGAAGCCTGGAAGATCATCTGCGAAATCGATGAAATGGGCGGCATGACCAGGGCCGTGGCCACCGGCATGCCGAAACTGCGCATCGAAGAGGCGGCGGCGCGGCGGCAGGCGGCGGTCGACCGGGGCGACGAGGTGATCGTCGGCGTCAACAGGTTCCGGCTTGAAACCGAGGACGAAATCGAGGTGCGCGAGATCGACAACAACACGGTGCGCGAGGCCCAGGTCGCGCAACTGGCGCAAATCCGCGCCACCCGCGACGCCGCCGCCTGCGAGGCAGCGCTCGCGGCGCTGCAGGCAGGCGCGAAAGGCGACGGCAACCTTCTGGAACTGGCGGTTAACGCCGCCCGCGCGCGCGCAACGGTAGGAGAGATCAGCATGGCGATGGAAAAGGTATTCGGGCGGCACCGGGCCGAGGTCAAGACCCTGGCCGGGGTCTACGGCGCGGCCTATGAGGGCGACGAAGGTTTCGCCGCGATCCAGAAATCGGTCGAGGATTTCGCCCAGGCCCAGGGGCGGCGGCCCCGGATGCTGGTGGTCAAGATGGGCCAGGACGGCCATGACCGCGGCGCCAAGGTGATCGCGACCGCTTTTGCCGATATCGGCTTTGACGTCGATGTCGGCCCGCTGTTCCAGACCCCGGAAGAGGCGGCGCAGGACGCGGTGGACAACGATGTGCATGTGGTCGGCATTTCCAGCCAGGCCGCCGGGCACAAGACGCTGGCGCCCAAACTGATCGAGGCCCTGCGCGCGCAGGGCGCCGAGGACATCATCGTGATCTGCGGCGGCGTCATTCCGCAGCAGGATTACGATTTTCTGAAAAAGGCCGGGGTCAAGGCGATCTTCGGCCCCGGCACCAACATCCCCGAGGCGGCCCAGGACATCCTGCGCCTGATCGGCAAGGCCCAGGGGCAGGCCGCCTGATGCCCCGGCGCCCCGCCATCCGTCTCGGCATCGGGCTGGGCGGCCTCTGGGGCGTGGCGCTGGTCTGGGCCGGGACGGTCTGGATCAACATCCCGATCTTTTCCTACCTGTGGACACTGGCGCTGGCGTTCCTGTTCCCGGGGCTGGTGCTGGCCACCATGATCGCCCGGCTGGCGCAGCGCCGGTTCTTTGACGACAGCATCATCGACGGGCAGCCCTTCGCGCCGGGCAGCGCGGCCGACATCGACGCGCGGGTGTTGCAGAACACGGTGGAACAACTGCTGCTGGCGCTGGCGCTGTGGCCGGTGACCGGCTATGTGCTGGCGGTCGACGGGCCGGGCGTGGTGCTTGCCCTGGGCATCGGCTTTGCCATCGCCAGGCTGGCATTCTGGGCCGGCTACCACATCTCGCCGCCGCTGCGCGCCTTCGGTTTCGCCGCGACCTTCTATCCGACGCTGATCGCGGCCGTCTGGGCGGTGCTGTGGTGGCTGCTCTGAGGCCCGATGCCGCCTGGGCTTGATGCCGGTCAATGCGCGGCCCACCGGCTGGCGCTAGCCTGAAAACGGGGCGGCCCGCCCGAACCGGAAAGGCAAGCAGATGACGGAAACCGCCAACAGACTGATCGCGCGGATTCGCGACCTCGAAGACCAGCTTGAGGCGGAATTCGCCCGCCGCCGCGCCGATTTCCGGTTTCGCGTCGAAAAGCACCGCGTGATCTTCGAAGAGGCCGTCATGCGCCGCCAACAGGCGCTGAAACAGCGCCTCTGGCCCTATGTCCGGGGCGCGCGGCCGCTGGTGATCCTGACCGCGCCGGTGATCTATTCGATCATCCTCCCCTTCGTTCTGCTCGATCTTTTCGTCACCATCTATCAGGCCGTCTGCTTTCCGGTCTACGGCATCGCCAAGGCGCGCCGCCGCGACTACATCATCCTCGACCACCAGCATCTGGCCTATCTGAACGGGCTCGAAAAACTGAACTGCGCCTATTGCTCCTATGCCAACGGCCTGATCGCCTATGTGCGCGAAATCGCGGCCCGCACCGAACGCCACTGGTGCCCGATCAAACATGCCAGGCGCATGCAGGGCCCGCATCCGCATTACCCGGAATTCGCCGAATACGGCGACGCCGAAACCTACCGCAAGATCATTGCGCAAAAGCCGTCCTATCCGGAAAAGACACCGCCCGGCGCCGACTGACCCGGCCCCGCGGCGCGAGGACAGCATCAGCGCGCCATAACCCGGCACCGCCGACAGTCCCGAGCCCGCCAGAACCCCCAGCCGCACCGCATTCATCAGTTCGGCATCGCCAAAACTAGCGCGCAATCCGAAAAGTGGGCACCGGTTTTCGGAACAAATTGCGCTTAATTATAAATGGCTAAAGCATCGCCCGCGATTCAGATATCGTGGACGATGCTTTAAGCGAGCCGATGCCCAGCGGCAGCGGCGCGAACAGATCGCCGACAGATGGCCCGGTCCCGCGGCGATTCAATATGGCCCGCGACGAATTCGGTTGAAAATCGCCGCGTTTTCGCGCCCGGTGCCGTAGTTGCATGAATGATGGGCGAAACCGGGGGGGCAAAATGCAGCCGATACTGACACTCGATCATCTCGTGGTGGCGGCGGAAACGCTGGCCGCCGGCGTGGCCTATGTTCAGGACACCCTGGGCGTGGGCATGGCGGCGGGCGGCGAGCATCCGGCGATGGCAACCCATAACCGCCTGTTATCGCTGGGCGAAACCTATCTGGAGGTGATCGCGATCAACCCGGACGCCCCGGCGCCGGGAGGCGCGCGCTGGTTCGCCCTAAACGCCTTTCGCGGCCCGCCCCGGCTGACCAACTGGGTGGCGCGCTGCGGCGATCTGAACGCCGCCCTGGCGCTGGCCCCGCCCGGTGCGGGCAGGCCGATGGCGCTGGCGCGGGGGGATTTGCGCTGGCGCATGGCGGTGCCCGACGACGGCCTGCTGCCGTTTGACGGCGCCTTTCCCGGCCTGATCGAGTGGCAGGGCAGCGCCCACCCCGCGCAGCACCTGCCGGGCGCCGGCTGTTCGCTGCAAGACCTCCGCCTGACACACCCCGACGCACCGCAACTGCGCGACGCGCTGGCGCGCTATGACGGCGGGCTGGAACGCTGCGTGGCGCCCGGCGCCCTGGCGTTTCAGGCGGTGATAACCACACCGAACGGACCCCGGGTGCTGACATGATCCTCCGCGCCGCCACCGCCTCGGATGCGCCCGCGATCTGCGCGATCTGGAACCCGGTGATCCGCGACACCGAAGCCACCTTCAACGCGCTCCAAAAGACCCCCGCCGACATAACCGCGATGATCGATGCCAAAACCGCCGCCGGGCACGCCCTGATTTTGGCCGAGGATGCGGGCACCCTTCTGGGCTTTGCCACCTATGGCCAGTTTCGCGGCGGCATCGGCTATGCCCGCACCATGGAACACACGGTGATCCTGGCGCCCCAGGCGCATGGGCGGGGCATCGGCCGCGCCCTGATGGCCGCGATCGAGGATCACGCCCGCACCCGCGGCGCGCACAGCATGTTCGCCGGGGTCAGTTCCGGCAACCCGGCGGGCGTGGCGTTTCACGCGGCCCTCGGCTATGCGCATGTCGCCACGCTGCGCCAGGTCGGGCACAAATATGACACCTGGTATGACCTGCATTTGATGCAAAAAATGCTTTGACGGCCTGACACTGCCCCAAACAGGCGCTAAACTGCGCCGCATGTCGATCTGGACCCGCATCGCCAGCGCCCTTGCCGCCCTGACCAAGGGCGAGGGGCTCAGTGCCGTTTTTGAGAACCTGCGCACGCCGCCCGAACGCAGCGTCGCCTTTACCATCGCGGTGATCGCGCTGGGCGCCAAGATGGCCAAGGCCGACGGGCGGGTGACGCGCGACGAGGTGACGGCGTTCCGCGAGGTGTTCCATATCCCCAAGGAAGACGAGGCAAGTGCCGCCAGGGTGTTCAACATGGCGCGCCAGGACGTGGCCGGGTTCGAGGAATACGCCGCGCGCATCGGCCGGATGTTCGGCGAAGATGGAACGATGCTGTGCGACCTGATGGAGGGGCTGTTCCACATCGCGCTGGCCGATGGCACCTATCATGCGAACGAGGATGATTTCCTGCACCGGGTGGCGCGCATTTTCGGCATGGATGAACGCCGGTTCCGCGCGGTGCGCGCCCGCTTCGTGCCGGATGCCGAACAGGACCCCTACGCGGTGCTGGGTGTCGCGCCCGATGCACCGTTGGCCGAGATCCGCGCCGCCTGGAAGATGCAGGTGCGCGAAAGCCACCCCGACCGGCTGGCCGCGCGCGGCCTGCCCGAAGAGGCGGTGAAAATGGCCGAAACCCGGCTGATGGCGCTGAACAGGGCCTGGGACGAGATCAACAAAGTGGCCGCCTGATGCGGATCGCGACCTATAACGTCGAATGGTTCACCAACCTGTTCGACGACCGCGACCGGTTGCTGGCCGACGATGGCTGGTCGGGCCGTCAGGATGTCACCCGGATCGACCAGCTCGACTCGCTGGCCATCGTCTTTACCGCCCTGAACGCGGATGCGGTGCTGATCGTCGAGGCGCCCGATACCAACCGCAAAAGATCCACCGCGGCGGCGCTGGAAAACTTTGCCCGCACCTACGGCATCCGCGCCAACCGGGCGCTGATGGGCTTTGCCAACGGCACCCAGCAGGAAATCGCGCTGCTGTATGACCCGGCGGTGTTCAGTGCCAGACATGACCCGATGGGCGATCCCACCGGCAAACACGGCGCCTGGGACGCACCGCGCTTTGACGCGGTGTTCCGCATCGATCTGGACAATGATGACGAGGCCGAGCTTGTCACATTCTCCAAACCGCCGCTCGAAGCCCTGCTTGAAACAAAGCGCGGCACCCAATTGCGCCTGATCGGCGTGCATGTGAAATCCAAGGCGCCGCATGGGGCGGAAACGCCGGACGAGATCATGCGCGTCGCGATCGAGAACCGGCGCAAGCAACTGGCGCAATGCATCTGGCTGCGCCAGCGCATCGAGGGGCACCTGCAAGCCGGCGAGAACCTGATCGTGCTGGGCGATTTCAACGACGGCCCCGGTCTGGACGGCTATGAAAAGCTGTTCGGGCGCTCCGGGGTGGAAATCGTGCTGGGTGAAAACGGCGCGATCGGCCTTTACGATCCGCACGCGCGTCTGGCGCTCAGCCAGCGGGTCGGCGCGATGCCGGTCACGGCCCGGTTCTACCTGCACGAGGAAAAACGCTATCTGCAGGCGCTGCTGGATTACGTGATGGTCTCGCCCAAGCTGCGCGCGCATGACCCGCAATGGCGGATCTGGCACCCGTTCGACGACCCGGTCTGCTATTCCACCCCGGAACTGCGCCAGGCCCTGCTGACCGCCTCCGATCATTTCCCGGTCAGCGTGGATTTTCCGGATGGTGTTTTGGACTGATTTTCATAGCTGTCCAGACCCCGGCCGCCGTCAAATGTCCGCTACGACCTCGCCCTTCATCTCGCCGGTCATCCGCGTCATATCCTCTTTGTGAACCGATCTGCGGACCTCGTCGATCTTCAGTTCCGCGGCGTCCCTGGTGCTCTTGTCCGGCCATTCGGTGATCGCGGCGCTGGTCCGTTCGCTGGTGCGTATCACGGTGACCCGGCTAGCCCCGAAACTTTTCAGTGCGGGCAGGCGCTTTTTCTCGATTGCGCGCAGGGACAGGTTGTAGTCGGTTCCGTCTGCGATTTCCCATGTGGTGATTGTGATGTAGCGCATCTTTCCCTCCATCGGTTGCCGCCCGAGTCTACCACAAAACCGAACAAAACGGCTCGACCGCGTTTCCCCCTCCTTTCCACGTCTCCGCAAAACCCACTGGCGGGTCTCGGGATATGAATGCAATTCAGCGTTGGGCACAAAGGGCTCCACGCCGACACCTTCGCGCCCGGTCATTATCGCTTTCGGCGGGTTCTTAAATCTTCGGCGAAATGATGCTATACTGATGCTATGAAAAACATCGCTGCATATACGCTCTGCGCTGCATTGGCCGTCACACCGGCGTTCGCCCAAGAGGGGGAAGATCTGCGCGAAGGGATGGATCTGCTGTCAGAAGGCACCAGGCTGCTGCTGCGCGGCCTGATCGGCGAGATCGAGCCCGCGTTGCGCGAACTTGAAGGCGCGTTGCGGGACATGAACGCCTATCATCCGCCAGAGGTGCTGCCCAACGGCGATATCATCATCCGCCGCAAGGTGCCCTACAGCGTCAAACCCGACGCGCCCGAAGACGGCGAGATCGATCTTTAAAGCGCGATCCGAAAACCGGTGCCCACCCCGGGTCCGGCCCGGGGCCGGCATTTTCGGATTGCGCTCTAACGCGCCTGCTTTCGCTGCATCCTGACCACCGGCTCGGCCCCCAGCGCCGCCGCGAGGGTGGCGAACCGCGCCTCCGCCACCTCGCCAAACAGATCGCGGGCGGGGGTTGGCAGCCGCAGTTCCAGCAACTTTTTCTTGGGATACCAGCGCAATTCGCCCATCATCGCCGGATCGTCCGCCGCCAGCATCGAGGCAAACCGCATCGCCTTGCCCAGAACCTCCGCCTGCGCCAGATCGCGCGGGCTCAGCAGGCTGAACAGCGGCTCGAACCGGGTGCCCTCGCGGCTGTTCTTGTAGCGGTGCAGCAGCGCAAGCCCCAGAAACACCCGCGCCTCATGGGTCAGCCCGCCCAGATTGGCGCGGGTGGCATTGTCAAAACAGACCTCGTGGCGGTAATCGGGATGCGCGCGCCAGCTGACATCGTGCAACAGACACGCCGCCTTGATGATCCGCTTGCGCCCGTCGCTTTCGGCGCGAAACAGCGGCGCCAGGAACTTGTTCAGAACCTTGCCGAACCCGGCGCGGCGCGCATCCTTGGCCTCGGCAAAGCGGCAGGCCTCGATCAGCGGGTCGCGGCGGCGCAGCGCCTCGGGCATCTGTTCATACAACATGCCCTCGCGGATGCCATAGCTGGACACCGCGATCTCACGGGGGCGCAAGCTGCGCACCAACTGCTTCAGCACCTCGCAGGCCAGCGGCACCAGCACCATGCGCGCCTCTGACGTGCCGGTGCGGGCGCGCAGCTCGGCGATGTCGTGCTGCGCGATCCATTTCACCGTCTCCATCACCGATTTCGGCGTCATCCGGTATTCGTGCAGCACATGCAGCGGATAACCGCGCCGCTCCATGTCCAGCCGCGCGATCGCCCGCCACGATCCGCCCACCAGATACAGCCGGTCCTGATGGGCGTGCATCCGGGCGACCAGCCCCTCGATCGCCTCTTTGATATGCGCCTTGCGGGCCGATTTGCTGCGGATCGTCTGCAGCCGCAGCGGCCCCAGCGGCGAGGTCACGCAGGTGCCGACCTGCCCGCCGGTGATTTCGGCCAGCTCCATCGACGAGCCGCCGATGTCACAGACCATGCCGCTGGCATCGGGCCAGCCCAGCAGCACGCCCTGCGCGCTCAGCCGCGCCTCCTCCTCGCCCCCGATCACCCACAGCTTCAGCCCGGTCGCCGCCAGCACCTCGTCGCAGAACTCCGCCCCGTCCTCGGCCTCGCGCACCGCCGCGGTGGCAACCGCGGTCAAAGGCGCCAGACCCATGCCCCTGGCCAGCAGCTGAAACCGCTTGATCGCAGCCAGCGCGCGCGCGCGCCCCGCGGGGTTCAGGCGCCCGGTTTCGGGCACACCCGCCCCCAGGGCGGCCATGATCTTTTCGTTGTAGAAATAGGCCGGACTGCGCGCCGCGCCATCAAAGATCACCAGCCGGACAGAGTTTGACCCCACATCCACAACCCCGACGCGGGCCAGCTTCCTGGCCGCCGGATCGTCGAACAGGGGCCGCCCGAAATGGCCCCAATCCTCGCCCGGGGTGTCAGCATTGCCGTCCATGAAAAAGGAATCCCCCGCTTCTGGCTGCGCGCAACCTGCAAAATCGCGAGGCATGCGTCAATCTTTGCTGACAGTTGGACGCGCGAAATGAGTCAGCGAAACGCGTGCCGAAGATGTCGCACCGAATTTTCTTACATTTTATCGATTTCGCTTCGGCTGAATCGGTATTCAATCCTTGTTAGAATACGATGGGTCTCTGACGCTCTTGACGAAATCTAGAAATTCACTTGGGTCAACCAAAGCCTTGCTCAGGCCGTTACCTGCATAGTAACTCTGGCCTGGGGTTAGATTTTGACCACTAGCTCTGGTAATCTCAGACACTACGGGGAGGCTTGCCCATTCCTTGGCAAGATTGTTGGCAAAATCTTCTGCCGACAGCGTCCCCCTCATAAACCTACTTAGTCCCCGCATCTCCAGCAGCTGTAACGCAAAACGATCTTGGGTCTTTTCTGAAAACACGGTGAATTTCGGATCCACGGCGAGTTCCGGATCCACGGTGAATTCCGGATCCACAGATGCTTTCTCGATCAGAGTTTGGAGGCCTCTCCTGATAATTTGATATTTGCCGACAGCAGAGGACGGCAATCCGTTGACTCCAGTCGCATCTCTCTGCCAGTCAAGCACGCTCTGCAGATTCATCGTTGTGAACCGTGGTTCGGTTCGGTTGTTTGCTCTGCCAAAATACGCGTTGTAGTTTCCTCCCGATTCAGCCTCGCCAATGAAATCAAGCAGTCCGAGGACACCAGAACGAGACTCTGCTGAAATTGTATTTCCTTCAGGTAGGAAAATGCCGGTGCCCTTGGCACGGTTGTTCAAGTATGCGGTTAGTTTGTCATTCTGGTCAGATATCAGCCCTGCTTCGATAAGAAACTGCAGGTTATCGGCTGCAAGGTCCGGATTGCCGGTTTTGACAACCTCCAAAATAAGGTCGCTTTCGGCTTTTTGATCCTGAAGCCAGGAAGAATACAAAGTAGAGAGGATGTTGCCAAAGAGCCCGATGGCTGCTGCTGTGATGGCCAAGAGAAGAGGGTTTCGAAGAAATCGCCGATTTGGATCGTTTTTTTTGAACTCAAGTTCTTCGGCGCGCAGCGCCAAATCTTGCTCAGCCCGTTCTTTCTCAAATTCCAGCTTGAGGCGTTCAATTTCAGTAACTTCAGCCACTTATCGACCTCTGATAGGTGAGCTTTTTTGAAAATACGAATTCACATTTTATCAGATTGTGTATTTTGACGCAATTAATTTCGTTGTCGAATGCCCATAGTGAGCGACATTTGACAAAATGGCTATCTCTTTTTCCTGAAGTTGCGGAATATGAAAACTACCATTTGGTGCGCCCAGGTTGTTTTTTGTCGAGTCAATCCCGGCTATGCGTCAATTCCGGCACATCCGATGCCCCCGCCGAGCCGCGCCCCGACAGGGACGGGTTTTCCATGAAAAACCGGTGGCAATTGAACGGATGCTCGATCCCGTCCGGATCGGGCCGGGCAAAGCCGCCGCCCGGCGCCATGATCCAGCTTTGCGCCTCGTCGCGCAGATTGGCGGCCATGATCTGGCCGGTGATCTGCGCCTTGACCGTGGCGTTCTTGATCTCGACCAGCGTTTCGACCCGGCGGTTCAGATTGCGGTCCATCCAGTCGGCGGACGAGATATAGACCCGCGCCTTCTTGGCCGGCAGCCCGTGGCCATTGCCAAAGCAGACGATGCGCGAATGTTCCAGGAACCGCCCGATGACCGACTTGACGCGGATGTTGTCGCTCAACCCCTTGATCCCGGGCCGCAGACCGCAGATGCCGCGCACCACAAGGTTGATCTTCACGCCGCGCCGGCTGGCCGCATACAGCGCGTCGATCACATCGGGCTCGATGATCGAATTCATCTTGGCCCAGATTTCAGCCGGCTTGCCGGCCTCGGCGAACTCGCCCTCCGCCTCGATCCGCTCGATCAGCGTCGATTTCAGCGTCAGCGGCGAAATCGACAGATTCTCCAGCGCATCCGGCGGCGCATAGCCCGAGGTATAGTTGAACACCTTGCCCGCATCGCGCCCCAGCGCGGCATCGCAGGTGAACAGCGACAGGTCGGTATAGATGCGCGCCGTGATCGGGTGGTAATTGCCGGTGCCGTAATGGGTGTAGGTCACCAGCTTGTCGCCCTCGCGGCGCACGACGATGCTGATCTTGGCGTGGGTCTTGTAGTTGATGAACCCGTAAACCACATGCGCGCCGGCGCGTTCCAGACGGCGGGACTGGCGGATATTGGCCGCCTCGTCGAACCGCGCCTTCAGCTCGACCAGCGCGGTGACGGATTTGCCGTCCTCCGCCGCCTCGCACAGGGCCTCGACGATCGGGCTTTCGGTGCTGGTGCGGTACAGCGTCTGCTTGATCGCCAGCACATTGGGATCGCTTGCCGCCTGTTTCAGGAACCGCACCACCATGTCGAAGGTTTCGT
>Ga0316207_10004814_pt1 | contig 11502 bp, 12 predicted proteins | sample 6weekpyrite_MG_FD_204943 | JGI IMG/M metagenome (GOLD analysis project Ga0316207, IMG submission 204943) | Microbial mat bacterial communities from mineral coupon in-situ incubated in ocean water Damariscotta River, Maine, United States -... | ecosystem: Environmental > Aquatic > Marine >...
TATTTTTAATTCTGCAATTGTTCCAGACATATGCCCTTTTTGACTAACGGGAACTGTAAGCCAAACAGCACCATTTGGCCCTTTAATCTTATTTCTATTAGTGAAGCTATTTTTTTCAAATTGTACGTTATCCAAAACAATAAATTTATCACTTATGGCTACACGGTGTAGATAACCAGGCCATGGCATATAAGCCGGTTGATGGGCACTTATAATCATTATTAATCCATAATCCAACGCATCAAGCGAAATGCTTCTGCATAATTAGTACCTATTACAGTGCCCCAACGTTGAGCTATAATTTCTAACGCCCGTGTAGAACGTGGATGAGGATATTCCCTGTACTCTTGTTTGTACGCCTCAATGGCATTTTGCTTTGCAATTATATCTTTACCATCTAAAGGTATAAATAATTGAGGCATAAAAACTACATTTTGCTCTGGCACCTGCCACTCAGTTGACGATGGAGTTTCAAAAGTTAACACCATTCGTGCAGGCTCACCAGGCACAGGACGGGTTGCTGTTGCAACAGCATTTGATGTCAATTGGTGATCTATATTTAAATCACCCGAATGATGCGTAAAAATTATTTCCGGACAAAATAAATCTATTTCATTTTCAATAGTTTTAACAATATCCAAGAAATCTACTGAGTCAAAACGATTATCTGGAAAATCAAAAATGCTTTTTGACTGTACACCAAGGCATTTTAATGAATTATCTATATTCTCTTTATGACTCAGCAGTTCACTTTCCCAACTTGCAGGAGCTCTATTCTTGCCCCTGGCAGTAATACCTTCACCTAAAATTACCACTTTAACATCACACGAATGTTTACATACCAGCCTATGAAGAGTGCCTCCAACACCCAGCACCTCATCATCAGGATGAGCAACAACCGCGAGGATATTTTTCCTATCAAAAATATTAGACAACATAGAATCTACCTATACTGGATATAAGATATAGTAAAAGTGAATTTTAAAAAGAGTATTATTAGAGAGCAAAATAAAGACTTTATAAGCGAGCAGGTATTTTAACAGTAAAGAAGTTATAAATATGAAAATCTATATTTACTTGTCAAAATGTTCAAGCAAACATGGTTCATATTCTTCAACATCTCGAGCTAACTTATGCCCAATAACATTCTCAACGTCAGAATAATTTACACCATAACCAGGACGTACGAAAACCAAATCATTTTCTTTAATCGTGTGTCCTGCCATGAATTTATCTTTGTAATGAAAGCTACGCCTATACATCTCACGCCCTTTGCCTTCATCAGGACTACGGGACCAACTTTTATTACTTAAATTTTTATCTAACACTCTTATCCATTTAACCATTTCAGAAAACTCATCAGGTTCCATTGAAAAGTGATGTTCTGCAGGTGATTTATCATTTCTATACAGTGTTATATGTTTTTCAATTATTTCAGCCCCCATGGCAACTGCAACTAAAGATAACTCATAACCCAATGAATGATCAGAAAACCCAATTTTATTAGAAGGAAATTTATCCATTAATATTTTTAAGTTATTTAAATTTGCATTTTCTGGATTAAGCGGATAGTCGCTAACACAGTGCAATATTGAAATTTCACGCTCACCCAACAACTCAATAGCTTTTGATATTTCAGAGAAGTTAGCCATACCAGTGGAAATTATTACTTTTTTTTGCGTTTTAGAAATCGCTTTTAGCAATCCGTAATTATTGAGATCCATAGAAGCAATTTTATACGCATCAATTCCATCAAGATTTTCAAGATAACTAACGATATATGGAGATACCGGAGTAGTAATAAAACTTAATCCTTTTTTATGTGTATAGTTTATAACTTCCTGATGTTTATCGAGAGGTAAAGCAATAGATTCTGCAAACTGGTACCAATATTTATAACCAACATTTTCCCAACCTTTATATTCAGATGAAAGCATTTTTGGACTAACAATATCGATACCTCGAAACGATTGAAACTTTACTGCATTTACGCCAGTTGATAGCGCAGCATCAATAAGCTCAAATGCACGATTACTCGAGCCATTATGATTGTTACCAACTTCAGCAATAATATAAGTATCAGACATAAATTTTCTCATAACTATAGACTATATCTATAAGATAGTTTTTAAAGTTCATATTTAAAAGTAATAAAACTATTTAAAAGTTGAGTTGTTAGCAACCCATTCTTTAACAAAATCATTATCGGCATCACTTGAAAACACCAATAACTGTTCATATGTAAATATAGGTTTTAAGCCTATACTATTGGCTATCTTAATTGACGCAACATTATCACTTCGTACTACAGCACAAAATGGTCCATGCCGTCCATGTATAGCACTTTTGACCATTTGGACTCCATAACCTTGGCCTCTAAAAGAGGAATCAACAGTCCAAGACAGGACATTGCAATTATATTTTTTTTCAATTCTAACTACACCTATTGCTACATCATTATATTCAGCAATTAATATATCAAAACACTCATCGTCCAAAACTTTATTTAACCATTTAACTTGAGATGAAAGCTCTTGCTTAACAAAAATACCATTTACCCCTGTTTTTAAATATTCATTTCGCCATATTAAAAGTTGTTTAGCGTCATCTAAAACTGCGTTTCTAATTTTAAATTTACACATATAAAAAATTCTAATTATCCAGCATACAATTCAGTAAGTTCTTATTTGAGCGCCCCGTAAATATAGCATCTTGTTTTTCACGAATTATATTTCTAGCAGTTTTATTTTTAAGCAAAAAAGTTACAAGCTCTTTAAAATTATTAAAATCAATATTATTAAAACACCCAATACCTTTAGCCAAACCTTTCATAGTTAATCCAGCATACGTCGATAATTGATTGTCATTTGCATAACCAACAAGGAGTGGTAATCGACTTGCACATGATTCAATTGCAACTGTGCTAGCAGGAGTAATTCCTATTAACGACTCACTCATAACACGATACATTTTATCCGCAGCAAGATCATTATAAATTTTAATGTCGCAAGAATTCATATTATTTATTTTTTCTAATTCTTTTATGTGCGGATTTGAACCACCAACGACCACAACGATTTTTAAATTTATATTAAGTTCAATTAATAATTTTATTAACTGACCAGTAACATTATTTGGATCTGCAGCACCTAAGCATAAAAAAACATCGTATTTTGTAGCTATATTACTTAATTTTTCACTTGCGGATATAAATGGAGGACGCAAAATAGCATAATCTAACCCAAGACATAACTTTGTTTTTTTACCTGTTTTATAATCATCTATATTTACAGCAGGACTATGATTTATAATTACATCTGCATTTTGGTTTTCACCTCCAAAGTCATCAATAATCACCATACGAAAACCTAATTTTTTAACTACATTTTGGTAATCATTAGTAAAACCATAGCCATCAAGCACTATAACTTCAGCTTTAGGGAATAAATATTTTATATCGCTTATCTCGTCAATATAGGTTTTATCGGTATCAACCTTAAATATAGTCACATTTAAATCTTCAAATAAACCCAATATATTTTTAGGCATTTCACGTGTAAATAATATTAGTTCACACTCATCAACTAGTATATTCGCCAATGCCAAAATACGCATTGCATGCCCAGCACCAGAAGTTAATGAAGAATCTACTCGTAAAATTAATTGCATAAGGAAAAATTATAGATTTAATACTTTAAACATCAACTCTGCTCGACTCCAATCTTCTTCTGTATCTATATCCTGAACTATTGTTCTAGGTAAAATAATTGGTATTGATTGACTTGAAAACATAGAGTATTTTTCTAGGAATCCGACTGACTTCCCCCAATAAAATTGCCCTGCATCATGATAAGTTTCTTCAAGATCTTGAGATCTTTTTTCTATATTTTCTGGCCAGATAGCTTCGAGTTGTTCTTGATTATTGATGCGTAATGCGCGCTGAATAGGAAAAGGAAATGTAGTTACCGTAAAAGAAAATATTTTTTCAGAAGTAACCAAACGTTCTAATCCTATCTTAATATCTTTCGCTCTAACAAATGGAGCTGTTGCATATATACAACAGATATAATCTACTGATTCACCATTTTCCTGCAACCAGTTGACAGCATGATTAACAACATCCACTGTTCCCACAATGTCGCCACTTAACTCTTTTGGCCTTTTGAAGGGTACTTCAGCACCATAAGATTTTGCTATAGTTGCAATCTCATCATCATCAGTAGAAACAATAATTCTATCGAATACTCCAGACTTAATAGCCTGTTGAATAGAATAAGTAATAATTGGTTGCCCACAAAACAAACGAATATTTTTTTTCTTAATTCGTTTACTTCCACCTCGAGCCGGAATAATAGCAACATTCATAATTTATCAGATTTATAACTATATTGAAAAACACAAGAGCGATGGGGTTCACCACTTATAGGAATATTGTCCACCATAATATTTTTATCTATATGAGCATCCATATTACGCCCTATAATAAATGCATTTAATAAGTCACCTGACAAAGGTTTAAATCCTTCTCGCAAATAAAACTTTTGTGTCGGCAAATTATCTTCAGGAACGATCGCAGTTACAGTATCTATTCCAAATTTAATTGCTGCCAAACCTGTCTGTTTATATAGACACTGTGCTATTTTAACCTTAATTCGGCCAGTAAAGTTTTCCGCCATAGCCATCCTATGACCATGAATATTATTTTTCCATTGTGACATTATTAGATAGCCAGCCAGTTTATCGTCTATAAATACTACAGAACTAAATTCCCACTTTCCGGGTAAATCAACGAGAAAATTCTCTTTACCCCAAGGTATACCATATGACGTACCTAGCTCTTTGCTAGTATCAAGTTCAATAGCAACAAGTTCATCAAGATAATGAATAGTTGTACTCTTATCCAATATTTCAGTAGTAATATTCAATTTAAAGTCTCTTTGACCAAGCAGTAAGAAATAAAACCATTTACTGTTTTTATTAGTTCAACCTAAACGAGCATTCTATTAATTTCATTTGTAATACATTCTATGCTACTTAATTTTGAAGTATTCATCACCATATTACTCACACGATCTGGTTGGTTTTGAAAAACACCATTTTCAATCAGAGCGTCCCATAATAATGATGGAATGTCACTTGATTCTGGAATCCAATCCTTAATTTCTTTATCAAGGCATCTTACATCTAAGCCATATGCAACGGCATACGCTAGTGTAGTTGATCCTAAACCACAAACTTTATCAGCTAAAGCCAAAGCATCATCAAAATCAATTGAACTTACATCTAACCACTCACCTGGAACATTTTTTTCTTCTAAGGGGTGCTGTCTAACTGCAAGTCTATATTCCATACCATATTCTTTATTGAACCACTGAATGAAATTTTTACCATCAATCATATCCTTCGAAAGCAATGAAAGTGATTTTCCGTTTTCAATATGTAGCGGTTCAGACATTAAAAGCATTACCTTCTCATCACCCTTTAAACCAAAATGATTTCGTATTTCCATTTTAGATTTTTCACGATTCAATATTGATATGTTTCTTAATTTTTCAAGGTAAGGATGTCCAGTTGCAATAGACCAATTTTCTGACATTCCCTTACTTATGAGGTAATTACGAATATTTTCGTCGGGAACTATTAGTCGATCAGTGAGTGGTCGTAATTCACCATGTGGGTACCAAAATCTATCCACACCTTTCCATGAATCAAGCAAGCCTAATGAAGGTAAACTATTTTTAACACTTTTTAAAAAGTCCCCTGTACGATCACGTTTAGCTGTATCATATCCACAAACGACAATATCTGCCTCAGCTATTGTTCCCATACGCTTATTATTTAATATCTCAGCAGCGTGGTCATCAACATCATAGAAAAGTTCATGTCCCTGTACCTGTAAAGATTCTTCTAAAGCGAGAATCATTGTAGCCACCCCGGCTTCACGAGCATGGAATAAAATAGAACTCACACCTAATTAACTTTATTACTTAATTCTTGTGCATTTTGTTCTATCTTTTTTATCGCTAAAATAAATTCATCGATATGAGTTTTATCAAGCGGAGGCCTACAAATCGATGTTGTAACCATCGTTTCTTTCCAACACTTTTCAACAACGGGAAAGTTTTCAGGTTGATAATTTTCTAGCCTACCGAATTTATTGCTATACAAAGGGATACGATATAATGGCATTCCATAATTTGACACAGGCATTCCTTCTGCATTCATAGCATCAATAAATACGTCTCGACTCAAACCTAAAACTTTTGGGTCGTAAATCATGGAGTATAAATAATAAACATGTGTTGATTTATTACGTATTACAGGTGGCTTTATAAAATCAAAATCTTTTAATCTTTCAGTGAGATAGTTTGCTAAATCAACACGAATTTTATTAAGTTCTTCAAGTCGCATTAACTGAGGTTTAGCAATTGCGGCCTGCAATTCTGTAAGTCGATAATTATAACCAATAATATCTTCATTTCCATTTCTAAGAGTATCATCATCCCATTCTGGTAAAACAACTTCGCCATGATTACGAACCATACGTAATCTATGCGCTAAACGTTTATCATCAGTAATAATCACACCGCCTTCGCCACATTGCATTGTTTTATGGCGATTCAAACTAAATATCCCCATATCACCAATCGTTCCCGTCCACTTGTCATCATATTGTGCTGCAGGTGCTTGAGCATTATCTTCGATTAATGTAATACCATATTGATCGGCAATTTTTCGTAAAGGTGTAAGATCAGCAGCTTGCCCAAAAATATTTACTGCCATAATAGCTTTGGTATTTTTGTTAACTCTTGCTTTAACTTGATCAACATCAAGGCAAAATGTATCTGCTTCTATATCAACAAAAACAGGCGTCGCACCGCACATAACAGCAGATGTTGCAGATGCCGACATACTATACGGTGAAACGATTACTTCATCACCAACCCCCACTCCAGCTGCAGCAAGTGCAGCGTGCAATCCTGATGTAGCAGAATTTACACTTACGGCATACTTACATCCAAATTTTTCACAAAAAGCCTTTTCCAACTCCAACACCCATTGGCCGCCAAAAAAGTCAGGGCCTGAGGTTGCTACAAACCCTGATAATAGACCTGTTTCCATGACATTTATGGCTGCTTTTATCTCTGTCTCAGAAATAGTATTATATGGAGGTAAATCATTTGACCTCACTGCTGTTCCACCTAATAAGGCTAATTTATCTTTCATAATCATCATCTTTTTCTAAATTTAATATCGTTAGTAGAATCTATATAATATTTTCGTTTTTGTTATAACCTGCATGCCATTCTCTCGCTTCAGTGTTCATCTTTGCAAGAGAAGGAAGCTCAGAAAATAACTCTATCAAATCTTTAAATCGCAAATCATTTCCTAATAATCGCATTACCACTTCAATTAATTGTCGATCTGCGTCTTCATCTAGTGTTAAACGGATACTGTGCCAATTACCACCATCAGCAGACAAATTGATCAGTTTATATTGCTTTGGACGATGTCTAATATATTGCGTTACGTGCTCTCGTTCAAAATCCTCTATTGCATTTTTATTTGATTCAGCTAAAGCTTGAAATGTCATTACTTCTACATCAAGTCCGTGAGGAAAGCTTTTTTCGAGATTATTTGCTGCGTAATCTGCCTCAGACTTACGTCTCAACGCTATTACTTCGTCAACTATTTCCGGATCGATAAGAGGATTATCAGATGTTATCCTTACAACCTCTTCAGCATTAAACTTTGATGCACATTCATAATAACGAGACAAAACATCGTTGCGATCGCCACGAAAACACATTACATTTTTTTTATTACACCATTCAACTAACTGATCATCAATCTCATCAGTTGTTGTTGCTATAACAATTTGATCGATCAATTTACACTTTCGTAATCGTTCTAAAACATGTTCTAGAACTACTTTTCCTGAAAGAGGTTTCAATACTTTACCTGGTAACCTTGTAGATGACATTCTAGCTTGTACAATAGCAATAGTTTTCATATTAAGATAAATACTTAATTAGTCTTATTAGGCCATTTTATTAATGGCGTTGAAGAGTGAATTGAATACTCTTACTTCTGCATGAAGAAAAGAGCCATATTTTGATTCCCCATTTCAATTATCACCTTAATTGGTAATTCATAAGAAGAACCTCTTTCTGTCATTTTAAATGCTGGTTTTATACTGATTAATTTTCAAGAATAGAGCTAATGCTATCTTTCAATTCAAGATACCGACCCATATCGAATGCAGCAATAACTCAATTTTAGCTATTGACTGTATTGAAATTATCTATACTGATTTACAATATCGATTTGTACCATGAAGAATCAGCAACACGCTAAGTTCAACTGTAATTGGAATCAACCTTCTATCAATAGTTAATTTAGTAATTTATAGTTGTAATAAATGTCTTTCACTTGCAATCAGACAAAAGAATAAAAATACTCTATTGTAAATATTTAATACTTCGTATCAGACAATATTTTTTAAAAATCCAAAACGGCGTTATAAAATCGTCACAAATTTTGCAAAAAATGTTACTTATATTATTGTATTTCTACAGTTTTAATAATTAATTTTTTTCCATCAATAGTTCGGATAAATGCATTTGGATATGGATCTGCAAGCATACGAATTTTATTAAAAAGGTATTCCGAACTTTTTTCTTGCAATTCATTAATAGTAATTTCACTATCTGCCGGACTTCGCCGCTTGCAGTATGTAGCCATAGCATGATCTTGAGCAACAGGATTAAGGCCATCTGATATAATGGATAATGTCAACTTTATACCTGCATTCTCTATTCTAGCAAAAATATCAGATAATGTTCCTTCCAGACTTATCTCCTCCTGAGCAACGATATCTCCTGCATCCATTTCGTTAGTCATCAGAAATATAGATACTATTGTATCTGTTTCCCCTGCAATTATTTGATTCTGTATAGGACTCCCCCCTCGATATTTTGGAAGCGCTGAAGGATGGAGCATTAAACACTTATACTTTTGAAGTATCGAATCGGGGATAAGCCAACTCCAACCATAAAATAAAACCAAATCTGGTTTGAAATCACTCAGCGCATTTTCTGTATATTGTTCTTTTTTCCTAAATATTAAAAAAACATCATCTAAATTTTCAGCAAGATGATCATAAATATTGAGAGCCCAAGCTCTATAACCCACGCAAGCTATTCTCATCGTCTAAACTCACGAATCAAATGATAAGCCTCTGCATAAACAAAACCAGACTGTATTCCTCGAGTCATAGCTAACGAACGTATTCCTTCTAATGAACGAGGAAATGGATAATCTTTCACCTCGGTTTCATACGCAGCCAAAGCTTTCCACTTCAGATTAAGATCGCCCTCACTTAATTCTTCAAAGTAATTCGGTGTAAATGTATTCACAAAGGCCCATTCACTGGATGAGAGCACCTCATATGACATAAGTTTAACAACATGATTCTGTGCGCCAGGACGTGTTGCCATAATCGTAGAATTAAATACAATCTTATGATCATTGTTTGCATCATAGGGCGAATGAGTAAGAACTATATCCGGATCAAAACTACGAATTGCATTTTCAATAATTTTATTAATATCAATGATCGGAATCTGATCTAATCTTCCGCAAGGCAAGTCGTGCAACTCAAAATTTTGAACTTTAAGAATTCCCATGGCTTTTGTAACAGCATCTGTTCGCTCTTTAATAGCAGAGACACCTTCTTCACAAAGATAGTCATCATATCTACATGTAGAACCCTCTCCTATAAAGATAACTTTAAATTCAATGCCTTGTGGTTGATATTTTGATATAAAACCTCCACAGCCAAGTACTTCATCATCAGGATGAGCTGCAATAATGAGTACTCGCTTCACTCCACACCTACCTTTAGTTTATATGGGTGAAATTTATTAGTTGTATACTTTCCTAAATTCATCTGTAGAAATAAATTTTGACCGTACTGTATAATTTTATCTTTTTTTATAGTTGATATATTTGATGAATGTCTACGGTAGCAGAATAATTTACAAGGAATATGCAAACCATTAACACCTGACTTAATAAATCGTAAAATCAACTCATAGTTTTCTAAACCACAATTTTTAATTAAAGTTGAATACCCATTAAATCTATTTAAGGCATCAGCGGAATATAAAGTACCCGTAGCAAGAAAATCACCTCTTTGGAGTATTTCTTCTTTCTCAAACACCGGGAGAGCGACTTCTTCAGTAACATTACCGCTTGAATCTATCACAGAATAATCTGGGTAATAAAACTCTATATCATCTTGTAAATAAGTCTGTAACACAGAAAGATAATTTGGATATAGTTTATCATCAGCATCTACTCGTACAATATATCTTCCTCTCGCTTTCTTAAACCCATAACTTGATGCTTTCTCTATCCCCACATTCTCAATTCGAAAATTCCTCAACTTAGAATTCATTAGGCCCTTCATTATTTCTGCTGTCTGATCAGTACTCCCATCGTCTATTACGATCACTTCAAATTCCAAATTTGTATTAAGCTGCGATAAACAAGATGCGATACACTCTTCTAAATAAGCTGCATAATTATATGTTGTTATTACTATTGAAACATCCATATCAAATGTCACTATGTTTTAAATAATCACCTTCTAATATATCTCGCCGTAAAGTTTTACCAATAACATTTTTATATTCAAAAGGCTGCAGAGCATCTGTAGGACAAGGTCTAAGAGGTGTAAAGTCTTCAATAGAAATCATGTGACCTTTTTTAAGTGCAGCTTTTGTTCTCATTGATCTTCTTTGCAGTACAACTGTTTCTTTTTCATTTTCCTCAACAATCTTTACCCCAGTGCCTAATGCAGCTTCTAACTCTCTGGTGCTATCTACCATTTCACGCCATGAGGTTGGATCCATAGAAAAAGCATGATCTGGACCTACGTGAGATGTATTATCTGTAAAGTGCTTTTCTATCATTCGCGCTCCCAATGTTACAGCTCCAAGTACTGTTGCATGGCCAGGCGTATGATCACTTAAACCTAAAACCAGATTTGGATACATCTCACGATATACTTTCAATACATGTAATTGAATATGTTTAAAATTTTCTAAACTCGCAGTATAGTTAGTATTGCACTGCATCAAACAAAGCATAGGATTTATAGCAACGGCAGCACTAACTGCACGATGCACTTCATCCAAAGTTGAGGCGCCGCTAGCCATAATATAAGGCTTTTGTTTATGGGCTACCTTTTCTACCATCTCAATCCAAGTAATATCTCCTGAACCAATTTTGTAAGCTGGCACAAAATCATCCATAAAATCGACTACATCCAATTCGTAAGGTGTTGTAAAAAAAGGGATCCCCGCTTTATCACAAGTTTCCTTTAAAGTTTCAGTCCAGTCTAAATTAACACTTGCATCTTTATAAACGTCAAATACAGACTTTTTCCAACTTTCTTGATGGGATTGCTGTTTACCTAAGCTTTTAAAACCTACA
>Ga0316207_10004815_pt1 | contig 11498 bp, 8 predicted proteins | sample 6weekpyrite_MG_FD_204943 | JGI IMG/M metagenome (GOLD analysis project Ga0316207, IMG submission 204943) | Microbial mat bacterial communities from mineral coupon in-situ incubated in ocean water Damariscotta River, Maine, United States -... | ecosystem: Environmental > Aquatic > Marine >...
CTTAGCCCCCCTGGTTATACCTGGTGTTATTTTGGGTATTTCTATCTTACTAACCGCAACATCGGCGGGTAACTATATTGAGGAGTCATTTGCTCTGGATGTTGAGTTGTTCAGGCCCAGTTATTGGCTGGTTGTGTTGGGGCAATTTTCCTTTGCTGCAACCTATGTCATGTTACTTGTTTCTGCACGTTTGAAAAAGTTTGATCGCACACTGGAAGAAGCCGCGTTGAGTTTAAAAGCTACACGGTTAGAAGCGATAGTGTATGTGACGATTCCTTTTCTTCGTCCCGCGATAATAGGGGCGTTTGTGGTTGCCTTTATCTTAAGTTTTTCAAATATCAACACGACAATCTTTTTGATTGGTTCAGATCCTACCTTGCCTGTCGATTTATATTCCCGGATTCGCTTTAGCTCGACACCTGTACTGAATGCAGTTTCATTCGTAATTGTGCTTGCAATCAGTGGCTTTGCTCTTGTTAATGTTTTTGCTACTCGCGCAAAACTGACAAGATTGTAATATTGAGCAAATTCCAGTCTAAATCACATATAAAGAAAATGGTTATTGCTTCACATTTAGTTTGAGTGAAATTAAAGCCATATTAATCATATAGTTATGATATTGCATTCGGCTTTGACCCCGCACTATTTTAAATATACAACGTAATTGATAAAATGAAGGGGGAATTACTTTCGCTCCATAAAGTAATTTTTATGTGAAGTGCAAATATAAATATAGCTTTAACCATGAATGAATAATCTAGTTATTGATTGGTTATGTTTTTCTATTGTTTTGGAGTATGTACTCAAATGTCTTATGCTTTTACTGGAACTGTCAGCCGTTTTAAAATAATAAGCATCTATGTAACCATTACCATCATTGCTATTTCACTTATTGCGATTTCTGCATATAAAGCATCAGCTGAACTTGAAGTTCTTCATGAGATTGATCACATGTATAGCGTGTATGATGCGTTGATTGATAAAAGTACAGTTTCATATAACAAGAAAAAATCATTAAAAAAAGAAAATTATATTGCTTCACTTTTATCAAATTCAAAATATAAGGTTTATTTATTTATATCAGGTGAAGTATTTAAAATTGATAATTATGAATTTTCAGTAAGTGATATCGAACAATCAGGTTTAAACAACCACGGTGGTTATATTGCACGTCAAGATAATATATATACGTGGTCTCTAATCTCTAACTCGAATTTAAGTAAAAAATTATTAGTTATTCATAAATACCATTCTAACGGTGTGAATAATTTATTACTAGCTTATAAAAACAAACTCGTCATTCCCGCGGTTTTTATTATTTGGATTACAGTATGGGGTTCCTTAATTTTAAGCAACTTAATAAAACAAATAACACTAAGGAAAGAAGAAGCGGAGCATCTCGCTTTACATGATCCGTTAACTAACTTAGCGAACCGAAATTTATTTGCCGAAAAATTCGATGAGATTTTTCAATATTCCGTTCGCCAGCAGCAATCTTTTTGCCTCGCAGTGATCGATCTTGATAAGTTTAAAAGTGTTAATGATGTATATGGACATGCTGTTGGTGATGAAATTCTTCAGCAAGTCGCCGTTCGTTTTCAATTAGTGCTTCGTCGCTATGATGTTGTGGCTCGTTTAGGTGGTGATGAATTTGTTGTTTTATTACCGGATACGGACAGAACTGATGGAATGAAAATTTATAGGAGAATATATCATGAGCTTACTAATCCGTATTTTGTATCAGGCAACAAGGTTAGTATAGGTGCGAGCCTGGGAGTGTCATTTTTTCCTGAACATTCCCGTGATATGAATGAGCTTATTAATATAGCTGATCGTAAAATGTATTTTGCCAAAAGCAGAAATGGCGGTATTGAAGTTAATGGCTTTTAAATTATTTGACTAAATCAGCTATAATAATGATGGTTTTATTATAAAGTTACATTAAGAAGCGGTGGTTATGAGGAAAAAACGTAATATGCATCAATTAGACCGGATATTTCGTTCGGTAATGGGACTTGCCCTGATTTATCTCGGGCTTGATGGTGATGCATTAACTTCAGATGTTTTGTCACGAGTTTTGTTAGCGATGGTTGGGGTGTTTACTTTGAGTTCAGCCATTTCAGGCTATTGTTCAATTTATCATTTTTCAGGGATAAGTACCTACAAAGAAAATAAAGATGAGTGACTTTTCTTCTTATATTTTTTCTGATAATGTAAAGTTACCTGGTTAAGAAAACTCACATATATGAGATAAATTTTACAGCGCATAAGAAATATTTACAGCGACAAAATTTGTTTCATCTTCTTGTTCTTAAAATTCTTTAGTTCTGAACATATTGCTTATGGAAAAACGCATTTTCTTGTTTGAAAAACAAGTCCAAATTGAAAATCATCTACTATAGGTTTTTTATCTACACTGTGGCTGTCTTTGAAAGAATTTCCATCAAGAAAAATGTTTCTGGAAATTGCTCCTTCCTTCAATACCTGCAAAAAGATACCAGCTATTTTGTGTTTTTTTGCTGAATAATGATAATCTCGGGAAGCCGGGACAAATATTGGGAGGCGCTAAATCACTATTGAGATGTGTTGCAAAACGAAACATAACATCCGTTGCAGCATAAAACCATTGCTACTAAAATTTACATCAACAAGTGGGTTAGGATAAGTAACGGTTTTCTATTTTTTTTACTTAATATCATTTTTTTAATTTTGGATATTTTCTTGTAAATTAAATATTTAATCCTGTTAAGTAAAAATATAATAGCTGGGAAATTATATGCTGCGGCCCCGTTTGTGTGCTGAACCACGGCCCAGTAAATGTGCTATGTCATGTCCCACAACTAAAAGAGTGGGTGTTAGTACTAACGTAATGAGAGTGGCAAACATTAAACCATATGCCATAGCCATAGTAAGCGGCATGATCAAACCATCTTTACCGCCAATACCATAAGCTGTTGGTAACAGGCCGGCGACGGTTGTTAATGTTGTTAAAAGAACAGGGCGTAGACGGTGTTTTGCTGCAGATACAATAGTTTGTACAAGGTTTGAGTCATATTTATTTGCTAGTTCTTTGTTAACCTCGGTGACCATTATAATTGTGCCATTGACCACGACACCTACTAAACCCAATGTTCCCATTGTAGAAAAAAATGATAGAGGCATATTATGGAAATAAAATGACCAGATTACACCAATAACTGCAAAGGGAATGACAGACATAACAATGAACGACTGGCCAAACGAGTTTAGTAATAATGCAACAACTAAATAAATAGATACCAATGCAACGATACCTGCGGTGAGGAAGCCGCCGAATATTTTATTTTGTTCACGAGCTTCACCAGCAAAAGCAACTTTTAATTCAGGGTGTTCTGACCAGTTATCTATAAACTTATCCGTTACGCTTTTCTGAATAATCTTAGGGCTTGTGATTTGTGGATCTAAATCTGCACTAATTGTTTCTGTTCGGATACCATTTATGTGCTGAAATTCTAGCGGACCTCTGCCACTTGATAATGATAATAGATCGCTTAAGTTCATTACCTGCCCACGGTCATTTTTAACCGGGATTTTAAATAACATTTCCTGATTGTTGCGGTATTTGGGATCAACAATAACCCTGTATTCAATAGTTTCTTCCACACTAGTCGTGGTACTAACAATCATGCCATCGTAAGTAACGCGTAAAGCATCTGCGACGTCTTTTACTTTCAATCCAACTTCTGCTAGTTTTTTATAGTCAATATTAACTATAAGTTGATCTTTTCCTGGTTTATTATCGGTTTCTACATCGACAACACCAGGTAATGTGCTGATAAAGTTTTTGATTGCTGTTGCAGTTTTTTCTCTTAGTGCATCATTGTTTGCACTAACACGAATTTCAGCAGGTTTTCCTATGGCCGGGCCGACACGTTTTTTTTCAAATATGAGTACTTCATCTTTATTTGCAGGAATAGTTTTTCTTAACGATTCAATAATGTCATCTGCGGTTCTGGATCGGCTGGCTTCACCGGTCAGAAAAACACTGAGCAGCCCCCAATGGCTATGGTCGCCACGATTTTGTGTTAATGTTGTTGATAAGGTACCAACACGAGTGGAATAGGATTCGAGTTCACTTTTCGGTAATTTACTAATGTGGGTTTCAAGTTCTTTTAATCGTTTTTCAGTTGCTTCAAGTGATGCACCGCGCTGCATTTCAAGTTTTAAATAAAAACGTTCAACACCATCCTGTGGAAAAATCTGAAATTTCATTGAGCTTTTAACAAGAAATATACTTGATGATAGTATCAATAACATTACTAACAGAACGAGGTATCGACGGTGAAGTAAACTTTCGAGTAACCTGGTATAGAAGTCTTCAATCTTTAATATCCAGTCCGGTTTACTTTTAGTTTTTAAGTTTTTTTCTGATGTCAGATGATGTGGGAGTAAAAAGAAACACTCAAATAAGCTGACTATTAATGCTACAATTACTACTGCAGGAATTGCCCAGGCAAATTTGCCGGGCATACCACCAATAGAAAACATGGGGCTAAACGCAAGTATTGTCGTAATACTTGCAACTGACACGGGGCGCCACATTGCCGTTGCTCCTTTGAGTGCTGCTTCTTTAGGTGAAAATCCTTGTTCCTGATAGAGTGTAATTTTTTCAGCGACGACGATAGCATCATCAACAAGCAAACCTAAAACGAGAACAAAGCCAGCCAGTGAAATAGCGTTAATGCTTATTCCAAAGTAGGGGAGTATGATAAAACTACCCAGTAATGCAAAGGGGACGCTCATTGCAGTCCAGAATGCAGCCTGACGGCTTAACGCCAGCATAAGGATGATCGTTACCAGGGTAAATCCAAGAAGCGCATTACCGCCAAGAACTTGTAGTCGCAAACGCGTTTTCTTTGACTGGTCGTTTGAATAAGAAAAACCAACACCTTCAGGTAGTCTCTTTGTGGACATGTATTGCTTGACGCTTTCAAGAGTCTTTATTATATCCGCAGTTTTGCTTTTGCGAATGACCAGGTTCATACCTGGCTTACCTTCATTGCGAACAATAAAGTTCTCATCCTTTTCACGCAGAGTAACTGATGCTATATCTTTAACTTTTACTACTTGACCTGAAATATTTGCGCGTAGAATAACATTTTCAACTTCTTCAGGATTTTTGAACTTGTTTAAACTGATAACTGTTTGTTCATTCATATATGATTCAAGGGTGCCACCGGTAGTACGTAAATTACGTGACTGAATTGCGGCCAGAACCTCAGCCAGACTTATACGTAAATTTTGTGCTTTTAGTGGATCAATTTCTATATGAATTTCGCGATCAAAATAACCAATTTTATCTACACCAGCAACGCCATCCAGTGATTCAATAGAACGTTCCAATAGCGGGAGTATTTGCCGCAATATATTGTGTTCGCCAAACAAATTTATTGAAATAATGGGGGTGTCACTTGTTGATATCACATTAACAATGGGAAGTTCATCCAGATCGATGGGTAAGTCTCTGGTTTGATCTACTGCTTGCTTAATATTGTTAACGATGACTGTTAGTTCTTGCGCATTAGCATCTTCATCTGCCTGAATAATGATAGAGGAAAAATTCTCACGGGAAGTTGAAGTAACTTCGTATAAGCCATCCACTTCTCTTAGTTCTTCTTCAAGTTTTGTTGTGACATTAAGTTCTACATCTTCAGCTGATGCGCCACGATAAAGAGTGTTGACTGTGATTTTATTGAGATCAACTGCAGGAAAACCTTCTTTTTGAATTATGACCATTTGATTCAGGCCGAATACGATTACTGATATAAAGATAAGTTTTACTAACATTGGGCGGTTAAGGAAAAAATGGATAAGAGCATTCATGATTTATTATTCCTCAATTACTTTGTTAGTATCTGATTTTAATTGCAGGTTTATGCTCTCAAGATTGTGATCGAGCAACTCACCAATTTTTAGTTGAAGTGTTAATTGTTGCGTATATAACCGTTCACGGTTTAATCGACTTTCCAGATGTGAAGTTTGATCTTTTAACAGCTCAAATAAATCCAGTTTTCCTATCCGGTATAAATGCTGCTCTTTTTTAAGCTTTTTTTGTTCAATACTGATTTTCCGATCTACTGATTTTATTGCTTTTTTTAACTGTGATGATTGAATTTTTAAATTAGCCAGGGTTGCCTTAGCATCAATTAACCGCTGCTGGGTATCAGCTTCTATTTGACGTTTTTTTGCAGTTTGTGACTGTAAATTCCCGATTGCTTTACGATTGCCCAATAAGTATTTATATTCAAGCATCACGGAATAGTCATCTTTATTCAGACTTGAGTTATGTGCATCACTCAAATCTTCATTAAGACCATGCCGGGTATAACCAACATTTAAATTAAGATCTGATGATTTTGCATTATCTTTAGCTTCCAGTAATATGAGCTGTTGCTGGTTAAGTGAATCAAGAATGCTTTTAAGCCGTGAGCCTCCTTCTAAATAATCTGATTGGCGTATCATATTTTTACTGTCGGACAATAAAACCGAGTTTTTTGGATTAAGCGGTATAAGTGTGTTTTCTGTAAGAGTTTTATTTGCATTCATTTGTGCATTTATTTGATGGCTAAGTCCAATAAAACGTCCTTTGGCCTGTTGTAGACGCGAAAAATAATCTTCACGTATTTCCTGGGCGCGTAATAACTCATATGGTTCACTTACCTGTCGCTTAACCTTTGTTTGAGTTAATTTTTCCTGGGCAATTGCTCTTTTGTATACGTCTTCAGAAATCTTTAGTTCCTGAGAAGCCAGGTACCAATCAACATAAAGGGAGGCAAGTTGTGTTATGTAGCTTTCCAGGTTTTCCTGGCTACTTAATTTGGACAGCCTGTAATCAATCTGGCTGAGTTTTATATTGAGGCTGTCTTGTATACCTCCCGCATTTTTTAATAAAGGTTGAGTTAATCTGACGGTAAAACTTGGCTGGTAATATTGTGAGCCTGAATATACTGATGCAGGACTTCTATCAGTATAAATATTATTATAGCCTAAAGATAAACGCGTCCCTGAATCAGAGAACAAGCGGTTATAGGATAAATTTAAATTTTTATTTTCACTTGTGCTGGGCTCAGAACCAAAAATTTTATCAGGCTCTGAACGAGACAGGCTTAAACTTGAAGCAAGCTCTGCATCATCAATACCAAGGTTTGCTTCAAGTGCGCCTTCAGCAACTTCTTTTTCAGCAAGAATTTTTTGTACGCCGGGATTATTCTTCAAAACAGAGTGCATGAATCTATCCAGCCCTAATTCCTGTGCAGAACTTTGAAAACTGTATATAAACAGAACTAAAGCCATGCTTAAAAAACGAATGGCTTTATATTTTTTATGTTGTTTAAGGACCGATATAATCATGTTTGTTCCTTTGTTATTTAATAAACTAAGGTTTTATAAATTTTTAAAGTTTAAAAATTTGCTGCATGGCTCTGAATTTTATAAGTTGCATGACATGAAACACAATTATTCATCAATCTTGATAGTTGTTGTAATGCATGTTGTGGATCGCCTAATTGCTCAGCATCGAGCGCCAGGGCATCAAATTTGGTGTGTGTATCAAAACCTAATTTTTTAAATGATAATGGTAGTTTACCCATCAATGATCCGGGTACTGCTTGTTGTGCCAATGCACCGACTTCACGAGCTGCTTTAACGACGATATCCATATCTTCTTTAGTAATCCCGTTTGTGATTTTTTGTACGCTGGTTAAAAACATGCGCATTTCTTCTAAAACCAGATCACGCTCAGATTCACTTAATAATATCGCCTGGCGGTCATCTTTTGATGGTGCGACTGAACCCGTTATAATAAATTTATAACTTATTAATGATAGAGTAACTAATAAAACAACTGATATTGCCCAGCATAATTTACACATCTTTTTCTCCGGTTTTTAAACGTATTTAATTATTATCAGAACTCGCTTTCATTATGCTTTGCTTATTATAGGTATAAGAAGCTATAGCAATGGCGCTCCAAATAACCGAACGAAGCGTCATTGCAGCAACAGTTCGCATTTCATAATTCCCATTCAATAGAATATGCACAGCAAAGGCTGCAAAAACAATTAAGGTTGATGCTGCAATACCGATGGCCAGTTTTATTGCCCAGGATTTATCTAACCATAGTCCTACCCCGGCAATGACATAGGCAAAACCGGCTAAAAAATTAAACCATAAAACAAATGCAACATAATTTCCTGCTGCGATACGTGCTTCGCCATTGGTAAATAATACGGCGCCGCCTGATTTAATTGTCAGTATGCCAAACACAATGGCGATGAATACCATTGGCCAAATAATGGATACCCGCTTATATATCATTTTAATTGCCCCTGGCTTAACAGTGATTTTTATTTTCGTAATGTTGGTTGAAGAAATGCCCAAACTAATTTGGCTTCTTTTTCGAGCGAAAATGAAAACTCATATATTGACCAGCGTAATACAAGCCCTTGAATGAGTGCAGCGATATAACGAGCAGTCTCATCTGCATCAAAGTCTTCTCGATACAAGCCTGTTTCAACGCCTTCAGTGAGTAATTGTGTAACGCGTTTAATATAGCGGTTCATGACTTCCTGGAGCGCTGCTTTTAGTTTTGGCGACTCAAGATGGAGGAGGTCAGAAAATAATACCTTTGGTATGGCCCGATGTTTATCAATGAATGTTAGTTGGCGCTCTATAAGAATACGAAGTTTCTCATCTGCCGGTGTTTCAGGATTCGCTCCCTTACTGATCGCCTTAAATAGATTATCGGAAATCCAGCCAATTACGGCGGAAAATATTGCCTCGCGGGTTTTAAAATGGCGAAAAATTGTTGGCTGTGCAATACCAACCCGATCAGCAATGGCTTGTGTTGTTACACGTTTAATGCCTTGTTCCGCGGTGAGATCCATTGTCGCCTCGATGATCTCTTTTTGCCGTTCTTTTTGTGGTTTTCCCATAAGATTTTCAACTTAGCCAATATTTGTGAGTAATCAATTGCTTATTTATAGGCTTGAATTTCTTTCATGTCAAGACAGAAAAAATATTTCGTCTGGTTATCGGCAGTAAAAAATAGTTTAAACAGCAAGAGAGGCTACGTGGCTTTTTGCAAGGCATTACTGTTGTGTTTAATTCATACAACTACTGACATATCACCTTTTGCTGCATTTAGATAACAAATTTTATAAATTGGGCTCGTGGCACAGAAGAAATGATAAAAGAGGCAGGGTAATACTTGCATGCTGTCAGTACCAGGTATGAAGTTAAGGAACTGTCTGGTAAATATTTAACTGTAAAATTTCCCGTTGAAATGTTGTTATGTTTAGAAGTGCGTTATGTCGCGCGCTACATGAGCTGATAACAAAATTTATCCTCCATCCAAACATGATGTGGTTATATGTCAGTTATATTACAAAACGTCATTTGTTTGCCCTTTTATTCGCAGATATCAGGTCTTTATTTTACGATTGTCATGCTGCTGTAATATAAGCAAGATAATTTGTCACTATCTTTAGTGTTGATAATATTAGGTAGTTCAAAAATGAATCTTGCGGTTGTCTCTCGTGTCAATAGTGGTCTTATTATTGTATTCGTGTTTCTGATGGTTTCAGTAGGTATATGGGGCTGGATAGAAATGGAGAAGCCATATACATATTCAAATGAATACCAAAAAACAAAAAATATTGTTGATGTTGATGTAAGAATGACATTAGAACGTTATTTAAGATCCGGTAATGCCAGTCTATTGCTTGAAGCACAAAATCACCTTCTTGAAATTTCTCCTCGAGATGCTAATTGGTTACCTGAAGAAGTCAGTCTAAATATAGAAAATTCAGTCGCACAAGTTCTTGAAGAGCTGAAAAAAGTACGTGCTGCCGGTAAGCTGTCAGCAAATCCACAAGTATTACTGATAAACAACGAAAGAGACCGTTTGTCAGATATTATGTTGCTAAAAAAATATGCAAATATTGGTGCGGCCGACAATCACGCATTAAAATCAAAGTATCTTGACCTTCTTGTTGGTATTTCAAGTTCATTGCAGGAAATAACATATCTCAGAAAACGCTATATTAACACCAATCTCCCTGATTATAAAAAATCATTATTAAAAGAGAATATGCTTTTTTTAGAAATGTTAAGCAGTTTAGATAAGTTACCAAGGCTAAATATTTTTAGTGAGAGTGATGAAGATGATGAATATTCAGAAGACGATAGAAGCGAAAAGGGACAGGATGCAATTGATGATTTGTTTTCTCTTACGCGTCGCTACGAGAAAGAATTGAATAATACAACCAAGGTCTATTCGGATGTCAGGCAGAGTAAAAGAGATTTAACTGATGCTATTGAATTCCTTACTAATGATATAGATACATATGCCGTTGAAGTGGAGTTGGTTAAAGAACGGATATCTCATAAAGTTAAATTGCTACTATTAATATTTATTTCAATAACAATAATATTGATAGTTGTCTCATTTATATTTCAAAATAAAACGATTAGTTTTTTAGCAAAAACTGCTCCGTTTCTTAAAGGTATGGCCGAAGGTTGTTACGATACTGAATTAAAAAATAAATCTTATTTTAATGAAGTTAACTCAGTAACATCTTCTGCAAACCAGTTACGTCATTATTTTTTAGAAATTATTGAGAAGCTGGAATCCGGAGCGGAACAAATTTTAACTAATTCTATTGATGCGAAACGTACAGTAGATAAAGTCTCTGTTTTAGCTGTTAAGCAAAATGAAGATACAGAGAGTGTTGTTGAGTCAATCAGACAGATGTCAGAATCGTTTGAAGAAGTTGCTTCTCATGCAAGTAATGCTTCGGATTCAGCTAATTCGGCAAATGAGGCGGTGCAACAGGCGGATTCTGAATTACAAATATCCAATAAAAATATTGAGCAGTTATCTTCCGATATTCTTGAATTGGTCAATGTTATGCAGCGCCTTGAAGATGGCAGTAATAATGTACAAAAAGTGCTGGATGTTATTAATGAAATTGCCGAACAAACAAATCTTTTAGCATTAAATGCAGCTATTGAAGCAGCACGAGCTGGCGAACAAGGCAGGGGCTTTGCTGTAGTGGCTGATGAGGTTCGTCAGTTATCTCAGCGTACCTCTGCATCAACACTTGAAATACGCAACATTGTTGAAAATTTATCTGAAATTGCAGAAGAGGCTACCATCAGCGTAAAAGAACATAGTGAAGCAGCAACAGTGTGTGTTGATAGTACGCAGCAGGCACAACGTGCTTTATTGCCTGTGGTTAACTCTGTGCAAACGATTAATGAAATGAATGCAGGTATTGCTGCTGCGACTGAAGAGCAATCAGCTGTTGCGGCAGGTATGGTAGAGAACTCTATGAAAATTAAAACCAGCTCAGAACTCGTGAACAACAATCTTACTTCGGTGCATGAATCGAGTGACTCGTTATCCAGGGTTAGTGAAAATTTAAAAAAATTAGTTGCTCAGCTCATAGAAAAGTAAG
>Ga0316207_10004817_pt1 | contig 11485 bp, 10 predicted proteins | sample 6weekpyrite_MG_FD_204943 | JGI IMG/M metagenome (GOLD analysis project Ga0316207, IMG submission 204943) | Microbial mat bacterial communities from mineral coupon in-situ incubated in ocean water Damariscotta River, Maine, United States -... | ecosystem: Environmental > Aquatic > Marine >...
TTAGAATACGGGTAAGCAGGGTTCGGGAGACTGAAGAACCATCGACGACCATTATTCTTTTTGTTTTTTCAGACATTTGTTTACAACTTTAATTAGTTGCATAGCGCCCTGTCTATGCACGAGTTTTCGATTATTTCAGTAATTTTTCTATAGAGTAAACATAAGTTTAGCGTAATTAGCTAATGTTTTTTTAACTCTATTACTACTGCATCGGAATATTAGCGCAAAAGTTTAGCGATAAATGCTAAGTTGGTTCTATTTCTCGTAAGTGGCGTTCAACTGCTACCCAGGAGCCTGATAAGCCAAGCAAGATACTGCCAAGAATTAACCAGCTGCTACTGTTGAAATCGATTATTTGCATTGAAAACGGGCTTTCATAGGATTGGGTGAGCGCTTCGATGGGACCACTCAACAATAACAACGAGCTAACTACTAATAGTAGAGCTATTAAACCGCCGAGTAAGCCATACCAGAAGCCGGTGTAGAGAAAGGGGCGGCGAATAAACCGATCGGTTCCGCCAATAAGTTTAATAATCACGATTTCATCGCGACGGTTCTGGATGGCCAGGCGAATAGTATTACCAATTACCAGTAACACCGCCAGTGCCAGTAAACCGGTCAGTATTACAACCCCGCGGCGGATAATATCCATAATACTGTAGAGTCGTTTTATCCATTGCATATCCAGCTGAGCTATATCGACATGGGGTTTGGCCTGTAACTCGCTAACCAGTGCCTGGGTTGTTCGGGCGTTAGATTGAGTAATGGATGGTTGTACGACAATCACCGCTGGCAATGGGTTTTTCTCCAATGCTTTTAAGGCATTGCCAAAACCGGATAAACGTTTAAATTCAGCCAGGGCCTGTTGTCGGGAAATATACTGCACACTGTTTATCTGCGGCATTTTACGGATTTGGCTGAGTAATTGTTGCGCCTGACGCTCACTGGTTGATTTCTTCAGGAATAAGGATATTTGAGCGGCACTGTCCAGATCGCCACTAATACTTTGAACATTTTTCAAAACAATATGCAGGCCGGCAGGCAAGGCAAGAGCGATTCCAATCACTGCCGAGGTCATCAGTAAAGAGAGCGGGCTGCGCATTAACTGTCCCAGGCTATAAAAAAAGACCTGCAGGTGGCGTAGCAAATAAGTTTGAATAACGTTAATCATACCGCTTACTCTTAACTGGCGACTGCTGACGGGGCGGTATCATGACTTAATCGGGCATTTTTCAGGGTCAGGATCCGATAGGGCAGATGAGTAATAAGGTCGATGTCATGGCTGGCAATCAACACGGTGACGCCTACCTGGGAGAATTGTTCAAAAATACTCATTATTTCGCGCGACAGTTCCGGGTCGAGGTTTCCTGTCGGCTCATCGGCTAGCAACAGCGGCGGCTTGTTGACGACCGCTCGCGCTATGCCAACACGTTGTTGCTCACCTCCTGATAAGGTAATTGGGTAGGCGCGCTCTTTACTTAACAGACCGACTTTATCGAGTGCGGCTCGAACTTTTTTGCCAATTTCCTGGTGTGAGAGGCCGCTAATGACCAGCGGTAAGGCCACGTTATCAAAGACGGTGCGATCAAACAGTAACTGGTGATCCTGAAAAATCATACCCACGTTACGACGGTGGTAGGGAATTTTTCGGCGTGGGATCTTTGCCAGATTCTGTCCGTTTACGATGACCTGACCGCGGCTGGCACGTTCGATTAGGGCGACCAGCTTGAGTAAGGTACTTTTACCCGCGCCGGAATGGCCAGTGAGAAAGGCCATTTCACCCGGCTTAAGGTGAAAGCTCACATCCTGAAGTGCATCATAACCACCGGGGTATCGTTTACTCGCGTGGCTAAAGCGAATCATGATGAGGGCTCGTCGGTATTTTGAACATCATTGCTAAACAGGGCTTCGATAAAATCCGCTGCATCGAAGCTGCGCAAATCATCAATACCTTCACCAACCCCGATAAATCGGATCGGTAGTTTCAGTTTCTGGGCGATGGAAAAGATCACCCCGCCCTTGGCGGTACCATCCAGCTTGGTCAAACAGATCCCGCTTAACTCAACGGCCTGGTTAAACTGATCAGCCTGGTTCAAGGCATTCTGTCCGGTACCGGCATCAACGACCAGTAAGGTTTCATGCGGTGCATCCGGTTCAATTTTCTTCAGTACCCGAATTACTTTGCCAAGCTCATCCATCAGGTGTGACTGGGTATGCAGACGCCCCGCAGTATCGGCAATGAGCACATCGATATTTCGTGCCCGGGCAGACTCAAAGGCATCATAGATAACCGAGGCACTGTCGGCACCTTGCCCCTGGGATATCACGGGAATGGCATTGCGTTCGCCCCAGGTCTGTAGCTGTTCGACAGCGGCGGCGCGAAAGGTGTCACCGGCTGCCAACATAACGGATTTGCCCGCTGTTTGCAGGTGTTTGGCAAGTTTGCCAATGGTTGTGGTTTTGCCAACACCGTTCACCCCTACCATTAATATAACGAAGGGCTTAGCGGCGTCGGGAATAGTCAGTGCGTTGTCGCAGGGCTGTAATATTGCCGCCATGTTTTCGCGTAGTGCGTTATTCAGAGCTTCGGTATCTTTTAATTCCTTGCGGGAAAGGCGTTGTTCCAGATCATCAATGATTTGCCGGGTCGCACTCACGCCAATATCGGCCATAATCAGGGTATCTTCGATTTCTTCCAGCAAATCAGAATCAATCGTCTTACCTTTAAACAGGCTGGTGAGATTACCGGTTAAGCTATTACGGGTGCGTGACAGCCCTTTTTTCAGGCGGCCAAAGAAGCCACTCGCCGACTCGTCCTTGTTTTCGTTATCTCTGGCTGATTTGCTGTTGGATTTTTTGAAACTAAACATTATTAATTAAGTCGTAGTATGATATTTTGATGGTCAGAGACATGGTCTCTTATAATGAATAAGGGATCTATCCTATCAAACTAGCTGACCTGTCGTTAGTAAAAATAAGCGCAATTTAAAGGATTTGTATGAAAATTATTTTCCCGTATACCCGTGTTGTTGCACGTTCTTTAATGATGGTAGTTGGCTTGCTGAGTCTTGCTTTAAGCAGTCCACTAAGTTTTGCAGAAACTAAATCGGTTGCCGAAAAGAGTAATCCGCAGGTATTTGAAAAAATACTGGCCAATGGGATGAAAGTACTGGTTAAGCCGGATACTCGGGCTCCTGTTGTGGTAGCCCAGATCTGGTATAAAGTTGGCAGTTCATATGAATTTGGGGGAACCACCGGTTTGTCGCATGTGCTTGAACATATGATGTTTAAAGGCACAAAAAAAATTGCGCCGGGTAAATTCTCCAATATCATCGCTGAAAATGGCGGACGCGAAAATGCGTTTACCAGCAAGGACTATACGGCTTATTTTCAACAGCTGGAAAAAAGCCGGCTCGAGGTCAGTTTTGAGCTTGAAGCAGACAGAATGCGTAACCTGACCTTGCCGGAAGACGAGTTTAACAAGGAATTGCCGGTTGTTATGGAAGAACGTCGTATGCGTACTGACGATAAGCCGCGTTCAAAAACGTATGAGCAATTTGTTGCGGCAGCATTTATAAGTAGTCCTTACCATCACCCGGTAATCGGCTGGATGGATGATCTTAAAAACATGAAAGTGGCCGATCTGCGTAACTGGTACGAGAAATGGTATGCCCCGAATAATGCAGTATTAGTGGTCGTTGGTGATGTAATACCGGATGATGTTTTTGCTATGGCAGAAAAATATTATGGGCCGTTAAAACCCAGTGAGACTATCCCTGCCTTAAAGCCACGGGTTGAAGCACCACAGTTTGGTGAGCGTAGAATTACCGTTAAAGTCCCGGCCCGGTTACCGTATTTACTTTTGGGCTATAAAGTCCCATCGTTAAATACGGCTAAAGAACAGTGGGAGCCATACGCACTGGAAGTATTAGCAGGTATTTTAAGTGGTGGTGCAAGTGCACGGTTACCTAAACTGCTGGTTCGAAAACAACAGGTCGCAGCCAGTGCTGATGTCGGTTACAGTCTGATATCCAGACAATCCGGTTTGTTTGTTTTTGATGCTGTTCCATCTGCTAATGTGCCGGTAGATAAAGTTGAGCAGGCCATCATTGAGCAAATTAATTTGATAAAAAAACAACCGGTCTCCGAAAAAGAGCTTAAGCGGATAAAAGCACAGGTTGTTGCCAGCAATGTCTATGAAAAAGATTCTATATTTTATCAGGCGATGACGCTTGGACAACTGGAAACGGTTGGTTTGCATTGGTCAGTCGCTGATGAATACGTTGATAAGATTCGTGCAGTGACAGCAGAACAAGTTCAACAGGTGGCAAAAAAGTACTTTGTTGATCAAACCAAAACGGTTGCTGTTTTAGAACCTGTTAAAGAAAAAATTAACTAAAAATTTTATAACGTTAAATATAAAGATTAAAATAGTCAGGGTAATTATAATGTTAATGCGCAATGTGGTTTTACTGGTATTTATTGCATTTGTAACGGGTGCCTGCTCATCTGAATCGGATAGCGATACGGGTGTTGTAACAAGTAGTTCAGGGAATGGAATTAAAATTCACAGTTGGCAAACAGCCAACGGTGCAAAAGTCATGTATGTGAATGCGCCGCAACTTCCTATGGTCGATATTCGATTGGTGTTTAATGCTGGTAGTGCACGCGATGGTGAGCAAAAAGGTTTGGCACGGTTAACAAATTCGATGTTATCGCAAAGTGCGGGTAACTGGTCAACCGATCAAATTGCCGAACGATTTGAAGAGGTCGGAGCTAACTTTTCCGTGTCTTCTTTACGTGACATGGCAACACTAACCTTACGTACCTTGACGGATACAGCTTTATTAAAACAGTCTATTGATACCTTTAAAACGGTATTAACTCAACCGCTATTTAATGAAGATGAATTGAAACGAAAAAAAGCCCATCAACTTATTGCTATTCAGAATCAATTACAGTCGCCGGGCAGTATAGCGAAAAATACTTTTTACCAGGGCATTTATAGCGAACATGCTTATGGGCATCCTGAGATTGGGACGAAAGAAACGGTTACTGTATTAAGCCAGGATGACTTAATGACATTCTATAAGCGTTACTACGTTACAAAAAATATGACGATTGCCATCGTGGGTAATGTGGATCAAAAACAAGCCCGTCAGCTGGCGGATGAACTTACCGCAGATTTGCAACAAGGCGTTAAGGCAAATAAAATCCCTGAAATGGTTTTTGCAAAAAAAGCACAAGTAATACATAAAGATTATGAAGCGACGCAAACACATATTCTAGTCGGACAATTAGGGATGAAACGCGGTGATAGTGACTATTATGATTTATATGTTGGCAACCATATTTTAGGTGGTAGTGGTTTTGGCTCCCGCATAATGCAGGAGATACGCGAAAAGCGTGGCCTTGCATATAGTAGCTACAGTTACTTTCGTCCTATGCAAGCGAATGGGCCTTTTATAATGGGTTTACAAACAAAAACGGCTAAAACCCAGGAAGCTCTCGAAGTACTAAATGATACCTTGCTTGATTTTATCAAGAATGGTCCAACTAAAGAGGAGTTGGAACATTCGAAGAAAAATATTACCGGCGGATTCCCGCTACGAGTTGATAGTAATAAGGATATTTCTGAATATCTTGCGGTAATTGGTTTTTATGATTTGCCGTTGGATTATTTAAATACCTTTAACGATAAAGTAAATGCGGTAACGGTTGAGTCGATTAAAGATGCCTTTAATCGACGAGTGCATCCTGACAAGTTATTAACGGTCACGGTTGGGCGTGCCCGGTAATATTTTCTATATGCACGAGCTGTTATGAGCAGAGCGACACAGAATTGTCTGCGAATTATTGCCGGACAATGGCGTGGTCGTAAACTGGACTTTGCCAAAGTCGATGCGATTAGACCAACCCCCGATCGGGTGAGGGAAACCCTGTTTAACTGGTTAGCGCCGGTTATTCGTCATAGTCATTGCCTGGATTTATTTGCGGGTAGTGGCGCACTGGGTTTTGAAGCATTATCGCGTGGTGCGGCTTCAGTTCTTATGTGTGATAGCAATAAACTGATAATTAATAAATTGAAGCAACACGCCTCACTGTTGCAAACGGATGCGGCGAATTTTTTACAGCAAGATGCGCTGGAAGTATTGCGTCACAACAAGCTAAAGTTTGATGTAATTTTTCTTGACCCACCGTTTAATACTGAATTACTCGGAGAATGTTTTTCATTAATTATTTCGGGCAATTGTTTAAAGGAAGAAGCGTTGATTTATGTCGAAGCGTCTTCCCGGCAGACACTACCACCCCTGCCGGCGAACTGGACACTTTATCGAAATAAAAAAGCCGGTGATGTGGCTTATTATCTATTTAAAACGAACTGACTTATAATAACGCTGTTTTTTAAATACAGCCCAAACCACTTATGCAAAAAATAGCGATTTATCCAGGAACCTTTGACCCAATTACTAATGGACATACCGACCTTATTGAACGGGCAACTCACTTGTTCGATAAAGTTATCGTTGCGGTTGCTCAGGCGACCAGTAAGTCACCGGTCTTTAATCTGGCGGAAAGAGTTGAGTTGGCAAGCGATGTGTTATCGACAATCGAAAATGTTGAAGTGTGTGGCTTTGATATTTTACTGGTTGAGTTTATGAAGCAAAAAGAGGCGACGATTATATTGCGTGGTTTACGCGCGGTCTCTGATTTTGAGTATGAATTTCAATTGGCCAGTATGAACCGGCATTTAAGCGATAAAATTGAAACTGTATTTTTAACCCCGGCAGAACAGTATACGTTTATATCCTCAAGCTTAGTGAGGGAAATAGCTCGACTCGGTGGAGATGTTTCACAGTTTGTTGATTCTAAAGTAGTCACTGCGTTAAAGAAGCAATTAGGCTAAAATAGAGACTGATATTTATTCTGATTATCCCTTAAAAAGTAGTAGAGAATTATGGCGTTATTTATAACTGATGAGTGTATTAATTGTGATGTCTGTGAGCCGGAGTGTCCTAACGGTGCAATATCGCAAGGTGAGGAAATTTATGACATTGCTACAGAACTTTGTACCGAGTGTGTCGGTCATTTCGAAGAATCGCAATGTGTAGAAGTGTGTCCGGTAGATTGTATTTTGCTTGATCCTAATAATAAGGAATCGCAGGATCAGTTAATGGACAAATATAAAGTTTTAGTTGGTAAGGCTTAGCTTTAATCTGAAATTTTTTAATTGAAATAATTCTATGGCCGGTTAATTAAGGAAAGATTTTATATGTCCGGGATAAAGAACACCTTTAAGACTGCGTTTCTTTCTGTAATCTTTGTATTTTATTCGTTATCAGCAACTTTACAGGCTGGCCCTCAACAACGTGCTGCGATTTCGACAGCCCATCCTATTGCAACTCGAGCGGGTGAGTCCGTTTTAAAACAAGGCGGTAATGCTTTTGATGCTGCAGTTGCGATTAGTGCAACCCTGGCAGTAGTCGAGCCTTTCAGCTCGGGGATTGGCGGTGGTGGTTTTTGGTTACTACAGGATGGTAAATCCCAAAAAACCATTATGATTGATGGGCGAGAGAAAGCGCCATTTGCTGCCCATGAAAAACTCTATCAGGATAAAAGTGGAAAAATTATAAAAGGTTTATCGATTAATGGCGCACTCGCTGCGGGTATCCCCGGAGAGCCGGCGGCATTGGTGCATATCGCAAAGAAATATGGACGATTGTCGTTAGAAAAAACATTAGCGCCAGCAATAGCAGCAGCGAGAAAAGGTTTTAGAGTGACTAAGCTGTATCAGCGCATGGCCAGGTTTCGTTTAAAAGCATTACTACGTTCTACGGCTGCGGCAAAAATATTTTTGCTTAATAATAAAGTGCCGCATCTTGGATATCTCATTAAACAAGCTGATCTGGCAAAGACGCTGGAAGCGATAGCAAAAGATGGCAACGACGGTTTTTATACAGGTGATATTGCCCAGGCTTTAGTTAAGGGTAACCGGGCCGCGGGCGGGATATGGACATTAGACGATTTGGAAAAATATAAAATCAAAGAGCGTCAGCCAATTATTGGCCATTACAAAAATTATAAAATTATATCAGCGGCGCCACCATCATCGGGTGGTATTGCGTTAGTAACTATGCTGAATATACTTGAAAGTTATCCAATTGCTGATATGCAACCTGAACATCGTATACACACAATAGTCGAAGCCATGCGTAGGGCATATCGAGACAGGGCAGAATTTTTAGGCGATCCGGATTTTGTTTCAATCCCTAAAGCGAAGCTAATTAGTAAACCCTATGCGAAAACAGTAATGAAAAATTTTTCGCCGAAGCACGCCACACCAAGTAGTGCTTTAAAGCCGGCATCGCCAATTCCGCAGGGTCAACACACTACACATTTTTCTATCGTGGATAAAGATGGTAATAAAGTTTCAGCAACCTTAAGTATTAATTACCCATTTGGTTCCGGTTTTGTACCTACAGGAACCGGCGTATTGTTAAATGATGAAATGGATGATTTTTCAGCCAAATCTGGTGTACCGAATGTGTATGGGTTAGTCGGTAATGAAAACAATGCCATTGAAGGCGGTAAACGTATGCTTTCGAGTATGTCTCCGACGATTGTATATAACCGGTTAAATAATGATTACGCTATTATTGGAACACCCGGAGGAAGTCGAATTATAACCATGGTGCTCCATGGCATTCTTGGTTTCGTTGAAGGTAAGACAGCCAATAATATTACCAGCCAACCCCGTTATCACCATCAGTATTTACCCGACAGTATACAGCTAGAACCAAAGACAATTAATGAAAAAGTTCGGGCTGAACTTGTATTAAAAGGGCATCAATTAAAAAATTTAACAAATCGTTATGGAAATATGCAAATAATAATGAATAAAAATAATACCCTTACGGCGGCAAGTGACCCGCGAGGTGAGGGTTTAGCTATCGTTATTAAGTAATCGTATTAAATAGCAAGTAAAACCTTTTACCAGGCAAGGCAGCTTCATGATGTAAAACAATTTCAAATAGAGTGAAAATTAGCTATATTTAATTGGTTCTGCCAAAATTAATGATATCCAGCGAAAATGAGGAAAGATATGAAATATCTTCGTTTGTGCGTATTTCACATTTTGTTGTTGGTTCCATTTTGCAATATATTTGCTGTTGAAAAGCAGTTACAGGCCGAATACAAATTTGGTGTCTTTCCTTATTTATCCGCGGTTCGAATGGATCAGATCTATTCACCTGTCAGCAATGAAATTGCTCGTGGCATTAATCATAAAGTTAAGTTCCGTACATCGTCAACCTTTAAAAAATTTCTTGGAAAATTAAAGTCTGAATATTATGACTTTGCACTCATACAGCCATTTTGGTATCCCATTGCGGTAGACAAAAGCGGTTACCTCCCATTACTGCGAATGGAAGAACCCTTTATGGCTTTAATTATGGTGCGTGATAATAGTCTGGTAAAAACAGTAGACGATCTGCGCGGTAAAATAATCGTAACCCCACCATCCTTTGTACCAGTAGTACCTTTGATCAGGCAAGCACTAATTCGAGAAGGAATTATTCCGGGGAAAGATGTTATTTTTAAAGCACTTAAATCAGTAGATTCGTGTTTGCAACAAGTGTTAACGGGTAAAGCAGCCGCCTGTGTTACGCCACCATTTGCGCCTGCTATTTTTGAAAAATCTATGAAAGTAAAACTGCGTACAATTACCAGATCAGAAAGCATTCCAAACTTATCTATTGTTATACATCCGCGTGTTTCGCTATCAGATCGAGCTAATATAAAAAAAATAATTATGTCGTGGGACAAGTCGGTAAAAGGCAGAAGATTACTGGATAAGATGCAAACCAAACGATTTCTTCCTATTGATAATAAAGAGTATGATGTGGTTCGTGACTTATTGAAGAGAATTAAAAAATAATGTTTTCTCGCATGTCTTTAAAATATCGTATTGCGGTTATCATTTTTATTCTTGAAGCTATTTTGATGACTGTTGTATTACAACAAACTCAAAAACAATCATATGAAGCAAGCTTAAAACAAATAAATAGTAATGAAAGCACTATTTTAAAATTAGTTGCCGAAATAAGTAAGGCCGCACTTATTACTGAGGAATATGCCGAATTACAGCCTTATGTCACACACCTGATTTCCGGTACAGAAGCGAGTCAATTTATCCTTACCGATGAAAACAGTCTGATTGTTGTCAGCTCTGCTACAGTTGATATTGGAACTAAATTCCCGGTATTAAAAGATCGACCAGACTATCGATGGAAGGTTACTGAATTGAAAAATAACTCCGGACTGATGGGATATTTGGCCATTGAATTTTCAAGTATGAAGTTAGATGCTGCATATTTGCATGCACGTGAATTTGGCATATCTATCGCATTAATTGGGATGGTAATCATTGCTGCAGTAGGTATCTTAGTAGGTTTTTTATTGACTCGACGTTTAGAAATTATAACATCAACTGCACGTAGTATCGGGAATGGAGATTTTACGGCAAGGACAAATATCAATGCCCAGGATGAAATTGGCAAGCTTGCAAACACATTTGACCGAATGATTGAACGTTTGGCCGAAAATAAAGAAGCATTAAGTCAGTCTCTTCTTAAGACCCAGGAAAAAGAAGAAAACCTAACGGTAACATTAAACAGTATTGGTGATGCCGTAATTACGACTGATGCAAAGGGGTTAATTACGCGCATGAATCCTGTTGCTGAAAATCTTACAGGTTGGTCAATAATCGAGGCACAAGCCCATTCAATAAAAGATATTTTTAACATTATAGATGTAAGCACTCGCAAAGAAATAGATAATCCAATTGATAAAGTTATCTTAACAGGAGAAACAGTTTATTTAAGTAACCATACAACTCTAATAGCTAAAAATGGAATAGAGTACCAGATATCTGACTCAGCTGCTCCAATCCTCAACGCTAACAATCAAATATTAGGTATGGTGCTTATTTTTAATGATGTTACTGAACAGTATAAAATGAGAGAAAAAATATTTTCTTCAGAACAACATTTAAAACTTTATCGTGAGCAAGCCCCGATGGCGATTATTGAATGGGATATGAATTTTCAGATAGTCGGTTGGAATGCCGCAGCTGAGAAAATGTTTGGTTACTCTGATGATGAAGCTAAGACAGTCGATTTTGTGAATGTTATCTTGCCTGAAAATGTTGTTGCTAATGTTCGGCAAGTTTGGTCTGAACTAATAGCTCAAACCGGAGGTGAATTTAATATCAATGAAAATATTACCAAAGATGGTCGAACAATCTTATGTGAGTGGCATAACACTGTTTTAAAAGGCGAAAATGGTGAAATAATTGGTGCTGCTTCTATTGTTCAGGATATTACTGAACGTCAACTCAGAGAAGAGAAGCTACGACATACTCAGAAGATGGATGCGTTGGGAAAACTCACTGGCGGTGTTGCCCATGATTTTAATAACATTCTTG
>Ga0316207_10004818_pt1 | contig 11485 bp, 10 predicted proteins | sample 6weekpyrite_MG_FD_204943 | JGI IMG/M metagenome (GOLD analysis project Ga0316207, IMG submission 204943) | Microbial mat bacterial communities from mineral coupon in-situ incubated in ocean water Damariscotta River, Maine, United States -... | ecosystem: Environmental > Aquatic > Marine >...
TTAATTTTATAATTCCCATCCTTAGATGCGAACCAATCTATTACGGCTTCTTTTGCTTTATACATATAATAAAAATCGATGTTATCCATATAACGATCCTCATCGATTTCATTAAGAAATGTGGCGCTATCCGGGCGTGTTTCGTAATGAAGTTGGTACCTTTCTTTACCAAGAGCTATCATCAATTCATTAAGACAACCAAGAATAATATGAATAGTTGTAAGCCGCTGCTGACCATCAACTAATTCCCATTCTCCATTTCGTTTTTTTACAACAACTGGTTGCAAGCAATAAAATGCATCTTTTTTGCTGTCTTCACTTTGCCTCTGGAATTCTCTAATATCTTCTAGCAATTCGATAACTTGCCTTTGTGTCCAACGATAACCACGTTGGTACGCAGGGATATAGAAAGACTCAGATAACAAATCATTAATTGGTTTTAGTACCAACTCATTATTCTGCGACATTACATCTCACTTATTGTTTACATTTTAACCCTACAATCAAATAAGGATCCTAAAATAAAGCCATGAAAATCAATGGCTTATGTTATTTTTCTCTTATTTAACCTATATCCAGTCAAGCAACGGTCAAGCAAATTAGGCCCAATAAGGTATATATCTCATTGCTTTTGCACCAGCTTCTGGATCATATGGCCTGATTAACTCTGCTTTCACAGTGTCTTTAATAACACGACTGACCATTGCACTATTTTTAACATCAATCCCTAAACGCTCTCGCAAGGATGAATTGTTCATATGCTCTCTATTTACATAGCGAAGACAACAATGGAGAAAACATGCACGAATTCTGTCTTCTTTATCCATATCGGAAAACTCTTTATACGAGAACAATACCGCACGCGTATGTTGCTCAGTCACTTCAAAGATTGGAGCAGGTAATTGATAAAACTCTGTTTGAAAAACCACTTTATCAATCCCGGTTCCACGCTCTTCACAAATATTGATACGTCGCATAAAAGAGGCCAATGCTTCGTTCCGACTTTGTGGCGGTGAATCCAGAAAACGTTCGGTATCAACTAAAGGGATACCAGGATTTGTGATTTCCATACGAGATTCAAAAATCTCTATCATTGGACCGGTACCAGTACGGGAAAAATCCTGATGGATAATGGCATTTGCAACCAACTCGCGTATTGCTAACTCCGGATACATCGGTACTTCTTTACGATACACCTTCCCAATTTCTTCATTCGAAGGTAATAGTGTTTTTATATAGTCAATCAATCCCTCAAAACCGACTGCATATCCTTTATTACCTTCCAATTCTCGAATAGTCTCAACTCGGCTATTACCTCGATAAAGAATCAGTCGCACTGCCTTGCGGCCAAGGTGCTGGAAGCTCTGGAGTTTGCGTGCAAATAAGATCGCCCCCAAATTGGTAATTTGCCATTGGCCATTATCTTTTTTCTTTATTAACTTATCAGCTTTTAAAGCAGCCAGAATACCATCACGGCCCTCTGGTAAAGGTTGGGCAGTTAACTCAAAATATGCCGGATAATCAAGCAGCTGAAAAATCTCATCGGCAGTACTATTTTCAGTGGCAGCCTGCTGTTCGAAAGGAATTCTGTCAAAGACACGCCATAACGCACGTTCTTTTTCGGCAAACTCTCTTAGCTTTTTCTTATATGAACCCACACGAATGAATTCAGTGCCATCAAACCTGACAGGCGTATGTGTCGAGGCCTGAATCTCTAAAATAACAACAGGCTTTTCATTATCAGACTCAAACTCATAAAAACGGAAATGTATTTTTGGAGATATTTTCTGCAATAACCAGCTTTCCAACTCTTGCTGTTTATAATGCATTTGCAAAGGTTTAAAATTTGTCCCTATCACCTCATGTGTTTCGTTATCAATTCCCCAAATCATATAAGCCGACTGTTTTCCGATAAGCGCCGCCGAATTTGCCAGTGCGGATATATACTCACCTATCATGGGAACATCATCATTATTATGCTTGAACTCTACCCACTCTGTTTCCTTATCCAAACGAATGAGTTCGCGCAACAGGCTTCTCAACTGTTCAAGTGTCATTTCTATAGGCATTTACTTACAACCTTCATATCAGACTAACCTCGTTTTTCCTGTAAGCAGTTCCTGCATCATGCCCTGTTTGATCTGGCGGGTTTTGTTGAGGCGTTGTTGCAGGGTCTGGATCTCCTCGTCCATTTCGGAGAGGATGGTGGCGATGGCGGTTTGTTCTTCTTTTAAAGGAACCGTCATCAACATATCATAAATCATTTCTCTTCGAACAGAATCAACAGATGACTTTGCGGTCATAGACATAATGCGATTATAAAAGTTGTTGCTAAAATAGATATAGAAGAAGTAACCGTCGACTTTCTCGCCAAAGTTGTACATCAAATATACGCGTTGGTGATAATCAAACTTCCCGTTTATGTAATGAAAAATCTTACCAGTACCCACTCCATCACCAGCAGTGAGTACACCTTCCCCATCAAATGAATACGAATTGATTTTCTCTACAGCCTGAGAACGAACAAAAAAAGGATATGCACCATCATCAATACGATCTTGCGTGTTTTTATCGCCAGTAGTTATTGATAATAAGCTTCCTATCTTCTCTATATCCCAATCCTCTGGCACTTCGCCGAGTTCGCTGGGTTTGTAGCCTTTTGTTGTACCGTCTTCCCGCAGGGCGAATTGGGGCAGGCGGGTGCGACCGGTGAGGAGCTGCTGCATGGTGGCAGTTTTGATGGCCTGTTTTTTGGTGATAAGTTTTTCCAGCTCGTTGATGAGTGCGTCTACGTCGGAGAGGGCATTGGCGATGGCGGTTTGCTCTTTCTCATAAGGAAGTGGCAAAATCACTTCCTTTAACTGTGTACCAGTAATAAGAGGTTGTCCCGATCCAAAAACCAACGTATTTAGTTTTTTTCTAATAAGCTGGTACTTAAAATAATCTATACCTGAATCTTGTTTTAATTTAATAATGATTGTGTTATCTGATACACCATATTCACCATCTACAAAATTTAAACTTCCTGCATTTGCACCAACACGAGCCACCAATATTGCTGGTCCTTTATATTCTCCTTTCTGGCATGTGCCTATCTGTCCTGTTGAGCCATAAAGAGGATACTCACCGAAGCCCTTCGTTGAAGTTTTACCTGATCCAATGAAACTTGTGGAATCACCTAACCTGCCATACTCCCAATCATCTGGTATCACTCCCACCTCAGTCTGTTTGTAACCTACCGGTACTAGATTCCCGCCTTCGCGGGAATGACCATCGGTAAGGTATATTGCAGAAGCTTCGGCTATCTTAAGTTCGCTCATAAAGCTAATCCCATAGCCTTGAGATGTCCTGCCACTTTGTCACTCAGCACTTCCACCGATTGCGTTATCGCAGGTAGCGGTTCTGCATAACGCTCTTCGAGTTCTTTTACGCGGTTGGCGAGTTGCTGTGTGACGCGTTCGATCTCGGCCTGGATGTTGGCTTTTAAGGTAGCCTGCCACTTGTCCTCGACAATCAAGATTTTGATCTCGGTCTCATTGAGTATCGGATAATGTTTAAATACAGCCAGATCCAGTGCTTCCTGATGTTCTTTTAGTGATTTCTTACCAAGCGCTTCATCTTCGAAAAGTTGTTTGACCTTGTTCAATACAGCAATTTCTTCTGACTCTGTCGCGATCTTAAGTCGAGACGTTACTGTTGTTTTAGTCACTTTATCCTTATCGTTCATTGCATCATTAAGCAGCCCTTCTTCACCACTATGTTCTTCAATGTAGTTCTCTAACTCCTGAGTCGCAACATCGAGATCGGCCTGAATCTGATCGATGACAGATTGTTCAGCTTTAAAGTAACGGGCGACGATAAGAGCCGGAGGAATTAATTCAGCCTTATACTTTGCTTTTTTAATTATAAGATCCGGTGTTTCTTTAAGCTTTTCTCCTTTCTTTGCAACTAATTCTCGAAGTGTATTGCCTGCTTGCCAGCCGTCCTGAACCAGCACATATACATCATCTTGCATAACATCTGCCCAGTAGTTCATGAGAATTTGATAGATGTCGTATTGACTCAACAGAGGATTTTTTGCGTAGGCTTGTAACAGAGCTTCGCTGATTCGGTGAATAATCTCTTTAGGTTTTTCTCCCTGCTTGATATCAGCCAGTGCAGAATCCTTGCACCATTTGCTATAAGGCTTGAGACTTTGTTTGGCAAAGGTTTGGAACTCATCATGATTTAATATAGTGGTTTTAACCTTTGAAGCTTCAACCAGGCCTTTACTATAGCCTTCTCTATCATCAACAAATAAGGTTGCACGTAACGCTGGGAATACCTGCCAGTATTTTTCCAGCGCATCGATATCCCGGTTTGGGATGCCACCTTGCAAGTGTGCACTGAGATCATGCAGATCTTCGGGATCACTACTATCGATATAACGCGGGATGTTGAGGTTGTAATCGTTAGACGCAATTTCACTTAACGTCACCATGCGGCTGAAGCGTGGCTGTTCGATCTGTTTGGTGAAGACATCAACTATTTTATGAATGTCCTGACTGCGCAGACGATTCTTGTTGCCATCTTTTATATAGCCCTTGCTGGCATCAACCATAAAGATGCCCTTTCTCGCATTGGCGTATTCCTTATCGATAACAATAATACAGGCGGGAATGCCGGTGCCATAAAAGAGGTTAGCAGGCAGACCAATGATGCCCTTGATATATCCTTGCTTGATAAGGTTTTCACGGATGCGTGCCTCGGCATTACCACGGAACAGTACACCGTGGGGCAGGATCACCGCACCTTTACCGGTACTCTTTAGGCTTTTAAGAATATGCAGTAGAAAAGTATAGTCACCGTTTTTCTCTGGAGGGATACCCCAGGTGAAACGATCAAACTCATCTTCCTGCGGATTGATGCCGCTGGTCCAGTTCTTATTCGAGAACGGTGGATTGGCTACCGCAAAATCAAATGTTTTTAATTTTCCGTTAGCGTCTTTCCACTGAGGATCGGAGATAGTGTTGCCCTTCCAGATTTTTGCGGTGGCATTATTATGCAAGATCATGTTCATGCGCGCTAATGCACTGGTGGCGTTATCCATCTCCTGACCAAAAATAGAAAGACCACGCGGCGCTTCGTCACTTGCCTTGAGCAACAATGAACCGGAACCACAGGTTGGATCGTAAACCGTTTCTGATTGATCTGTTTCATTGGTAATACCAATCACTTTAGACAGAATGCGCGAAACCTCGGACGGGGTATAAAACTGGCCTTTGCTCTTACCTGATTCTGTTGCGAAGTGACGCATGAGATATTCATAAGCATCACCCAGTAGATCATCGTGCTCGGCACGGTTGGCGGTGAGGTCAATTCCCTCGAAGATACCAACAAGCTTGGTCAGGCGATCAACCATCTCCTTGCCCTTGCCCAGCTTATCCTCGTCATTAAAGTCGGCGACGTCGATGACCCCTTTGAGATCATTCTCTTCAGCCAGAGCGGCGATGATCTTATTGATCCCTTCGCCAATTTCTTTATCGCCCTTGAGGGCGGCCATGTCATCAAAACTGGCTCCCTTGGGAATTACGATCATGCCATAGGGATCACCTTTATATTTATCGGATACATACTTCATGAATAACATAGTCAGTACGTAATCTTTGTATTGAGAGGCATCCATACCACCGCGCAGTTCGTCGCAACTTGCCCAGAGGGAGGAATAAAGTTCAGTTTTTTTAATGGCCATAATTATTTATTTTCAATTCAATATTTTTTAAACGAGTTAGAGGTATCTTGTTCTCTTTCTCTAGTTGTTATCATTTTCTTCATATAAAGAAGAAATATTTTTATCTAGTTCTTTTAGCAGACGCTCACATTCGTAATATGTTTTTTCTATATTTTCCCAATAGATGTCATTCAGTATGGATGTCTTTTTTCCAGCGGAATAATATTCAAGCAAGCATCCTTTCGGATCATTGTATTTGATATTCCCATGGGCGAAGGCATTTCGCCAATTCATAATATCGGTAAGATATTTATTTAAATGATTTTTATTTTTACCGTGTAATAGCTCATGGCTATCCACAATTTTTTTTATTAGTCCCTTTTTAAAACTATATGAAAATGACGATGATTGAATAACATCATTTTCAAAAATCACTCTTCTCTCTTCATGTCCTTCAAATGGACCGAGAAAATAATCTAGTAAAATGTGCTCTACCTTTCTTTCAATCGATGTTGTTGCATATAGAATTTTCCCACCATTCAATCGGGCGATATCTATTTCTTTTTGTTTCTCCGGACTAACCATATTTCCTAGTGGAACCAAATATGAGTCGCCCATTTTTTCGCATTGCGAATAATCAACTTTATCTATTTGGGAGGTAAGAGAGAAAGTATTTGTAATCGGTAAGGTTATTTCTTTCATTCTTGAGTATGTCAGATTCTTTATTCGTCAATCCACTCAAATAAGTCACCAACTTTACAATCAAGATACCGACATAATCCATCCAACACATCCAGCTCAATTCGCTGTGCCGTTTCCTGGTACAAACGCGTGATCGTGCCTCTATTTAGCCCGGTATCCCGCGCCACATCAGCAATTTTTAGTTTTTTCTCTCCCATGATTCTGGAGAGGTGACACTTCACCATATTAACCTCTTAGAGAACATTTTTATCTATTAAAGGGTATTTTGACTTGCAAAAGGTCTTTTGTGGGCTATAATGATCTACAGAAGAACATAATAATCTATTAATAAACAATTTGCTCTATCAATAATAGCTGTTGCAAGGAGAAAAATAAATGACATCAGAAACTTATCTCACAACCGAGGAACTCTCAGCTCTTATCAAGTATGACTGCAGGACTATTCGTAGCCGCCTTAAGGATTCCGTACTACTTGAAGGTATCCATTACATCCGTCCATTTGGGGGACGCAAGATACTCTATATATGGGAAGCGATTGAGCGTGATATGCGCCTGGCCTCTGAGGAACATGGCTTAGCGATTCCAATGGCAAATGGAGCATTGTGCCGTGGGTAGCATTCGCGCCAGGTCTGAGACCAGTAAGCTTTATTTTGATTTTCGCTATCGAAATAAGCGCTGTCGTGAGCAGACTAATCTGACTGACACCCCGGCCAATCGCCGCAAGCTGGAAAAAATGCTTGAGCGTATTGAGGCTGAGATTGTCCTTGGATCATTTGAGTACTCACGTTATTTCCCAAACAGCAAACTCGCCCAGCAATTTTCTATCCCGGCTCATGGAGGCAGGGTAGGGAACAGCAACCTTCCTACATTTAAAGACTTTGCTGAAATCTGGTATGACGAAATAAAAGTTAGCTGGCGTATGTCATATCGCCGGACTATTCGTCCTATCCTGGACAATCGTATTTATCAGTACTTTGGTGAAATGAATGTAGCTGAGATCAAAAAAGCTGATCTCCTCACCTTCAGAGCATCTCTGAGTAAAGAATCCGGTCGTAACAAGAAGGGATTATCCGCATCACATATTAACCGTCATATGAAAGTGATGCGCATGATTCTTACTGAAGCGGCTGATCGTTTTGAATTTACTTCACCTTTCCAGAACATTAGGCCGCTTAAAATTCAAAAAAGCGATGTCGACCCATTCACGCTTGATGAAATCAATTTGATCCTAAAAACCGTTCGCCAGGATTACCGCAATTACTACACTATTCGGTTTTTTACTGGGATGCGTACCGGTGAGATTGATGGACTTAAATGGCGTTATGTCGATTTCAATCGTCGACAAATTCTTATACGTGAAACCATAGTACTTGGACAAACTGAGTATACAAAGACAGATGGTAGCCAACGTGAAATTGACATGTCTCAACCTGTCTACGATGCATTAAAAGCTCAATATCATCACACTGGCGATCAAAAATATGTTTTCACAACAAACGCTGGAACACCTCTTAGTCACAATAATGTTACCAAGCGAATTTGGTATCCCTTACTTCGATATCTTGATTTAAGAAAACGTCGTCCTTATCAGACCCGGCACACCGCTGCGACTTTGTGGCTTGCCGCAGGTGAAAACCCAGAATGGATTGCTCGCCAGATGGGGCACACCACTACTGAAATGCTCTTCCGGGTTTATTCACGCTACGTCCCAAATCTCACTCGCTCTGATGGTTCTGCGATTGAAAACCTTATTGCTCAAAACTTTTCCTTTAACAATGAAGAGGATGATTCTGATGAATCCTAAACAGCTCGAAGAAAACATCGCTACTCACCTTAAGAGTAAAACTGATAATCGTTTTATTAAAAACATAACGGCTACTTTATTTAAAAGTTTAAAAATCCCAATGGATAACTCGCTTACCTGTTTAATTGGTAATGGGAATGAAAAAGATAACCAGGAAGCGTTAGAAACATGGGTTAGAAAGGAGCTGAGAAAATTCCCTGATGATATTGGTGATCCAATCGATTACCTCTACGCCAGATTTTGTTGTGAATTAGCTAACTACTCAGTGTATGAATAAAGAGGTAATGAAAATGAAAAGAATACGGAAAACAGTTTCGAAAGTTGCTTTTAATCCAAACATTTTTAATGAAGACATCAACAATGGTCTTTCAATACAAGAATATATTATTAATCTGTCGAAGCTATACAAACTTGATAAAGAATGGCATGAAGTTACATTAGAAGATTGCCTCGCAAGAATCAGGCATCCCTTTTTCAGATTGGGATTAAAAGAAGGAGGCATAGCATATTTAGAAACACTATCTAAACTTTCTGACACACTATATTCAGGTAATGAACCAGATGATCTCGCTTCTTTGCTAGATGATATTGCTAAAACTCTTTTTAATTTTTGTGTAACAGATACAGTTTTATATATGTACCGCTCATTTGTATTTCTTGCTGCTAAAGAAGGACACATAAAATCAGGAATTAATATCACAAACTGGCTATTCAATACTGACATATACAATAAAGAACAACTCTTATTCTTTTATGTTGGTTTTGAAGCACTGGATAAAATTATTAAATCTAATTCACCACGAGAACTACCTGATTACTTATCAGTAAGGTATGCAATTTTCAGCCAGGATCCTGTTGGTTTACGCAAAGCAAGAACTTACGCCGCTAACTATCCCGATAATTTTAATACTGAAATTTCGATCATTGATGAATTACTTAGTCAGGATCAGGACATATCTGGAAAAATTATAGTATTTAAAGATCTCGAACCCTCTCTAAATACAGCAAATGAATTAAGTGTATATCAGAACTTAATAGGTAAACCACTATCTTTAACACCACTCAACGAGCTGAATAAAATCAGGCATAAGCTGGAATCAGAATTCCCCTGGTGCCAAAACGCCATTGACACGATTACCCGACAATTAGAATTTAACTTTTTTGCTGACGGCACAGTAAATCTTAGGCCTTTGTTATTATATGGCGCACCAGGGTGCGGAAAATCCCGTTTTGCTCGACGGCTTGCAGAACTTTTATCTCTCCCTTTTACAAATATCAATGTAGGTGGTTCTGCTGACTCAATGTTACTAAAAGGTGCCACCAGAGGCTGGGGTACTGGTAGACCGAGTATTGTGGCCACCGTCATCCAGAGACACCAAGTTGCTAATCCAATGATACTTCTTGATGAAATAGACAAAGAAAGTTCGAGCAATACAAATGGTCGATTAACGGACACGCTGCATCAGCTATTAGAAACTGAAACAAGTGCAAATTGGTTTGATGAGTATTTACTCGGAAATTGTGACTTCAGTCGAGTGAACTGGATAGCTACGGCAAATTCAATTAGCAATATAACGCAATCATTACTTAATCGCTTCGACGTTATAGAAATCACCAAGCCAGCAAAGACAGATTATCCCGCTATTTTCCATTCAATGCTATATGAAGTCATGAACAATGCTGGGCTTACTCATTTCGAACATATTTTAATTTTTAATGATGGAGAAATTGAGGCCGCGTGTAACAAAGCCTCATCTCCCCGGCATTTGAAAAAACTAATTGAGTCATTAATTCCTATAAAATTACGCACTCTGCGAGAAAGCGTACATTAAAAATGTTGGTTATATTTTACTTACAGTAGTTTTCATATTCTGTGAAGCGCAATATGCGCTTAATAGATATTTTAAATTAGGTGAAAATAACTGGTTACCAGTTTTTTTCAAAAAGTGCTTTCTTAAAATCTTAAAAAAATATGCAATTCGTTCTTAACAGATTTTTCTCCACACCTGAAAATACAAATAACAGCTTAATAGCAAAGTAAAAAAGGAGACACCAAATGAACATTACTTCTAGCAATGTTGTAGAATATTTTGACCCAACCTATTGGGAAAGACACGGCGTGCACCTACATTTAATTCTAAAAGAATTTGATTTGTATCCTTACGAACTTCTCTATGCTCATATTCCTCCTCAAAGTACTGAAGAAGGAATGTCAAAACTATGTCTTGAGTTTAATATGCCAAAGAACATATACAATTTTTCAGGTGATTTACCAAAACATATTTTGCTAGAAGGCTATGAAGAAGAGTTGATAAATAAATTACGAGATGTTCTAAACTCAATTCAAAATCCCACTTCAGAATCAGGTCAGCCTTTAGATTTTAATTCTTACATTCAAAATTGTGAATTAGGATATCAAAGTATAAATTCAAGATTTTGTGCAAGTGGCTTATTTGATCCTTTTCAAGATAAAGGCCCTGAAGACATTGAACCATTTTTTAAAAAGAATCACTCAATTATAAAGAGGGGCATCTAGCCCCTTTTAAATTTATATGATTTTAATCAGCCTAGTACTTGAGTTGCCAACTTATTTAAGTGAGATTTAATCTTGGTTCTTAATCTGTTTACTTTAGTAATAGTTATAGTTACCCATAGGGCACCGTAACTTATTCCAGATACTACTGCATAACTATTAATATCACTTCTATAGACATCGACAATATGAGATTTCATTACATATAATGCTATCCCAACAGCTATTGCCATATTGAGAATCAAGTAAAATAAGAAATTATTAGCATTAATCCTGAATATATTGGCTTGTATAAAATTTATATCAGTTATCCAGAATTTTTTTGCGCTGTGATTTACAAGAACAACATCTTCTTTATTATTTCCTTTTATAGAGGCAAATATCAAAGATATTTTTTGACCTGGCCTTACTGCAACATCAGAATTATATAATTTTAAATGCTGTTCTACTTCATCATCTGTTTTATACCAAATCTCATCAGTCGTTGTTGTTTTAGAGGTTATTTTGACATCAGTATTTAAACCATGCCCAACTGAACCACCTCCACTGCCTGAGACCTCCGTTTTACTGTATTTATTAGTATCTAAAACTTCTCCAGACTCTGATGTGAATTCAACAACCTTGCCTTTATATATAAAATCATCCATCTGATTATTCCTTATTATTTTTAAGATGCTTTCCCATGCACTTAAGCCCTGAACCAACACTAGGATAGCTACAGAACAAAATACTAAGA
>Ga0316207_10004819_pt1 | contig 11484 bp, 8 predicted proteins | sample 6weekpyrite_MG_FD_204943 | JGI IMG/M metagenome (GOLD analysis project Ga0316207, IMG submission 204943) | Microbial mat bacterial communities from mineral coupon in-situ incubated in ocean water Damariscotta River, Maine, United States -... | ecosystem: Environmental > Aquatic > Marine >...
GGTTTGCCGCGCTGCCAACCATGGCGCGCCAGGTAATTGGCGACACTGCCAATGGCATCGGCCGGGTTGTTCCAGATGTCGCGTTTGCCGTCGTTGTCAAAATCGATGGCATAGCTGCGGTAGCTACTGGAGATAAATTGCGGTTGCCCCATGGCGCCGGCGTAGGAACCTTTTAATGACATCGGGTCGACCTTTTCTTCACGCGTCATTAGCAGGTAGTGTTTAAGTTCGCTGAGGAAAAATTTACTGCGTGGCGGATAGTCAAAACCCAGTGTGGCCAGCGCATCAATGACGCGATATGTGCCCTTGTGGCGGCCATAACGGGTTTCTACACCGATAATGCCGACAATAACCTCTGGATCGACACCATATTTTTCATGCGCTTGCTTGAGCAGGCCGGCATGCTGGTTCCAGAAGTCGACACCGCCATCGATGCGTGATTCGGTGAGGAAGATGTTGCGATAGACATGCCACGGTTTCTTTTCAGCCGGTCGTGAAATAGCCTTGATGATGGAAGGCTGGATGCGCGTTTGTTTGAGCCATTTATTTAGCGATTCGGCTGAAAACCCGTGTTTTTCCTGCATGGTAGCCATAAAGCCCTGCACATCTTTACGCTGCGTGAGGTCACCTGCGTGAGCCGGGCTGGCGAATACAGGCACTATAAGCGCTGCGAGTATGAGTTTTTTGAATGTGTACATGATGTTCCTGTTGTTTTCCCTGTCACTTTACTGTGACAACAATTTTCGGTGAGTGTGCACTGACATGAGAATACCGAATGCAATCATCAACGTCACCATTGATGTCCCCCCATAACTGATCAGGGGTAACGGTAAGCCGACGACCGGTAACAGGCCTGTGACCATGCCAATATTGACGAAGATGTTAAAGAAAAAGGTAATCGCGATACTGCCCCCGACAAGGCGGCCAAAGGTGTCCTGCGCCTGGGTTGAGATATACAGGCTCCGTGCAATTACGAACAGGTATAGCACGAGCAATAACAGGATCCCCATCAGGCCAAATTCTTCGCCGTAGACGGCAAAAATAAAGTCTGTTGAGCGTTCCGGCAGGAACTCCAGGTGTGACTGGGTACCGTTCAGCCAGCCCTTGCCATACAGGCCACCGGAGCCGATCGCGATTTTGGATTGGACAATATGCCAACCTGAGCCAAGTAAATCCTGTTCCGGGTTGAGGAAGGTCAGCACGCGTTGGCGCTGATAATCGTGCATGAAGTACCACAATGCCGGTAAGGCCGCGACGGCAACGAGAATAGCACTGAAGACAAATTTCCAACGAATGCCTGATAACAGCATGACAAAGATCCCGGAACTGGCAATCACCAGTGAAGTACCGAGATCAGGTTGTTTGGCTATCAGTAAGGTTGGCACAATAATTAAGACACCGCAGACCAGCACACGCCGTGGGCGCGGAGGCAGAGCAGCATCGGCAAGATACCAGGCCAGCATCATCGGCAGAGTGATCTTGAGGATCTCGGATGGCTGGAAACGTACAATCCCCAGGTCGAGCCAGCGTGAGACCCCTTTGCCCTCACCGAACACCAGCACCGCAATCAGCAGTAAAACCCCCAGCGCGAACAACCATGGGGTCCAGAAGCGTAGCTGTTGAGGTGGAATTTGGGCGACTACAATCATCACACCAAAGGCAACGCCAAGGCGTGTTAGCTGGCGAATGATGATCGCTTCGTCCTGGTTACCGGCACTGTAGAGGATGACCAGGCCGAGACTGGCCACGAGCAGCAAGCCGAATAGCAGGGGTAGATCAATATGCAGGCTATGCGCCAGCGAATAGCGGCGACTGGATGGACTATTAAACGGTTCCAGGGCCATTATTGTTTGTCCTCAAGTAGCCAGGCATCAATCACCTTGCGCGCAACCGGGGCCGCAACACGTCCACCACTGCCGCCATTTTCTGCAATCACAGCAACGGCAATACGTGGATTATCAGCCGGTGCAAAGGCGATAAACAGGGAATGATCGCGTAGCCTGTCGGCCACCTCTTTCTCATCATACTCGGCATCCTGTGCAATGCCGAACACCTGTGCCGTACCGGTCTTGCCGGCAATCTTATAGGGGGCTCCCTGGCCACTGCTGCGTGCAGTACCGGTCGGACTGTGCATGACACGGGTCATTGAACGTATAACACTATCCCAGTGTTGCGGGTTCTTTAATGTCACGGTTTTGTATTGTTTGGTGACGACAGGTGTTGGTTCTGCATCAGTATTTTCCTGGATAGCCTGTACCAGCCTGGGTTGAAAACGCAGACCGCGTGTCGCCAGGGTTGCCGTCGTGGTGGCAAGTTGTAGCGGTGTCGTCAGTGTAAAGCCCTGGCCGATACCGGTGATCAGGGTTTCACCCGGGAACCAGGCCTGGTTGCGCTCACGACGCTTCCATGCCCGTGATGGCATCAGCCCCCTTAGCTCACCAAGGATATCAATGCCGGTTCGCTGTCCAAAGCCAAAGCGGGTCATAAAGTCGTGAATATTGTCGATGCGCAAACGTTGTGCGAGTTCATAAAAATACACATCACAGGATTCAACAATTGCCTTGTCGAGACTGGTATGGCCATGGCCTTGTTTTTTCCAGTCGCGGTAGCGATGGTCTTCGCCTTCAAGTTCGAAGTAGCCGGGACAGAACAGCTTTTGTTTGGTTAAACCGGAATTAAGCCCGGCCAGGCCAATAAAAGGTTTAACCGTTGAACCGGGTGGATACTGGCCAAGAATGGCACGATTGAAAAGCGGTTTGTCTTTTGAGTTACGCAGCGCGGCATAACTTTTACGATCGATACCGGAAACGAATGGGTTGGGGTCATAGCCAGGTTTACTGACCATGGCCAGTACCTGGCCGTTATTCGGGTCAATGGCAATCACCGAACCTCGGAACGTGCCAAGTGCCTTGTCTGCAATTGACTGTAATTTTATATCGATGTTCAGGGTCAGGTCACTACCGGCTACGGCGGGGGTATTATCGATGACGCGTAAGGTGCGTTCTTGTGCATTCACTTCTTCCTGGCGGTAGCCGACTTTGCCATGCAGTACATCTTCATAGGCACGCTCAATGCCTAATTTACCGATGTGTGTTGTTGAACTGTAATTGGCCTTGTCGATGCGTTGCAGTTCCTTGATATCAATACGTCCAACATAACCGAGTACATGTACACCGAGTTCACCATAGGGGTAGTAACGAGTCAGGCGGGCTTGTATGTCGACACCTTTGAACAGATGGCGGTTGACAGAGAAACGCGCAACCTCTTGCTCAGTCAGGCGATACCGAATCGGTACACTCTGGAAACGACGCTTCTGTTTGAGCAGGCGTTTGAAATATTGAATGTCACTGTCCTTGATGGTGATTAACTCACGCAGGCGTTGCAGCGTGCCATCAATGTCCTTCACTTGTTCAGGAATCAATTCAAGACTGAAGGACGGAATATTCTTGGCAAGCAATTTACCTTTGCGGTCATAGATAAGTCCGCGTGTTGGCGGTACCGGCACGATCTTCAGGCGGTTATTGCGAGACAGGGTTGAGAAATGTTCATGGTTAACGATTTGAAGGTAGACGAGCCGGGCAGATATACCAAGGAACAGTAAAACAATGATCACCAATGCCGTGATCGCACGCTGTGTAAACAACCGTGTTTCACCACCATGGTCTTTGATCTTGAGGTGTCGCGGCATACCTACTGGACCCGGAAACGACGCCGTGTATTACGCATAATGATAAATAGCCATGGCCAGAGTAGCGCGCTTGTCAGCGACGGCAGCCAATAGGTCCAGCTTTGTGGGGTAGAGCCGGTAATACCATGGATCCAAAGGTTAAATAGCTGAGTCATTGCGATCAGCACAAGTATGGCAAAAGCCTGCTGGGTGAGTGGATAAACCCTGATGCGTTGATAGAGTTTGATGGTCAGGAATGCGACCAGTGCCAGGGCCAGGGCATTCAGGCCGAGCAGGGTACCCAGGGTGACATCGAGCATAAGGCCGACGACCCAGCCCCAGCCAATACTGACACGGGTAGGCAATGCCATACACCAGTAGATAAGCACCAGTGCAACCCATTCTGGACGGAAATCCTGTGCCCATTCAGGTAGGGGTAACATCGTCAGTAACAAGGCAATGGCAAAGCTGGCGATAATAATCGGGGTACCGTGACGTTGTTTCGACATTAGCCTTGCCCCTCTTCGCTACTTGTTTCAACAGCGGGTTGCGGACGCTCATTTGGCCATACGACAAGGACTTCACGGCTCCGTTGCAGGTGTGCGGTTGGTCGGGCAATTACACTCAGGTAGGGCTCGCCGGCTTTGCTTTCAACACTGACGACACGCGCCACAGGGTAACCCGCCGGGAAGCGGCCCCCCAGTCCGGATGAAACAAGCAGTTCATCCTTTTCAAGTTTGGTGTCATTCGCGATATGTAAAAGTTCAAGTTCGCCATGACGACCATTACCCACCGCGATGGCACGTTGCCCGGTACTATTTAGTTGTACCGGGATGGCATGACTTGGATCCGTGATTAGCATGGCGGTACTTGAGAAGGTGCTGACCTGGATGATCTGACCGATAATGCCATCGGCATCGAGCAGAGGCTGACCATCATAAAGCCCATCGCGCTCACCCTTGTTAATGACAATGCGACGTGTAAACGGATCGAGGTTAATGCGTAACAGTTCAGCAATGAGTACCTTGTCACCGACCTTGAGTGAAGATTCAAGTAATTCACGCAGGCGCATGTTTTCAGATTCGAGTGCAGAGTACTTTTGTAGTTGCGCTTTTAGCAACAGGTTCTGGGTACGCAGGTCATCATTTTCGTTGAGTAAATCTGTACGGGATGAAAGGTTTTCACTGACATTGCCGGCAATCGAAAATGGCAGATTGATGACCTGGCGTAGTGGCTCAATAACAAGGGTGAGGGTCGAACGAACCGTATCAAGATGATGATAGCGGTGATCCATCGTCATCAGGACGAGCGAAATGATGATAAACAGAACAAGGCGGGCACCCAGCATGGGCCCCTGTGTAAACAGTGTTTTAATTGTTTAACCCCGGTTTATGATTACTCCAGGTCGAACACATCAATGCCGTGTTCGTCTATCATTTCCAGTACTTTACCACCGCCACGTGCGACACAAGTCAGCGGTTCTTCGGCAATAATTACCGGAAGACCTGTTTCTTCTGATAACAGTTTGTCGAGGTCACGTAACATGGCACCACCACCTGTCAGGACCATACCACGTTCGGCAACATCGGCACCGAGTTCAGGAGGTGTTTGTTCGAGCGCTTTTTTTACGGCGCTAACAATGCCTGACAGGGGTTCCTGCAAGGCCTCAAGAATTTCATTACTGTTCAGCGTAAAGCTGCGTGGTACCCCTTCGGCAAGGTTGCGGCCCTTGATTTCAAGTTCCTTGACCTCGTTGGCCGGAAAGGCTGTTCCAATTTCGAGTTTAATTTTTTCAGCAGAGGCTTCACCGATCAGGCTGCCGTAATTGCGGCGCACATAACTGATGATCGCTTCATCGAGATGGTCACCACCAATTTTTACAGAAGCCGAATAGACAATACCGTTCAATGAAATAATCGCAACTTCAGTGGTACCGCCACCGATGTCGAGGACCATCGAACCTTTTGCTTCACCAACTGGCATACCCGCGCCAATTGCCGCGGCCATTGGTTCATCAATGAGATACACCTCACGTGCACCGGCACCCAATGCCGACTCACGGATGGCTCGACGCTCTACCTTGGTTGAACCACAGGGTACACAGACAACTACACGTGGACTCGGGCGAAAGAATTTTGTTTCGTGTACCTTGTGAATAAAATGCTGCAGCATTTTTTCAGTGACATCGAAGTCGGCGATCACGCCATCTTTTAGCGGACGAATGGCATTGATGTTACCGGGGGTACGACCGAGCATTAATTTAGCTTCAGCACCCACAGCGGAGATACTTTTGGCACCACTGCTACCACGATCCTGACGGATGGCAACGACGGAAGGTTCATCAAGGACAATTCCCTGGCCACGTGCATAAATAAGGGTGTTTGCGGTACCGAGGTCGATCGACAGATCGGTAGAGAAAAGACCGCGCAAGGAATTGAACATACTGGTTTTTGTCCTTTTTGATACTGAAATAATGCTAAAGGAACCTTTGATTGATTATGCACGGATTGTGTTACTGACCAAAATCGCTGAGTTCAAGGCAGGTGGCGCAGGTAATGGCCATAGTCCTTACCAAGACGTCTAACGCGGAAATCAGCGATTTTGGGTGTAACCCTCTGAGGGCTCGGGCTATTTCGTTTCCTGACATTGTTATCACTCGCTCATGTAGAATGACCACACATCGCTCGTTCTGCCTCGTCAGGAAACAAAATGGCTACGAGCACAACCTTGCATAATCAACCATAGGTTCCTTGATGGCGCTACTCTAACAATGCACAGGGTTTTGGGCAAGGCGACAACTGTGATAAGTTTCGCAGCCTGATTGATTGACTGATTTCGGTTTAACACATGTGCCGAAATCAAACTGACGGAGTTAAGATGTCTTTAAGCCAAGATGATGTAAAAAAGATCGCCCACCTGGCACGGTTGTCGATCAGTGACGAGGATATCCCGGCCTACGAGAAGGACCTTTCCAATATTCTCGGCCTGGTTGAACAGATGAGTGCAGTGGATACCGAGGGCGTAGTGCCACTGGCCCACCCCCTGGACATGGCGCAACGTCTGCGTGATGACAAAGTTAGCGAAGATAACCGTCGTGAGCAGTACCAGGACGTTGCCCCGGCGACAGAAAATGGCCTGTACCTGGTGCCTAAGGTCATCGAATGACCTTCATTCTCGCCAGACACCTTATTATTACGCAATTGACCGAAAAGCATTATGCATAACAAGACTTTGACCGAATTATCTGCCGGTTTGCAGGATAAGAGCTTCTCCAGTACCGAACTGACCCAAGCCTACCTGGATCGTATCAAGCAGTTTGACCCCGGGCTGAACAGCTACATTACCGTGGCCGAGGAATCGGCAATGACCATGGCCACGGCTGCCGATGCCCGTATTGCCGCCGGCACAGCGGCCCCCATGACGGGTATCCCATTGGCACAGAAGGATATTTTCTGTACTGAAGGTGTAAAGACGAGCTGTGGTTCGAAGATGCTGGATAACTTCATCTCGCCCTACAATGCCACTGTGATTGAGCACTTCAACAATGCGGGCGCCGTCATGTTGGGCAAGACCAACATGGACGAGTTCGCTATGGGCTCCTCGAATGAGACCAGTTTCTTTGGCCCGGTACGTAATCCCTGGAATACCGATACCGTGCCGGGTGGATCATCCGGCGGTTCAGCAGCCGTCGTTGCAGCCCGCCTTGCTCCGGCTTCCACCGGTACTGATACCGGCGGTTCAATTCGCCAGCCAGCCGCACTGTGTGGCATCACGGGTCTGAAACCCACCTATGGCCGCGTGTCTCGATACGGCATGATCGCGTTTGCCTCAAGCCTCGACCAGGCTGGGCCAATGACCCGTACCGCCGAGGATGCCGCCCTGATGATGAATGTCATGGCGGGCTTTGATGAACGCGATTCCACCAGCGTACAGCGTGATGTGCCTGATTACATGGCTAATTTAAATGATTCACTTGAAGGTCTGAAGATTGGTCTGCCCAAAGAATATTTTGGTGAAGGGCTCGATCCCGAGGTCGGTAAGACCGTTGAAGAGGCCATTAAGCAGTACGAGCAGCTCGGTGCGACGGTTAAGGAGATCAGTCTGCCGAATACGCACCTGGCGGTGCCGACCTATTATGTTGTCGCCCCGGCGGAATGTTCATCCAACCTGTCACGTTTTGACGGTGTGCGGTTTGGTTACCGTTGCGATGACCCGGCTGATCTTGAGGACCTCTACAAGCGTTCTCGTGGTGAAGGCTTCGGAGCCGAGGTCAAACGCCGCATTATGATCGGTGCCTACGCTCTGTCAGCGGGCTACTACGATGCCTATTACCTGAAGGCACAGCAACTGCGCCGTCTCATCAGCGATGACTTTACGCGTGCGTTTGAGGATGTCGACGTCATTATGGGGCCGACCTCACCAAACGTGGCATTTGGTATTGGTGAAAAGGCCGATGATCCGATCACGATGTACCTGTCTGATATATATACAATTGCTGTCAACCTGGCGGGTCTGCCAGGGATGTCTGTACCGGCCGGTTTTGTCAACAACATGCCGGTTGGGCTGCAGATTATTGGTAATTATTTCGATGAAGCGCGCCTGCTGAATGTCGCGCACCGTTATCAACAAGCAACTGACTGGCATACGCGTGTACCAGTCGCATTTGAATAACAGGTATATGTCGAAAAAACATAAAAATCTAACGCAGAGGCGCAAAGTCGCAGAGGACGCAAAGTATATTTTTCGTAAAGAAAATATTACGGATTCCCTGAGTTCTCTCTGCGGTCTTTGCGTTCTCAGCGTCTCTGCGTTGAAAGAGGTATAAATAGCATGGAATGGGAAGTTGTTATCGGGCTGGAAATCCACGCCCAGCTCGCCACCAAGAGTAAGATTTTCTCCGGTGCTTCGACCGCCTATGGCGCCGAGGCCAATACGCAGGCCTGTGCCGTTGACCTCGGGTTGCCGGGTGTCCTGCCAGTGTTGAACCATGAAGCTGTACAGATGGCGATCAAGTTTGGTCTTGCAACCGGTTCCGAGGTTGCCCCGCGCAGTGTGTTTGCCCGCAAGAATTATTTTTACCCGGATCTGCCAAAAGGCTACCAGATAAGCCAGTTTGAACTGCCGGTCGTGGGTCGCGGTAACCTGGAGATTCGTCTGGAAGACGGCACGACCAAGACCGTTGGTATTACCCGTGCCCACCTCGAAGAAGATGCGGGTAAATCCCTGCATGAAGATTTCCACGGCATGACCGGGATCGACCTGAATCGTGCCGGGACACCATTGCTTGAGATTGTCTCTGAACCGGATATGCGCAGTGCCAAGGAAGCGATCGCCTACATGAAGAAGATCCACTCGTTGGTGACCTATATCGATATCTGTGACGGTAATATGCAGGAAGGTTCATTCCGTTGTGACGCGAATGTGTCAGTCCGTCCGAAAGGTCAGGAAGAATTTGGCACGCGTGCCGAGTTGAAAAATCTCAATTCATTCCGTTTCGTGGAACGTGCCATTAACCTGGAGGTCGAGAGACAGATCGAAGTTATTGAAGATGGTGGTGAAGTGGTCCAGGAAACGCGCCTCTACGACGCCGACAAGAATGAAACTCGCTCGATGCGAAGTAAGGAAGAGGCGAACGATTACCGTTATTTCCCTGATCCGGACTTGTTACCGCTGGAGATTGACGAAGCCAATATTGCGGCGGTACGTGAGACGTTGCCAGAATTGCCCGATGAAAAGCGCGACCGCTTCGTGCAGGAATATGGCCTGTCTGACTATGATGCCGAGGTGCTGACCTCGAGTCGCCCGATGGCAGACTTTTATGAAGACGTGGTCAAGGCATCAGGGGGTGAAGCCAAGCTCAGTGCAAACTGGGTCAGTGGTGATTTCACCGGCATGCTCAACAAGGATTCGATAGAGCTGAATAACAGTCCGGTTTCGGCCGAGATGCTCGGTGGCATGATCAAGCGAATTGCCGACAACACCATTTCCGGCAAAATTGCCAAGCAGGTCTTCGAGGCAATGTGGCAAGGCGAAGGTGATGCAGACAGTGTCATCGAGAGCAAGGGTCTCAAGCAGGTCACAGACAGTGGCGCGATCGAGAAGGTGGTTGATGAAATCATTGCCAATAATCCTGCGCAGGTTGAGCAGTATCGTTCAGGTAAGGAAAAGGTCTTTGGCTTCTTCGTCGGGCAGGTGATGAAGGCAACTCAAGGTAAGGCCAACCCTGGGCAAGTCAACCAGATGCTAAAGGAAAAGTTACAGGGCTAGTCAGAGTCAGGCCTGTTGTTCGGAATTACCTTCGTTGACGTGGACGATAATCTTGTTGCGTCCCGTCTGCTTCGCCATGTACAAAGCGCTATCAGAATGATGCAGTAAATTGTTGAGCGATTCATCGCGGGTTCCAGATGGATATTCAACACAAATCCCACAACTGATGGTCATATTGATATAGGTGTTGTCAAAATGTATGGGTGTTTGTTCAGTGGCCTTGCGGATCTTCTCTGCCGCCGCATAGACACCTTCGGCACCTTCACCCAGCGTCAGGATCAGGAACTCCTCTCCTCCGAGTCGGAACAAGTAGTCGTTGGTACGCGAATGACTGCGTAACAAGGCTGAGAATTCAATCAGGCACTGGTCACCAGCGAGGTGACCATACTGGTCATTTATTTTTTTGAAATGGTCAATGTCGATAATAATTGCTGCAAGCTGGGTATTGTCGCGTTGCGCCTGCGCCTGTAGCTTTGGGAAGACCTCTAGCAAGTGACGCCGGTTATAGAGGTTCGTTAAGGTGTCGGTGATCGCTAGTGTTTCAAGTTTATTATGCGCTTCAGTAATCAGTGACTGTTGTTCGCGCAGGCTTTGCACCATATCTGCGAAACGGTTACTCAGCGCATCGATCTCATTTTTAGGCGTGATCTTGTTAACAATGGGCAGTTTGCCACTTGCCACGGCGTCGGTGATCGAAAGCAGTTCCTTGATGGGGCGGTCAAAATCACGCAGGAAAACCATCCCAAGTAGCAGGATGCTGAGGACACCCAGTACCACCGTGATGAAGGTTAAACGGCTAAAGTCATGGATGGTTTCAAGCAGGTTCTCACCTGAAATACCAAAGTAGAAAGTGGTTGATCCTGTTTTATTAGTGTCAGAAAAATTGACGGGCTGCAGGAAAAACGTGTCATTGAGAACCGGTAACTGGAGACTTTGAGTGTTAATGGTTTCATTAATTGCTGACGGGATCGTGCTGAGTGAAATAACATTGTCTCGTGTAATAAATACATGGCCTTTGCTGATATTTTCAAGTTCTCGTAATTTATTGAGGTTGTAGCTACGAGAGATGACGAAATATCCAAGTAATTGTTTGAGGTAATAGACCGGGGCACAGGCAACAAGCTCAAAGCCATCTTGAGTATGCACATACTCAAGTTTTACACCTTTTGTGTGCCCGTGATGCAATTGAATATCATCGATAATTGAAGAGTCCTGCCCACCAATGACGGTACCATTTGCGTTAGTGAGCATACGGGTATCGATTGGTAACCAACCAAACTGTTCTGTCAGAATTTGGTCGAGTGGCCCGCGTTCAGCACCGATTTCTGTGACGATGTACATGTATTCCTGGATACGCAGGTTCTTACGAACGATGTTGACATAGCGCTCGAGTTCACGCTGCTCTGCCAACAGGTGGGTATCCAGTAATTTAGCTGTGCGATTGAGTTGATTTGTCGATTCATCTAACAGTATGTTTCGCGCATGCCAGAACGATAAGCCAAGTGCGACAGACAGGAATACCGATATCAATAAGGTATAAAAAATAAGCC
>Ga0316207_10004820_pt1 | contig 11483 bp, 10 predicted proteins | sample 6weekpyrite_MG_FD_204943 | JGI IMG/M metagenome (GOLD analysis project Ga0316207, IMG submission 204943) | Microbial mat bacterial communities from mineral coupon in-situ incubated in ocean water Damariscotta River, Maine, United States -... | ecosystem: Environmental > Aquatic > Marine >...
CCTAACGTTTGCGAAGAGTGAATTTGTTGGAGACTGGGAGCTCTACAATCAAGAAGATGGAATGACCAGTAAATGTATCAAGCACAAAACTGGCTACCTGTTTTGCAAAATAGAAAAAATAATGAATTTCACGTTACACGAACTGGTTGCCATCAACACAGATCCTGGTTTTCTATCTGAATGGATGGAAACAGTTATGTACTCGAAGCAAGTTGAAAAGGTCGATGATAAAAACTACGTCAATTATGTTCAGTATGACATTCCGCTTCCTTTTCGAGATCGTCATTCTGCTACAAGGACAATTATCACGCAGGAATCGGATACAAAAAAGGTTCGAATGAAATTTGAGACAGAGCATGCATATAAGCTTGATAACTTAAAATTCGAACCGATGAAGAATATACAAGGTCAATGGGTTTTCACCCCGGTAACAAAAGAAAAAACTAAAGTAGAATACGGAGTACTAGTAATAGCGGGAGGGGCGCTTGTTCCTTTTCTTTTCAATACACGAGCGGAAGAAGTACCTTGGGTCACGGTTAAAAATATGGAAAAGGAGCTCGCTAGCAACCGATATGAGGGTGTAAAAATAAACTTCATAGAAAATAACTAGTGCCCATCCTGAAACGCTGATTTTTTCGCCAAAGTAAAAGTCAGCGTTTCAGGATGGGCACTAACAACTAAGCATCTCCAGATATTGCCGGTCAATATCCTGATCAATATAGGCCATACCAAGTTTATTCAAATAATCCATTCGATCCGCGTTGGTTGGGTCTATCAGCTCAAGTTCCAGATCGTTCGCCAGATAGATTTCTGCAAGGTGATCCAAGTAGCTGCTGCCTTGAACCATGAATAGACTCGCGGCACCCACATCAGTTTTAACTTTTTGGTTCAACTCATCACTCAAGGCGACTTCAATAACAACAGGCTCCGACATCTCACCCGAATGCGTACTGATTTCTTTTACCTTGGATTCTGCCCAGAAATAAGCAAGCTCTTTGCTCTGTGTCAGAAAAACCGGCTCAGTCGTTTCGGTATAACTGTTTCCGATAGTAGCCATAATGTTTTTGGTGGTTTGTTTTATGGCTTTGTCACCAGAGCGTTTCAAGCCTTGCTCCTTAATTGAATCCAATAAGGCAGACGATGTTCCATGATACCAAATCGTTCCGGCGGTAAAGCCATCTTTAGTCAGTAAATCCTTCGCATCTTGCAATGAAGTTGGAATATTCATCATCTCTTGCCTCGCTAACAAAAACCAAAATACAATCTTTAATTAAAGAAAAGGCGACACACTTTTACAAGAGGTCGCCTTTTTTATTTGCAGATCAAGCCAAGGCTTGACGCATCAACTAGATATTAGCCGAACTGGTTAGAAGTATTCTTCGCACCGCCAGCTTTAAGCGCGTTTTCACCCGCAAAGTATTCTTTGTGATCGTCACCGATGTCAGAACCTGACATGTTCTGGTGCTTAACACATGCGATACCCTGACGGATCTCTTTACGCTGTACGCCTTCAACATAACCCAGCATACCCGCTTCACCGAAGTACTCTTTCGCCAGGTTATCAACAGACAATGCAGTCGTGTGATAAGTAGGTAGCGTGATCAAGTGGTGGAAGATGTTCGCATCACGAGCAGCATCAGCTTGGAAAGTACGAACTTTAGCGTCTGCATCGGCAGCCAATTCAGAATCGTCATACTTGGCGTTCATTAGATCCGCGCGGTCGTATGCAGACACATCTTGACCCGCTTCAACCCAGCGATCATACGCTTGCTGACGGAAGTTCAATGTCCAGTTGAAAGATGGAGAGTTGTTGTAAACAAGCTTCGCATTCGGAATTTCCTTACGAACTTCGTTCATCATACCCGCGATGTCGGCAACACTTGGTGTAGCCGTTTCAATCCAGATAAGATCAGCACCGGCTTTGATTGCTTCAACAGAATCAAATACGCAACGTTCTTCGCCAGTACCTTGACGGAACTGATATAGACCAGAAGGAAGACGTTTAGGACGAACCAACTTACCATCACGACTGATAAGTACATCGCCTTCAGCTGTATCTTCAGGAGACACTTCTTCGCAATCCAGGTAAGAATTGTAACGATCGCCTTGATCGCCTGGCTCTTTCACAACAGCGATTTCTTTCGTCAGGCCAGCGCCTTCAGAGTCAGTACGGGCAACAATGATACCGTTGTCGATACCTAGTTCAAGAAAGGCATAACGCAAAGCACGAATTTTCGCGTGGAAGTCAGCATGAGGTACAGTTACCTTACCGTCCTGGTGGCCACACTGCTTCTCATCAGCAACCTGATTTTCAATCTGAAGGGCACAGGCACCTGCTTCGATCATCTGCTTAGCCATCAGGTAAGTCGCTTCAGCGTTACCAAAACCCGCATCAATATCAGCAATAATTGGCACAACGTGAGTCACGTGGTTGTCAATTTGATCTTGGATCTTAGCTGCTTCTGCAGAATCGCCAGCTTCGTTCGCTGCGTCCAGCGCACGGAAAAGACCACCTAGCTCTCGTGCATCTGCTTGGCGTAGGAAGGTATATAGTTCTTCGACTAAAGACGCAACAGAAGTCTTCTCGTGCATTGACTGGTCAGGAAGCGGGCCGAAGTCGGAACGTAGCGCTGCGACCATCCAGCCAGAAAGGTACAAGTAACGACGATCCGTTTTTCCACCAAAGTGTTTCTTGATAGAAATCAGCTTCTGTTGACCAACAAAACCGTGCCAGCAACCTAAAGACTGAGTGTACTTCGTGTTGTCAGCGTCAAACGCTGCCATATCTGCATTCATGATGTCTGCAGTGTACTGAGCGATGTCCAGACCAGTTTTAAATTTGTTCTGAGCACGCATACGTGCGACAGACTCAGGGCTGATTGTTGCCCAGCTGTCGCCTTTTGCTTCAATAGCGGCTGCTGCTGCTTGAATACCATCTTTATAAGCTGACATGTGTTTTGTCCTTATGTTGAGGGGGTGATGTTTCTCTTCTTGGCGTACAAATATGTGCAAATCAAGGTTGTAAAAAGAAACGGGATTTAAATTCAGGGCGGATTCTAATCAAACAGCACAGATAAATACAATATATTAATTCTATATTCGATATAGATTTCATGAATGACGCACTATAAACCGCTTATTGTTCACGCACTATAAGTCTTTATATTCATCGAGTTAGGGCGATTAAAGAAAATCATGCCTCAATTGAAATGATACATCTGTTAACGCATCAATACATTTTTTGACAATCACGGCTGACCTTTCATGCGAATTTATCGTCACTTTGACTATTTTGTGAGTTTAACAACTCAAAATACCACTCTTTTTCTGCGATCGATTGCAGGATCTAGATATTAATCAAAAACAACCAAGCGACTCCGAGAAACTTTCACAGCCAGTCTTCCCAGATAGCACTAACAGAAGTCGGCAGTGGTGGCACGCGCCCCAAATCGGCCCACGGGAATCGCGTCGTATGAAAATCACTTCCAACTGAGCCTTTTAGCTGAAAACGCTGACACAAGTCGCACAGCAAGCCAATCTCACCTTGTTTCCGCCCGGAAACTACCACCTCTATGCCTTCGCCACCCAGCTCTTTAAAATCGACTATCAGCTCTCGCAGCCGGGTGAGGCTCATTTTATATTTTCGAGGATGAGCGATCACGGCGCTGCCTTTTGCAGAATGAATACAGTCAACAACCTGAGACAGATCTGGCCAACCACTTTTTACATCGCCAGCCTTCCCGGCGCCAAGGTACTTTTTAAATGCCTCGCCATAATTCCTGACAACGCCGCGCGCGATCATCGCTTCAGCAAAGTGAGGCCTGCCCGGCACACCAGATTCAGTCAGAGACCGAGCCGCTTCAAAAAAATCGGGCAAGCCTTTTTTCATCAAAATGTCACTGATTTGTTGCGCTCGTTCAAGGCGAACCCGGGTTTGTTTTTGTTGAAAGTCCTGCATCAAGCCATCTGTGAGCGAAAAGTGATAACCCAAAACATGGATCGCATACCCTCGCCAAAGGCACGACAATTCGATTCCCGAGACGGTGTTCGCTCCCAGCTGCTGGGCTCGCCGCATCGCTTCTGACTGCCCTGCTATTGTGTCATGATCGGTCAGCGCCAGCAAAGTCACGCCATTGTCGACGGCTCGCTCAACAACGCGTGCCGGGCTCAATTCTCCATCTGATGCCAGACTATGGCAGTGAAGGTCAATAGTTGAGTATTGCATCAAAAAACAGCCCTTCTTATCCGCTTTTTTTCAAGCACCCTTTTGTACATTGCCTTTCTCGACATATAATCCCAGAATTATCATACTTTCAGTCACGATCTCGTTAGTACAATCTCGTTAATACAGTGGAAACAGCATGCCCGAAAACGACCGCAATAAACCTCAGACCAGCCACCTTCTTCTGGAGCTTGGGATCTGCGTTATTTTGCCTACCGTCATTCTCAAATATCTGAGTTCGGAAGACAGCTTGGGGCCAGTGTACGCCCTGATTCTGGGTTTATCATTCCCATTACTATTCGGGCTGCATCAATTTTACAAACTGCAAAGATTTGGCTTTATTCCGGCACTTGGCTTTATTAGCATCTTGCTCACCAGCAGCATTGGTTTACTGGAGCTCGACCCCAAGTACATTGCAATAAAAGAAGCCAGCATACCACTGATCATCGCGATCGGAACGATTATCTCTTTGCGAACGCCCTACCCTTTGGTCAAAACGTTTATCTACAACGACAAGATTTTACAAATTGACAAAGTCAATACCGCACTTGCCGAAAAAAACAACCAGGGGATGTTTGATTATGCCTTAAAAATTGCCACCTACATTCTGGCCAGTTCGTTTCTGCTGTCAGCGGTTCTCAACTATGCGCTGGCCAAATACATTGTCAAAAGCCCTTCAGGAACAGCAGCGTTTAATGATGAATTAGGCACCATGAACCTGCTAAGCTATCCTGTTATCACAATTCCATGCGTCATCGTGATGATCTATGCGATGATGTACCTTTTTAAGCAAATCAAAAAGCTGACCGGACTGGATTTCGAAGAAATTATCCATCAGTAATCAATCTTTCAACTGAAAGTTAGTTATTGGAAAAAAGAATGTACTACGCCATTATTTCACAAGACGTTAATGACAGCTTACCGCTCAGAAAATCAGCTCGACCCGATCACCTGGCGAGACTGGAGGCTCTGAAAAGTCAGGGCCGCCTGTTACTGGCGGGGCCACACCCTTGTATCGACTCCGAAGACCCCGGCGAAGCCGGGTTTTCGGGCAGCCTGGTCATCGCCGAGTTCGACTCGCTTATAGAGGCTCAAACGTGGGCCAATAATGATCCCTACCAGGCCGCTGGGGTTTACCAAAGCGTAACTGTCAAACCCTTTAAAAAAGTGCTTCCATAAGTCGTTTTTTTGGCCACCCAAGTTAATCCGTACGGCAAAACAACCAGGTATCAATCAGTGAACAAGCTAACTCGATTTTTTTCGATTGCATTTTTTTCAGCAACCTTTATTTACACCGGCCCACTCTGGTCAGAGACCATGTACATTGATGATAACTTGTGGGTGCCTCTCAGAAGCGGTGCAGGCACCAGTTATCGAATCATACACAAAGGGATAAAAAGCGGCACAGAACTCGAGATACTGGAGACCAGCAAAGACACTGGCTATTCCCAAGTCCAAACACCAGATGGGATGACGGGATATCTGCCGACACGCTATTTAACGGCTCAGCCAATTGCTAGAACGAGACTCATTAAGGCCAACCAGAGAACAGCGACACTCGAAAAAGAAAATACGACGCTGAACAGTCGGCTGGCAAAACTGCTCAAGGAACACAACACCTTAAGCGAAAAACATGGTCAAACCGCTGAGCAACTGGATAAAAACAATCAAGAGCTTGCCAATATCAAATCTATTTCTGCAGACGCGTTGAATCTTGATCGTCGAAATCGGGAACTCAGAGAAAATAATGAACAATTGCGGAATGAAATGGAACTGCTACAGACCGAAAACAGGCGACTCAAAGAAAAAACCGATTCAAACATGATGCTAATTGGCGGCGGGCTCGTCACCCTGGGCGTGATCATCACTTTACTCGTACCGATGCTCAAACCTTCCAAAAAAGGTGATAGCTGGGCATAAAAAACCGTGGGCATTCCGAAAGCGTCAAACTGTCAATCCTGGTGGCAGGGTGTGATCTCGTAGACATCATTATTGCCAAACGCTTACAATTCGCTAATTGTGCTTTGACACACCTGAGATTAAGACTTATAAATAGTAAGACGATGCTCATCCGCACGTCCATCAAATAAGAGGTGTTGAAGATATGACGAATCTTAGCAGTCGCAGTTATGACGAGAAACGAGATTTCATCCGGATGAAGGTCGATACCGAAATCATCCTCAATCTAACCAACTCAGACAAACGTGTGAGCGGTTATTGCAAAGATCTTAGCGGCACCGGCATGCTGATTGAAGTCGACGAAGCGGTTGCAGAAGGCGAAACCTGCAAAACGACGCTGCCATCAAATAATGATGCATTCCCTTCTCTGGAAGCCACGATAAAAGTACTCAGGTGCACCCAGGCCGGCGAAAAGAGCTTCCAGCTGGGCACCGAAATACTGCATATCGACTAAGCCGGTAACACAACTAAGGCACAGGCAGTTTTTCAGACGAGACAATCACACCGTTATTGTCTGCGTAGACAAACTGTCCCGGCAAAAAAGTCACGCCACCAAACGTCACGGGGACATTCAAGTCCCCGATGCCTCTTTTTTCAGTTTTTCTCGGGTTCGTATTCAGGGCCTGAACGCCCAGGCGGGTTTGCCGAATGACATCTACGTCTCTAATGCAGCCATAAATGATCAAACCTTCCCAGCCATTGCTGGCTGCTTTTTCAGCCAACATATCGCCAAGCAGTGCATTGCGCATCGAGCCACCACCATCAACTACCATGACTTTGCCTGCACCCGGCTGAGCAACCTGTTCCTTAACAACTGAGTTATCTTCGAAACACTTCACGGTGACAATTTCACCACCAAAGGCAGCCACTCCGCCATAGTTATTGAACATGGGCTCGACCACCCGAACCAAGTCAGGATATTGGTCACATAAATCGGGCGTCACTATTTTGGTCGCATTCAACATTATTTTGATTCTCCATTCTCTGCCAGGAAAAACCAAGTGTCCAACACCGAATCCGGGTTCAGCGACACGCTGTCAATTCCCTTATTCATCAACCACTTGGCAAGATCAGGGTGATCAGAGGGCCCTTGACCACAAATCCCGATATACTTCCCTGCTTTGTTGCAGGCCTCGATAGCATTGGACAACAAGGCCAGCACCGCATCATTCCTTTCATCAAAAAGATGCGCAATAATGCCTGAGTCCCGATCCAGCCCCAGCGTCAATTGCGTCAGATCATTTGAGCCAATCGAAAAACCATCAAAGTGCTCCAGAAATTGCTCAGCCAAAAGCGCATTTGCGGGCAGCTCACACATCATAATCACCTTCAAATCATTCTCACCTCGCTTCAATCCCTTCTCCGCCAATAGATCAACAACCTGCTTAGCTTCACCGACGGTGCGGACAAAAGGCACCATAATTTCAACATTGGTAAACCCCATGTCGTTGCGCACTCTCTTGAAGGCCTCGCACTCAAGGTAAAAACAGTCTCTGAATGTTTCAGAAATATAGCGAGAAGCGCCCCGAAAACCCAGCATCGGGTTTTCTTCAGCAGGTTCATAAATACTGCCACCAATCAAATTGGCATATTCATTGGACTTGAAATCAGACAATCTGACAATCACGCGCTTTGGATAAAATGCAGCAGCCAGGGTAGAAATACCTTCGACCAGCTTATCGATGAAAAAATCGATAGGCGACGCATAGCCGCTGATGCGTTTTTCAACGATTTGTTTTATGTCCTGCGGTAGAGAATCAAAATTCAACAAGGCTTTTGGATGAACACCGATCATCCGGTTGATAATGAATTCTAAACGCGCCAGGCCGACACCTTCATTTGGCAAGGTCTGAAAGTCGAATGCGCGATCCGGATTGCCCACGTTCATCATCAACTTGAACTGCAAGTCAGGCATTGACTCAACAGAATTTTCCTTTAACTCGAAATCGAGCAAACCGTCATAGATAAAACCGGTATCCCCCTCCGCACATGAAACCGTCACATTTTGTCCGGTTTCAAGCATGTCACTGGCATCGCCGCAGCCAACCACCGCCGGAATACCCAGCTCACGTGCGATAATCGCGGCATGACAAGTACGCCCCCCCCGGTCAGTAATAATTGCGGACGACCTTTTCATCACGGGTTCCCAATCCGGATCCGTCATGTCGGTCACCAACACATCGCCGTCCTTGACTTGATCCATATCAGCGACACGATGAATCACTTTCACCGGGCCACTGCCAATTTTCTGCCCGATACTCCGACCTTCAACCAACACTTTGCCGGTTTCTTTCATCAGATAACGCTCTAGAATAGCCGTCCCGGACCGACTATTGACCGTTTCCGGACGCGCCTGAACAATATAAATCTCACCATCATCACCGTCTTTGGCCCATTCAATATCCATAGGTCGCTGGTAATGCTTCTCGATGATCAGCGCTTGACGGGTTAGTTCATTCACGTCGTCATCGGAAATGGAAAAACAACGACGCAACGCCGAATCAACCTGAACGGTTTCGACCGTTTTACCCACCTCGTTTTTCTCACTGTAAATCATCTTGATGGCTTTGCTGCCAAGATTTCGCCTTAAGATCGCAGGTCGACCCGCTTCAAATGTCGGTTTGTGAACATAAAACTCATCAGGATTCACCGCCCCCTGAACAATCGTTTCACCTAGCCCCCATGAAGAGGTAATAAAAACCACGTCTCGAAAGCCCGATTCTGTATCCAAAGTAAACATGACGCCGCTGCTCGCCGCCTCACTGCGGACCATTTTTTGAACCCCAGCCGATAATGCCACCTCGCTATGATCGAATTGATGATGAACGCGATAGGAAATCGCGCGATCGTTATACAGTGAAGCAAACACTTCCTTTACCGATTTTCTAATATTGTCAATTCCCTTAACATTCAAAAACGTTTCTTGCTGTCCGGCAAAAGAGGCTTCGGGCAAATCTTCCGCTGTCGCTGATGATCTCACCGCAACCGCCATATTCTCGTTACCGGCCTGCAACTGTTTGAACGCGTCGTGCACGGCACTGTCAAGCTCGGTAGGAAAAGGGGTTTCCATCACCCAGCCTCTAATTTGCGCGCCCGCTTCTGATAGCGCATTGACATCATTGACATTCAGGTTCGCGAGAACGTTGTCTATTCTTTGATTCAGATTATCTGTCGCCAGAAAGTCGCGAAAAGCAGCCGAAGTCGTTGCAAAACCCCCAGGAACACGCACACCCGCCGACGAAAGATTGTTAATCATTTCACCCAGAGAGGCATTTTTCCCACCCACCTGTTCAACATCACTCATGCCGAGCTGATCCAACCAGATAATATAATTTTGCAAATCTATTCTCCAAAACTAAGATTTTCGTGTAAGGTTTATCTAATGCGCGGATAATATCACTAATACTGACTAAATATGACTACTACTAAAAGAACTGCTTTTTTTATATCTGACGGTACCGGAATCACCTCTGAGGCACTGGGCCTGAGCCTGTTAACTCGATTTAAAAATCATCAATTCGAAAAAGTTACCCTGCCTTACGTTGACACGGTTGACAAGGCGATCGAAACGGTGGCTAAAATCAATTTGGCGGCCAAACTCGATGGTGCAAAGGCCATTATTTTTGACACAATTGTAAACGTCGATATTCGAAACATCATTTCCGATAGTGATGGTTTAATGATTGATATTTTTACCACCTTTCTAGGTCTTTTAGAAAAAGAGCTTGGCGTACGCTCCTCTGACCATGTCGGCCGAACCCGTATCACTGAAAATAACCGTTACGAAGAGCGCATTGATGCGATCAACTACGCACTGGACAATGATGACGGAGCCCACATCAAGTATTACAATCAAGCGGACGTTATTCTGATTGGCGTCTCAAGAAGCGGCAAAACACCCGCTTGCCTCTATCTGGCAATGCAATACGGGATAAAAGCCGCCAACTACCCCATCACAGAAGAGGATCTGGAAGATCAAAAGCTACCGTCATCTCTAAAACCCTACAAAGAAAAGCTATTTGGGCTAACGATCGAACCGGATCGCTTGACGCTCATCAGAAATGAACGAAAACCCAATTCTCGATACGCATCTGCAAAACAATGTCACTATGAAGTGGAAGAGGTCGAACTGGTATATAAAAGGGAACGCGTTCCCTATCTGAATACCACGCATTATTCTGTGGAAGAAATTGCAACGCGTATTATGGTTCAGGCCAATTTACTGAGGCGTTGTTAATACCCCTCTCATGGCGCGCGGACCCAGTTAAACGAATCCGCAAAAATGCCCCCTATAATTCATGAATAGACAGATCCAGCTTTTCCAGCTCAGCTTTATTGGCGGAATGCGTCACGATGCCAATACTGGCCTTTTCCGGGTCAAGATAACATTCTGCAACACGTTTTAGATCTGCCTGAGTCACCTTTAACACCTGTGCCCTGAAGTGCTCTCGCTGAACCTTGCTTCGCCCAAATAGCAGGTTGTGATAATCGCTTTTCGCCTCACCTGCCGGGGATCTTGGCTTATCAATTTGGGAAACCACGCCAAGAATAGCCTGCTCCAGCTCTTCTTCATCATGCTGTCGGCTCTTCAGCCATTCGATCGAACGATCAAAATCAGCCAGCGTTTCCACCAACCGCGGATCCCGATAGGAAAAGAAGCGAAACGTTGCTGCTGCAGAATCCTGACTGGCGCCGGAACCATAAGCGCCTCCCTGTTCGCGAATCGCACGATGCAAATAGCCATTTTTTAGAAAGCCACCCAAAACCGTCAATGCGGGCGCATCCTGATGCCCTATCGGAACGGTTGGATAGGCCTTGGCACTAAAACTCACCTGAGTCGATGTCAGCCAAGCCTCTTTCACTGTTTCTCTAATCTTTGGAAGCGTAAAGGACGCTATGCTTTCAGGCTTAAAGCCGGACTGACTTTGGTGCAAATAAGCAGAGACCTCATCTGCCACGTCTGATTCCGACACCACTAGATACTGGCGAACACTTTGACGAACACGACGGTGGATTTCCTGCAGCTGCTTCGCTAATGCTTCAAGACTGGACTCGTCAGACAAGGCATCATCCAGCCGTTTAATTTCTTTAATTCCCTGAATCCCCCCAAGCTGATAACTCAGGTGTGCCGTTGGACTCATTTTGCTCGATGCGATGCCCATTGCCAAACCGTGACCATTACTGGTAACCGACTGTTCTCTTCTTGCGCGCATTTGAGCTACCAATTCTCTCAAACGCGCCTGTTCATCAAATCTGACATCACCCAACGTGGCGCACAACAATTCTGTCAACTCACGATGAT
>Ga0316207_10004821_pt1 | contig 11480 bp, 10 predicted proteins | sample 6weekpyrite_MG_FD_204943 | JGI IMG/M metagenome (GOLD analysis project Ga0316207, IMG submission 204943) | Microbial mat bacterial communities from mineral coupon in-situ incubated in ocean water Damariscotta River, Maine, United States -... | ecosystem: Environmental > Aquatic > Marine >...
ACGGTATAACAAGTGAGAAGATCAAGCTTGCCAAACCTGATGCGATTCTAATGCACCCCGGCCCAATAAACCGTGGCGTCGAAATTGAATCAGCAGTAGCCGATGGACCGCAATCAGTGATTTTAGAACAGGTCACAAATGGTATTGCTATTCGCATGGCCGTAATGTCGATGACACTGGGACGACAAACCGTCGCGGATGACAAAGGGTTGGCCACATGAATATAGTTATCAAACAAGGCCATGTAATCGACCCGGCAAATAATATCGATGCAGTTAACGATATTTATATTGCAGATGGAAAAATTCTAAGTGTGGGAAAAAAACCAGATGGTTTTAAAACTGAACAAACTATCGATGCAAAAGATAAAATTGTTATACCAGGCATTGTTGATATCTGTGCACGCTTACGTGAACCAGGGTTGGAATACAAAGGCACTATTGCTACCGAAACGGCTGCAGCAGCAGCCGGTGGCATAACGACCGTTTGCGTTCCACCCGATACCGATCCTTGTATCGACACCACTGCTGTTGCTGAATTAATTAATCAACGCGCCACTGCAGCTGCAAACTGTCATGTTGTAACACAAGCTGCTCTGACTCTTGGCTTAAAAGGCGAACACTTAAGTGAGATGGCCATTTTAAAAACCGAAGCTGGCTGTGTTGGCGTCAGTAATGCACTTAAACCAGTTAAAAATATTTTAGTCATGCGTCGCGCAATGGAATACGCGGCCAGTTGTGATATGACAATTTTTCTCCATGCTGAAGATGAAGGTTTATCAAATAACGGTTGTGCACATGAGGGTTCTGTATCCACCCGTCTTGGTTTACCGGCAATACCTGAGTCAGCCGAAACTGCAGCCGTATCACGTGACTTAATGCTGATAGAACAAACCGGCGTGCGTGCACACTTTTCACATATCTCATCAGCTAACGCATTACAAATGATTGCCCAGGCCAAGCAACAAGGTTTACCGGTGACCGTCGATGCAGGTATCCACCACTTACACCTTACGGATATGGACATTGGCTTTTTTGATAGCAACTGCCATGTAATTCCACCTTTGCGTAGCCTTCGCGATAAAGATGGTTTGCGCCAGGGACTGCAACAAAATTATATCGATGTATTATGTAGCGACCATCAACCGCACTGTGCTGATGCAAAGCTCGCACCTTTTAGCGATACTGAGCCGGGCATTAGTGGACTGGAAACATTATTACCACTCAGCCTGCGGCTAGTTAATGACAAAGTCATCGATATGAAAACTATGGTGCAAAAACTCACAACAACGCCTGCAAATATTTTAGGAATTGATGCTGGTCATCTTTCTGTTAACAGTACTGCAGATATCTGTATTTTTAACCCGTCTACAGAGTGGACCGTAAAAGCAGAAAATTTTGTCAGTGCCGGACATAACACACCTTTTGCTGAATGGGAGCTTCAGGGAAAAGTTAGCCACACTTTACTCGATGGGTGCGTTGTATATCAGGACTAATTAATTATTATGAACAAACCACACCGCGACACAATCAATATAGAAATTGCTGAAATCATTTCACATACCAGTTACCCTGGTGCTCAATATATTTTACGTGTTCACGCACCAACTATTGCAATCGAAGCACAAGCCGGAAGCTTTGCACATATTCAATGTGCACCCAGCCTGCCAATGCGCCGGCCAATTTCTATTATGCAAACCAATCCTAAAACCGGCATGGTAGATTTTTTGTATAAAGCTGTTGGTGAGGGTACCAAGCAACTCTCACAACGTAAAGAAGGCGAAAGTCTAGATATACTGGGTCCTATCGGCAAACCATTTGCTTTACATAAGGATAAAAAACGTCCGTTATTAATCGGCGGTGGTGTTGGTATGCCACCAATGATTTTTATTGCCAGTGAATTAAAACAACAACGTAACCATTACCAACCTTTTGTCATACTTGGTTCAGAAGTCCCCTTCCCTTTTACAACGCAGCCGTCTCAATTTATTCTCTCCGGCCTGCCGGCGGAAGTCACTGCAACCATGCCACTACTCGAAGACTGGAACATCCCCTGCCGTCTTGCAAGTTTGCAGGGTTACCCCGGTGTGCATGAAGGTTATGTCACCGATCTGGCGCGCTTATGGCTAAACGAATTAGATAAAGAACAACTGAACGAAGTAGAAATATTTTCATGTGGTCCACACCCCATGCTACATGCCGTTGCTGAACTGGCAAAAGAATTTAGTATTCCATGTCAGGTCTCCCTCGAAGAATACATGGCCTGTGCTGTCGGTGGCTGTGCTGGTTGTGTCGTAGAAGTTAAAACTGAACAAGGGCCAGCGATGAAACGTGTTTGTGTTGATGGCCCTGTGTTTGATGCCACGCAGGTTTTTTAATTCTCGTATTAATATATGACATAAATTCAACAAAGCTATATCTTGAAGTTCATCACAAACTTATAAAATTTCACATCTCTATTGCCAACTACGTCATAGTTTTATATTGAGCAACTCTATAACCTTCGCTGCTCAAATATTGGACAAGCACTTAAATTAAAGGATTAAATCAATGATAAAAACATTGCATTCTCTTCGTGGTAAATTTTTATTTACATTACTTATTTCAATTTTCAGTTTTTCATCCGTTCATGCTGGTGATCTTTCACCTGAATTACAGGTAAAGCTGGATGTATACAAAACTAAACTAGCTGAATGGGCAAAAGACCCGGATATTATTAATGCAGTTATGCTGGCTAATAAAACAAAAACAAATATGAACAATAAAGAATGGAAGTCACTTTCAGCATCGGACGCTAAAGTAAAATCATTTTTAAGCAGTACTGCCGGTAAAAAACTTAACAGCTGGGAAAAAGATAAATCACTCGGTAAATTGTTTTTACGTGATGGCAAAGGTAACTTCGTAGCAGGCAGTAAAAAACCAGCCATTTTTAATATTGCTAAACGCCCTGCATTTGCTAAAGCAATTCGCGGTAAAGTGTGGAACTCGAAAAAACCAAAGGCAGACCCTACAACTAAAGTTAGCAGTATTCAGCTGTCTATACCTGTTATTAGTAATGGCAAAAAGATTGGTGTGTTACATACAAGCATTATTGCCAACTAACCATAATAATAAGATGCGCGATAACCTTTCACATCAGCTGCATTTTTAAAACAATGACTACTTTGCTTGTCTTTTGTTTTTATGTATGGACGCACCAACACATAAGGCTAAAAGGAATTAGCTAACTAAAAAAAGGGCCTCATAAAATTGAGGCCCTTTTATATTTATTAAACCTACATCTAAACTTATTCTGTTTCCTGAATGGTTACCCCTTCTAATGCAGATGATATAGAGTCTGTATCACCACCGGACTCTCCGAGTTTAATCATCAAGCGAAGTTCATTTGCTGAGTCAGCGTGATTAATTGCATCTTCATAAGTAATTTCACCTTCTTTGTATAAATCATACAAAGCCTGGTCAAAGGTTAACATACCATTTTGCCTTGAACGTGACATTAAACCTTTCATCTCATGAATTTCACCTTTACGAATCAAGTCTGCCATTAATGGTGTATTAATTAATATCTCAGCACAAAGTACACGCCCAGAACCATCTGGCTTTGGAATAAGTTGCTGTGCAACAATCGATTTCATATTAAGCGATAAATCAAGTAGCAACTGGTTACGTCGGTCTTCAGGGAAAAAGTTAATAATACGATCCATTGCCTGGTTTGAGTTATTGGCGTGTAATGTGGCTAAACATAGGTGACCCGTTTCAGCAAAAGCTATCGCATGATCCATTGTTTCTCGGGTTCGAATCTCACCAATTAAAATAACATCCGGTGCCTGACGTAAAGTATTTTTTAATGCCGTCTGGAAACTTTCTGTATCCAAACCCACTTCACGTTGGGTGACAATACAACCTTCATGATGATGAATATATTCAATCGGATCTTCGATACTAATAATGTGTCCGGTACTGTTTTTATTTCTGAAACCAATCATTGAAGCCAATGAAGTTGATTTACCTGAACCAGTTGCACCAACAAAAATAACCAGACCACGTTTAGTCATCGCAAGGTCACGCAATATTGGTGGTAAGCCTAACTCTTCTATTGTTGGAATTTTTGTTTCAATTTTACGCAACACCATGCCAGCATGGTTACGTTGCATAAACGCACTTACACGAAAACGTCCTATACCACTGGCAGAAATTGCAAAGTTACATTCGTTGGTTCGTTCAAATTCTTCACGTTGTGCGGGTGTCATAATACTCATCACAATTTCGCGGGATTGGGTAGGCGTTAAGGTACCTTGAGTGACCGGTGCCAGTTTACCGTTAACTTTTAAGCTCGGTGCAACACCCGCGGTAATAAACAGATCAGAAGCCTGTTTATGTACCATTAATTTTAACAACGATTCAAAATCCATTACTTAACCCTAATTAAATTTCGTGCTTTATCCAAATATTTTATCTTAATGCGGATAACGAGAGATTAGAGTGCAAGGCATAAATTTTATTAACATGCGTAGCTTACAATAGTAAGTGAGCAATTTAAGAAAATTTATCTGTGTGCCCCAACATAATCAAACTAAATATATCGGGTAAACCCGCAATCTGAGTTCTCATTATTCGCATCATTCAAAATCTGCTTTATTCATGGCTCGCATACGCGCCTCCTGCTTACTCACTATGCCTCTTGCTACTAAATCCTGCAAGGTTTGATCGAGTGTTGTCATACCAACATTATTACCTGTTTGAATAGCAGAATACATTTGTGCAACCTTATCTTCACGTATCAGGTTTCTTATCGCTGGTGTACCGATCATAATTTCATGTGCGGCAACCCGACCACCACCAATTTTTTTCATTAAAGTTTGTGAAATAACTGCGCGTAACGATTCAGATAACATTGAACGTACCATATCTTTTTCTGCTGCGGGAAAGACATCTATAATACGGTCAATGGTTTTTGCTGCTGAACTGGTGTGTAAGGTACCAAATACCAGGTGACCAGTTTCTGCTGCTGTTAGTGCTAAGCGAATGGTTTCAAGATCACGCAGCTCACCGACCAGAATAATGTCGGGATCTTCACGTAAAGCTGAACGCAAAGCTTCATTAAAACCGTGAGTATGTAAATGTACTTCTCGTTGGTTTACCAGACACTTCTTACTTTCGTGTACAAATTCGATTGGATCTTCGATAGTTAAAATGTGACCATGTTCATTTTCATTTTTGTAATCCATCATCGCGGCCAGCGTGGTGGACTTACCCGAACCGGTTGGCCCGGTCACCAATACAACACCTCGTGGGTTGTCAGATATATCTCTAAATATTGCCGGGCAGCCCAACTCTTCCATCGTTAAAACTTTTGATGGAATGGTACGAAATACCGCAGCAGCACCTTTATTGATATTAAAAGCATTAACACGAAAACGGGCAAGATCGGGAATTTCGAACGAGAAATCGGTTTCCAGAAATTCTTCATAATCTTTACGCTGTTTATCATTCATGATGTCATACACCAGCGAATGCACAACTTTATGTTCAAGCGGTGGTACGTTAATACGCTTAATATCACCATCCACCCTGATCATTGGTGGTAAACCTGCAGATAAATGTAAATCAGACGCGCCATTTTTAACGCCAAAAGCGAGTAATTCTGTTATATCCATAATCGACTACTTTGTTTCCCGTTTATTGAAACCTTAACAAATTAGACCGGTTCGAGTTGTCATCCATCGATGCAATAATATCGGCCAATGTAATATAATAGTGTGACTCTGGTGTTTTAGAGCACTTTATAAGTCTAGCTGACAATTATTTATCGGCCAGCCTTTTCATTTCTAAACTACATTGTCACTTGATACATATCAAGTCACTAATTTTAAAAGATAATTACATATTAATGACTAGCTTGGCAGAACGGCTCAAAACCGTACAAACACGAATCACAAAAGCAGCAAAAAACTGTCAGCGAAAACCAGACAGCATTCAATTGCTCGCAGTCAGCAAAACTCAACCGGCCGAGGCAGTAAAACTGGCCGCAGAAGCCGGGCAGGTTCGTTTTGGCGAAAATTATTTACAAGATGCCTTACCTAAAATCCAGCAACTGGGCGAGCAAGGCCTGAAACTGGAGTGGCATTACATTGGCCCGATTCAATCGAATAAAACACGTGCTATTGCAGAAAACTTTCAATGGGTGCATAGCGTTGATCGATTAAAAATAGCTCAACGCTTGAATGAACAACGCCCCTCACAGCTCCCCCCTTTAAAAGTTTGCATTCAAGTTAACATTGGTAACGAAGCACAAAAATCTGGTGTTACTGAAGACGAACTCTATACATTAGCCGAAAAAATTAATGAGCTGCCACAAATCGAACTACATGGGCTTATGGCAATTCCACCCGCTTCCTCAACGACCGAACAACAACACGCCGCCTTTGCAAGGCTACGCGAACTGTTTGAAAATTTACCAGCATCAGATAAGCTCGATACTTTATCAATGGGGATGAGTGATGATCTTGAAGCTGCCATTACAGAGGGATCGACGATAGTACGTATCGGCACTGCTATTTTTGGGCCACGTAAAACAGTATCAAAATAACTTTACGAGCTCGAAGCGTGCCATATATATTGGAAAAATAAGAATTTATCCTTTAGGGTAGCCAGATGACAAAAATAACTTCATCTTTCTCAGTCGGTTTTATCGGCGGCGGCAATATGGCTCGCAGTATCATTGGTGGACTGACTACAAACAAACAACTTGATTTAAATATCCAGGTATTTGACCAGTCAAAACAGCAACTGGATCAACTTCATCACGATTTTGGCATTCAGGTGGCCAACTCAAACCAGGCATTAATCGATCAATGTGATGTGGTGGTACTGGCCGTTAAACCACAGGTAATGAAAAGCGTTTTAACAGAACTGGATACAAGCAAATCCAGCACAGTTTATTTATCAATTGCCGCCGGAGTAACGATCACGTCAATAACAAAATGGTTAGGAAGCAAGTGTCCTGTTATACGTAGTATGCCCAATACGCCCGCACTGGTGCAGTGTGGTGCCACCGGTCTGTTTGCAAACTCGTTAGCATCTGAAGCTCACAAGTCACAAGCTAATATTATTATGGAAGCAACTGGTTTAGCGCTCTGGGTTGATAGTGAAGACTTACTTGATAGTGTCACTGCTTTATCTGGCAGTGGCCCAGCTTATTACTTTTTAGTCATGGAAGCCATGCAGGCAGCCGGTGAAAAACTCGGACTCGATCCACAAACAGCTCGCAAACTGACCGAACAAACCGCTTTAGGTGCAGCCACTTTAGCGGTGCAAAGCGACGAGGCCCCCGCCGAATTAAGGCGTCGAGTGACTTCACCCGGCGGCACAACCGAACAAGCCATCAACACTTTTTTAAATAACGATCTGCCTGAAATATTTGGCAAGGCGATGCAAGCGGCTTATGATCGCTCAAAAGAACTTGCAACTGAACTCGATAAAAACTAAAAACATATAAACACCAACGCAGGAAATATTCGATGGGCTCACATTTTGGAAACGCCAGCGCTTTTTTAATCAGTGCAATCTTTGGCATATATATTCTTGCCGTCATGCTGCGCTTTTTATTTCAGTGGGTACGCGCCGACTTTAGTAACCCAATTTCCCAGTTTATTTACAAAGTCACCAACCCGCCGTTGATGCCAATGCGTCGCTTTATTCCCGGCTTTCGAGGACTCGATATCGCTGCGCTATTATTGCTTCTAATACTACAATGCATCGAATTCTATGTTGTCGGATTATTGCCTGGCCACGCCGTTCCCGGATTCCCGGGCGTTATACCCTGGGCAATTGCTGAGCTAGTTAGCCTGTGGATAAACATCTACATATTTGGAATTATCATTCTTGCGGTTATCAGCTGGATCAACCCCATGGGCTATAACCCAATTGTCGGTTTACTCGGCCAACTTACCAACCCCATAATGCAGCCGATTCGACGATTTATTCCACCAATGTCTGGTCTGGATCTCTCACCAATGTTTGCCCTGTTTGTGCTTATTTTTGTCAAAATGGCCTTTGTGGACTACTTGGTTCATTTGTTCAAAAACCTTGCCTTTCCAAATGCAAAATACCTTTTTTAGCCTTAAAAAACAGTAGGTTAATTTTTTGGTTGTATCATAGCTGCTGCTCAACAGGGGAAAGGCAAAAACGAGAGAAAGTGGTGTCATTCGCGACAATCAGGTGAAGCGGCAAATTTTGCTTTACTCAACCTTTCTGGATTTTACCCAGACCACTCCCTCAAACCTGAACATCACAATTGGTTAAATTTTGACTAAAAATATCCTGAAATTTGCCGTTAACCGTAATATGGCATAAACCTCATGCACCAAACTTGTCACATTCTCATGTGTTAGTTCAATAAAAGCGTGTACTTTACTGATATTTAAGGCTATATTTAATTAATCAAACTTTTTGACCGAGTATTTTTAAATGGCGACAGATCGTTTTACAGACCAAATGCAGGCCTATGGCCGCTGGAAATCGGAGCTGGTTTCTTCGATTGAAGGTTTCCAGAAATGGCTTGAAACTAACAAAATGAGTAGCAGTGAAGTTGAGCTACGTATTTTTGAGCTAATTAACACATTAAAAGGCGACAACCTAACTATTGCTTTTGTAGCTGAATTTGCGCGTGGTAAAACCGAGCTTATTAATGCTATTTTCTTTTCAGAATATGATCGCCGCCTGCTACCTTCTGAAGCTGGGCGTACAACGATGTGTCCAACAGAATTGTTTTATGATAACGAAGCTGGTAAAAATTATATCCGCCTGCTGCCAATTGAAACGCGCTTAGAAGAAGCCAGCATCAATGAACTAAAGAAAGATCAAATTAACTGGACTCATATGGATCTGGATACGGACTCATCGGAAGCCATGTCTGAGTCATTTCAGGAAATTATCCGCACTAAAAGAGTCAGCCCGGAAGAAGCCATTAAACTGGCTTTACACTCAGAAGGCGATACTGCACACGTTGGTCCGGACGGTAAAGTCGAAATTCCGATGTGGCGTCACGCAATGATTAGTTTCCCACACCCACTGCTTAAAGAAGGCTTAACCATTTTAGATACACCCGGTTTAAATGCTATGGGTACAGAACCTGAACTCACATTGAATATGTTGCCCAGCGCGCAGGCCGTTGTTTTTGTACTGGCTGCTGATACGGGTGTTACCAAGTCTGATCTGGAAATGTGGCAGCACTATGTACAACCGCTCGGTGGTGAAGCTCAAACCGGGCGCATCGTTGTTTTAAATAAAATCGATACTTTGTGGGATGAACTCAAAGACGAATCAGCGATAAACAAAAGTATTACCACCCAGTGCAACTCCACTGCAAAAATGCTCGAAATTGAAAGCTCAAGCGTGTACCCCGTTTCAGCGCAGAAAGGCTTGCTTGCAAAAATTCGCCATGATGTAGATTTAATCAAACGCAGTAATATCCTTGCGCTTGAATCTATTCTGTCAAAAGACATTCTACCATCAAAACAAAACATTGTTCGTGAAAGCATAGTTGGCGAAATTGGCAGCATGGCAAAAGAAGCACAAAGTATGATCGCTTCGCGTCTGGCAGAAGCTAATAATCAGCTTAAAGAATTAAATAGCTTAAGTGGTAAAAATGAGGACGTCATCGTTCACCTGATGAAAAAAACACGTCAGGAACAAACTATTTACCATAAATCAGTTGAAAGTTTCCAGGCCAACAAAAAAATGTTTAATGATCATCACGCACAGTTGCTTAAAACATTAAGTATTAATGCGCTGGATAAGCTGATGGCCGAAACACGTAAAAACATGACCGGTGCCTGGTCTACCGTTAAGCTTAAAAAAAGCATGAAAGAATTTTTCGATATTATTAACGAAACCATGGAGTCGGCTAACAAACACGTTGAAAATGTTAATCGTCTGGTACAAACTATTTATCGTCAATTTAATAAAGAACATGGTTTAACTGAAACCAAACCACGTTTATTTAGTATCGTAAAATACAAACGTGATCTGGAACGTTTATACTTTGAAGCAGAGGCTTATCGCAACAGCCCGGTTATGACCATGACCGAACAAGCCTTTGTTGTGAAAAAATTCTTTATCTCAATGGTATCACATGCAAGGAACACGCTTTATCAGGCACACCAGGAAGCTAATTCCTGGAGCAAGGCAGCCATGTTACCACTGGTATCCAGAATTAAAGAGCATAAAGATCAAATGGAAAAACGACTGGAAAGTCTGCGTAAAATTAATGAATCCCGGGACACATTACAAACTCGCATGACCGAACTGAATAAAACTGCTGAAGTACTACAGGGGCAGCTGCAGGATCTTAATAATTTAATGGAAACACTTAATAAACCGCTGGAATGGTTTATTGAAAATCATAAGTCAGATGCGCAGGTTGCTTAACATAATTAAAACTATTTCTACATTTACCCCAAAACCTTAGAAATAGCTTTTAAAATACGCGCTTCTGATATTGGCTTCTCCAGCCAACCGGTTGCCCCGTTTACTTTCGCTTTTTGTTTTCGGTAATCTGCATTCTCAGTCGTTACCATGAGTATGGGAAGATATTCATAACCCGGCAATTCCCTTAACTTGGCAACCAGAGCAATGCCGCTCATCTTAGGCATATTAATATCGGTAAATACAATATCGAATGAATTTGCTTTGGCAATATCAAGCGCTTCCAGCCCATCCTCAGCTGTCACTACGGTATGACCGTTTTTTTCCAAAACAACCCTCATCATATCGCGCATTACTTTTGCATCATCAACTGCTAACACATTAGCCATTATACCTTTCCTCTGAGTTTATTGACGCTTTGTGTAATATCGTCCATTACTGATAATTCTTAACTCATATTGCGATAAATTAGATTCATTCCAATACAGGCTTGCAACACGATCCTAAGCTTATTAGACTGATGTCTTTATATAATGAACATTCATAACGACAAAAGCCTTTAATTCATGCCAGATTCAATCCCAAAAGATTCTGTCGGACTGGTTAGCCCAGAGACTCATCATTTTGACCAGGCGATCACTCTGGAAAGTGGCATTAGCCTGCCTGAGTTTGACCTCATATATGAAACCTATGGCGAATTAAACGAGAAGAAATCAAATGCTATTCTGGTATGCCATGCATTAAGTGGTGACCAGCACGTTGCAGGTTATAATTCTAACGAAGATAAAAAACCCGGTTGGTGGGAATCCTACATCGGCCCCGGCAAGCCATTTGATACCAATAAGTTCTTTATTATTTGTTCAAATAATTTAGGTGGCTGCAAAGGCTCAACCGGCCCCATGAGCATTAACCCTTCCACAAAAAAACCTTATGGTCGCGACTTTCCAATTGTTACCGTAAAAGACTGGGTTAAAAGTCAGGCACTACTGGCAGATGCATTAGGCATAGATACCTTTGTTGCCATAATTGGTGGTAGTCTCGGTGGTATGCAAG
>Ga0316207_10004822_pt1 | contig 11476 bp, 8 predicted proteins | sample 6weekpyrite_MG_FD_204943 | JGI IMG/M metagenome (GOLD analysis project Ga0316207, IMG submission 204943) | Microbial mat bacterial communities from mineral coupon in-situ incubated in ocean water Damariscotta River, Maine, United States -... | ecosystem: Environmental > Aquatic > Marine >...
AAATGGGACGCTTTGTTTTAAAAACATCGTAGAGAAAGGAACTCACTCCTCACAACCCAAAAAACTATTCTCAAATACAAAAATACAAACTCAACAGTTGAAATACTATACTATAACAAAACAACAGCTAACTTAATTGTTAACTGTTGCTTGAAATAACTAATAATTTATAATCACATGTTAATCTATAACGTTAGTTATGATGTTATAGTGCATCAACTAGTTTGAGGTGTGACCGATGAATCTCTATTCTCGTACGACAATACCATTTTCTGATGGAAAGTGTTTAGAGTAATTCAATATTCCTACAGTAAAACAGTTTTCTTTTCTAAAATATTTAGCATTTGGTATTCCTTTATCATCTTCATACCATCTTTGCTTAAAAGAATATTTTATTGTATCCAATTTAACTTCAATCACCCTTGCTTTGTGATTAACAAACTCCCATGAATTTTTATCCTTCCAACAAACACCTACTTCATCTCCCAATCTTGTTATCTCAGAAATATCTAACTTAATATAATCTTCTTTAGGAATAGTCTTATGCTTTCCATTCGCTATATATCTCAAATTATTATTATAATCACTAAAAATAGTTATTACTTGAGATTTGTCTTTTGGATAAAGATATAAAGTTTCACCTCTTTGCTCATTGGCACATCCAATAATCAAAAATGAAAATAATACTGTAATCAGTTTATACCTGTATATGTTTGCCAATTGATTTTTCATATTCAAAAATACATTTAATTTTTAAATATTTTACCATCTTGCTTGTTTAGCTTTATACCAATTTCCCATCCTACCTTTTGAGCTTTTTGAGTGGTAATCGCTTCTCTTCTAAACCTAAAATTGGTTACCTTCATTAGACCTAAACTATTTCCAGTATATCCTGTTGTACTATGTTGAGAAGTTTCTAGGGTATCAAACCCTAATCTAGCACCTTTCCATGATAACCCAAATCTACCAGCAACAATACCTGCACCAACATTTCCAAAATCTCGTGCAGACCCAATTTTCCCATCACTAGTAACACTTCCTCTATATCTATGTTGGATTTCAGTTTTACCCTCAGCTAAAGCATCTTCCATACCTCTTTCTTTTAAGTCATAGTTTTCTCCTCCTGTTGCATTTGGCAAATACTTCCCAATGAAAGGTTTATCTTCAATTATCTCATCATCAATAAAATCCTGTCCTTCTGTAGAGTTCATATCTATTACAGCTCCTACAACTGCATTTTCTTTATCATCAAAAAAGGAATGACTTGTTAAAGACTCACCAATAGTGGCACCAGTTCTATTTCCATCACTATCAACAACGTATATGTTATTGTCTCCATCATTAGCATCTCCTCCTTCGGCTACGGTATAAGTTCCATCATCATTCTCAGTCACATTTGTTGAAAATCTTCCATCAGGGTCTATATAACTCAAAGGATTATTCATCATTGCAATATATGGAGATACGTCATAAAACTCCTCAGCCAACGGGTCAATATTCATCCATCTCCCCAAAGCAGCATCATAATTCCTTGCACCAAAGTCATACCAATCCAGTCCAAGTTCTTCATTTAGTTCCTTTCCATTAAACTTATATGGATGTTCACTCACAATATTGTTATTATACCCTTTGTGTTTTAAGCCAAAGGGGTAGTAGTTGTTTTCTTCTTGTATTTGAAGCGTTGGTGAACCAGTAGAACCAGTATTTTTATAGCTTAACCTAATATTCCCCAAATGGTCTTTATATTGGTATACATACTCATAGCCACTACCAGATGCATCAACAAATCCTTCAGGGTGGTTAAAGAATTTTAGTTCATCACCACTGCCACTATCTTCATAGATAAAGTTTCCTGCATATTTAGTTGTGGCTCCTGTACTCACTGTTTTTTTAAGTTTTACTCCTGTAGCGTCATAAATGTAAGAAATATTTCCACCAGATAGGGTCACAAGTGTTGGTAAATTTAAGTGGTTATAGGAAATATTCGATGAAATACCTTTATTGGTATCGGTCAGCATGTTTCCATTGTCATCATATGTGTATTCTGTAGTTGTATCACTACCATCAGCAAAACCATACGTGTCATTTCCATTATCCAATACTTTCTTAAGCTGATTACTGCTTGTGTTATACGTATATACCAGATCATCCATAGTATTAAAATGGGAACTGTTTGTAGCTACTGGATTAGCAACAATATGCCCTTGTCTTTTTAATTTGGTAATATTCCCATTGAGATCATAAACGACGTTCTCTAAATGATAATTACTGGAAATACTTGTGGCTGATGTAATCCTATTTAATGCATCATAATCGTATTTGTACCATTTTAAATTACTATCTGTATTTGCTGTTTTCCACTCGGTTTCACTTATGTTTCCATTGTATAACTTGTCAGCACCATGATCTTCTGTGTTATAGTTAATTTTAAACCCAAACAGATCTGTTCCAAGAGATGCTGGGTTATTTATCTCCTTCAACCATCCCCTGACATTATATTTATAATCAACTGTTTGGAGTGGCGTGCTCACCGTGTTACCTACTTCTTTAGATTCTAATTGCCCCAGTTCATCATAGGTGTTCTCTGCAATCACTTCTTCAGATAAGCTGTTTATTTTATGTGTTTGTTTTGTCACACGACCAGCATGGTCATAAGTGAACTTATCCAAGGTCACTAAATCGGTCTCCCCAGTTTTTTTATGGGTCGATTTCACCTCCGTTACCTTAACAAAATCGTATTTAGTCTCTATAATATCTGTGGTATTCAAATATGGATTCGTTGAATAGACATAAATTGGGCGCCCTTCGTCATCGTAGTAACTTACTGTAGTTATCCAACTACTTGTTCCCAGTACTCTTACTTTACTTACTGTTGGTAAGCCTTTTGTTGCTGTACTAGAGGTTTCACTATAATAAGTCGTAGCAGTACTACTCAACCCTGAAGGTAAATCCACATAGGTATCGTAATAGTTAATTGTGTGCAGCTCATCTACCATTGAAGTAGATGTTGGATAGGATGCGCTATTATAATAGACACTAGTTCCATCAATAGTTATCGCTGATGTTACTCTAGAGACGAATTGTGTAGATACACCATTGACATTGGATTGAGCCGTAACCCTAGAAGTTGAAATACCATAGCTCATCATTCCCGAATAGGCAACTCGTCCCATGGCATCATATTTGGTAAATAACCACTCGTCGTTAGCTTCTAAATTAGCATCTTGGGTCATCACTGGCTGATCTACTTTGTTGTATACGATATATTCCCATCCTTTGCCCGGGATTTTCTTTTCAACCAATCTGTTTCTATAATCATATTTATATTGATAACACAATTCATTTAGCTCAGTAGTGGATGGTTTGTTTGTATTGGCATCAGATAATGGTGGCAACACATACGTCAAATTTCCAAAATTATCGTACACATAATACGTGTCGTGTTTTGCTGAAGATTCTCCAGCATCCAATACATCCCCATCCCTGTTTAAATCCGACTCCCCATAGGTGCGTTTTAAAATCACTCGGCCTTGTTTGTCCTTGAACTCTTCCGTGGTGTGCAAATTTGAACTTGTACCGTCATGATTTTCATCATAGGTAATGGTTTTGGTTAGCTGATTTACAGCATAGTAACTGGTGCCTCCATTTAAGGTAGGTGTATAGGTGTTATTTGCTAAACTTGTGCTCACAGAATATATACGTACTTCATTGGCACTATTGGAATCATACCCGAACCCTATTTCATGATCACCTCCCTTGGCCCAATCAGCTCCTGGTGCTGCTTGTGCAAGGACCCTATTCAATGGCGATGCTTCAAAGGTTTTTTGAGAATATGGGTTTGTGGTATTATCATATTTAGCGTCGTTATAAAAACTATTGGTACTACTAAGCGCATTAGTCCTAAATGTTCCTTCACTACCACTACTGGACGGTACATATGGTAAATACTCTTTTTCCATTAATCCAAGCGCATTATACTCTATATGCTTAATAATATCCTTGCTCGATGCACTTTGCTTAATAGCAACAGTCTGTATAGCCCTTCCCAAACCATCAAAGTAGGTGACACTTTGAATTTTCTCATTGTCATTAACACTCCCTGTAGTTGTTTCAACTTGATAAGAAGTTGTTTTGATATAGTTCTCTGTTGTTGTCTGTCCAAACATAAACACTGGACATACAATTGCTAAAATATATAGTAAATTTTTCATTGGTCTTGAGTGTTTGATTATTGTTTGTAGTTGTATTCGTTCTCGCTCAAAATCTTACCATTATGATCCTTCACGTATTCTAATCGTCCATGTTCATCATAATTATAATAGATGGTCCTTCCCCTTGGATCAGTGACACTGGTCACCCCAACCATTGGATCATAGGTAAACGTGGTTATCATGGCATCTGTTAAATCAGGACAAGAACTAGAGCTCCTTAACTTGGCCAATTCCGTTCTTAACGCAATTTCAGTGGCAGTACTTGTATCATTATTAGATGCTGTTTGAATGCCACTATAGATACTTGTAGGCACATCACTAAAACTTGCATTTTCTATCTTAGCAATAGGCAATGAATTATCATAACCATAGAGGTATACAATATGTGCCCCATCCTTTTTGCTTACCTCAAGGATATTGCCATCACTATCATATTCATCATAAATAATCCTATCCTCCAAACTTCCCGAGCCTTTTGAAGCTTGAACCTTTTCTGGTAGTGTTAAATTTGGCCAATTGGTATGGTTATAAGTATAGACCGTATGTTGCTTACCTAATAACTCAGCGCCTTTATAAGACTCTGAACTTAATGGTATATACAATGCATTTTGACCATGAAGACTGTCTTCAGCAATAGTTCTTGATGGTTCATTAAACACGTAGGTAGTATTTGTTTTGCTTGTGATGCCTTCGCTATCCACTATCTCTACACTTGTTGGCATGTAATAGTCTATAAGGTCATTACTGTCCTCATCATATTTCTGGGTTGTCGTTTTTACAATATTGCCTGAATCATTGTAAAAGGTCTCAACTGTTGTGGAGGGCATATTGTAACCTGTGTGAATATCATAATAAGTAAATCTAGAATCTACTACTTTTAAACCTCGCACTGCTTCAGCAGCATTTTTTATATAATCATCTATTGTAACAACATCATAATAATGACTTAATGAATCATGGAATACTTCCTTTTTATAGACTTCTGAAAAGGAGCTGCCTCCAGTTTTTTTATATAGAATCTGTTTTTTTAAAACACCTCTTAAATAATCCCTACTATCAGGTTCTGAAGGGGGGTAGATATCAATAGTATCTCCACTAAAAACTCTGGTAACGGGTGTGCCTCCGCTATTAGTATTATTATAATTATCTGGAAAATCATCTGCCGTTGAGAAATATTGCTCCTCTTTTCCATTAACCTCTCCATAATCAGTTATCGTTATTTTTCCATACCCCACATCACTGCCTTGAGTGGTGGCAAGAGGTGTGACTGGTTTTACAAATCTTCGATATAAATATGGATAAGAAGCTCCTTCAATGGAATATTCCAATCCAAAATATTTAGGTACATTGATAACCCTACCTGAAGTATTACTATCATCATCTGTATAATCATAGTTCTTTTTTGATGCCAATACGCTCGTATCAGAATAATTAGAGACAGTACTTAACCTTAATCCACCTATTATTTTATTTGGGGAAGTGTCTTCATTTTCCCATGATACCTTTATCCATGCTGGGTCAACATGGGAACCAGCAAAAGAAACTTCATAATCGCCGGCATCCAATAACACCTCATTTGGATAGGTTGTACTTCCTCCCTGACTTCCAGGAGGCAAATTAAGAGATGTTGTAACATTGGTGGTCAGGTTTTTTACTTTAATAACAGGAATGAAATTTGCATCTCCAGAAAACCCCGTAACTTTTAAAGTGCTTAATGTATAGGCGTTGCTTGGCCAATCTATTGTAAAATAACTCTTTACTTTTGCAAACATCAAAACAGTCTCAGGATTTGTTAAAACCCCCTGAATATCATCGTTCACTGCTGTATGGGATTCATATTCAAAAACCGTTGAACCTCCTGTTGGATATTCAATTTCTGTTAAAATACCAGCTCTTGAAAAAGTTGCATTTGGGTTTCTATTGGCAGAACCAAAAGTAGTGTAGACCCACCCGTTTGTTGGTACAATATATTTTACTTCATGTTTGGGCTCTAATTTGGTGTTTGAAGTTTCACCATTATAATAGCCCCAATGGTCTTGAGCCTTTGAAAACCTGGAAGGTAAATACTCACTAGTGTCATAGGTAATCGTTGTCGGATTTAAGCAATTATTACTACCATCACATTCTTCAACAGACGTTAAAATCAACCTAATTTCTTCTTTTGGATTTGTTATAGTTGTAGTTACATTTTCAAGAGCATCGTCTGTCATGTACTTATAATTGAATTTTATAGTCTTTATGACATCCCCATTGCTGTCTTTTACTATTATTTTATCTAAATACTTATTGTTGGTTAAATCTTTTCTATAAGCTGTAGAGGCAATAAACTCAATTGATCCTTGAGAATAAGTGATTTTCTTTAAACGTTTACCTATATAAGATGTATAAGTATAAATATCATCTTCTAAATTATTATCAATTTGAATAATACTACTAGATCTTGTTAAATCATATGTGTAAGTGTCATATTCAAAATCTATGGCTTTGGTTTTTAACCGGTTCTCCATTTTCTCTATAAACCATGACGATGGAAATCCGCGATTATCGGTATGTGTGCCACCATCAGTGATGGTATTAGATCGCTCTTTTTCATGAAAATAATAGGTGTTGCCATATTCATCAGTCAGGTTAAAATCATTTATTACTTTATGTCCAGTTGTACAATAAGTGGAAGATACAGTCTCAGATTCATTTGTAATTGTATGGGAAATAGAAATATTTTTTTTTGGCTTTAAGAAAATATTTTTGTCATTATCATAAAAGAAGGTTCCTGAGCCTCCAGGGTAATTGTACATAAACATATCTGGTTGTCCATCACGTACTCCATCTTCTATATCAGAAAAATCTTTAAAATTAGCATACGGTTGATTTGGAATAGGAATGGTTGTGTTAAAAAATCCTGCAAGGGTTTCATCCTCGTCAGCCAGCCCTCTAATGGTTCTAGAAATAGCACCACCTGCATTAAGAGTCCAACCCAGTCCAACCCAACTTCCTATTTCTTCCACTTTAATACCATTCCCTCCTGTATACTTTAAATAAATGGGAACAGATAAATCACCTTCTGTCACTTCCCATAAAGGAATAGTGATATTTGCAGATCCTGTGTAATTGTTTACCTGAGTATTTCCATATACATGAAATGCTGCTGCGTTTGGTGAAGGCGGAACAATACTTGGCAAATCTTGTGCACTAACTTTAGTGCATAATAAAACAATGACTCCTAAGAGAAAAATTCTCTGGGGTTTTGATAACAATGCTTTCATAAAATGATCTATTTAAATGTTTATAAAAATGCGTGAAGAAGAATCGTGCTATTAACCCTACCTCTCAAAAAGTGTATTTGAGGAGTTATAAAGTTTTAAAGAAATATTGGATTTGAGCTAAGGTTTATAAGTGCAATTTATAAGCTAAAAAGATTCTTTTTATAAGGTTAAATTGATCGTTTTTGATAAAATCAATGATTTTTGCATTACTATTAGTAAGGTGGTTAGCTTATGTTTTATAGGGTAAATCATTATATGTGATAAGAGTGGAAAAGATATTATGGCATTTTATGCAGTTTACCCAATGACACTACTAAGCTTGAACATAGGTAAATACATGGCAATGAGAATGATTCCAACCATGATACCCACAAAGAAAATGATGAAGGGTTCCAATAATGTAGTGAGTGTTTTGGATTTCTGTTGGACTTGGGAACTATATTGCTGGCTTAGCTTTTCAAAAATGAATGTTGTTTGGTTCGTTTCTTCCGCAACCTTGATAAGCGCTCCTATTTTAGCATCAAAAAAAGGTTGTTTTTCTAAAGAAGCACTCAAGGATTTTCCAAGCAACAAATCATGTTCAATTTCCTCAAGTGCATGTTGTAATGGATAGAACTGGATCATTTTTTTTACCAGCCCTATACTATTCACCATTGGTACTTTGGAAGCTGTGAGCAGTGCAATAGCCTGGGAGAATTGAGATAGATACACTGTTTTAGTAAATGAGCCAATAATAGGCAATTTCAGGGTCAGGATATCTTTCAGCTTTTTGTATTTAGGGAGTTTGTTTAAAAATGTTTGGGAAGATATAATAAACAGAACCACTAATAACAACAGAAACCCATAGCTCTCTAAGAAATCAGACATATCTATGATAAAAACGGTAATAGCTGGAAGCTCAATTTGTTGCTGCCTGAACATGTCCTCAAACATAGGCACCACAAAGTTGAGCATAAAAGCCACAACCAGTACTGCCGTGACTATAATGATCAATGGATAGGTCAGGGCACTAACGACAAGTCGCCTCTGCTCATTCCTTTTATGAAAAAAATTCCCTAATTGTGTTGTTACTTCAGACAGCGTTCCTGTTTCTTCACCTATCCGTAGGGAATGATATTCATAATGTGTAAAACACTTTATATCCTTAACGGCTTCTGATAAACTCTTACCAGAGATAATAGAATTATAAATTTGTTTAACTATAGATTTAGTCTGTTTTTTTTTAATCGATTTCTCAATAAGCTCCAAAGAAGTTTTTAAATCCACTCCTGCTTTTAAAAGCACGCTTAGCTCTAAGTAAAAGGATTCCTTGACTTTGTTAGGAAAGGGCTTCTTAAATACCGTGATCTCTTTCTTTAAGATAGAACCAGAACTGTTCTTAGGTTCTTTAGTGGTCTTTTTTTTATATGTCGTCCCTAACTCAAAAGCCATCAGTCAAAATATAAGGTCGGATCATTTTGCGAGAATACAAAAATGCGCTTATTTAAAAATGCCTTGGTGGTCTCCAGTTTGATAGCATCCACATATCCTTTTTGCACTCTATCCCCATCAAAATATAAAGTCTTGTGCTCAATGGCTACATTAAAAGTGTCTTTCTCCCTAATAATGGATCCATCAGTAAATGTATATTGCAATGTATCCAATTCATTGGTAAAAAATAGTATCTCATTTTCCTTATCAAACTCTATTTTTGAATATTTATGGAAGCCTATCCAAAGGGATTGTTCCAATGTATTGAGCTCCGTATTCTTTTCAAAATTGTTTTGAATGGCCCGCATTTGCTTCTGGACCAAAGTCAACACGGAAAATGCCAGACCCACCACTATACTGGTAAGAATTAAGACCACGAGCATTTCCCCAATAGTAAAAGCGTTTATTTTAGGTCTAATTTTCATAGATGCTCCTTTCTATTTGCTTTCTATTTTTTTGGTTAGTAGCCTTAATCAGATAACCGTTTTTGTCCGTATCCAATTCAATAGAGATATTCCATGTTTTAAATTCTTCCCCATAAGGAATCACAAGTTTATTATGGCTTGCTAAATACATCAATTCATTTAGCTTAGTACTTATTTCTCTTTTATCATTTTTAACCGCATTCGAAAACACATTGTTAAGGATCAAACTGGAGATCATAAAGATTGCCACAATAAGTACGGTTGCCACTAACGTTTCCATAAGGGTCGACCCTTTAATTTTTTTCAGTACAGCCATTTCAATACTTTTTTATTGGACTCATGAAACGTGACTCCTGAAAATTGAGTTGGAAGCTTACTTTTATTGATCTTGGCATTATACAAGTGGTTTTGGTAGATAGACCCTGATTGTGCTGCAATAAAATTATAAGTATAGACACTTCCATGGATGGTTCCACGCAAGTCCATATTGCCAGAACAATAGACTTCCCCTAAGACTAAGGCATTTTGATCAATAAATATTTGAGGTCTGTAATTGTCCTTTTCTTCTTGTCCCAAATAAATAACCGAACCAGCAATTTTAGATGACTCACTGATGTTTATCATGATATCCTCTACACCATTGGTGCTTTTAGCATTTAAATTATTTTTGGGCTGTAATACTAAAGCGGATGGGTAGCTTAACTCACAATCATTACCTACGATAATAGTTTTACTGGCCAGTGCCTGAAAACGTCCCTTGACATTGTTCCCTATTTCAATGGTTGGTGCGATAAGGATGATATCTGTTAATCTAGCTGAGACATCAACTTCAATCTTAGTCTCTGAATACACAATGATATTACCAGTTAATGCAATATCCGAAAGGTTAATAGCTCCTTGTTCATAGACTATTTTTATAGGTTCAAAAAATGAGTTTTGTACAGTATCTCTTAGAGCTAAGTTTAGATATTGTTTAGACCCTGCTTTTGAAACTTTTGTTTTGATATAGTCTAAATGATTGAGGATATGCTTTGATACTTCGGGAAATGTTGAAATCGTATTAATGTCTCCTTGTATCAACTGTTCTCCATAATAGGACACCCCAGAAATATTACCTGCTCTAACACCTTTATTGGGCAGCCATACATCCCCTTCAATGGTGGTGTTCCCAACAAGTACGAGGGGTTTGTTATTGTCCTTTAAAAACAGAGTGGGATGTTCTTCTGGTTGTTTTGAACCAATGAGAGCCATTTTGCTAGTGATCTTGCTTTTTATCTTTGTAGTAACACTCACGGTTTGATAAACGCCCCAATAGACAGAGTCTATCTGAATCAACTGTCCTTTATATAGTTCACTGTCTATCCCTTTTGTTAATTCCCCTCCACTGACTATTTGGTGCATGACATTATTAGTAATGCTTACTGCGTCCATAATCAGTGCCGTATCGTTTTTAAACCTATCATGGAAATGGACGATCAGGATAAAAGACGCCAAAAGCAATGCTATGACCACAATTATAAATATGGTGAATTGTAGGGCTCCCGCTTTTAGTTTCACAAAAATCATTCGTAAAGTTTAATTGTTTTCTGCTCACCCTTATATTTAACAACAATACTTTTGGAATTGCCTTTAATCAAGGTTATCCCCTCTATTTTGTTTCCTCGTTTAAGTAAGTGTTCTTTATTATTGATTTGTAGGACATATACATGTTCGCCCGTGACATTGTTCTTAAGGATACCATTATAGACAATGGGTATCCATTTGATTTTTGGAGGTACAATCATCCTTTCTGGTTTACTTCCTTTTTGTTTTTCTATAGTTCCCAAAAAAGGATCCCTTGTGATGTTTTGAACAGAAAACGTATCAGCTATCACAACCTTTTTTGGGATAAATGGCTTGGTGCTATTTTGAACTATTTGCTCTGAATCATTACCATTTAATCCATCCCAAGCCTTAAACCCAATGGTGCCCCAAACTGCAACCACAATTACCAAAAGCACATATGTTTTTAGTTTACTCTTCAATGGTCAAGGTGTTGGTTGTATACCCACTGTTATAAGCTGGGTTTTCTGCCCTTACTCGCCACTGATAGGTATTCGTGCCTAGA
>Ga0316207_10004823_pt1 | contig 11474 bp, 9 predicted proteins | sample 6weekpyrite_MG_FD_204943 | JGI IMG/M metagenome (GOLD analysis project Ga0316207, IMG submission 204943) | Microbial mat bacterial communities from mineral coupon in-situ incubated in ocean water Damariscotta River, Maine, United States -... | ecosystem: Environmental > Aquatic > Marine >...
ATTAATATGTGCTCCGGTTTATGGCGACGAATAATATCTAAATTTTGATAAACCGCATCAGCTGTTCCAGAATACCAAGAATCTGCAATACGTTGCTGGGCGGGCAGAATTTCGACAAACTCACCTAACTCTGCTCGTAAAAAACCCCAGCCATGTTGAACATGAACAATCAAAGAATGCGCTTTATACTGAGTTGCAACAGCGACCCGACGAATTCCTGAGTTAATGCAATTAGATAAAGGGAAGTCAATTATTCGAAACTTCCCACCAAAGGGTACTGCTGGTTTTGATCGCCACTGTGTTAACTGCTTAAGGCGCGAGCCTCTCCCACCTGCCAAAATAATGGCAAATGTATTGCGAGTTAATCGACTTACAAAACGTGGGTCCTGATCAATCAAAATTACTCCTCCCCTTTCCCTGCTCACAGGTTTGAATTTTTAGTCTTTCAAAATATCTATTGAAATAAATGTGCCAACAAGTCATACGACGTGTAAACTATATTGTAATAAGTTTAGCTTTTTTTATATCACTAGAATATTAAAATAATGAAAAATAATTAAAAATTTCAAATCTGGGACATTAAATTGCAATACTTGCTTTAATAAAGTCCCCGTCTTAAACTGAATTAAACGGTACGCTAGATTAATCAATGAAAAACCACCCAATAAAGTCAGGCTTCAGTCACTGGATAGAACAATCACACGATCCTTTTTCAATCCTTGGCCCTAATTACATTAAAGATGATGTTTTAGTTCGAGTTTTCAGTCCGCAAACTAAGTCTTTAAAAATTATAGACAATGGCGCGAGTCTAACTCGTGTTAATAAAACAGATTATTTTGAATGGCGCGGAAAGAAACAGGACATACCAACACATTATCAACTTCAAGCCATATATGATAATGGCGATGAACATGCTTTTTATGATCCCTACTGCTTTTCACATGTCTTATCAGATTTTGATTTACACTTGTTTGGTGAAGGCAATCACTGGAAGTTATATGACATTTTTGGTGCGAACCAAATAGAAATTGATCAAATTCAGGGCATTTCATTTTCAGTTTGGGCACCAAATGCTAAGCGAGTTAGCGTCGTCGGCAACTTTAATAGCTGGGATGGCAGGCGTCACCTCTTACAAAGTCGAGGCGGAAGCGGTGTTTGGGAACTATTTATTCCAGAATTACCTGTTGGCGAACTCTATAAATTTGAAATTGTTGATCAACAAAACAATATTCTTGAAAAAAATGATCCATATGCAAAAAGCTTTGAAGTTCGACCAAAGACCGCAGCCATCATTTCAGAACCATCTACATTTTTATGGAGTGATGAACAATGGCTAGCGCATAGAAAGCAAAATAATTGGCTTCATGAACCGCTTGCTGTTTATGAGGTTCATTTAGGTTCTTGGAAACGCGACGAAAAACATGGATTCCTGAATTACCGTACGCTTGCGCATGAGCTCGTTGAATATGTTAAATACCTGGGCTACACACATATAGAATTATTACCCATTTCGGAACACCCGCTGGATGCGTCATGGGGCTACCAGACGCTAGGTTACTTTGCACCAACCTCACGATTTGGCACACCTGATGACTTCAGATATTTTGTCAATTACTGCCACACCCACAATATCGGCGTAATATTAGACTGGGTTCCTGCGCATTTTCCAAAAGATGCACATGGTATTGGACGATTCGATGGCAGTGCATTATATGAACACGAAGACCCCAAAAAAGGGGAGCACCGCGATTGGGGCACGTTTATTTTTAATTATGGCCGCAATGAAGTACGTAACTTTCTCATCGCAAATGCATTATATTGGATCAAAGAATTTCATATCGATGGACTTAGAGTTGATGCTGTAGCCTCAATGCTTTATTTAGACTACTCTCGCGAAGAGGGCGATTGGATACCCAATCAATATGGTGGCAACGAAAACCTAGAAGCTATTGAGTTTATAAAAATACTCAATAAAGAAACTCAGTCGCAATTTCCAGGTGCATTAATGATCGCTGAGGAATCTACCTCTTGGCCATCTGTATCACGCCCTACCTGGCTAGGTGGCTTAGGATTTAGCATGAAATGGAACATGGGCTGGATGCACGACACCTTGAATTACTTCAATAAAGATCCCGTCCATAGGCATTATCATCACGAAAATTTAACTTTTGGTTTGTTATACGCTTTTACGGAAAACTTCACTTTGCCTTTCTCACATGATGAAGTCGTTCATGGCAAAGGTAGCATGATTAACAAAATGCCAGGTGACTCATGGCAAAAGTTTGCAAACCTTAGACTGTTATATACCTATATGTATTGCTATCCGGGGAAGAAATTACTTTTCATGGGTAGTGAGTTTGCGCAATTTGATGAATGGAATGAAGATGACACTTTGTCCTGGCATTTAACTGATATTGAAGAACATAGGGGAATATTAACCTTAGTTAAAGACTTAAACCAATTGTATAAGGATTCCCCAGTTCTTTACTTCCATGACTTCGAGTCAGAGGGTTTTGACTGGATTGATTGCCATGATAATGATCAATCAATTATCAGTTTTATTCGACAGCATAGTGGTCAACATTTTCTCATTGTCCTAAACTTTACCCCAGTTCCACGCGAAAATTATCGCCTGGGCGTGCCTACAAATGGCGCTTACAAAGAGATCTTCAACTCAGACTCAAGTTATTATGGCGGCAGCAATATTGGCAACGACGGATATATTACGGTGGAAGATGAAACCTGGATGGGCCGACCTCACTCTATATCATTAAATTTACCGCCTTTAGGCGCTCTAATTCTGGCAGTTGTGTAAATCAGGCAAAAGTATTGCAGGAATGAACCCACAAACTAAACAATTTTTTCACTAAGGAGATTAATGTGTCTAACCTATCTCGATTATCGATAGATAATGCAAACTTATTTGATAAAGGAATTGGTGATGGCGGCGTCACAGATAAAGAAATTGAAGCGCTCTCACCTAGACTTGATGACTTAAGACAACGCATTCGAGGCTGGCTCGATAGTGAAACACCCACATTTCTGAATCTTCCTTTTTCTACCAACGTAAAAGCAATAAAGCAAAAGGGACAACGTATTGCTCGAGACTTTAGACGAACTATAGTCTTTGGCATTGGTGGTTCGTCACTTGGCGGTGAAATGTTAGTGCGTGTACTTGGGGATTCTAATCCAAAAAACACCGTTACATTTTATGACAACGTGGACCCCTCCACATTGATAGAGCTTGAAAAAACTAATTGGGAAGAAACACTGGTATTAGTTATTTCAAAATCTGGTAATACGGCGGAAACACTAAGCCAGTTTCTTACAATGTTACCAGTAATGGATCATGATTTAGGCTATGACAAGATCCCTGAACATGTATTGATGATCACAGAAAATAAAGATGGTGCGCTTTATCAGCTTGCAAATGAACTGGATATAGAAGTTATCGAACACCCACCTGTTGGCGGCCGTTTCTCTGTTTTATCTATTATTGGGTTATTACCCGCCTATATCGGTGGTGTCGATATCGCCGGGGTCATGGAAGGCGCTAGAGCAATGGCTCAACGCTGCTCTGAAGATAGCATTTTAGATAATCCCGCATTTTATAATGGCGCAGCACAATATTTACATGCAGAACGTGGCCGAACAATAAGCGTAGTAATGCCTTATGCAGATAATTTACGTTTTATTGTTAATTGGTTTAGACAACTTTGGGCAGAAAGCTTGGGCAAGATCGACGCTAATGGCAAGCATAAAGGTTTAACACCCACCGAAGCCCATGGGGTAACCGATCAACATTCTCAATTACAACTATTACTTGAAGGACCGGATGATAAATTAATCACTTTTATTACCGATCCAGGGTTTCGCTTCATGGGACGCCGCGTTCCTATGCGATTCCAGCACATCCCAGCCGTTAAACCACTAGCAGGACACACAATAGGTGAATTATTTCTCTCTGAACTGAAGGCAACCCGAACAACACTTAGTCGTCGTGGCAGAGCAAATCGAACACTCGCTTTATTAGAAAGAGATGCCTACGCAATTGGTGAATTAATCATATTACTAGAAATGGAAACGGTTGTTGTGGCAGAATTAATGGGAATTGATGCATTTGATCAACCTGCAGTAGAAGAAAGTAAAGTTTTGACCAGAGAATATCTGGGCGACATTCAAATAGTGAGCGACTTAATTTAATGAATAAAAAATGTTTTCTTTTTGTATTAATTTTTCTATTTACGTTACCCAATGCATATGCGGAAGAGAACGGCCTTATTTCTATTAAAAGCAAATTCAGCGTTACACATACAGCTGATCGGTTTATAGGAGTCATCAAGAAAAAAGGACTAACACTTTTCAAGCATGTGAAGCACTCAGAATCCGCTAAAAAGGTAGGTCTTGAAATGCAGCCGACAGAATTGGTGATTTTTGGCAACCCAAAACTTGGCTCACCTCTAATGAAGTGCGCTCCAACTTTCGCCATTGACCTACCGCAAAAAATGCTAATTTGGCAGGATAAAAATCAGCAAACTTGGTTAACCTATAATAATCCTGTTTACATCGCAGACAGACATAGTCTTGCAGCAGATTGCCGCGGCAATCTGCATAAGATTGCTGGCGCTTTAGCCAAATTCACCAAGATCGCTGGCGACAACGACTAACTGCATCTCTACCGCAATATTAATTAAAGTATTGATATTGCGGAACTTTTCATGAAAAGCACATCCACTTCAACAGTCATTTAAATCTGCAACACTTTGTTTTTATCGCAGCCATTACGTTAGCCATATTTTTTCATTAAATATTTAGACTTATTCTAAATATTGATCTAAAATGGTGCAGCAAATTAATTATCTGAATTTTTAAGCAAAACTATTAGAGGATAGTGATTATGAAAAATGCATTATTAGCCGGTTTGATTTTTACGGCTTCAACTATGGCACAAGCTTTTGAGCCCTTACCTGCAACCCCGCCAACACCTGCAAATAACCCAATAACAGCAGCCAAGATTGAACTAGGTAAACAACTATTTTTTGATCCGCGTCTATCTCAAGATGGCACCATCTCCTGCAACTCCTGCCACAATGTGATGGCGGGCGGCACAGATAATCGTTCGGTATCTGTTGGTGTAGCTGGTGCAAAAGGCGGCCGTTCTGCTCCCACTGTTTGGAATGCGGCATTTTTATCAACACAGTTCTGGGATGGTCGCGCAGCAACCTTAGAAGACCAAGCAAAAGGCCCAATCCTCGCTGGCGTTGAAATGGCTATGCCTTCTCCTGAAGCCGCAGTTAAACGTATTAAAGACATACCCGGTTATGTACAAAGTTTTAAAGCCGTATTTGGCGGTAGCGATCCAGTGACTTATGACAACATCGCAAAAGCAATTGCAACATATGAGCGTACATTGATTACACCAAACAGCCCATTTGATCGCTATATGCGCGGCGATAAATCTGCAATGTCTGCTGCTGCAGTTCGTGGTATGAAAACTGTTGAAAGCTTGGGTTGCACCTCTTGTCACAACGGCCCTAATTTTTCAGGCCCTGAAATGCCAATGGGAACTGGCTTTTTCCAAAAATTCCCAACTTTCCCAAGTAAATACGACGCTAAATACAAATTCTCTGCTGACGAAGGACGCTATGAAGCAACTAAAAACCCTGCAGATAAGCATATGTGGCGTGTACCTACATGGAGAAATATTGCGCTTACAGCACCTTATTTCCACAATGGTTCAGTTATGACTTTAGACGAAGCTGTTCGTGTAATGGCAAAAACTCAGCTTAACAAATCACCTTCGAAAAAGCAGGTAAAAGACATTGTTGCGTTCTTAAATACCTTAACTGGTGAGTTTCCAGTGCAAACAATGCCACAATTACCTGACTATACAAATGCAACAATGGTTAAAGCTGACTAATTTCAGTTTCATAAACCATAAAAAAAGGCGCTCTATACTTAGAGCGCCTTTTTCATTTCGTTTTTCATCTAAGCCAACTAAAGCCTACCCCGATCTAACTTGCGATAATTAACAGCCTCAGCCACATGATTCATTTTTATCGTTTCTGTTTTTTCTAAGTCTGCAATTGTTCTTGCGACTCGTAATATCTTATCGTGTGCGCGACTTGATAATTGGAGCTTATCAATAGAGCTCAACAATAATTCTCGTGCTGTATCGTCAAGATGACAATGCTTCCTTAGCTCTTTACTACTGAGACCAGAGTTAGGTTTATTAGCTCGTTGATACTGTAATTTTCTTGCGCGCTTTACTCTAATATTTATCTCAGCACTTTTCTCCGAAACTTCTGCTTCCTCACTAAATTGCTCACGTACGGCAATTCTTGGAACATTCAACTGCATATCAAAGCGATCTAAAAGCGGGCCTGAAATCTTATTTTGATAACGCTGCACTTGCTCAGAAGTACAATGACATCTACCAGAAGAGTCTCCAAGATATCCACAGGGACAGGGATTCATTGCAGCGATCAATTGAAACTTGGCCGGAAATTCCATTTTACCTGCAGCCCGAGATATTGAAATACTGCCGGATTCGAGTGGCTCACGTAATACTTCAAGCACCTGGCGACTAAACTCAGGCAATTCATCTAAAAATAATACGCCATTATGCGCAAGCGAAATCTCCCCCGGCTTGGGCACGCCTCCACCTCCGACCATAGCAACAGCAGAGGCAGTATGGTGAGGCGCTCTAAAAACCCGTTTTTTCCATGATGAAAACTCGTAATCGCCTTGACTAATAGAACGCAAAGCGGCTGACTCAAGCGCTTCGGCTTCTGTCATTTCTGGCAGTATTGATGTCAACCGACTTGCCAACATGGTTTTGCCGGTTCCCGGTGGACCAATCATCAATAAACTATGCCCGCCCGCTGCAGCTATTTCTAATGCACGTTTAGCTTGGTATTGGCCTTTTACATCACCAAGATCCAATGTTTCAGTATTATCCGAAGGCTCTTCTAATTCAGCATTAACAAGGGAAAGCGACGACTGCGCAGCAAAGTGCTGACAAACGTCTAATAAACTGTTTGCGATAAATACCTGCGCATTGGAGACCAAACTTGCTTCTTGCGCATTACCCGGCGCAACAATAAGACTCCGGTTTTCTTCCATAGATTTCATTACCGCCGGCAATACGCCTTTTACGGGTCGTAGTTCACCACTTAAAGCAAGCTCACCCAAAAATTCGTATTGATTGATATCTTTAGCATCCAATTGTCCGGTTGCTATTAAAATCCCCATGGCAATGGGTAAATCAAATCGCCCACCTTCTTTTGGAAGGTCAGCGGGCGCAAGATTAATAATGATTTTTTTTGCTGGAAAAGCAAAATTAGAATTGATAATAGCTGCTCTAACGCGATCTTTACTCTCCTTAACCGTCGTCTCAGGCAACCCGACAATGGACAAACTTGGTAAGCCGCTGGCAACGTGTACTTCAACCGTTACCAATGGGGCATTTATTCCAACACCTGCTCGACTATAAACTACCGCTAACGAAGCCATAGGCACACCTTTTATTATTTTTATTTTAAGCTAAATATCTTTATTTATTTTCTGAAACTTGTGTCTCAATTTCTGATAATTTAATTTCCAATGCCTCAAGCTTCTCTCGTGTTCTATTAAGCACTTGGGTTTGAACATCAAATTCTTCACGTGTCACTAAATCCATTTGAGAAAATGCATTTTGGAGCACAGCCTTAAAATTCTCTTCAACATCGGATTTTATACCCTGAACGCCGTCTGGCAACAGAGCGCTTAATTTACCGACAATATCCTCTACATCTTTAACCTGCATACTTTCATCCTTACAGATAATAACCATTCATACATGATACTTGGCATTTGATTAATTCGCATTAATGTTTGCTTAATGCGGAAAAATAAATCGCCCCATAATAGTGCAATTCCTATGACCCGCTCCCTGTTGCTGTGCACCAGATAGGTGCCGCACAGCGCGCCAAATGCCATAACTAATTGTATTATATCTCTATTTTACAAGTGGCATATGGCCTGCAATTAGACCAATACATTATCTTCATCCGTTAGTAAGGTTGCGAAACAATACGCTCTAACTAATAACCCAAGATATGAAATACGGATAAACCTGAATACATAAGTTATATGCGGTGCAGAGTCACCCTTAAGGAGGAAATAAATGAAATTAATCAGTGCGATTATCAAACCATTTAAATTGGATGATGTTCGCGAAGCTTTATCTGAAATTGGCGTTCAAGGTATTACCGCCACAGAAGTAAAAGGCTTCGGTCGTCAGAAAGGTCACACCGAGCTTTACCGTGGTGCAGAGTACGTTGTGGATTTTTTACCCAAAGTAAAAGTGGAAATTGCGGTTGCCGCGGACTTAACAGACCGAGTGGTAGAAGCAATAACCAAAGCTGCACAAACTGGAAAAATTGGTGACGGAAAAATTTTCGTTTTTGATCTTGAACAAAGCATTCGTATCAGAACCGGTGAAACCGGTGTTGATGCTTTATAAACTACTGGAGGACTTATTGTGGACGCAGTTAAAGAACTAGCCTATGCAATGGACACGTTTTATTTCCTCGTGTCTGGTGTACTTGTAATGTGGATGGCAGCGGGTTTCGCCATGCTAGAGGCCGGAATGGTAAGAGCAAAAAACACCGCTGAAATTTTAATTAAAAACGTTTCTCTATTTGCCATCGCTTGTATCATGTACATGCTTGTTGGTTATAGCATTATGTATGGTAGCTCTGATAGCTCCATCATTCCTAACTTCGGTTTCTTATTTGGACCCGATAACGCAAAAGACGCAGTTTTAGCTGGTGGCGATGACGCACCTTACTATTCTGTAATGTCTGACTTCTTCTTCCAAGTTGTGTTCGTTGCAACAGCAATGTCAATTGTATCTGGCGCTGTAGCTGAACGAATGAAACTTTGGTCTTTCCTAGCTTTCGCTGTAGTAATGACTGGTTTCATCTACCCTATCCAAGGTTATTGGAAATGGGGTGGCGGCTTCCTTGATCAACTAGGCTTCCAAGACTTTGCAGGCTCAGGTGTTGTACACATGTGTGGTGCAGCGGCCGCTTTAGCAGCAGTAATCGTCTTAGGTGCACGAAAAGGCAAATATAACGCTGACGGTTCAGTAAATGCGATCCCAGGTGCAAATATGCCTTTAGCAACGCTTGGCACATTCATTTTATGGATGGGTTGGTTTGGTTTCAACGGTGGCTCAGAACTTAAATTATCAGACATCGGCGAAGCAAATGCAGTTGCAGCAATCTTTGTAAATACAAACATGGCAGCCGCTGGTGGCGTTATAGCTGCAATGATTACCGCAAGACTTCTATTTGGTAAAACAGACTTAACTATGGCATTAAATGGTGCACTAGCAGGTCTTGTTGCCATCACCGCTGAACCATTGGCTCCAACGCCAATACTTGCAACGTTTGTCGGTGCAATTGGTGGTGTTATCGTAGTCTTCTCAATCCTTGGGCTAGATAAACTTAAGCTTGATGACCCAGTTGGTGCGATTTCAGTTCATGGTATTGTTGGCATGTGGGGCTTGATTGCTGTTACATTCTCAAACGCCGATGCAACAATAGTTGCTCAGCTAACTGGCCTAGTAACAATCTTCGCTTGGACATTCCTTGTTTCTCTAGTCGTATGGTTTGCATTAAAAGCAATCATGGGTGTCAGAGTCACCGAAGAAGAAGAGTACAACGGTGTGGATCTATCCGAGTGTGGATTAGAAGCTTACCCGGAATTTACTTCTACAAAATAATAAAAGCAATAAACTCTCTCTCAATCTTCAAGCGGGCCTCGGCCCGCTTTTTTTTCGCCCAAGGATGGGCGAACTTCGCGAAGGCCAGGAGTCCGAGAACGAAGCCACATGGCGCCACTAGACTCTACTCAATCTCTGAGACTCAAGTGGCATCGGTAATTGAGGATGGCCTTATGTCCCGGAGGCCATGAATGGCCAAGAAGCAAACCTTTGAGTAAGCAAACCCTCTACCCAATTACCTCAAGAGGGAAGTCTATTGATAAATAAGCCACTTGAAAAAACACTAAAAATACTTAGGAATATTCAATCAGATGCCGATATATCTAATAGAACAAACTTCAAAATCACATATAGACAAATACAAATAATTATCCAATAATTTATTATTAACCCAGCCAAAGTGACAAAGGACTCATAGTGCAAGACTCATCATTTGAAGATGCAATTAATGCTCTTAAACGAGATTATATTGATTCTCTGCCCGAAAAACTGGATTCAATTGAACAATTAGTAATGGATATCGCAACATCAGATACACCTATGGAACTATCCGAACAAATCTACAGAGATGTGCACAGCTTAAAAGGAACCGCAGGTACCTATGGCCTACAAATAATTACTAATATATGTCACGAGCTCGAGGAGCAGATTGGAAAATATGCTGATGACACTATTGATATCTGTTTGCAATATTTGGATTTAATACGAAGTGCACTTGAAATCTCCATTCAATCAGATAACCCAAACTTTTCAATCATTGAAGAAAAACTATATGACTTTCAAAAAGAAATTTCTGATAATAACTTGCTCGGTTTGATCGTTGATCATTCAAACCTTAACACTATGATGGTCCAACAAATTTTAGAACCTTACCCCATTAAATTGTCACATATAAATGACGGATTAGTTGCTTTATCAAAATTACTCTTTACGAAGTATGACTTCGTCATTGTAAGTAAAGAGCTACCATCTCTCAGTGGTGCGGCTCTTTTAAAATGCATACAAGCATCTAATTGCCCAAACAAAGAGACAAAAGCAATTTTAATGAGTAGTACAGATAAAATGGACTATGTAGACCGGGGACCAGATAAAATTGTAATTAAGAACAATACTTTTGATAAAGAACTACCTAATTCTATCGAATCTTTATTTCCAGAATTAGGTTTATAATAAAACATCTGAGAAACTTACTCCGCATAGAGTAAAGCAATCAGAATTCATAGGTACCACGACCTTTGTGCTTAGATTTATACATTGCCTTATCAGCAGCAGCCAATAAACCATCGGTAGTTACACCATCGTTGGGGTATATTGCTATACCAATGCTACAACCCACTTCAAACTCCTCTTCATAGATAATAAAGGGGCGACTAATTGCTTCGATAATCCCCTCAGCCATTAATGAGATATCTTTTTTATTAGAGGTATTTTCTAACAATAAAACAAACTCATCCCCACCAATTCTAGCGACAGTATCTGAATTCCTCAGTGACTGTTTAAGTCGCAAAGCGACTTCAACAAGAACTTGATCACCTATTGCATGTCCCTTCGCATCATTGATGGCTTTAAATTTATCTAAATCAACATAAAACAAAGTAAATGTATTATTGTTACGTTGAGATTGTTCAATTAAGTGTGTTATTCGATCTAACAATAGATATCGATTTGGAATTTTTGTAAGCTGATCATAGTGAGCCAATAG
>Ga0316207_10004824_pt1 | contig 11471 bp, 11 predicted proteins | sample 6weekpyrite_MG_FD_204943 | JGI IMG/M metagenome (GOLD analysis project Ga0316207, IMG submission 204943) | Microbial mat bacterial communities from mineral coupon in-situ incubated in ocean water Damariscotta River, Maine, United States -... | ecosystem: Environmental > Aquatic > Marine >...
AGTTCGGCTGCTGCATTAGCTATACCTCGCAACGCATCTAAATCAACCTGCTGTTTAACGATATCGCGTATTTGTTCAATCTTGCGATCAGCGGAATCATCCTCATTACTGGGCATTAGCCCGAGGTGGCGTTCTTCGATGGATAGGTCGGAATTTTTATACACCGAGCCTATTACCTTTACATCGGTATAGTGTTCGATAACAGCATGAAGCTTACTTTCATGTCGACTGCCGCCCAGCTGATTAAGAATGACCCCCGAGATATTTATATCATTATCAAAAGCCTGGTATCCAAGAATCAGCGGAGCAATACCACGTGTCATGCCCCTGGCGTCAAGCACAAGAATCACCGGCGCCTTTAGCAGTGAGGCGAGGGCCGCATTAGAATTACTACCATCCAGGTCAAGTCCGTCATAGAGGCCCTTGTTACCCTCTATAACTGTTATATCAGCATCGGCTGAGTACTTACTTACGGTGCCAAGAATTTCGTCCTGCTGCATCGTATAGAAGTCCAGGTTATGGCAGGGGCGCTGACTGGCACGGGATAACCACATGGGGTCAATATAGTCAGGGCCTTTTTTGAATGGCTGCACGATAGAGCCAGTTTCAGCTAAAGCTGCGCACAGGCCAATGCTCAGGGTGGTTTTGCCTGAGGATTTGTGAGCTGCTGATATTAAGAAGTGAGCCATGTTAATTAAAAGCTATTTACCGCAAATAAACGCAAAAAGCGCAAATGTTTACAGGGTTAATATGATTTGAAGCTGTAAAGATAACAAACCTTTAACCAGGATTTAAAGCTGCGCTGCAGCAAAACAAAAAACTAACGCTTTTATTAGCGTATATTTAGCGTTCATTTGCGGTAAACAGCCTGTGTTTTAAAACAAAAACGGCCCGAAGGTAAGCTTCGAGCCGTTCAGGTAAATATATTAAGTAATTAAACTTATTAAGCCTTGTGGTGTGGGTCAGCTTCTGAGTCAGCAAGACTGGCTGGTAAGAAGCCAAGTACCTTAATGCCCAGTGCAATCACGATAATCGACATTGCAACGCCACCCAGACCCAGCATGATTTCAGCCGCTGAAGCAGAGTACTGGCTAACCAGACCGTCATTGAATGAGCTTTCCAGAATGTCATAACCTGGGAATATATCCAGAGGGTAAGCCTGTCCACCAATAATGATAGTGTAAAGCTGTGCCATACCACCAAAGATAATAAGTACACAGGCAGCTGCCAGTGTTTTACGGCAGTTGGCGACACCTGGGCCATAAATCATGGCGATGGGTATTAAACTACCTACTAGAATCTGGCCAAACCAGAAAATATTAGAATAGGTAGAACCACCGTTTTCACCCAGTAGCATAAAGGCTTCAAAGCCATGGTGCTCTGTCGCGTACAGATTTGAAATGTGATAAACAAATACAAAGTAAAGTACAGCGATTGCAAAGATACCTAATAAACTGCGCAGACGGTTAACAATAACATCACCCAGTGGGCGCCCTGTACCTTTATAGGCCGCGAGTAATACCAGGATAAAGAACGCCAGGCCAAATGAGAATGACATAATGATGAACATAGGTGCCATCATCGCCATATCGTAAGCGGTTCGTGCGACCAGGAAGCCGAAGATTGAACCGGTACCCGTGGTCAGTGCTAAACGCCATACAAAAGCAGCAATACCAGCATAACGGCTGTACTGCTTCATTGTGCGATCAAGCATAAACCAGGCATAGATACCTACGATTACAAAGAAACCGTTATAAAGGATCATGTTCCAGGCAAAGATCGACTTGAAATTGTAGTAGGTCATGGCCACGATTAAGCGATCAGGTCGACCTAAATCAAGTACAAGAATCATTAAGCCACCGAGCAGTAACGCCAGTGCAACCAGAGTAGAAAGTGGTGCCAGGGGCTTATAAATTTTCTTGTTGAAAACTGATGAAATTGAAGCAACATTAAGTGCGCCGGATGCGGCAACAATCAGGAATACCGCAAATACGTGGGGCATACCCCAGACAACCTGGTTATCCATGCCTGTTACCCAGTGGCCATTATGTTCCATGTAATACATAGAACCCAGTGCCGCCAGGACAAAGGCGCCTAAAAGAGCAAGCAGTCCAATGTAACCCGTGCTGTTGCCATCAATTGCTTGTAAGTGTAATTTTTTCATAATGACTTCTATTCAAATGAATATTTATCTTCAATTATTAACCGTAATGAATCACTTAAAATTGACTGAACAAGTCTATGACTTATTCAGTTAATTTTTAGATGCCTCTGTAACGAACACCCGTATTTAAGCCAAGATCAGCACGGATTTGCTGACCGCCATGCTCAACCAGTTGCTTGGATATTTCGCTAGAAGGGTCTTTAAGGTCACCAAATATCATTGCACCATGTTCAGCTTCTGAACAGGCCTCAACACAGGCTGGTGTGCCGCCTTCATCAACACGGTGAACACACATTGTGCATGACTCAACTGTACCTTTACCACGAGGCTGGTAGTCAACCTTGTTATCGACTGCTTCGTGTGCAAATGAACGAGCTTTGTAGGGGCAGGCCATCATGCAGTAACGACAACCGATGCAGATATGGCGATCGACTAAAACAATGCCGTCCACACGTTTAAAAGATGCACCCGTTGGACATACATCAACACAGGGTGGTTTTTCACAGTGCTGACACATCATGGGTAGTGAAACAACGTGATCTGTCAGTTTGTCTTTAATTTTAATTTTACGAATCCACTGCTGGTCAGTGAGTGGACGATTGTGAGACTCGATGCCATTTTCTTCATGGCAAGCGGTTACGCATGAAGTACAACCTGAGGCACACTTGGCGGTATCTATTAACATACCCCAGCGCTTTGCATCAGTGACAGCTTCACCCGCTGGCTTTGCATGAACCTGGTTTAGAAAGACACCTGGAGCAATCGTTAATGCGGCAGCAGCCGTAGCTGACTTACCTACGAAGCTACGGCGCTCTATGTTAACGCTCTCGTTATTCATTGTAGATTTATTCATTGCTAGCTCCCGTAGTGGTTGCATCTGCAATTTCAGACTGTACAGGTTTTGAAACCTGTGCATTAGATTTGTGTGGATTCTTACCCATTGGGGTGTCCATATGACACTGGAAACAATCAATGCTTACACCAGCATAGTTATGACAGCTGCTGCAAAAATGTTTTTCATCACCATAACGAACCTGAGAATTTTCTGGAACGTGGCAGTTAATGCATTCCTTAAGACTATAAGTCTTGGTACGAATACCTTCGTGCATGGTGGCATCACGTTGATGAAGTATGTACTTCATGTGATTCTTTTTCATTTCATCTTCGTCTTCGACACACTCAGTCGTTCCATTTGTTGGATGCGGAACACTGGGGGCAAAAGAAGGCTTTTCGCCTGCATCTGCATACGCAAAAACGGAAAAGGCCATAACAGCGATTCCCGCAAGAGCGATCAAAGATTTATGCATGAGATTTTTAATCTGCAGCATTAGTAACTCCAAAAGTAAATAGAAGTAATAATTACTTAACTTACTCCAGATTGGCCGTTTGCCAGTCTGGAGTAAGTGAAAGGTAATTACTCGCCCATACCCATATCGATATAACCTGTAGGGCATACATCTGAACAGATATGGCAACCGATACACTTGGTGTAATCAGTATCAACATAACGACCGGTAGTTGCTTCATCTTTCTTAACACGGAACACAGCGTCCTGTGGGCAGAAGATAACACAGTTATCACACTCAAAGCACATACCACAGCTCATGCAGCGATTAGCTTCTGCAACAGCCGCATCTTCAGCAAGACCATTCATACGTTCTGCAAAGTGACCCAGAACCTCGTCAGAAGAAGGTACATCTTCTGTACGCTGGTTACGAGCTACACCTTCAAAGTGACCCAGGAACATCAGGTCAGTTGAGATGATTTCTTTCTCAGAGCGGTCTTCAAAGTTATGAACTGCGTATTTGGAGCTATCAGTACCACGTTGCTCGTCTGTACCCAGGTGCTTATCAGCAAATGTATCTGGATCCATACCGGCTTCGTGCAGCTTGTCCAGCATATTGAAGTGATGAACATCAACTTTAGGACGTTTCTTCATATCACCAGACTGCTCAACGTATTGCTTGATCGTTTCAGCAACTACAGAACCCTGACCAATCGCAGTGGTTAACAGGTGAGGACGTACAATGTCACCAGCAACGAAGTGACCTGTTTTGCCAGGAACCTGGTAGAACTTGTCAGCATCGATCAGTGAACGACCGTTGTCCATATCTTCAACACCTTCAAGGTCACCGAACTGACCAATCGCAGAAACGATCAGATCACATTCAACGATGTACTCTTTGCCGCCTTCTACAGCAACAGGTGCATTATTTTCAAACTTGGAATCAACCAGTTTCAGTGCAGTCGCACGGCCATCAGCATCAGTGATAATCTCAACCGGCATCACTTCGTTCATAATAGTCACACCTTCTTTCAGTGCGTCCTGAACTTCATGTTCTGCAGCCGTCATTTCTTCCTGCTTGAATAGAGCAGTTAGCGTAACGTTTTCACAAGCCATCTTGTCTGCATCAGCAACATCACCGTGCTTAACACGACCTTCTGCTGAATCTTCTGGTTTCTCACCAGCCATATCCTTTAATGTACCGATACGACGAGAAACCGAAACAACGTCGATAGAGGTATCACCACCACCCACACATACAATCTTCTTGCCTGTGTATTTCATCTCGCCTTTGTTGAACTGCTCAAGGAAGTCAACCGCAGTTACAGCGTTAGGTACATCTTTCCAGTTGTCGATGAATAGACCACGGCCATTCTTACAACCTAATGCCCATAATACTGCATCGTATTCTTTTTCAAGGTCTGCAACAGGCACATCTTTACCAACACGAGTGTTTAATTTGGTTTCGATACCGCCCATGTCCAGAATACGCATACACTCGTGATCCATTACGTCACGTGGAGTACGGTAGCCAGGGATACCGTAGCGCATCATGCCACCCAGTTCAGCGTGGTCATCAAAGATTGTGCTAGCGATGCCGAACTTACGCAGGTGGTAAGCAGCAGACATACCAGCAACACCACCACCGATAATAGCCACTTTCTTACCGCCTAAATCGGGTAAACCACCAAATTTGTATTTTTCAGCATATGCACTGTCACCAATGTATTGCTCAACTGAGTTGATACCAACAAAGTCGTCAACGTCATTACGGTTACAGCCATCCTGACATGGAGCAGGGCATACACGACCCATCATTGCAGGGAAAGGGTTAGCAGTAGTAGAACGCTGGAAAGCGTACTCTTCTTTAGTCATACCCTCTGGTGGAGTTTCGATACCACGAACGATATCTAACCAGCCACGAATATCCTCACCTGAAGGGCAGCTGCCCTGACAAGGTGGTGTGCGGTGTACATAAGTAGGACATTTATGAGATGTATCCTCATTAAATATCTTGCTACCCATGTCAGACCATGTGTGATCGCCGTCATTGAAGCGGCGGAAGGTCAATTCGTTGTTCTGCATGTCTTCTTTGGAAGTGGCCATGCTGTTCTCCTATATGCTAAACCGTATAGTTAAAATTTTGTTGCTGCGTATTTTACGCATGCTGTCTCCGGTTTCTGCTGCTCAAAGGTGATATGTACTTTTGTAAATATACTCTTTTAGCAATAGAGCCAGTGACAGCTCGTTAAACAAACAGCAACTAAATCATTTAAAAGTCGTAAAACTGTTCGTCTGTGGTCAAAAACTCATTAATCTTCTGGATCTACCTGGCCTTCCAGGATAATCGCATCGCTAACCAGTTGATGAACACTGACAATCTGGTCCATGGTAAAGCCATAATATGGCAATACCTTGGTAAACTGGCTCTTACAGATCGCACAGATCGCTGCCATATGGGTCACCCCATGTTCTTCTTTTGCGTTAATCAGTGCAGTAGCACGGGGTAAAATACCTTTAATACGCAAATCCATGAGGTCGTCTGTTAGCAGACCACCGCCACCACCACAGCAGAAAGTTGCATCGTGGATAGTGTCCTGTTCCATATCGACAAAGTTATTACAAACTGCTTTGATAACCGCACGTGGAATTTCAAACTGTCCACCCGGTTTAGTACCCATACCTGAACCACGAGCAACATTACATGAGTCATGGAAAGTAAGGGTCTTGTCATCGTTGCGAGACTTGTCGATATTCAGCTCACCTTTTTCAAGTTTATCTAAAGTAAACTCACAGATGTGCTGTGGAATAGGGTAGTTCTGATCCAGGAAATCAAATGGACCCGCTAATGTATTCAGGAAGCTGTAACCTACGCGCCATGCGTGACCACATTCACCGTATACTATACGCTTAACTTCTAGTTGTTCGGCGGCTTCACGGATACGCATTGAAATACGCTGCATATTTTCATATGAACCGATAAACAGGCCAAAGTTAGCTGCTTCAGAGGCTACAGAGCTTAATGTCCAGCTAGTGTTTGTTGCATGGAAAACTTTAGCGTAACCAATCAGGCCATCAATGTGTGGTTCAGCGAAGAAATCTGCTGACGGTGTAACTACCAGGATATCAGCACCTTTCTGATCAAGAGGGAACTTAACCGGTACTTCAATATCGTATTCAACGTCTTCTTCAAGACCTTCAAGTACGTTGGCTAATGCTTTTTCTGGCAGACCCAGGTTATTACCAATGGTAAATACTTTACCGATAATCTCGTTAGAGTATTTCATGCCTTTACCAATGTGCGCCATGATCTCACGCGCCGCCATGGTTACTTCAGCAGTATCGATTCCGTATGGGCAGAAAACGGCACAACGGCGGCATTCTGAACACTGGTGGAAATAGCTGTACCAGTCATTTACCACGTCTTCAGTTAAATCTTTTGCGCCAACCAGCTTAGGGAAGTACTTACCCGCAAAGGTAAAGTAACGACGATAAACGCTACGCAGTAAATCCTGACGAGCAACAGGCATGTTTTTCGCGTCGCCTGTGCCAAGGAAGTAGTGACACTTATCAGTACATGCGCCACATTTTACACAAGAGTCCATAAAGACCTGCAGACTACGGTAACGGCCCAGAAGGTCACCCATTTTATCGATCGCTTTTTCTTTCCAGCCATCAACTAGAACATAAGTCGGCATTTCTGCAGGATCTTCATGTTCTTTCTTACCTACGTAGTTCAGAGCTTCCTGGAATTCCGGTTTTGCCACAAAAGGAGACAGGTGATCCATTACACCATCTTTGGGCATGGGAACTACCGCATACTCTTTGACTTCAGGAACTTCGTAATCAGCCACTATGTATTCCTCGTTAATATACGCATTGAGCGCGCATTATTTATTCGTAGATCTTTTATTCGTCAGCTTAGATTTAAAACTAAACCTGAGCTGTTCTTAATTTATCTGTGTTTAATCTTCGGCAGCAGGTTTGGGTTCTCTTGCCGCTTTTAGCTCAGGGTAATCACCGCGAGTTTCATCCAGTTTCTTCGCCCAGTCCACGATATGACGTTTCTCACGTGGGTTATCAACCTGGTTACGTGTCGGTGCATAAAATACGCCCGGAATGTGCAGAAGTTTACTAATTGGCAACACAAAACCCAGTACAGCCACCAGTAACAGGTGAACTATTAGCGCTGTACTTTCAGGCAATGCCTGTAAATCGAAATTGATGATGCCTAGCATAAAGGTTTTTACTGCAACGATATCAACATATGAGATAAAGCTCATTACGAAACCACTTAAGGCAATTGCCAGTAATAAAATAAGCATCAGGTAATCAGAAGGCGCTGAAATATAACGCACGCGTTTTACCAGAAAACGACGAGCCAGCAGGCCAGATAAACCAAAGACCATACCGAATACAGCATACAGACCGGCTGTCTGTACAAGCCATGAACCAATTACTGGCATCATAAAACCAAACACACCGTCAGGATCAATGATGTAACGCAGGTGACGAACAAAAGCCAGTGCTAAGGAAACGTGGAAGATCCAGCCAAAAATCCAGGTCCACTTGTTTGAACGGAATAAAGATGCAAACAGGATAACTTCTTTTGCCAGGCGAACAACAACACCGCCAGTGGTCTTAGGTGCGGGTGTCACAGGGATTTTTAAGGGAGCTGGCGTTGCACGATACTGACGGGCTTTTCGTGCCAGGCCACCTAGCATAAATAGTGTGGCTAAAGTTAACAGTATTGCAATAAAAGTGGACATGATCAGGCGAACTCCGCACAAATTCCCGTAGCCACCATGCTGGCCCAGAGCGATCACATTACTGCGTTGGAAAATGATCATTTACGTCACTGATCATCAGATCAGTAAACTCACATTTTCTGCCTTGTACTGCACCATCTCAGGGTTTACCTGAATGACTACTAGTTTCTTAAATTATCTTGTCAGTCTTCGACTGAGCAAAACAGTCTTGATTTGTTTATGAAATGAGTCTCGTTAGAAACAACATTTTATAAACAAAGTTCACAATTTAACTTCGAAAAATCAAAAGAGAGGGGAGACTAGTCCCCCCTCGTCTTAAGCTAGTACACGTTTATAATTAAACGCAACCAGTTGGCTTAGGCAGACCAGCATACTTACATGCTTGCTTACCAGGGCCGTATGGGAACAGTTCGTACAGGTACTTGCTGTTGCCTTTTTCTTTACCAAGCTTCTTACCAATTGCTTTAGTCAGTACACGTACTGCTGGAGCGATCTGGTATTCGTCATAGTATTCACGCAGGAAGTTAATTACTTCCCAGTGGTTTTCAGATAGTTCCTGATCTTCCAGCTGCGCCATAACAGTCGCACATTCTGGTTCCCATTCACCCAGGTTAACCATGTAACCTTCTTCATCAGTTTCGAACGTCTTACCGTTTGCTTCAAATGGCATCTTTATGCTCCCAAAGTAGAGATAATATTAAACAGGTTTATAACCACGACTGACAAGTGTCATATTTCGTAGTTAAATCTACAAATCCGCTGTAATCGACGACCTGTATACCGTCAATAACACGATCTTCGCTCATACCACGAGCCGCAAGATCGGGACCTAATACATAAACTGTTGCATCTTTCATTGCGCCCTGAACCATTTCAGAATGGTCAGTACCCGTCAGTGCACCGAAAACGCCATCTTCGATAAGAAGAATTGCGCAGCCTTTAGTGGCTAAACGAATGCATGAAGACAGAGAGTCACGCTCAAAAGGTGATTTGTTTACTGTGTGTAAAGTTGACATATCAATACCCTTTAGAAGCTTAGAACAACGTCTTGTTCGTCGAATACTGCAGCCAGTTCAGCAGAACTAACCAGGCGAATAGATGGCTTTTCAGCGTAATCGTCATCTTCATCTTCCCATGTCAGATCCATTAGATCATCTAAAGTCAGACCACGTGCTTCTAAAGATTCTTTCTCTACATAAAGTTTGGTGATTTCATAATCGCCAAGTGCCTTATAAGTAGGAGAGAAGTTCTTCATGCCAATACCGTCAGTGTTCTGACCTTTGGCAATCTGGTAAACGCCATCACCAACAAAAGCAAGTGATACGTCCTGCTCAAAAGCAGCACCGATTAATACAACTTCTAAAGACTCAAGCGCATAGACTGTGCCGTATGGCGCTTTTCTGTTTAAAAACATGAATTTTTTAGTCGACATATTAATCTCCAAACACTAACTGACGGTCACAGATGATGCCGCCTTCAATCAGCTGGCCTAAACCAGAGATGCGGAAACCTGGAGCAATATTGTCGCCATCAAGACCCTGACGCTTAGCTTCGTCTGCATCCATGATGCCACGACGTTGAGCTGCTGCGATACAGATAACCAGGTCGATGTCATGAGCTTCTGCAAGCTTTGACCATTCTTGCTGGATATTGCGGTCATCCTGAGGTGGAACAGTGTAACGAGTACCGTTGTTCACGCCATCATGATAGAAAAATACACGGAAGATCTCATGATCAGCGTCTAACGCTGCTTTGCAAAATTGCAAAGCAGTGTCAGATGCCTGATGAGTATATGGACCTTCATTTACCATAATACTGTATTTCATATCAATCTCTCTTAGAAGCGGATATGAGTAGAAGCATTCAGGCTCGCACGAGCACCACGCCAGTTATCGATGTGGTACTTGGTGAAAGGCAGACCTGTCAGCTCGAAGAAACGAGGCCAACCGATACGCTCAACCCACTCACCAACACGTTCCCAGTCGCGAGCATCTTCTTTGTAGCATTTCAGGATCAGTTTAACGATCGCTGTCGCTTCAGGCCAACGCGGTGGGTTGTTAGGAATAGCTGAAGCAACAAGCTTCTGGAATGTAGGCTTACCACGAGCATTTGAGTGGTTACCACCAACCCATACTGCCAGTTTAGAGTGCTCTGCATCGTTGATCATCATTGGAGGACAAGGAGGGAAACATGCACCACAACAGATACATTTCTTCTCATCAACTTCAAGAGATGGCTTACCGTCTACCAGTGCAGGACGGATAGCAGCAACTGGGCAACGAGCTACAACTGATGGACGCTCACAAACGTTAGAAACCTGTGAGTGATCAATCTTAGGTGGCTTAGTGTGCTGTACGTTAATTGCGATGTCGCCCTGACCACCACAGTTGATTTGACAGCAAGATGTAGTCAGGTGAACACGGTTAGGCATGTTCCATGATTTAAATTCATCAATGAATTCATCCATCATAGATTTTACAACGCCTGATGCGTCAGTGCCTGGGATATCGCAGTGTAACCAGCCCTGTGTATGAGACAGAGTAGTAATAGAGTTACGAGTACCACCAACAACGTAGCCTTTATCTTCAAGCGCTTTAATTAAAGGCTCTACTTTAGCTTCGTCAGATACTGTGTATTCAATGTTAGAACGGATTGTGAAACGGATAAAACCGTCTGCAAACTCGTCACCGATTGAAGTTAATTCACGTAGGCTGAATAAATCAAGAATACGCTGAGTACCAGCTTTAACTGTGTAAACTGTCTCGCCGCTTTCAGCAACGTGGCATAAAACACCAGGACGTGGATCAGTGTGGTATTTCCAAAGGCCGAAGTTACGACGCATCGCAGGATGCATGTACTGGAAACCGTCTGGACATCCAGACTCGATGGGCGGACGCATATCTGCCATTGCCATGATTATTTCCTCAAGTTATATATTTAAACTTATATATATTTAAAACTTCAGTGAACCGAGAACATGTTATGTTCCCGGCCACCAGATCTTTTCGTGCTGAGCAATTAAGCTAGAAAACTGGCTAAGCTTATGCTTCAGCCTGGTTTTCAAACCATTTAATTGCTTCGTCATCCCAACCGTCCATACGAACGTAAGAGCTTTGACGAGTAGAGCTAACCATGTTTGGATTAACATCTACATCGATGCCTTCCAGGAAGTTAACCAGACCGATACGCTCGATCATTTCACCACAACGCTCGTGCTCAAGACCGTTTTCTGCCCAGAAATCAATGATTTCTT
>Ga0316207_10004825_pt1 | contig 11471 bp, 10 predicted proteins | sample 6weekpyrite_MG_FD_204943 | JGI IMG/M metagenome (GOLD analysis project Ga0316207, IMG submission 204943) | Microbial mat bacterial communities from mineral coupon in-situ incubated in ocean water Damariscotta River, Maine, United States -... | ecosystem: Environmental > Aquatic > Marine >...
GTCATCCCCATCAGTTAATTATGACAGCAACACCCATTCCAAGAACCCTGGCGATGACTTTTTACGCAGATCTCGATAGTTCGGTGATCGATGAAATGCCTCCAGGCCGAACACCAGTGACTACCGTGGTGATACCGGATAGTCGTCGTGATGAAGTTGTGCAACGAGTTGAGCAAGCCTGCAAGTCGGGCCGGCAGGTGTACTGGGTGTGTACACTTATTGAAGAATCAGAAGCTTTGCAGTGTGAAGCCGCGGAAGATACTGCGAAGCTGTTGGCCGAAGCCTTGCCGGATCTGAAAGTAACCCTGGTGCATGGGCGAATGAAAGCGGCTGAGAAAGAAGCTGCCATGTTGGCTTTCAAACAAGGCAATATTGATTTACTGGTAGCAACAACGGTGATTGAAGTTGGTGTTGATGTGCCTAATGCCAGCCTGATGGTGATTGAAAATGCCGAGCGTTTTGGGCTGGCACAGTTGCACCAGTTACGAGGTCGTGTCGGACGAGGCAGCCACGAGAGTAATTGCGTGCTGCTATATCGAAACCCTCTGTCGCAGAGAGCACGTGACAGGTTAGCAGTCATGCGTGAAACTACCGATGGCTTTGAAATAGCACGCCATGACCTTGAACAGCGAGGTCCGGGTGAGGTGTTGGGCACAAGACAAACTGGTCTGGCAGAAATGCGTATTGCGGATCTGTTGCGCGATCAGGACCTACTTCCCCTGGTTGAGCAAACTGCGGCAGAACTTTTTCAGCAGTGGCCAGAACATGTTTCACCCCTGGTAAGGCGCTGGATCGGGGATGCGACACGTTATGCCGATGTGTAAGCCCCTGAAGCGGTGCTGACTGTGTTGGGAAGGTATTCAAAAATACTCATTTACTGGTTGTAAACTCCGTTTTTTTCATACCTTCCCGCCTTGTCATCATTCACTTCAGGAACTTACATGTTCCCCTGAAGCGGTGCTGACGGGTACATGGTATGGTATGCGCCATTCAAACAAGATAAATAAGTAGCAACAATGCATCATCGTGAGCCAGTCTGGCGTCATCATCGTCATGTTTTACGTAGCCGAGTCCCCCTCGACTGGTGGCGATGGTTGATTGATCCAGCTTCGTTGACTCGTAGACTGCAACACGCCTGCCAGGGCCGGTTTCGTGTTGAGGTGGTTAGGCAGGCATGGGTCGTGCCTCATCATAATGAATCACGCTGCATGGGATTGCCGGAGGGGCGACGTGCGCTACTACGAGAAGTCTATTTATACTGTGACGATAAGCCATGGGTGTTTGCGCGAACAGTGATACCGACATCTACTTTGAGTGGGCGTGAGAGACGCTTGATGCACCTGGGTAATAAACCTTTAGGGGCAGTTTTATTTGCCGATCCAGGTATGCGTCGCAGCGAGGTAGAACTTGCCTGTATTGGCAAGGGGCAAAAGCTGTTCAAACGCGCAACTAAACGACTGGTGAAAAAACCAAAGGGTATCTGGGGCAGGCGTTCGGTTTTTCGATTGCATGATAAACCGTTGTTGGTGAGTGAAATTTTTCTTCCGGATATCCCTAATCATCCCTAAGGCGGATAAAACTGGCGTGAACCTGGTTGCTTGGCGATAATAGTCATCATGCAAAATCCTATTGATATTATTCGCCAGTATTACCGTGAGCACGTTTCAGATCGTACCCAGGACCGTCTCCTCCAATACGCCTTGTTAATGAGGTTAAACCGTCCGATTGGGATCTTCTTGTTGTTATGGCCAACGCTATGGGCATTATTGATCGCTTCCAATGGCAGTCCCTCGGTAGGTGTGACAATCGTATTTGTACTGGGCGTGGTGCTAATGCGATCAGCAGGCTGCGTGATAAATGATTATGCTGATCGTAAAATTGATAAACATATTTCTCGAACCCAGGATCGACCTATTACAGCTGGACGCGTTTCTGAACGCGAAGCACTGACGTTATTTGTTGGCCTTTGCCTGGCCGCCTTCCTGTTAGTGTTATTTATGAATCTGCTGACAATTCGTTTGTCAGTGGTGGCTGCAGTATTAGCCGCTATTTACCCATTTATGAAACGCTACACCTACTTGCCACAGGTCTTTCTTGGTCTGGCATTTGGTTGGGCTGTACCCATGGTCTTTGCTGCTCAGACAGGTGAATTACCGCCAATTTCCTGGTTGTTGTTAACAGGTACGGTGTTGTGGGCTACCGCTTATGACACGATGTATGCGATGGTTGATCGGGCTGATGACCTGAAGGTCGGCGTAAAATCAACCGCGATCCTATTTGGAGAAGCGGATCGGTTAATTATTGGCATCATTCAGGTTTTGTTGATGTTGGTGTTGCTGCTGGTAGGAAGGCAAGCGGAGCTAGGTACCATCTACTATGCTGGACTTGGTCTAGCTACGTTGAGCCTGATTTATCAGCAAAAGCTAATATGGTACCGCCAGCCAGCAGATTGCCTGAAGGCCTTTTTGAATAATAACTGGTTTGGGGCGATCGTTTTTGTTGGGCTTTTAGTCGATCTAACGACCTAATTTGGCTGGAAAATCTCGTGTATCGTACTATTTTATATATTGACAACAATAGTTTGCTATGTGAACCTTAGAAACTACTTGAGTTATAATACCTTATAAATTGTAAAGTTTAAGAAAATGCAGGTTCGGGGTATTTGCATTAGGTATAAGGATATATTCTGATTAATAGCCGGTCACTAGGCCAGCTGAACCGAGGACAGCATTCTGTTTTCGCTACTAAAGAGCAAGCCAAAGAGCGAGGGGTTAGTCGGGGTATCATTTGACCCTGATGGGGTAGCTATTGCACGAATTGTCCGCGATGACAGTACTGCACTTAAATTGGATGCCTGTGAATATGCCTTGCTCGATAGCAGCATGGATATTCCTTCAAAACTGACCCAGCTGTTGAGTGAAGAGGGGTTGGAGCATAGTCGTTGTTCTTGCGTTATTAGTCCCGATTCACACAATTTGCTTTTGATTGAAGCACCTGATGTGCAACCTGCCGAATTGAAGGCAGCCGTCCGTTGGCGGATTAAAGATCTGATTGACTTCCATATTGATGATGCGGTCATTGACGTGTTTGAAATTCCAGAGCAAGGAGCCGCGCCCGGTCGTGCCCGTTTAATGTATGCCGTCGCTGCGCGCGCCTCAATGATTCAGGATAGTGTCGTAAATCTTGAAAAAAGCTCTCTTCACCTGGAAACGGTTGACATTCCCGAGCTGGCTATTCGTAACGTTACAGCATTACTGGATGATGATATTCGTGGCGTTGCGTTTTTGTACCTGGCACAGGATGCTGGTGTGATCACATTGACCCGCCAGGGTTCGCTATATCTGTCGCGTAATATCGATGTTGGTTTGAAACAAATGGTTCCGGCAGCAGGAAGTGATGAGCTACATCCACAGACTCAACAGGCACTCGATAAAGTGGTGCTGGAAGTGCAACGTTCACTGGATTATTACGAAAGTCATTTTTCACAGCCTCCGATTACCTCGTTAGTGATCGCACCGATGGAAAATGAAGTTGCTGGTGTTTTACCCTACCTGTCAGCAAATCTCGGCATGGCAACCAGTATGCTTGATATCAATAGCGTACTGGCGAGTGATGAGCCAATTAGTAATTCCTTGCAGGCAAAATGCCTGTTAGCAATTGGTGCCGCATTACGCCATGAGAAGAAGGTGTTGTAACCGTGGCACACTTGCAACAAATAAACCTTTACCAGCCGCGATTCCGCAAACAGGAAAAGGTGTTTGCAGCTTCGAGTATGCTGGTTGTTTTTATTGCAGCCATGTTGGTATTAGGTGGCATATACGGTTATGCAAAATGGAATGTTTATTCGCTAGCTGCAGAAAATCAGCGCATGCAACAGCAACAAAAAAAGGAAATTGCCCGGCTTCAATCTCTGACAGTAAAATACCCGGTGAAAAAGAAAAGTCGCTTGGTAACGCAACAGTTAAAAGATCTGCAGGAAGAGCATAAGGCCAAACAGTTCCTGGTCAAGACATTGTCAGGTAGAAGCATTGGGAATAGTGATGGGTTTTCTTCCTATTTTGAGGGTGTCGCACGTCAGCACCTGCCAGGGATGTGGGTGAAACGCCTGGAGCTTGATAATGGTGGAGATATAGTTGGTATCTATGGCAGTACATTGAAACCTGAACTGGTACCACAGTTTGTGCAGGCCCTGTCTGACGAGGATAGTTTTGTTGGTAGTAAGTTCCAGATTTTTAGTATGCAACGTGATGAAAAAAATGCAGCGTCGGTTAATTTCTCGTTGCGAACTGTTGCAAAAGAGGCTGACCAGTGAAAGAACGAATAGAAAAATTAGCCAACTGGATTGATAGTCAGAGCCTGCGTGAACGGGCACTGATCCTGGGTGCGGTGATTCTTGCAGTCTTTTTAATCTGGGAAAAATTATTACTAGACCCTCTGGATAAAGAGGCCAAGCAATTAAATATCGAAATCAAGAAACAAAATAATGAGCTGGCACGAGTGCGTGATCAGCAGGCTCAGGTACTAAACCGTGCTAGCACAGATCCCAATGCACAAACACAAAAGGATATCGAAGCCTTACGTACAGCAATGCGAAGCCTTGATGAGCGCTTACGTCAAATGACGGTTGATTTGATTGACCCGGCGAAAATGGCACAAGTGCTAGAGGATGTGCTGACAAGAGAGACCGACCTGAAATTGATTAGTGTCGAAGCTTTGTCACCCAGGCCATTGTCTGAAGAGAAAACGCTGGATAAAAACACCGCTAAACGAAGTAAAAGCAAACTACCTGGCGTCTATCAACATGCCTTGCAAATAGAATTTCAGGGTTCGTACCTGAGTACATTGAACTATATGCAGCAGCTAGAGAAACTCTCGCAGCAATTTTACTGGGGTAGTGTAGATTTTAGTGTTGAAGATTATCCGAAGGCGCGGGTTATTATTACGGTTAACACATTGAGCTTGAATAAGGCCTGGATCGGTGTTTGATTTTAAACGACATAGTTGCATAGTAAGAGCAAGCGGGCTTGTGCTGATGGGGCTGCTAGTCAGTCAGTCAGTTTATGCGCAACTAAATGACCCGACATTGCCGCCGAATGTGTCAACTGTGGTTAATCAAACCACAGATAGCGCTGCTTCATGGCAATTGAGCTCTATTTTGGTGTCACCACAGCGTAGTGTTGCTATTATTAATGGTAAGTCCGTGCAGCCTGGTGAAATACTGTCGGGTGCAAAGGTACTGAGTATTAGTGAAACGGGCGTTAAGCTGAAGCATCGTGGTGAAATTATTCAGCTCAAGCTGTTTCCAGCAAATGTAAAGATATTGCATGGTAAGCAGAAATAAAAAGAACCTATCAGGTAGAGAGATAATGAATCTAACACGTAGACCGAAATCAGTATTAAGCAGAGGCACAGTTTTGGGTTGTACTGTGATAATGGTTTTGCTGTCGGGCTGCTCTAGTTCCGGTCCGAAACAAACCGAAACATCGAAGCAAATTGATAATATTCTGCAGGAAACAGTTAATTCATCTCAGGCAGCGGCACAAACACCGCAAGCGGTAAGTGATGCATTGTTGCCACCCATTAATATTAACGTACCCACCGCTGCACAAATACCTGAAACACGGTTTGATATTGGCGTGGATAATGTGCCAGCTGCGGCCTTCTTTATGGGGCTTGTCGAGGGCACTTCATATAACATGGTAGTGCACCCTGATGTCGCTGGCCAAATTTCACTGAACCTGAAAGATGTCACTATCCCTTCGGTTATGGAGGTGTTGAGAGATGTCCATGGCTATGAATACAGCCTTAATGGTCGGCTCTACCAGGTAATGCCAAGACGATTACAATCACGAATCTTCCAGGTTAACTATTTAAATGTGAAGCGTACCGGTAAATCACAGACACGGGTCAGCTCTGGACAGATATCCCAACCTTCAGCAACCTCGAGTTCCGCTGGCGGTGGTAATGATACGTCTAACACCACGCAAAATGCAGAGACGCTTACTGATATATCAGGTAGCCAGGTTGAAACAGATTCAGAAGCTGATTTTTGGGCAGAGCTACGAACCGCACTGACAACGATTGTCGGCAATACAGATGGTCGTAGTGTGATTATCAATCCTCAATCCGGTGTAGTGGTGGTGCGCGCCATGCCTGCAGAAATTCGTGATGTATCACAGTTTTTAGGTACGACTCAGGAAGTTGTAGAACGCCAGGTTATCCTGGAAGCGAAGATTATCGAGGTTGAACTTAGCGATGGTTTCCAGTCGGGTATTAACTGGACCGCGCTAGGCAGACCGGGTGAGGGAAAGACAGTACTTGGTGCCCAGTCTGGCGGCGGCAGTATTTTTGACGGTACAGGCAGCACGGTTACTGACGGAAGTAATGTTAACTTGCAACCGGGTGTGGCTCCCTTTACGGGTATTGTCGATACTGCATTTGGTGGGGTGTTCTCTTTGGCTTTAAACCTGAATGATTTCACAGCCTTCATCGAGCTACTGGAAACCCAGGGTAATGTGCAGGTTTTGTCTAGCCCTCGTGTGTCGACAATTAATAATCAAAAGGCGGTTATCAAGGTTGGTAATGATGAATTCTTTGTAACGGGTGTTTCTAATACAACCGTCACTGGAACGACGACAACCAGTTCGCCTACCGTGACTTTAACGCCATTCTTCTCGGGTATTGCGCTTGATGTCATTCCGCAAATTGATGAAGACGATAACGTGATCCTGCACATCCACCCGACGGTCAGTGAAGTTGATGAGCAAGTGAAGAACTTTACCATTGCTGGCGAAGTGCAAAGCCTGCCATTGGCTCGCAGTAGTGTCAGAGAGTCGGACAGTATCGTACGTGCTAAATCAAACCAGATTATTGTTATTGGCGGTTTGATGGAAAACTCTTCTTCTGAACGCGTTGGTGCGACACCTGTATTAGGTTCGTTACCTGTAGTTGGCTCTTTGTTTAATCACACGGTAGAGTCTACCCGTAAGAGTGAGCTCGTCATCTTGCTACGCCCAATAGTTGTTAATACGCCGGCAGCATGGAAGAATACGATCCAACAATCAGTTAATCGATTCAGAACACTGAATCAAGGCAATCAGAATGGTGCTGGAGCAAGCGGTCAATAATTACATCAAACTGAGTAGCAAGAGGTAAGGTATGTACCTGGAACACTTTACCTTGAACGAACAACCTTTCTCGATAACACCCGATACCGGTTTTTATTTCAATAATCCAAGCCATCAGCAAGCGATGAATGTGCTGCAGGTTGCCCTGCGCAGCGGTGAAGGTTTTATAAAAATTACCGGTGAAGTTGGAACCGGTAAAACCTTGTTGTGTCGGCAGTTACTAAACCAGCTTTCCAATGATGAAAAATTTGTTACCGCCTACCTCCCTAATCCGAACCTGGGTCCTTCAGCACTGAATCTAGCATTGGCAGAGGAAATGGATCTGCAGTGTTCAAAGAATGCCAGTCAACATAATGTGCTGAAGCTTATCAATGAAAGACTGATCGAACTGACTGCTGAAGGCAAGCAAGTGGTGTTATTGATTGATGAAGCACAAGCTATGCCCGAGAAATCGCTGGAAGCACTGCGCTTATTAACAAACCTGGAAACAGAGAAAAGTAAATTACTGCAAATCGTGTTATTTGGTCAGCCTGAGTTGGATGTCATGCTTGAGCGTCCATCTATTCGCCAGCTTAAGCAAAGAATCATTTTTTCATATGCACTCGCGCCAATGGGTAAAGAAGGTATACAGGCGTACCTTGCACATCGTTTGTTGACGGCAGGTTATGCCGGGGCACCTTTATTTACAGGGCGTGTGACTGAACAACTGTTTACTGCCAGCCGTGGTATACCGCGACTGGTCAATATACTGGCACATAAGTCGCTAATGGTAGCCTATGGTCAAGGAGCAAAAAGAATATCTCCACAGCATATAAAAGCGGCAATTGATGACACCGAAGATGCTTCGGCTAGTAAAGATCATTGGCATAGCTGGATAGTTGGTTTAACCAGTGTTGTTGTAACCATACTGGTAGTGGTGGGCTTTTATATATACATGGGGCAAGTATCATGAGTGTGATCAATCAAATGCTCAAAGATCTTGAACAGCGCAGGGCACAAGGTTTTGATAATGATCCTGGTATGCTTGATGATCTGGATGCCGGTGTTGCAGACAGTCGTGCGCCTGGTAGCAAGCAAAGAGGTCTCTGGATAATTGTTTCCTTGTTGTTTTTATTGATAGCAATGTTGGTGTGGTTGGTTATTAAAGACAGGTTGAACCAGGAACCTGCTGTAGTTGCAGAAGTTAAACAGGCGCCAGTTGTTAAACCAATAAAACCAGTTCAAACAAAACCACAACCGGTCATTGTTGCTGAAACTGAAACGGTAGCAGCACAAGAACCTGTCGTTGAAAAAACAGAGCAACCAGTTATTTCTCAGCTGAATAAGACTGTTGAACCATTACCGCAAGCCGTTGAAGTGAACGAGATAGCGGATGAAGAAATAAAGATACAAACCATTTTGCCTTCACCACTTTTAGCACGTGGCACACGTGAAATTATTACTGTATACGGCAGTGGTTTTAGTCAACCACTCAGTGTCACCATGGAATGGGATGGTGGTCGTGCCTTCAAAGAGCTGGAGCCATGGCAGGTTGAATTCATCAAGCCAACAGAAATTCAGTTACATGTAAATTTGGGAACCACGTCAGATGACTGGCGTATGTTGGTGACAAACAAGGACAGTGGTAAGCAGGCAGAGTATAAATTTATTGTAGATGCGGGTATAGATGAAGTGGTTGAAGCAAGTGTGCCAGAAGAAACCGCACCGAAAAAAGCTGAAACCACTATCAATAAACAGAAGCGCGCCTTAAGTAAAGATGAACAGATTGGTGTTGCCTATGCCAAGGCAAGTAACTTTCTACAGCAGGGTTTGACTGACAAGGCCAAACAATCTTTGCGCGAGGTATTGCTACTGGACTTCGCACATTTGCAGGCAAGACAAACACTGGCCGCCTTGTTGTTCAGGGAACAGGCCTATGATGACGCAATTGAAGTATTAGATCTTGGTCGCATTCAGCACCCTCGGCATGTGCCATTTAGATTGTTACTGGCACGTATCCATACAGAGCGCGGACAAGATCCCTTGGCAGTGGAGTTGCTGGAACAATTACAACCAGCGGTGGCTCAGAATAGTGATTACTATGGATTGTTGGCTGCCTTGTATCAACGCAGTGCGCAGCATCAAAAAGCGGCAAGTGTCTATCAGAAATTATTAAATAGCTACCCAGGCAAAGCTGTCTGGTGGATGGGGCTTGGTTTGTCATTGCAGTCTTCGCAACAAAATTCTGATGCACTTATCGCTTATAATAAGGCTTTACAAACGAAAGGTTTGACTGCTGAGTTGCGGCGTTTTATTAAATCACGCATTGTCCAATTACAGGGATAGATCTTCTTCTTTAGTCAGTTGTTTTGCCAGGCAAACCTGGTTTCTTCCGTTTCGCTTTGCTTCAAGCAGGGCATTATCTGCAGCTTCGATTAATCGTTCAGATTGTTGTTCGATAGTTAGGATGCTATGAGCTGGGTAGGATGTTGCTACGCCGACAGAGATAGTGAGATTGAGAGCATCATTTTCTGATGTCAGCATCTTGTTTGATTCGATGGCACTACGTAGGCGCTCAGCAGTTTCTTCAGCAGATTCAGTGGCAGTATTACTCAGCAGGATGGCAAACTCTTCCCCACCAAATCTTGCCAGTACATCACTGCGGCGCATGTGTGAGTTAAGCAGAGAAGCAACTTCTCTTAGAACTTTATCGCCGACCTGGTGACCATGTTCATCATTGAATCGTTTAAAGAAATCAATATCGATAAACAGGCAAGAAAGCGGGTGGGTATTGCGTCGTGACCGCTCGATTTCTTCAATAATACGTTGGTCAAAGAAGCGACGGTTGTTAAGTGATGTTAATGCATCAGTTAAACCGGTTCGTTTGAGTCGTTCCAGGTTGAGTGTATTTTCAAGACAAATAGTAATAATTGCTGAGAGTCTCTGTAGTAGCTCAGTTCCAGTCCCGTTGATGTAGCGCTTACCATCGTGACTACCCAGGTTTAGGTAACCGATAGCACGATCATGCCTTACTAGCGGTAAGCGGGCGATACTATTGATATTTTTTTGGTGACGCGGAAACAGTTTGCTATGTAAATTGGTTTTGTAAGCGCCGAGCATAGGTTGTTGCAAAAACGATAATTCCTTTTGCATGGTGATGCTGTCTTCGCAAAACATGAGTTGTGGGTGCTTGTCTATTTCTACACCTTCATCTTCAAGAATAGTGCGGATCTCATAATGTGGATCGTCTAAAACAAGACTTATGGCATCAAGCTCAAAATCTTGTGGGTACTGCTTTAGGATCATACTAGTAAGTTCGGAGAGACTTCCGGCACTGAGGAGTAATAGTTCGAGTGATTGAAGTCGCTGGTACTTATCTTCATTACGACGTGCCTCGGCAAGTAGTACGCGCATATGGCGTTGCAGTGTGCGATTGTCACTACTGATGTCATGCATAATGTGAGCGGCCACTCTGTCCATGGGTTAAGCGTAATGAAAGCACTACGCGATACATGCGATCTGTGTCACATTATGCGAAAACCATAATTTATTGCCAGTTTTTTATTTTTTGCGTTAACTCGGTGCATCAGCTCTGCAAAAACACCAGACAGAGACACGTCGAGCACCTGCTTGTTTGAGCGCCTTTGCCAGTGCATTCACGGTAGCACCACTGGTCATGACATCATCAATAATAGCTATATGCTGGTTTGCCACTGAGCCCTGTATCTTAAAGGCATTATGGACGTTTTTACGACGTTGCTTTAGCGATAAGCTTGATTGTGGAGGTGCAGCTTTTACCCGTGAAGCAACACCCCGCAGAATAGGTAAGCCGGTTTGCCTGGCAACCGGGCGCGCTATTTCTAGTGCCTGGTTGTAACCACGTTCGTGTTGTCGTGAGCGGTGCAGAGGAACTGCTAGCAGGGCATCAGGGCAATCGCTGAGGCTGGCAAGAGACAGGCTTACCGGCTCGGCTAGTAATTGTCCGCAAAGATGTGCAGTGGCTAGCTTGCCTCTGAACTTGGCAGCCTGAACCAGGTGGTCAAAGGGAGCAAGGTAGGGAAAAAAGGCGATGCTGTGGTCAAAATACGGTCGCTGCTGGAGACATTGCCCACATAGCCTTGTCTGTAGCAATCCAGGACTGTTGGAGAGAGCCTCAAGTCTTTCAAGGCGATTTTCAAGCGGGTTGGCGCATTGCTGGCATGTCTCACCCAGAACCGGTAGATCGTTCCTACAGGCCTTGCACAGGGCTAGGTTGTACTCGATATCCGCGGCTCCACCGCAGAGGAGACAGGCTTGTCGGGCGCATGCATTTAGTATGTTTTTTAACCAATAGTCAACCATAGGATTCCCTTCCCGTTGACAACC
>Ga0316207_10004826_pt1 | contig 11468 bp, 13 predicted proteins | sample 6weekpyrite_MG_FD_204943 | JGI IMG/M metagenome (GOLD analysis project Ga0316207, IMG submission 204943) | Microbial mat bacterial communities from mineral coupon in-situ incubated in ocean water Damariscotta River, Maine, United States -... | ecosystem: Environmental > Aquatic > Marine >...
CTGTTGATGCTAGTGGCAGCGTTGAGTTGGTGGTTGCAGCGTAGTTCTGTCCCTGATTCGCCGCAAGCGCTTGACCAAACTCAGCATGAACCCGATTACTATATGGAACAATTTGAATTAACATCGCTAAGTCTGGATGGAAAGCCTGCGCATAAGCTTTATGCTGATAATATGTTGCACTACCCCATTGATGATAGCACGACCCTGGAAAAGCCTCATCTGGTCGTATTTCGCAATGAAGAAGAGTTTTGGGATATCCGTGCAGAATCAGGCCTGGTTTCAAATGGTGGTGAATCGGTGTTATTAGAGGGTGAGGTGATTATCTTGCGAGTCAATCCAGCTCATGCGCAGGCGTTGCAGGTTTATACATCAGATTTAACGGTGCGCCCGGGTGATAAATTTGCAGAGACGTCAGCTAAAGTAACGATTAAAGATGATCGCGGCGTGACGACAGCCGTTGGAATGTGGGCTGATCTTAATCAACGTCGTGTGGAGCTGTTATCAAATGTGCGGGGAACCTATGCACCACAAAGTCATTAGCGGCTCTTTTCTACTGCTGGCTTCTTTGCTGCCGAGCGTGGCGATGGCATTGACTGCGGATCGTGAGCAGCCGATTCAGATCGAGGCCGATAGTATGGCGATCGATGAAAGTAAGGGCGTGAGTATCTATCAAGGTCGTGTCAGCTATGTGCAGGGGACGGTCAAGATGACGGCCGACAAGGTAACGATCTATAGTGTTAATGGTGAATTTGATCGTTTTGAGGCCGAAGGCGAGCGAGTGAATTATCGGCAACTGCTTGATGATGATAAAGGTGAATTGCAGGCGAAGGCGCGCTTGATTGATTACCGTGCAGAACAGGGACATATTCTGCTCAAGGGTAATGCCCATGTGAAGCGCGGTGAAGATGAGTTCTCGGGAAGTCATATCGAATACGATGCGAATAAAGACATCGTCAATGCACGTAAGGCGGCTAATGGTGGCGAGCGGGTGCAGGTAGTGATTCAGCCACGTGAAAAAGATAAGGCTAAATAAGTTGAAAGAACAGTATGGGTAGTCGTCTCTGATGCATGCATTAATCGCATCGAATCTTGCTAAAAGCTATAAGTCCCGCGAAGTGGTCAAAGATGTCTCGCTTGAGGTGTGCAGTGGCGAGGTAGTGGGCCTGCTGGGGCCAAATGGCGCAGGTAAGACCACCTGTTTCTATATGATTGTCGGCCTGGTCGGCAGTGATAAAGGCAGTATTGTGCTCGATGGTGAGGATATGGCGAGCTATCCGATGCATATTCGCGCCAGGATGGGCGTTGGCTATCTGCCACAGGAGGCGTCGATCTTTCGTAAATTGACGGTTTCACAAAATATTCTGGCGATTCTGGAGACGCGTGGCGAGCTGAATCGTGCCCAGCAGCTAGCGCAGCTGGATGAACTGCTGGGTGAACTTCACATTACCCACCTGCGTGATAATCTAGGGATGAGTCTCTCGGGCGGTGAGCGACGACGCGTAGAAATAGCACGGACATTGGCGACAAGCCCACGTTTTATCCTGTTAGATGAACCATTTGCGGGTGTTGACCCGATCTCTGTGATTGATATTCAGCGCATTATTCATTTTTTGACTGACAAGGGGATTGGGGTGTTAATTACCGACCATAATGTCAGAGAGACGCTAGGAATTTGTGGACGCGCATATATTATGAGCGAGGGTGTGGTGCTTGCTGAAGGCCCGCCCGATACGATTTTAGCAAACAAGCAAGTGCGGGATGTTTACCTTGGACAGAATTTTCGACTCTAATTTTATGATTGACACTGAAAAAAGGTGCTAATTACGCTAAAATAGCGTTCGACAAGTTAAGCAAGAAGATGGCGCCGAATTAGGACGGCGATATATGAAGCAATCCCTACAGCTCCGGCTTGGACAACAGTTAACGATGACGCCACAGCTGCAGCAGGCGATACGCCTGTTACAGTTGTCGACCCTTGATCTCCAGGCGGAGATTCAGGAGGCGCTTGAATCGAATCCCATGCTGGAATTGACTGATGAGGCCGGTGATGATTCTACAACTAAAGAGTCCGCCAGCGACTCAGGCGATGTTACCTCCGACAGTGTCGTAAATGATTCAAATGACGTTGAAGCCAGTAGCGCTGGTGACGATGATGTGTTCTCTCAACTTTCCGAAGCAGTGCCCGATGAGTTACCAGTCGATAGTTCGTGGGAGGACACCTATGACAGCGTCATGCCGCAGACCTCGGCAAGCGCGATGCCTGAGAACAGTGATTATGAAAGTCAGGATGAATCATCTGAGTCGTTGCAGGAGCACCTGTTATGGCAGATGAGACTCACTTCATTTACCGATAAAGATATGGAAATCGCTGAGGCGATCATTGATGCGATCGATGATCAGGGTTATCTCACCTGTTCGCTGGAAGAAATTTTTTCTGGTTTGCGTGAAGAGCTAGAGACCGAGTTCGATGAAGTTGAAGCCGTGCTGCATCGCATTCATAACTTTGATCCGATTGGAGTTGGTTGTCGCGACCTGCAAGAATGCATGCAGGTTCAGCTGCAACACCTAAGTCCAGAGACACCTTGGCTGGAGGAGGCACGTAAGCTCATTACTGATCACCTCAAGTTGCTGGGCGCACGTGATTACACACAGATTATGCGGCGCATGAAGTGTACCCAAGAAGAGCTAAAAGAGATGATGGCGTTGGTGCAGACGCTTAACCCGCGTCCCGGCACATTGATCTCACCCAGGCACGCTGAGTACGTGGTGCCAGACGTGATCGTTAGAAAGAATAACGATACCTGGAAGGTCGAGTTAAATGGCGAGGCGTTGCCGCGAGTCCGCGTTAACGACGGTTATGCTGGATTGGTTAAACGTGCGGATAATAGTTCTGATAACACCTATCTCAAAAATCATTTGCAGGAGGCTAAATGGTTCATCAAAAGTCTGCAAAGTCGTAATGAAACCCTGCTGAAGGTAGCAACCTGCATTGTTGAACGCCAACGAGGATTTCTTGAACACGGCGAAGAGGCGATGAAGGCGCTGGTGCTGCATGATGTTGCGGAAGTGGTTGAAATGCATGAGTCGACCATCTCTCGTGTGACGACGCAGAAGTATATGCACACTCCGCGTGGTATTTTTGAATTGAAGTATTTCTTTTCCAGTCACGTGGGTACTGCTAGTGGCGGTGAATGTTCCGCGACTGCGATACGTGCATTGATAAAAAAACTGGTGGCAGCTGAAAACCCAGCGAAGCCATTAAGCGATAGTAAAATTTCACAAATTCTTGAAGAACAGGGGATCAATGTTGCCCGTCGAACGATTGCGAAATATCGTGAGTCAATATCGATCCTTTCATCAAGTGAGCGTAAACGTTTGACATAACATCGAGGTATAAAAATGCAAATAAATCTGACAGGTCACCATATTGATATCACCCCAGCACTACGTAGCTACGTAAACGAAAAGCTGGATAAGCTTGCGCGTCATTTTGACGGTGTGGGGAATGTTCATGTTGTACTGGCTGTTGAAAAAATGGTGCAGAAAGCCGAAGCCAAGGTGCATGTCAGTGGTGCGGATCTGTTTGCGGATGCTGAAAATGAAAATATGTACGCGGCGATTGATGCTTTAGCGGACAAGCTTGACCGTCAGGTGATTAAGCATAAAGAGAAACGTAAGGATCATCGTGGTCGTAATAAAGGATTTCCTGTTCAGGAAGAAGCGCTTGATTCTGTTCAAGATGCTATCGAGCCTGAATAACATTTGCTATAGAAACAGTTGTCTTTGGAAATAAACAAGAATGGACATAAGTGAGTTTTTTCTGCCTGAGAGTGTTATTGCTCAGAAGAAAATTAGTAGCAAGAAGCGTGCATTAGAGCAGCTCAGTGAGCTGCTCGTTAGTGCCTCCCCAGCCCTGACGCAGATCGAAGTGTTCGAAAGTTTAATTGACCGCGAGCGTTTGGGTAGCACAGGGTTGGGGCATGGTGCTGCGATACCCCACGGCCGTCTTAAGGCGGTTGAGGAACCTGTGTGCGCTTTTTTACAGCTACAGGAAGGGGTCGACTTTGATGCCGTAGATAACCAGCCTGTCGACCTGATTTGTGCGCTATTGGTGCCAGAAGAGTCAACCAGTGAACATCTAGAGTTGTTGTCGATGCTGGCTGAAATTTTTGGTGATGAAGCGTTTTGTAAACAGCTACGTGCAGCTGATAGCGATGAGGTGTTGTATCAGCTGCTAATGCAGTGGCAATCTAGTTTTAGTCCAGATCAGCAAGCGCGGCCCTGCGCATAGCTATCGATGGATAGATCACTGACTGTCAATCAACTGTTTGAGAGTCACGCTGAAAAACTGGCGCTGGAATGGGTTGCCGGGCGTGCAGGTCAGGCACGTGAAATTCAATTCTCACCTGATGCTGTTGGTGAAAGCGGTTATGCCGGTATGCCGATGGTTGGGCATCTTAATCTGATTCAGCCCAGTCGAGTGCAGGTGTTAGGATGCACTGAGCTGGATTACCTGGAATCGCTGGGCAAAAACTCGTATCACGATGCGCTAACCAAATTGTTTGATGAAGTACCCGCTTTTGTGATTGTTGCAGATGGTGCTACTCCGACTGATGAGCTGCGACAGCGAGCAGAGCAGGCATCTATTGCTCTCTTTTCTTCAACGCTTAAAAGCGATAAATTAATTGATCACCTACTATATTATTTGACTGGCTTGTTGGCAGAGAGAGAGACACTGCATGGTGTTTTCATGGAAGTACGTGGTCTGGGTGTATTGCTAACGGGTGAGAGTGGTGTTGGTAAGAGCGAGCTGGCATTAGAGCTGGTGACGCGTGGTCATCGTTTGATTGCCGATGATGCGCCGGAATTTTCAAGGGTTGCGCCGGATGTGGTCAGAGGAGCGTGTCCTGAGTTATTACAAGGTTTTCTTGAAGTGCGTGGACTGGGTGTGTTGAATGTTCGCGCGATGTATGGCGATAGTGCGATCAAGAAAGATAAGAATTTACGCTTGATTGTGCATCTTCAGCCGATCAACGACGACGATGTGCGTAACATTGATCGACTGGTTGGTAGTCAACAGGATGCGACGGTATTAGAAGTGGCTATCCCTCGTGTGATCCTCCCCGTTGCGCCGGGGCGTGACCTGGCGCTGTTAATAGAGGCTGCGGTACGTAATCATATTCTTCGCTTGAGTGGCTATGATGCGGCACAAGATTTTATTGAACGACAAAAAGATTTTTTTAATTAGAGGTCATCTATGAGGTTGCTGGTCCTAAGCGGGCTTTCCGGCGCAGGAAAAAGTATTGCACTACAGGCGCTAGAAGACCTGGGTTTCTACTGTGTTGATAATTTACCGATTGGTCTGCTGCCTGGTTTTGTTGCGCAGATGAAGGTGATGGAGGGGCGGAAGGAGGTTAATGAAATTGCGGTCGGCATTGATGCGCGTAATATGATTGAAGATCTGCAGAACTTTCGTGTCGTACTTAACAATATTAAAGAGCAGGGAATCAGTTGCGAAGTGATATTTGTGGTCGCTAATGATAACGCGCTGATTAAACGGTTTAGTGAAACACGTCGGAAACATCCTCTGACCAATGATGAAATCCCTTTGGTTGAGGCGATTGCGGCGGAGCGCCATCTGTTGAACCCGATTGCGAATTGTGCAGATCTACATATTGATACCAGTCAAACCAATGTCCATCAGTTGCGAGATCAAATCCGAGATCGTGTCGGAAGAAACTCAAATTTAACATTGTCACTGCAGTTTCTCTCTTTTGGTTTTAAGCATGGTCATCCGATTGATGCCGATTTTGTTTTTGATGTGCGCTGTTTGCCTAATCCGCACTGGGATCCCAAGCTACGCCTACAAACGGGGCGCGATGATGATGTTGTCGAATTCCTGCAGCCGCAGGAGATAGTGAAAGAGATGCTTGCCGATATCACCTGTTTTATTGAACGCTGGGTGCCCAACTTTGAGTCAGACAATCGCAGCTACCTGACCGTCGCTATTGGTTGTACCGGAGGTCAGCACCGCTCGGTCTACCTTGCCGAAACACTTGGCGCCCATTTTAAAAAGGAGCGAGAGGGGGTGTTGATACGCCACCGTGAACTTTCATGAGCGTTGCCCTGCTGATCATTACGCACGGGGAGGTGGGGCAGGCCCTGCTTGATTCGGCCTATGCCATGCTGGGCGGTACTCCGCTGCAGGTCAGGGTGATTGCTGTCTCTAATCGATGCGACCCTGACGAGGTGGTGCGCAATGTAGAAGCGGCTGTAGCGCAGCTTAATCAGGGCGATGGGGTGCTGGTGTTGACGGATGTTTATGGCGCAACACCGAGTAATATTGCAATGAAACTTCAGAATGATGATGCTCGGGTGTTGGTGGTATCGGGGGTTAATCTACCAATGCTAATCCGTGTGCTGAATTATCCTGACTTGAGTATCGAGCAGTTGCTAGAAAAGGCGCTGAGTGGCGGCCGTGATGGCGTCTTTCGCTGTCAAAAAGAAGAAAGTTAATTGGTATGGTCAGTGCTGAGATTAGCATCATAAACAAGCTGGGGCTGCATGCGCGCGCCGCCGCCAAGTTTGTGACTCTGGCTTCAAGTTTTGAGAGTGAGATAAATGTTAAACGTGGCAGCCGTTGTGTTAATGGCAAGAGCATTATGGGGGTGATGATGCTAGCTGCGGCGCAAGGTACGCAGATTGAAGTGACTGCGGAAGGTGAAGATGAGGCGTTGGCGATAGAGCAGCTACAGCAGCTTGTTGCGCAGCGTTTTGGTGAAGAAGAGTAAATTTTATATTGAAATTCTATTTCAATATAAACAGGTAGAAAAGATAGTGACCACCGAATAATCAGGAGTCTGTCTTTTTATGGCATTAATGCTAAGTGGTGCTGGTGTTTCGAGGGGTGTTGCGATCGGTGCGTGTCAGATCCTGCGTCGTGATGAACTTGAGATACTTGAATATGTCATCCCCAAACCACTATTAGCTGATGAAGTGGTGCGTTTTGAGGCGGCCATTAAAAAGGCCAGGCAGCAACTTAAGCAGATACGCCAACAGATTCCCAGTGATACCCCCCCTGAAATCACCGCTTTTATTGATGCCCATCTGTTAATGGTCGAGGACGAGGCGTTGTGTCGTGCGCCGGTGAGTTTGATTAACCGTCTGCAATGCAATGCTGAGTGGGCACTAAAGATGCAGCGTGATGCATTAGTGATGGTTTTTGATGTGATGGATGATCCTTACCTCAAAACGCGTCGTGACGATGTTGATCATGTGGTCAATCGTATTCAGCGAATATTGTTGAGTCATGTTGAGCATGTGCATCATGATTTATCGCGACGGGCCAAAGGTGGTGTCGTTGTGACGGATGAATTATCACCGGCCGATATGCTGTTGATGTACCAGCGTGGTGTCGCCGCTTTTATTACCGAGGATGGCGCACCCAATTCTCACACTGCGATTCTGGCACGAAGCCTTAGTATACCGGCGCTGGTAGGCGTGCATAACGCCTGTCGTTATTTGATCCAGAATGAACAGCTGGTGGTGGATGGGCGCTATGGGGTGGCGATTGCGTCCCCTGACGAAGATGCGCTGCACTTTTATCAACACTGTATTGAGCATGATAAAGCGCGTGTTACCACACTGGAGCAATTCAAAGGGTTGCCGGCAATCACAAAAGATGGTTGCAATATTCGTTTGATGGTGAATCTTGAGTTGACTGAGGAGATTGACTCTACGGATCTATTCGATGCCGATGGTATCGGGTTGTTTCGTACGGAAGTGCTTTTTATGAATCGTGCCGAATTGCCGGGCGAGGAGGAGCAGTTCAGGGCCTACGCAAAACTGGTGCGTTCTTTTAAGGGGCAGCCGGTGACGATTCGCACGCTCGATATAGGTGCGGACAAACATATTAGCATTGATCAACTTGATGATCATTTTGGCGCGAACCCAGCGCTGGGATTGCGCGCGATTCGCCTCTGTCTTAAGCAGCCGCAGCTATTTCTGCCCCAGCTATGCGCCATTCTGCGCGCATCGGCATTGGGGGCGGTGCATATGATGGTGCCGATGTTATCGAACATGCACGAGGTGAAGCAGCTTCAACGGCTGGTTGAGATGTGCAAGGCAATATTGCGTGATAAAGGTCAGCCATTTGATGAAAAAATGAAAGTCGGTGCGATGGTTGAAGTGCCAGCTGCCGCGATTGCAGCAGATGGCTTTGCGAGAGAGTTGGATTTTCTTTCGATAGGCACCAATGACCTGATTCAATACACGCTTGCCACTGATCGCATGGATGCTGAGGTTGGACATCTCTATGATCCGTTACATCCAGCTGTTTTACGTTTAATACAGATGACAATCAGGGCGGGCGAACAAAATGGCACGCCAGTGTCGATGTGCGGTGAAATGGCAGGCGACACGCGCTTCACGCCATTGTTACTGGGGATGGGGTTGCGGGAGTTTAGTATGTCCGCCGCCATGCTGTTAGAAGTGAAGAGTGTTATCAATGCTAGTGATGTATCACTGTTATCGAAACAGGTAGATGCCTTGCTTGAACTGCATAATCACGATGAGATTATGGCTGCGGTTCGAGCCCTTGGGTAGTGTCACGGAATTTATTAACAGCGATCTGTACCATTAGACAGATAACGCCATCGTTATTGTTTTCATAACTAAAAAAAATTTTCCATTCCGTGGCGCTTTTCCTTACACTCGTTCAGGTAGTAAATGAATGGGATTGGGTAACATGCCAGGTACTAATGAACGCGAAAAACGTCAGCAGCGGCTAGAGCTATTTAGCCGGGCGTTAGAGCTCGACACATTGTCGAATGTGCGCGGCATGCTTAACAACCTGCATCCTGCTGAAGTTGCCCATCTATTAGAATCTCTGCCACATCACGAGCGCTCACTGCTGTGGGATCTACTTGACGCAGAGATCAGTGGTGAAGTACTGACGCATGTTAATGATGATCTGCGTGCCTCACTGATTGGTGAGATGGATGCCGATGAACTGGTCGCCGCCGCCGAAGGGATGGAGACCGACGATCTTGCCGACATCCTGCTAGATCTACCTTCTGCTGTTATCGATGAAGTGTTGCAGGCGATGGATGAGCAGAATCGCCACCGTCTTCAATCGGTGATGTCGTATCCTGAAGATACCGCGGGCGGCCTGATGAATGTCGATGCCCTTACGGTACGTCCTGATGTGACGCTGGATGTGGTGCTGCGATATCTACGTCTGCGCGGCGAAATGCCGGAGACAACGGACGCCTTGTTTGTGGTTGATCGAGATGACCGCTATCTCGGTCAACTGCCGTTGACGGTGCTTTTAACTCAACTGCCAGTAAAGATGGTACGTGATGTGATGCTCTCTGAAGGTGAAAGTATTCTTGTTACTACCTCTGACACTGAAGTGGCGGGGCTGTTTGAACACCGCGATCTGGTATCGGCACCTGTGCTTGACGATGAACATCGCTTGCTTGGACGTATCACCATTGATGACGTGGTTGATGTGATTCGTGATGAGGCCGAACATTCAATGATGAGCATGGCGGGTCTGGATGAAGAGAGCGACATGTTTGCCCCTGCTACTGTTAGTGCGCGCCAGCGTGGTGTGTGGCTGGGACTCAATCTTGCAACAGCGCTGCTCGCGTCATGGGTGATTGGGCTGTTTGACGCGACGATTGAGCAGGTGGTGGCACTGGCCGTATTGATGCCGATCGTCGCCAGCATGGGCGGCATCGCCGGTAGCCAAACATTAACGCTGGTGATTCGCGGTATTGCACTGGGGCAGATCGGGCGCGCCAATGCGCGCAAGTTACTAATAAAAGAGATCACCATTGGGGTATTGAATGGCGCGCTATGGGCGGTGGTGGTGGCTGGGGTTGCGATCCTCTGGTTTGGCAATTATCAGATCGGCTGGATCATTGGTGCTGCGATTATTATTAACCTGCTGGTTGCCGCCATTGCGGGTGCCTGTATTCCGCTGTTCCTCAAAAGGATGGGGGCTGACCCTGCGCTTGGAGGGGGGGTGATGTTGACCACCGTGACCGATGTGGTTGGTTTTTTTGTCTTTCTTGGGTTGGCGTCACTGGTGTTATTGTGAGTTTCGGTCTTCACAAAAACCTTGTTTGGCTGTAAGGGCTAGTTTATGGGTGAATTTGAATTAACAAAAAAGCAAATAAACATCATGGTACTGGTGGGTTTACCACATACAGTGGTAGTTGCAATTGCTGGCTGGATTCTAGCTGAGAGTAATGTGCTGCTTTGGTTTGTTTATGCTTTCTTGGGTGAAGCAATTTATATTTTGTATTATCTAGCGCTTAGGCATTTATTAATAACGGGCACTGAAATAAATCACTACCTGGCTTTTTCAGTTGGGATCTTGTTTTTTTATTGTCTCGTTGGGGCGTTAGTTTACAATTTTGCGACTGCATCTTAGGGCGCCAGGCAGTTTAGAATGCTGGCGCGGGATTGGAAATCCGGGATTGTAGTGGCAATAGCTTTCCCGGATTGCACGTTGTTCCATCCGGGCTACTGGCTAGATTTCTGCTTGCGCCGGAATAACGAAGTGATAGGGTTTTAAGCTTCCCCCATCATCCCATACAGCATCTGAATCTCTTCCGGCCAGATCGCCGGTTCGATTGTCTCCAGTACCAGTGGAATATCTTTGATGCGTTCATCGTTGATGATGAATTTAAACGGGTCGAGTCCCAGCTCGCCTTTGCCGAGGCTGTGGTGACGATCGACCCGCGAACCGAGCTCCGGTTTTGAGTCGTTGATATGCATCCCCTTTAGGTACTCAAAACCGACGATCGCTTCAAAGGCGTTCATGGTTTCATCATAGGCTTCACGGGTGCGCAGGTCGTAACCGGCGGTGAAGGTGTGGCAGGTATCGAGACAGACCGCGATGCGCGATTTGTCTTCCACCTTGTCGATGATATGGGCGAGGTGCTCAAAACGGTAACCGAGGTTTGAGCCTTGCCCCGAAGTATTTTCGATCACCGCGATTACATCGCTGGTGTTGTCGAGCGCGTAGTTGATTGACTCCGCGATCAGATCGAGACAGGCATCTTCTTCGATCTTCCGTAGGTGGCTACCGGGGTGAAAATTAAGATAGACAAGGCCGAGTTGCTTGCAGCGCTGTAGCTCATCGATAAAGGCATTGACCGATTTCTCGCGCGCCTCAATTTCAGGGTGGCCCAGGTTAATCAGATAGCTGTCATGCGGCAGTACATCCTCGGGGCGAAAGCCGCCCTTTTCCATGTTGGCCAGAAAGCCGTCGATCTGCTCGCTGGTGAGATCTTTCGCTTTCCACTGGCGCTGGTTCTTGGTGAATAATGCAAAGGCCTTCGCGCCGATCTCAATCGCATTCAGAGGTGCATTCTGCACTCCGCCCGCAGCGCTGACATGGGCACCGATACGTCTCATTTCTGGTTTCATCTTGCTGGTTCTATCTTAAAAATTGG
>Ga0316207_10004827_pt1 | contig 11467 bp, 8 predicted proteins | sample 6weekpyrite_MG_FD_204943 | JGI IMG/M metagenome (GOLD analysis project Ga0316207, IMG submission 204943) | Microbial mat bacterial communities from mineral coupon in-situ incubated in ocean water Damariscotta River, Maine, United States -... | ecosystem: Environmental > Aquatic > Marine >...
ACTGCATGAATTAGGTGCCATCAATTCAAAAAACAAAGTGAGCAAAATCGGAAAACAACTTTCTCGTTTACCTGTAGATCCTAAACTGGGTCGAATACTTATTGAGGCGAATAACGAACACTGCTTAAACGAAGCACTTATTATTGTATCTGCCCTCGCTGTACAGGACCCGAAAGAACGCCCACTAGAAAAGAAACAATTAGCAGACGAGGCACATAAAAAATTCACCGACCAACGATCTGACTTTATGAGCTGGCTTAATATATGGAATACCTATCACGCAAACAAAGCAGAACTCAGCGCAAACAAATTACGTAAATGGTGTAAAAGTAATTTCATTTCCTGGATGCGCATGCGCGAGTGGATAGACACACATCGCCAGATTAAAAAAATGCTCGACGAGTTGAAATTTAAATTCAACAAACATGAAGCTGATTATGCTGCTATACATCGCGCCCTGTTAACTGGCTTCTTAAGCCAGATAGGCTTTAAAGATGAAGGCCATGAATATCAGGCCTGCCGACAACGTAAATTTCATATATTTCCTGGGTCTGGATTATTTAACAAAGGCCCTAAATGGGTCATTACATCTGAAATTGTTGAGACACAAAAAGTATATGCGCGTAATGTAGCAAAAATTGAACCCGAGTGGATCGCCGAAAAGGCCGCTCACTTAATTAAGCATAGCTACACGCAAGCACACTGGGAAAAGAAATCTTCTCAGGTTGCGGCCATCCGTAAAACCACACTATTTGGCCTGCTCATCAACCCTGGCACAAAAGTAAACTACGGCCCTGTTAACCCTAAAGAATCACGAGAAATATTTATTCGTAGCGCATTGGCACAAGGTGACTTTGTATGTTCCCATGACTTTTACAAACACAATCAAAAGTTAGTCAAAGACATCGAGGGGCTGGAAGCCAAATCCAGGCGGCAGGATATATTGGTTGATGAAAATGATATTTATGATTTTTACGATGCCAGACTACCGGATGATATTTACAGTGGTGCGCAATTAAATCGCTGGGTTAAAAATAACGACACTTCAAAACTTATGCTTAACGCTGAAGATTTGATGAAAAAAACCACCGAGCATATTTCAGAGCACCTGTTCCCCGATTCACTAGCAATCAATTCTATTCAGTTTCCATTAGAGTATCACTTTGATCCTAGCAATCATTGCGATGGCATTACCCTGATTGTTCCTGCCGCTGGCCTTGGTTCACTGGATAGTAAAATTTGTGACTGGTTAGTCCCGGGAATGTTACAGGAAAAAATGACCGAGTTAATTCGCTCATTACCTAAACAATTACGCAAGAACTTTGTACCTGCTCCTAACTTTGCAGAGGCATGTGCTGACGCATTAACCGTTGGCGAAAACACCCTGACCAATGCCATGTCTGGCCACTTAAGAAAAATGACAGGCACTGAAATCCCATACGATGCATGGAATGAAACCAGCCTCCCTGACTATCTGTTTTTTAATTACCGCGTTATTTCTGCAGACGGAAAAAAATTAAAGGAGAGTCGTGATCTGGCCACATTGCAGCAGAAGTTTTCAAACTTCATTGACGAGCGTACCGATACAAAACAGACTCACGATTTAGAACAGGACAACGTCGACGCCAGCATCCTGGACGAACTCCCAGATGAAATAGAAATTAACAATCATGGCATTATTATAAAGGCTTACCCTGTTCTGGTTTCTGATGGCTCACAGGTCAATGTGCGCATTATAAATTCGGCGGACCTTGCTCATACTAAACATTACGCTGGTTTGCGAAAACTTTTTATGAACGCGCTATCCCCGCAAATTAAAAATCTAAAATCCAGTTTAAAGGACATACAGAACCAATGCATGAAATACACTGGCATCGGCACCTGCGAACAACTTAAATCACAACTTATTCAGCGCCTGATAGATCAGCTTTTTACGCAACACGAGCCAAAAACTTCTACTGAGTTTAAATCGATACTTGAAGACAATCGCGCCAACATGCTTGATACACTTCAGGAAATGCGCAAACAATTGTCTGATATTTTAGATATTTACCAGCGACTACAAAAACAGTTAAAACGCCCTCCACTGCATTGGTTAGATGCGATGTCTGATGTACAAGATCAACTCAATCATCTATTACACAAAGACTTTATTGCGACCACACGGCAGGAGAATTACATGCAACTGACTCGCTATTTAAAGGCAATAGAAAAGCGTCTGGAAAAAATACAGGGCAATCCCGCACGTGATCGTAAAGCACGCGTTGAAATATCTTCACTATGGTCCGAATATAAAAAACGCGCTGAAGCGCTAGAGAAACAACAACGCCACTCAAGCCAGTTAGAGGCCTATCGATGGATGCTAGAGGAGTATCGTATTTCTTTATTTGCTCAGGAAGTAAAGACGCTCATGCCTGTTTCTGCCAAACGCCTGAAAAAAGTCTGGAGCGAGATTTCAGACGCCTAATTTCTCAGTCTTTAATTTACCTGGGCGGAAGCCAGGCGTATTATCAAGCTGTCTGGATTTGATCTGATTCAATGAAAAAGCTCAATTTATAGGTATGATACCCACAATGCGCTTATCTACACTACACAGAATATTTTTTACAGGGCTACTGCTAACCAGCAGCCTGTTCTCACTCTCAAGCCATGCCAATAATCGTGGAGAGGCCCTGTATGCAGAAAACTGTGCAATTTGTCATGGCACTGAAGGCACCGGCGGTATGGGCGCGCAACTCTCCTCACCGACATTTCTTGAATCCACTTCCAATCAATATCTAAAACAAACCATCCGTTTAGGCCGCCCAGGGCGCATTATGCCCTCTTTTTACTGGATGACTGAAAGTGATATAGATGCACTCATTTCATTTATTGGCGATTGGCGAAAAACGCCGGCTCGCACTTGGTCAGGCGACACCATTGAGGGTGATGCTCTCGCAGGTAAAAAGCTGTATGAAAGCCACTGTGCCAGCTGTCACGGCGAACAGGCCGGAGGCGGAATTGGCACGGGGATGCATTTTTCTCGACCCACAAATTTGCCAGTTACCGCACCCGCACTCAATAATCAGGGCCTGCTAAACTCCATGCCAGATCATATGATGCGCCATATGATTGTACAAAAGCGTGTAAATTCAATAATGCCCTCTGCAGAGCAGCTTGGCCTTAATAGTAAGCAAGTTAATAATATTGTGAGCTATATCCGCAGCTTTCAGCAAAAGGACCTAAAAAAGCAGCCCCTGTATGACGAAGAGCCAGCCAGTCTTATCATAGAGTCACCTTATTCATTTGAGGAAACAATTAGCAATATAAAACGCTCAATTACTGGCTCCAACTTTATTCACATTCGTGACCAGGAACTAACCGAGGGCTTTGACGTTAAGCAAGTTAAAGGTAGTCGGCAAACAATGATTTACTTCTGCAATTTTAATTTCCTTTATGAGGCTCTAAAAATTGACCCCAGAGTGGGTATGTTTTTACCCTGCCGCATTACCGTAACAGAGGAAAATGGCACGGTGCAGATGATGAGCATTAATCCCAAACACCTAAGCCAGTTATTTAACAATAGTGAGCTAGATGAATCCTGCGATAAAATGCACGAGCTTTATACCAATATTCTGGAGGATGCGAGCCTGTGAAAATTAAACAGCTTCTACCTCTCCTATGCTTATTCTTCTCCGTAAGCTCACAAGCCGTTGTTACCGGTGAAATGATTATGGTCAGATCAAGCGAGGCGTTCCCTGAAACCATGGCGACTTTGCAGGAGGCAATTCGTAGCAAAGGCTACAGCCTGAGTCGCGTGCAACGTGTTGATGTGGGGCTCAATGCAAAGGGATACAAAACAGATAAGTATCGTGTTGTGTTTTTTGGCAAGGGCGAACAAATTCAGCAACTGGCCAGGCAATACCCCCAGCTCATTCCTTACCTCCCTCTAAAGATTGCTATTTATGCAGAGGGGGACAATACGATTCTTACCAGTGCTAATCCGGCAGTTTTTCTCGACATGTTCAAAACACCGGCTCTAAAGCCCACATTCGAACTGTGGTTAAAAGACATTACTGAGATACTTAATGCTGTGCAAAATGCTAATTGACAGCTATTATCAGTAAATCTGTATAAAAATAACTTAAGAAATATGACCGCTGAAAATAGAAAACACCTCCGCATCGGACTCATCGTTGAGATTGAACTTACCCTTCCCGACAAGGGGCTGGTAAATGTACGCACACGCAACATTAGTGATGGAGGCCTCTATTTAATTTTAGACGAAATAGAAGAGCTACCACCTATAGACACTGAAGTAACCGTTCGCCTTAAGAACCAACTCGGTGACGGTGAGGCTCCACCGACTAATCGCGCTAAAGTAGTTCGCCATGAGGGTGATGGTGTCGGTCTTGAATTTCTGGAATAACCACCTTTAATTCATACACGCATATGAGCCTGTTTTAATAACAGGCCCACAGACCTATATTTTACTTCAGCAGCTTACACCATCGCGATTATGCATTTATATTCGTACTTATTGTTTCGTATGCATTAATTTCATAACCGGTTCATTGAGTTCCGGATCATCGCTAAATCCAGACACCAATAACACACGGTTACCTGTTTTTACGATCTCACACATTTCACATACTTTATCGCATAGCCCTTGCCAGTCATGCGTAACCTCTTCCTCGATATAAACAGGCACTACACCCCAGTTCAAGGCCAGTCGCCTACACACATTTTTGTGACTACTGATACCAATAAGTGGTGTACCTGGCCTGTCGGCAGATAACACGCGTGCTGTTGACCCGCTTCTGGTTGGAACAAGAATACCTTGTAGTTTTAATTCATCGGCTAATGATTTAACTGCTTTAGCAACTGCTTTTCTATCGAGTATAATCGTTTCAGAATGTTCGCTTATCTCTGTCTCACCAAACTTTCCGTGATAATGCTGGTATGCTTCCATTTCTCTTAAGATATCATTCATCATATTTACAGCAAGAATTGGATAGTCTCCACTCGCCGTCTCTGCAGACAACATAACGGCATCTGCACTTGATAATGCTGCAGTTGCAACATCACCCACTTCCGCTCTGGTTGCTTTTGAACTTGTGATCATAGACTCCAACATCTGTGTCGCCACAATAACCGGCTTACCGTGTAATCTCGCTTTATTAATTAAATCTTTTTGAATTAGTGGTACTTGCTGTGCTGGCATTTCTATTCCTAAATCACCACGCGCCACCATAATGCCATCAGCTTCCAACAATATATTGTCAATGAATTCTATTGCTTCTGGTTTTTCTATCTTGGCTATAACTGGTATGTTTCCTCCAGCACCTAAGACAAAACGTTTTAGTGTTTTAATGCATTTTTCATCTCTAACAAAACTGAGGGCCAGGAAGTCGGCATCTAATTCAATAGCTAACTGCACATCTCTTTTATCTTTGGCCGTAAAGCTAGTTGTCGATATTTTCGAATCCGGTAAATTTAAACCCTTTTTATCTTTAAGTACGCCACCATATATAACATCACACTTTACATCTTTATCCTTAATCGACTTAACTTTTAATTCCAGCTTGCCGTCATCTAGCAGAATTCTATCTCCGCGCTTAACATCTTTGTACAGACTCTTATACTGTGAGGGTATTAAACCCGACTTTCCTGTTACAGCTGTACAACTAACAACGACTTCGTCACCCGTTACTATGTCAATAGCGCCATTCTCAAAAATACCAACACGAATTTTTGGGCCACACAAGTCCATCAATATGGCAACGTGTTGCTTTTTACGATTTGATATTTTCCGAATTCGCATCGCCATTTCACGATGCTCATCATGAGTACCATGCGACATGTTTAAACGAAAAACATTAACGCCCGCATCAATAAGCTGTGAAATCTTGGCTTCGCTTTTACTTGCTGGACCAAGAGTCGCAATAATTTTTGTTCTACGCCAATGCAGGTGGATATTTTCGGATGTTTGATATGACAGCATGATGGGTCTCATTTACTATTCTCTACAACTATGGGTAATTGTAGATCAATTTCGAGTATAAGACTTTATTTTGACTTGGGGGATCACACTTCGGACACGTAGACCTTACTAACGAGATTCATCACAGTTATCACATACAGGCTCAACCGATTGAGAAAGCCAGAGGCTATTCACTGTTAGTATTAATGCAACTACAAGTATAACGATAACACTATATCTGGCGCTCATTTAACATTCCTTTGTATAAACTAATATTTGTAATTTCTTATAAATAATATTGCTGTGAACTCCAGCGCTTTGGAACCCTACATTAAACAGCTACTCTCCACGCTACTATCAACATAGAATGCTTAACAGCTAACGTTTGCAAGTGGATAAAAACTTAGCTGATGGACTATTACAGGGATTAGACGAAAACGTTTTACTTTCTTTCGACTCGACCTCTTCAACTACTTTCTCGGTAACCACAGGGGCAATTACTTCTGCTGGTTCTGTAATAACTGTTACCTGTTTTTCACTTGCTAGTTTTGCCTGCTTTTCAGCTTCCAACTTCTTACGCTCAATTCTTAAAGCCTCTAAACGCTGAGCTTCTTGCCTGGTGGCTAGCTGCTGTGCTTTTAATTGTAGGTCTCGTTCTCGCTCTCGAGCTTTTGCCTCTGCGCTTTCGGCCTGCCTCACACGCGCACGCGCCTCACGCAACCTTGCTTCGGCCTTACGCTCCTGTTCCGCAAGAATTTCTGCTGCACGCAACTCTGCTGCACGCATTTGCTCCTGTGCTTTAGCGGCTACTAAAGCTGCATCACGCTCATGCTCAAGTGCTTTGGTCGCAGCCAATGCAGCATCTCTTTCTTTTTGCAACGACTCAAGAATCAGACGCTCTGCTTCTCTTTGTGAGGACTGATCCACCGTTGGGCTTGCAACTTGTGGGGCAGGCTCTTCTTTATCACTAATGATGATCCAGGCAAAAACCATCATCATAATAGAGGCAACAAACATCCCGCTAACTATTCCAATCAGTAAACCACTCATGGCTTTTTTGGGTGGCTCTTCAATATGAACAATAGGGTGATACATATCGTCATCTCGGTGATGACGACCTGTCATGTAGGGCGCCACATCATCTACATGAGCTTCAACTGCATCCTCTTCCTGTTTTGAAGAAGTATCTTCTGAAGCACTTATATCTTCAACTTCATCTTTTTCAGGTATCGCGCTTAAAGACTCATCCGCTTTCGCAGCACTAGCTACTTCAAGCTGATCTTTATTCGATGCTGCCTTTTCATCTGCACCGTTGACTGCCTCCACGGCTCTTTGCGCCAAACCAGCCATTATGCGATCTTCATTTTGCAGGGGCTTTTTCTCTGCATTGGCACCTATCTTTACCTCAGGCGCAGTATCACGCTTGGGTGCTTCAGATACTTCTGGCTTAGAGGGCGGTGTATTTTCTACTGGTGGCGGCTTAACGGCCTCCGCTACCTCCTCAACCTGTGGTGGTGGCATGTTGTCTGTTACATGAGGCTGTGATGTATTAAATGTTGGAATAATACTATTGCTATGTTGCTCACGAACGACATCATGTATTAGCTGCGCTTCAATTAATTTACTTTGCTCAGCAAAGCCATATACCAATGATGTATCGCTCAATAAATTAATTAATCTTGGCGTACCACCGCTGTATTTATAAATCGCTTTACAGGCGTCATCAGTAAAAATTTCTTTATCTGACCCGGCTACGTGAAGGCGATGACGGATATAGGCCTTCGTCTCTTCTTCACTTAATGCTTCCAGGTAGTAATCAACGGCAATACGCTGTGCAAATTGCATTAATTCTGGCTTGCGCAAGGTTTCTCGCAGGGCCGGTTGACCGGCTAAAATAACCTGTAGGACCTGATCTTTGTCAGAATTAATATTGGATAGCATGCGTAACTCTTCCAGAGTATCCGCTTTCATATTTTGTGCTTCATCAACGATTAGTACGCTGTGCTTATTCTGTGCATATTGCTCTATTAAAAAAGCAATAAACATCTGATGCATTTGCGCCTTGCTTTTGCCTTCGCCATCCAGACCAAATGCCATAAGCACCCAGCTCAATAACTCACCAAAGGACTCGTGCGTATTTGTAATCAGACCTACTGTTGTATTGTCTTCTAAATCAGATAGTAAGCGGCGTATCAGCGTCGTTTTACCTGCTCCTGTATCTCCGCAAATAACACTAAATCCGGCCTGATTCATCATTCCGTATTCGAGCAAAGTTAGGGCGCGCTGGTGCTTAGGGCTCAGATACAGATATTCTGGATCAGGCAATAAAGTAAATGGCTTTTCCTTGAGCCCGTAAAACGATTCATACATATTTGTCACAAACTCCTGACTTCTAACGTTTAATTAATGGTCTATACCCATTATTACTAGGGCGCATAATGTCTTTCATTACACAAAAATACAAACATAATCCACTAATATACTTATATGCCGACTAATCAGCTGTCTTCAACACTCTTCCATGCGTTCCAGTTAGATTTGTTTTCGGCAATATGAAATAGCGCTGCCACAATATGCCGATCATATTCAGATTCTGATTGTTCCAACAGAATATTGACCACATCGGAGATATCGCGCCCTTCACGATAAGCTCGCGAGCTTGCCATAGCAACAAAGGCATTTGCTACCGCAAGGATTCTGGACTCAATCAGAATTTCCTCACCCGCCATGCCTTTCGGATAACCACTACCATCCATTCTTTCATTTTTCTGCGCAATTATTTCAATAACAGGGCCATCAAACTCAAGCCCTGACAGTATATCTACAGCATGTTCGATGTGCATGCGCAGTTGCCTTGATTCTTCTTCGGATAGAGGTTCCATTTTTGTCAGCACCGATTTCGGAATAAATAACTTACCAATATTTGCAAGTAATGCTGCCATACTCAATGACTCTAACTTATCTTCAGACAGGTTTAATGCTTTAGCAATCTCTACTGCAACTTCACGCGTACGTTCTGAATGGTTTGCACAATATGGATCATGTAAATCAACCGCTTTAATCAAAGTTCCAATTATTCCGCGACCTAGCTTCTCACGCTTTTCCTGCTCCTGTTTTAGCTCACTAATGTCATGCAGCACAAACAAACGTGCATTTACATGCTCTCCAAAGGCCAATGTTGTAGATGTAATATGACATATATATTTATTATCATTCACATTTAGTGGCAATACGCACACGCCCTTTTCACTACAAGCCGCCTCCTCAAATTGCTTGGAGGTATCTACACCAACTACACTTGCCAAATGTTTATCTTTTAATTCACCCGACGTCAGAGAAAACATTTTTGCGAACGACGGGTTGATAAAAATAATTTTTGAATTTTTATCTGTTAATACAATATTTTCCTGAATATTATTAGTGACAGCATCAAGTAATGTTGTTCTCTCCTCGAGCACATCACTAATCTCTTTTAAGCGAATACTTGTAGCATGTCTCCATATAGCTATAAAAGCCGCAGACACAAACAGAACAAATACAGTAAATGTTGTGAGCAAAAACTTCTGATGTTTATTCGATTCTGCCAACGCTTCATCCGCTGATATTTTCTGAATCAGTCGCCATGGTGTATTCTTTATTTTTCTCGCTGTAATTAAAACATTATCTCCACGATAATCTTTCATTTCCAGAAAGCTGCCGAGATTATGGTACGCATTCGATGCCGCCAAACGATTGTTATTGTCCGGTAATCGATGAAACAGCTTAACCTCATTATTAATAGGACTAACATACTCAATACTAGGTCCAGACTGTCTCACTAAAATAGACTCATCCGTTTTAGTTGCACTTTGCCTGTTACGCAACAACTCATATAATTCTTTCTGCGGATCGAGCAACACCATAACCGCACCGACTGGCGATGATTTATTTATATCCTGTATTTTAAAAACCGGCGCAACATATCCATAAACAGGCATATGATCTTTGGCACTATATAAGTCTATAACCTGTATTTTTGCCGATTCATAGGCTTCTTTCAAAACCGTCTTATGAGCCCCAAGATCGACGGGGAATCCTTTAGTCGACATCACTAACTGCTGATCCACTCCTAATACAGCCAGTCCATAATTACTTTGTTTGTTTAAATTTATTTGTTTTTTATTTTTGGAAAACTCACTTAGATCAAACTGCACAGCACTCATACTGATTAAATTTCTAATATGCCCCTGTTGCGCAGACAGGAAAGAGCTATCACTTGAATATTTATTATCTTGCTGTGACAGGAACAATCTTAGACTTGAATTATTCGCAAGAGAATTTAATTCCTCAATTCTTCCTTCAACCCAGCTTTCTATATTTTTTGCTCTTATTTCTGCGAGCAATGCCAATCGAGACTGCCAGTTTGTCAAATCACGTTCTCGTTCTTTTTCAGCATATTGAATTATTAGCCACAAACTAGTCGCTAAAAAAACGAGAATAAAAATACTCGAAATAAAAGGAAATACTTTAGAAGTTGATGCTTTATTTTTATCTGTATTAGAAATTGTCATATTGAATTTATAAAACCATTTTTACTGCGGTAAAAACATCCACCACTTCATTTCATTTACGGCATATACCGGGACGTAGTGCAGTATATATTTATGCGACACCACCTCATCGACCTGATTATCCAAAATTAAGGTATCATTTGGAGATTCAACAGCTAACACAGCATGCGGTGTGCGTAAATTTGTATCCTGCAGCACAACCAGGCGTATTTTCTCCATATCAAATCCCAGCTTCTTTAACGATAGCATTTTAATAATCGCATAATCCTCACAATCACCATTATTGTATAAAAACTCTTTCGGTGTTGCCCAGTAATCATCCATGCCGTAGTTCTCAATATCTAAAATATATTCATGTTCATTAGCAAATTGATTCACGGCATTCAACTGCTCCATCTTCGGCAGTGTTTGAATTCGTTTTAAAAAACCTTGCCATGCTTTAACATGGCATTGATCCAGACGATTACTCTCACAGTTCCCTTCAGGAGCATTTTGCGTGATATTTCGCTCAAGAACAGACAACCACTGTGGAAATAGCTCCAGATTTGTTCTCAGATTTTCCTGGTAACCAAACAAGCCAGATGTGCCAGTAACTGGAACAATTATCAAAATCAGTGAACAGCAAATGGTAACCACTCGCTGAACTCTTGGTATGCAGCTTAGTATCTGAAAAATAATAAGAAAAATCACCTTATTGAATAAACTCAAAATTAAAATACTTTTCTGCCAATACTAACCCAGTTAGCAAAAAACGTATTAAAGAATTTTTAATCATGTCTCTTATTTTATTCTTTTATCCTTACTCAGACGGTATTCTAAAGACGGTTTTGCTTGAAATACCCCGTGAAAGACGGCAATATCGCGGAAAATCTACTCTCAGCACCCTGGACAAATAAATGTTTAAAAAAATAATTGGCTCAGCTTGCCTATGTGCATGCCTGATAACACAACAAAG